>Ga0126338_10003341_pt1 | contig 11228 bp, 7 predicted proteins | sample OrbCmetagenome_2_FD_92529 | JGI IMG/M metagenome (GOLD analysis project Ga0126338, IMG submission 92529) | Coral microbial communities from Petempiche,Puerto Morelos, Mexico - Orbicella C C metagenome | ecosystem: Host-associated > Invertebrates > Cnidaria > Coral | place: Petempiche,Puerto...
AAATTGCGATTGAATGAAAATTGCACTCTCGGAAATACGCCTATTACTCGAAAACCACTCATTAGAATTTCACGAAATTTGGCACGAAAATACTTAAGGAAATAAGTAATTGGAGTATTGAAAATAATTGAACTTTAACAAAGGAAATTCTAGATATTCCAATGAACCTTCAACAAAGGATAATTAAAGATCTCTCTGTTAAATTATTAGCAAAATGGTGTTAACTTGTGAGAATCGTTACAAGCTTGTTGCATGCAAATTATGAAGAAAATCTAATCACTAGATTTTCTATAAATAAACAAAGCCGATTTTAAAGGCCTGTTTATATTTATTCATGTTGCCATGGCAACGGCACATACGTCAGCCTAACCATCAAAAAACCAAAGTTTGTGTTGTTAACTTGCTTGCTGCCATTTTTGGCGACCGAGGGATCAAGGGTTTTAGAGAAAAAGGTGAATGAACACAGGTATCAAAAACTATGTTCAGCCACCTTAATGCGGTGGTTGATCAGCTTAGTTCTCAACAAGTTAAAACAGTAATCCAAAAACCTCAAGGACCATCCTTTTCATTTACTGATATGTTTATTTTGATGAAAAATTACAGCCATCTATAACAACTGAGACTATTTTGAGAGCGAAGTAATCATCAAGACAACTCGAACCGGCTAGGAAAAAACGGAGCTTGGTATCTCTAACTTATCGATGAATAGCGTAGCTTCGTTTGGCACTACACTGATCTTTCAATGAAAGAAAGTCATATCAAAAACGCCCCAAAATAGCTGTGAACAGTAGCCATGTATATCTGAATGGAGGAATTCACATCCAACGAGATGACGTCACCTGCCTTGAGGTAAAATACCCCACCTGCTTGCAATGTACCATGGTCTGTTCCTGAACTCGGTGGCTGAATCATAGTAACGACTTTGTTGCTTACGCGAACATGGATTCTCCCACTGGACTGATAGTAAAGTTGTGTGTAGATGTAGTACCGTCCAGGGGTGGGCACAGTCAGTTTTCCGTCGTGGTACTTCATACCGCCTGCTAGGTGGCTGTGTGTGGCATTGACAGACCAGTCCTTTATCACTAGAAGAAAGTTAAAAATGACGCGTCATTCAAAAAGAAATACATTTGCAGACACTAGTGTTTGTTTAAAATGGTATAGCGTCTGTTTTGGCATTTAGTTAGTACACTAAGTTTAAAGACTCGAGGTATACACACAAGACTTTAGATCCATATCACCATCCGTCAAAAACTTCAACAAGAATAATTAAAATACCTGTGTTGGCTTGATAAGTCACGGCTCTCTTATTGACAGCTTCAATGTGAGCAGAAGGTTTGTTTGGATCCTGTGTCAGCATAAAAGATAAAGGAAATGCCAGACTAGCTGTCGATTTATAACGTAAGACGACATCCACAAAGAGTGACTTGAACTGAATTCAAAAAATTCCCAAGCTGAGAATACACACATTTCCACCCGTGCTTACCTGCAAACTGCATTTACAATTAGTGCCTGATTCTCCTTTCTCTCCCTTCTCGCCCTAAAAAGAAACATATTTTGAAATCGGGATCATCTATGCCTCAAATGTTGCTGAGTATGACATAACTATATGACGGTGAGTGAGTGAGTGAGTGAGTGAGTGAGTTTAGGCCGTCTAAGTAAATGGAACCACAGAACAATCGCTGACATCGTTGCTGTACCTTCATGTCTTCTTTACCGTACACATTGATGTTGATGGGATTACACGGAGTTGCACTCTGTGACTGAAAATAAATAAGTTGCACAGGTGAACTTAGAATAGGGGGACCAACTGTAGCTAAATATAATACAACTTACTGCTGAACCATTATCTAGTGTTCAATAAGAATTCTATCTCAAACTGTGGGACTACTCGTGAACAAATCTTGGCTTTTGCAAAACAAGACCAAGCAAGACTCCAACACTGAGGGCGACAGGATCACTGAAATACTTCAGTCTTTCTATATCATCGCGTACAGACGCCAGTTTTTGAGAATCCTCTATGTCAAGAAATCTAAAAATCAGTGTTTTCAAGAACCGTTTATTGAATCTCTTGAATAGAAAGGTGCTGTTAGGATTCAAGTGTATTAGCAGAAAAGATTTCGTACGGTGTCTTTTTCCAAAAAAAGTTTGACACCTCACGTCGATTTACCCGGATGACTATCATATGTGATCAGATTAAGATATTACTCTAACTGATATCAAATCCTCAACTTACCTGACCAGCTCCAGTTGTATTACCCAAGGACAACTTGGTATAAGCCAAGAGGGCAAAAAGCAAAACGAATTTCTTCTCGACAGCCATGACTTTAGATCGAAGTTGAAATGATGACACTTCGGACTAAAACGCACATAAAATTACTGTTTACTGATTTTTTTTGTATATATTTAAAAGCGGTTAAAAACAAGAACTACCATTCCTAAAAAAACAACAACAAAACAAAAGATTCATAGCTTTTGTTTGGCTTGACGTAAGATCGACGACGTGCGGCTTCTTTCATGTATAGTGACACCAAGATTTGTTGATACATATTTAACAACTTGAATTTACTTCTCGTTAGAGATAAGGTTCAGTTATATTTTTCCGTCATCTGTGGTCCACATATGCCCACATATAAACTAATTTTTTGGAAGCAATAAATCATATCACTTCGTGGTTTTTCTTATATCTGTTAGTTATTCAGCACTATCTTTTTAGGCAGTAAAAGTCATGAAATTGGTCACGCCTAATAAGGTAAAACAAAAACTTAGACATGACAAGATGAGCAAAGAAATACTAACAAGTTGATGCCCGAGGTGACCTCGTAGCTGTAGCGATAGACCTTTCAACAAACAGCTTTCAGTCTAAGAACTTGTGCCATCACAGAGGCGCGGGTGATATATACAACAAGTGCGAGAACCATACTGGAATAAACTATGCCCGTGGTCTTATAGAACGGACCAAGCGCGGCGAGCGGTCGCTAAAACAAGAGATAAAGGTCCGATATTCTACCAAGCTAGTACCCAGGCTAGTGTGGTCTCGCAATCCTGATCAAGTCTGTTTATTTAATAAGAAATTTATTACATGACGGGAAAAGACACAATTCTGAATGAGATCCAAGTTTGCATTTATCCTCCCATCTGATCCGTTTCCAAACGAAAGTAAAGAATGTTTAGAAAAATACTATTTTACTGTGGCTCAATTTCAGACCAAATCAGCCAAACATTTATCAGTACCCTTTGGAACCAGAGACATACCAACCTCGTTCCCAGGGCTTTTCCCTTCGAAATTGAGAAGGGAAAAGTCCTGGGAAGGAGGTTGGAGATATACAAGTACCTGTCAAGTAAAAAGAAGGAAGACTTCTCCCTTCCCCTCTCCCAGTCATCTGTGCACGTAAGGGGCCGATTAGCCGCGCTTTCCCAGTTTAAAAGGCTGGCCCGGCTTGCCGAGATGACTCTACCCTGGTATACATGAGTAGCGCGAGACCGGAACGAGCTCAATTTTGGCGCGAAGTGGTTTGCATTGGCAAGCCATGCTGACCCGTTGGACATGATTACATGGAAGATTTCGAGCCCAGTTGGTCGGGATCCCGGCTCATGAAAGTCACCAAGTTTATTTTTCTTGTGTTTAATAAACGTGCCGAGATATCGTTAAATTAACCGAGCCAGCCAGCCTGGCTCGAGTAATCAGCCAAAGACCAAGCAAACATTATGACATCATTTGTTTGTGTCATCATTTGTTTGTCTGAGTGGTAGTTCCTTCTCGGTCCTTCCAGCCGCGGTCAGACCCTTCTAGTCGGGGCCTGTTCACAGACTAGCGTGATATTAAGAAATATCTCCCCTTTCCAATCGTTTACCGCTATCAGGCTATTGTACGCGTTGTCCTTGGCAACCATTTGAAAAAAGTGGATTGATTCGATAACTCTAGTTTTATATTCAGTGACACAGACAAAGTTTTCATCGAAGCAACCAATTTCAATCCAAAGATACCATGAATTTTGCTGGTAATATACTTAATCCAATTCTAGAACAAATGGCTTTTATGTACACGACAGACACTACGCCATGTTGTCACAACCTCGTGCTTTTATTACCCATCATGCTTTTTGAACTTACAAGGTGATTGACGATGAAGCGTACACGGCATCTCCCTCCTTTTGTTTTGGTTTTTAACGCGAATCTGAACTTGGTCTAAAATAAGTAATCATAAGACCAAGAAACAACGAACATAAAAAAAAGGTCACTGTCCATGATTCATGCAGTTAAGTATTGTTCATGGCCTCCAAGCATAAAGTAGATAGTGGCGAACTAGTGTTCATAGTCTTTACGGTAAGCAGGCTCTTTGACCAATCGTCCAGAACGAGTACGCACTGTAGATTTCTGCACTTACGAAAGTGGTGTTTCCGCGGTGGGAACAGGTGCTTTACTGACTTTAGAAGTGTGGATGGTTGGTGACGCCTTGGTTTGGTCGTGCGCAGACTCTGTTGGTTCGTCTTGCGATGCTCGGCATTTGCTCGGGTGTCTGCGGTTTCACCGATACTTCTGACCTTCTGTTGTTTGAGCAATGTATAATCTGGGTGTATGGTGCTTACTGATCACTGTGGCTGGCATGGTTTCCATGTTGTAATGAGACCTTTTCACCTTTGTTGAGGGGTGGGAGCTCTTTAACACTGTGTTTATCATAGTTAACTTTCTCTTTCGGCTTTCTTTTCTGAAAGTGTTCTTTGACTTCTTGGGCTCCATGTGTCTTTAAAAGGTCTGCATGTGTTGGTAAAGATGTTTTCAGTCTGCGACCTATGAACAATTGTGCAGGCGATAAGCGTATTCCTTCTAATGGCGTGTTCCTGTGGTTCAGGAGAGCCTTGTACGGATCTTGTGCTTTCTCTAAGAGGCTGTCAATGGCTCGTGCTGCTCGCTCTTCTTCTCCATTTGCCTGAGGGTACTTGGGGCTGGACGTGGTGTGTACAAAACCATAGTTGTTGCTAAATTCTTTGAATGCTAAGCTGGAGTATTGAGGTCCATTGTCACTGATTATTTCATCCGGGATACCATATTTTGCAAACTGCCTCTTCAAGTGACAGATGACATTGTTACTGCTCAAGTTGCTCAGTTTGGTAATTAGTAGTAATCAACACTCAGCAGGTAATGAGCACCATTGAATTCGAACGAGTCACTTGCAATATTAGCCTATGGACTATCTGGTGGCTCTTGAATCACCATTGGTTCTTTGGGTTGCGTTCTTTGGAATTGGTTGCATATGGAACACTTGGACACCTTATCTTCAATCTGAGAGGACATGCCAGGCCAGAATAAGGTGTCTTGTGCTCGCTGTTTGCACTTGACAATACCTTAATGCGATTCAATTCATGGATGCGGTCTACCATTTCTTTTCTCCAACTGTGAGGAACAATGAGCTGTTGTACTCTAAATAGGGAGCCATCAACAGATGAGAGTTCATCCCTGTAGCCAAGTACTGGCGAACAACATTTGGAACATCTTCCTTGCTTTAGGGCCGCGCCATCCATGCTGGATTACTGAGCTTAAGGCTTGCATAACTGGATCAGCGGCAGTGGCTTGTTGTAACTCCACATACTTCACGGGTGAAATAGGAAGATGTGTTGTGAGGTGAACTTCATAAACTTCCAGGTCTGGAATTTTAATTCCAGAAACTACCGAAACCTTAAAAGGTTCGGTAGTTTCTGGAAGTTTCTCTTCATTACTATCTTCCTCTTCTAAGAAGTTTACTTCTTTTCTGGCTTCTGGCTTAGAACGGCAAACCCTTGCGAAATGGTTCAACTTTTGGCACTTGGTACATCACTTTCCTTTTGCGTAACATTTGTTGTTGCCATGTTTATATCCACATTTGGGACACTCTTTACTCGGCACTTCTTTGTTTTGAGCGTGTTCATTTTTTCTTCTTTTGAGTGCGTTCAGATCAGTTTTTGGTTTCGCTGGTTTTGTTCTGTTAATGCTAGCATCTTCGTTCGCCATGGTTTGTAATTGTGCCTTGGACATTTCATCAGTTCTAGCTATGCTAATTGCCTTTTCTAAGGTAAGGTCTGAACCTTCCTGAATGGGTTTTTCTCTGGTTTTGGCAGAATGGCATCCAATGATTACTCTGTCTCGAACTATTTCATCTGGGTCACCATAACCGCAATCCTTAACAAGTAACTTCAAATCAGTAAGAAATTGCTCAAATGACTCTCCCTCTTGTTGAACTTTCTGGTGGAACTTGTACCTTGCAAACATTCTATTCGATTTGATTTCACGTATGCTTCGTATTTTGTGTACTTGTACATGTTGAGTTTCTTCGCCTCTTCTGCTCCAAGCTCCCACGTATTGTATATCTCACGACCTTTGTCTCCAACCCATAACATTAGGTAGTTGCACTTTACCTTTTCACTTTTTTGCTTGAGAGGACCGCCAAAAGTGAACTCACAGTGTTTTTTTGAAGGCTTTCCACTGACGCACTCGGTAAATCACCGCTCGACAAATCCATCTTTGGAGTGCTGCCAGCTGAAGAATTTCCGTCCATTTTCTTCGCTATCTCTTTAAGGCTGTATTTGGACTCGTGATCGAAGCTCGGGGATTTTCTTTTGGGCGTTAATGTGACTTATTCTGACACCATGTTATGTACACGACAGACACTACGCCATGTTGTCACAACCTCGTGCTTTTATTACCCATCATGCCTTTTGAACATACAAGGTGATTAACGATGACGCGTACATGACAATGGCTAATAATTGTTATCTATCGCAAACTCAAACGGAGGTTAATAGGTAGGCCAGGAGCCAGTTTCTCGAAGGCCCCAAATCTCAAACCTTATGACTAATGAGCTGTTTTATTCACATATTCTTAATTTGAGCAGAGGTTCTCTTCATGCAAGACGTTTTAGGCGTATACACCTCTCTGTCTTTAATACCGATTAACTAAAAATGGCTTTGCGGGCCTAAAAAGTTTCCGGGGCTTTCGAGAAACGGGCCCCTCCCGATTGTGCTCATAAAATACTGCATGCAAAGGTGCTCCCTGGAATGCCAAAACGTTGCTAAAAACTTGCCAAAAATCCAAAAGTTTTAACTAAATTTCAAAATTTGCTACCTAGATTTCTTGATATTTTTATTTAAACGTTGACTGAAGTTTTAGTCTTCGTTCTTCAAAATAATTGCTAACATCGGTTAAGAAAAATAGCTTGAAACTTAGCCGTAAATATTTACTCGGCACAAATATGGGCGAAATTTAATTAAGGACACTCTTAATTGTAACGGAACAAAACACATGCCAAACGTCGTCAAGTGACAGGTTATGTGTTCAAACTTCAAAGAGTTGATAAACATTCAAGAAATTCGCATAAATTGAAGTTTTCTACGAAATCGTTGACTTTTTCGTACTTGATATATGCTCTAAACCTATATTTTACAGAAAAGTTGTTCAGAAAGGTAAAACTTGCTCGAGGTTTCTAGAACGGCAAATATGGGCCATATTAAAGGAGGCAGCATGGTCGAGTGGTTAAGGTGGCTGAACACACATATTCTGCAAGGGGAAAAGGCCTAGTTGACTACCTAAGGAGAGAACGGCAAGGGTGAGGACCTGTGTGACTACTGTATCAGAGCCGTAAATTGCACTCTGCACTATCTGAGATTGTCTCACTCAAGCTGATACCTGTGTTTCATTCACCTTTTTCTCTAAAACCCGTGATCCCTCGGTCGCCAAAAATGGCAACAAGCAAGTTAACAACACAAACTTTGGGTTTTTGATAGTTAAACTGACGTATGTGCCGTTGCCATGGAAAAGTGAAAAAATATAAACAGGCCTTTAAAATCGGTTTAGTTCATTTGTGGAAAATCTAGTCATTAGATTTTCTTTATAATTTGCATGCAGCAAGCTTGTGACTATGCTCACAAGTTAACACCATTTTGATAATAATTTAAGATAGAGATCTTTAATTATCCCTTGTTGAAGGCTTGCTGGAATATCTAGAATTTCCTTTTCTAAAGTTCAATTTTTTTTCCTAAAGTATTTTGGTGCCAAATTTCATGAATTTCTAATGAGTGGTTCTCGAGAAAAAGGCGTATTTCCGAGAAAGCAATTTTTCTTTTAATCGCAAATTTTTGACTTGCTACGCATGCGCTGCATTCAACTGGGTACTTTCGGTAACAACGAAAAAGCTGAGAAGTGCTGGGTTCTTTGCATCGTTACCTTTTCTAACATATCTTTGTAATAAAAAATTAAAACTATCAATTGCGTTCAATTATAAAGAAAAAAAGCACAGATAGTGTGGGTGTTGAGTAAATAAAATAATCGCTCTATTGACGAAAGCTCAAGTAATCTGCGCGCGCTCACAGGAAAACGTCAGTGTTTTTCGAGATTTTATGACGTCAACATGAGCACAAAAAGCAAAACTGATAGTGAATTTTCTTGCGTTTCCTACGGTAAAATTCCGTAAAATTTGGCAGACTGGTAATAAATATTTTACTTTAGTTGGAGCTCGTTTTTCAGCGAAATTTATATGACCAGTTTTTCTTCAGCGGTTAAAGACACTTTCAGAAATCTAAAAAACTGCCAGTACAAACCCTACTTTTTTCGTGTTTTAAATTCGTATCCCACCGTATTCAATGTACCGTAAAAATTTTAGAAAATTTAATCTAAGAAAATTTAAGAAAATCACAAATAAAGCCATAAAAACGGTAAACAACGCATTTGTTTGGGCATTTATAATTCGACATTAAACGCCAAGATTTTAACAGAGATGATAGTAAATCAACATATCATTATTGTTTATTACATTTAATAAGTTTGAAAGGACTGGGTGCGGTAAAAACGAATGCAAAAACAACATTCAAAACATAACCCTAGCGCGCACAACGTGATAAATGATTACCCTATGGAGCCACCTTAAGCCGCCGGACTTGAATTCCGGAGGTCGCGGGTTCAAGTCCTGCTCTGACCGCTTAGCTGGAGTTCTTTCTCGGTAGGCCCAAGTTCAACTCCTTGGCCACGTTTGTAAATAGCCAACTGGTCTGCCTCCAGCCAAATGGGATCTTTAACCATTTTATTTTCATTTGCATTATTTGTTTCATCATTTGGTGTCCATTGGCCCTGAAAAGCCCCATGGGGGGAGTGGTCAATTAAGATATTTATTCATTTATTTTTTAATCGCAAAAAGTTGCTCTAAACGCCAAAAGTTACCAAGCACAATCGTGACGGGCCTATAAACAGGTGAATTGAAGTTGTAGAGACAACTGCTGAAAAATAAGTGCAGAGGCATAAAGACCAGGGGAAAGAAAAATTTATTTTTACTCATGATGATAGGAAAAGGTCAATTCTATCCTTGCCTCTGAGTAAGCATTTAGAAAGGAAATGCATTCAATGTCAAAAGCTTTTGAGAAATTCATTGCCCCGATAAGTTTGAAACTCAATCAAATTCTGCCAGAGTTATGAGTAAACCAACATGTTGAACTTCTTACTAAAAATCCAAGTTCAGTTTTAACATTTCCTTTGCACGCATTACCTCAGAGTGGTAAGTGCGGAACTAGGGATGAATCAGGAAATGGGAAAATTGAATTTATAGTGTTTTTGTACCAGAGGAAACTAAAAAATCGCAATTTGTAGGTTATGAAAGCGGAAAAGATTTCAGTTGTTGGTCATTTATTCGGCTGAAACAAAAATTCACAAATATATCTGGCACCATCCTTTTTTTATTTTAATTTATTTTAGAAAAATTACAATCACCAAGCAACCTGAGATAAACGTGAAATCAAAATGTCTTTTAGTTTACAAATCAGCGACATCAGAACAACAGTTTGGTCAGAAAATTTATCAAGCTTTGAAAACCTTAGTCAATGAGGATATGGTGCAGTTTCGTTCGCGACACACAACGATTGAAACTCAAATCAAAAACGTACCGAAATAACTGTGAGAGGTATACATATAGATTGCGATGGAGTATATCGCATTCAACGAGATGACGTCACCATCCTTGAGGTTAAACACCCCTCCAGCGTACAAAGCACCTTTGCCGGTTCCTGAACTCAGTGGTTGTATCATGGTAACGCGATTGTTGTTTACGCGAACATGGACTCTCCCGCTGGACATATAGAAAAGTTGTGTGTAGATGTTATATCGTCCAGGGGTGGGCACAGTCAGTTTTCCGTCGTAGTACCTCATACCGCCTGCCAGGTGGCTGTGAGGGGCGCTGACAGACCAGTCCTTTATTACTTGAAGGAAATTAAAAAAACGCGTCATTCAAAAAGAAACACGTTCGCAGTTTGTTTACCTTGTTTTAGTTACTAAAAAAGTTAAAAGACTCGAATTATAAACACCAGACTTTTAGATCCATATCACCATCCGTCAAAAACGTCAACAAGAACAATTAAAATACCTGTGTTGGCTTGATAAGTCACGGTCCTCTTATTGACAGCTTCAATGTGAGCAGAAGGTTTGTTTCGATCCTGTGTTAGCATAAAAGATAAAGGAAATGCCAGACAAGCTGTTGACTAAAATCTTTACACTAAAAGACATCCAAAAACTAAAGTGCCTTGACATTAAAATTCACAAGCGGAGAGAACGCACATTTTTAATCATGTTTACCTGTAAATGGCATGTACAACTTGTTCTTGATTCTCCTTTCTCGCCCTTCTCGCCCTAAAAAGTAACATGTTTTGAAATCAGGGTCATTTATGCCAGAAATGTTGCTGAGTATGACGTAAGTTTTGGGCTGTACCTTCATGCCTTCTTTACCGTACACACTGATGTTGACGGGATTACACGGTGTTGCACTTTGTGACTGAAAATAAATAAGATGCACAGATGAACTTAGAATAGGGGGACCAGCTGTAGCTACTGTAAATATATGAGTTACTGCTTAGCCATTATCTAGCGTTCAATATTCAAGAATTCCAACTCAAACTTCGAGACGACTCATGAACAAATCTTTACTTTTGCTAAACAAGGCCAAACAAGACCCCGACGCTTAAGCCGATAGCATCCTGACTGAACAATTTCACTATTTTTGCATCGCGCACAGACGACAGTGTTTGAGAATCCTCCATGTCAGGGAGTCGAAAAATCAGTGTTTTCAAGGAGCGTCCATTGAATTTCTTGAATAGAAAGCTGCCGTTAGATTTCAAGTGTCTTGGTAGAAAAGATTTCATTCCCTTTTTCTCGAAGATAAAACTCGATACATACGATCCACCTTCGATGGATATCAGACGGTGAGAATAAGAATTTCACAT
>Ga0126338_10003343_pt1 | contig 11225 bp, 11 predicted proteins | sample OrbCmetagenome_2_FD_92529 | JGI IMG/M metagenome (GOLD analysis project Ga0126338, IMG submission 92529) | Coral microbial communities from Petempiche,Puerto Morelos, Mexico - Orbicella C C metagenome | ecosystem: Host-associated > Invertebrates > Cnidaria > Coral | place: Petempiche,Puerto...
CCCTGCGATGGACTAGCATCCCATCCAGGGGGGAGTAGAAATACCCCTAGTCGCTTCATGCTACAGAAACCGGGATAAGCTCCGGCCTGATGGGCCACTTGGCTCGCATGCAGACTTTACCTTACTCTATACTCTTAGATGATGGCCAGACGAACACCAAGCAAGGTAGCCGGAAATCGTTAGCAGGAATCATTGTTAAAAGATTGTCATAAAGGCTTGGGATACATGCGAAAAACAATTTTCTGTGTTTTCTTTTTAAAACACACTTTTACAATTAAGTTTAGATGACAAAAAACAGCAGGTTCAGCATATGATCATGAACTTCCACCTACTTCCTAAGCCTTGGTTACAAGATGAAAATCGAGTGTGATGACATCATCAGACCTGGATTTGGGTGGGAATTTCGTTTTCTTAAACTACATTTTCCCCTGGCTTCTTTTCCGAGGATAGTTTCCAAACGAGTAGAAGTGGCGTCAGCGTGCATCTGTTCGCTGATAAAGCCCGCTAAAATAAGCCAATCGCAATCCTTGTTAGAATTGCTCAAATAATTTGATTGGCTAACGAGACAACAGCTGTCAATCACAAACTGAACTTCACTGAGACAACCTTTCGGTTTCGAGTGGCTTTCGAGAGAAGAACGATTGCTTTAAAGTTCGATCTTTAGTTTGATTTTTTAAATAAGGATCTAAAGGTTTCTAGTCCAGAGGAAGTGGCTCTTGAAAACGTGCACTTTTCCGAAGGAAATAACAAAACAAGGGGTTCAAAGTTTGCGGATGAAAATGCAAAATGCTGAGTTGTATTTGACAAGAGCTACAGTTATTTACGGCTTGCAGCCGCTTACAGCAAGATTGCCAGAACTAGCGTAATATTTTGAAATACTAGACTGCTCCCACTGTTTCTACTTCGAGTACAGGAGAGTATATAATAATATATAATGTGTTTTATCGAAGCGTTTGCTAGGTTGAGAATTTGTTTATTTCGCTACGTGTCTTGTCGGAATCTAGTAAAACTTGTTCTTAACATTGTTGTTAACAATGATCTTCGTGCAGCCTCATTTAGCGCAGGTAAATAGCTCGTTTCCATTGCCTTTGTCTGAGCCACAGCGAGATGTTTAATTTCGGTCAAATTTGCCAAAATTCCGAAGCAAAAATTTGAAAGCCAGCTTACCGTCATTTACCAGTACTCTGTTCTCTGATAAAGCACGCTGTTTGAGCCAATCAGAACGCAAGTTATTCGGAAACTTTATTATAAATTTCCATAGTGCTAAGGCCAAAAATATTTTTCAAGACGAAAGGCGTGCAGAAATTGCACAGTTGACTTAAAAAAGAATTAGGCTAGCAAAGGAGTAAGTTATGGCCAAGGGGTCAACTCTTGTTTACCAAGAAAACTGCAAAAAAAAAGTGCTGTGAGCAAGTTGAAAGAAGAATTATTGTTGTTTCTCATCAGGCAGTGCGCCATCCTTTATAGAGGAACCTCGTAAACCATTTCTTGCCACGGAAGGTAACAATATTACTCTGGAATGGAGGTATAACTTTGGAAGTGGATCATTCCGTCAGCTTGTCTTTGGAAATATTGACATATACGACATAGTAGACAAGTTAGCTACTGACGTAGTGCCATATATAGCTCCTGCATACAGAAGTCGTTTACAAGCGAATGTAACAGATACGTATACATCGGTCACGTTCCTCAAAGTAAATAGGAAAGACAGTACATTCTACACGTTGACCATAATCAGCAGCACCAGAGAAAGGGCTACGAGTCGTGTGGAGATTTCAGTAGAGTGTAAGTACAATAACACGAAGAAAACGATTTACATACAGTTAGAATATATTTTAGTATATCGTTTTTTTAGCAGCAACAGAGAAAGGGCTAAGAGGCAAGTGGGGATCTCAGTAGATTGTAAGTACATGTACAAGATCGACGAAACAATTTACACATAAGGTACCGTAAAATTCCGAAAATAAGCCCCTCCATGTATAAGCCCCACACAAAATTAGGCCCCTAAACCCTCCGTTACATCGTCCCTCCGAAAATAAGCCTTCGGGAGGCTTATACATGGATCTAGAGAGAGATTTTGAACTCACCGACACAGAGGAAGCTGTTGATACTGTTAAAGCGCCATAGATTCCGAACTGTTGGCGACAAGTCTGGAATTCTTGTTGAGATTCATTTTTTCGTGTGAACATTGTACCGTACCTTATTATTGATGTAAACTTACCTTTGAACTAAGTATTGAGTTAACAATAAATTAATTCGTTGTTGTGTTTTAAGTTTGCACGGCTGAGTTTTAGAAAGATCTACGTCCTCACGGCGGGTTTCTGTAAAAACGTAGTGCAAATTACTGACATAAATTCCCTTACAACTATAAGCTGGCCCAATCGATTTTGAGACGCAAATTTTCCTCCAATTACAGTCTGCTCGATTTTAAAATGCAAATTTTCCTTCTGAATAAAAGCCCCTCCAAAAATATTAATGAATATTAAAGGGATAAAACTACGACGTTTCGAAGTCACCTTGACTCCATTATCAAGTAGAGGTGTTAGCTGTAGTTTCGAGATTAAATACAAATAAAGGTGATAGAGTACATTAGAATAATAAGTGTTTCGTTGTCATTGGTCTTTGAAGTGACAGTGCGTTCGGTATATGTTTAAATGAATACTTTTGCGCGTATTGAGTCTGACTGCGAGTTTAACTTCGGTTAAAATATTCCCCTCATGAAGCGCCCTTGACAAATTTAAGCCCCGGGGCTTATTTTCGGAATCGGAATTTTACGGTGTATATTTTCTTTGTTATATATCATTGTTTTCGCGAGTATTTTGTTGTTGTTGTTGTTGTTGTTGTTGTTGTTGATGGGTATGCACTCATGAGCGGAAATCAAGGATGTATATGATTTACATGGATAACGTTCTACAGTACCATCATATGATATAAATTTTAAAATAAGCCAACAGACGAAAAACGATTTACCATTTAGTATAATTGTTTTTTGTTATGCCTTTAATTGCTTTTGCGAGTTTGTGCGAATGACTAGCAATCAACTGGAATCAAACAGGGCGTATATGTTTTACATGGACAACGGTTTGAGACTGTCATTTATATTTACCAATTATTCGCCCAAGGTGAAGTGAACATTGGTGAACATTTACCGAGACGAAGTAGAAGTGAATATTAAGCCCTTAATGACTGGCCCCAAGGGAAACAGTGAGTTTTGTTTCCCCGAGACCCTCAAAGTTCCCCCGAGGCAAGGAGGACGGGAACACTGAGGTCAAATCTCCTGGACTTGGAATGATGTCTTTAGAATGAATGAAAATTTCAATCAGCATATTTCCCCCATGTTTACTTGCCGAGATGGCAAAGATGGCGAGCGTGGTAACCAAGCTCAGAAATGTTATATTCACCGCCTAGCGTGGTGAATATAAGGTCATAAGCCGAACTTTTCGACCAATCAGAATGTCCAATTCTCATATTCACCTCTTGAAATTATACTAATTAACAATTTTTCGCCTCAGGCTCAGTGAATATTCACCGATGTTCACTGAGCCTGAGGCGAATAATTGTTTTAGTATAATTTTCAGAGGTGAATATCAAGAACTATAAAATAACGGACTAAGACATGAAAACACAGACGCAATTGTTCGTTTACATACATTTATGCAGCCGTAGTTTTCATATTAAGCTTACATGTACATCGATTGTGAATCAGTTTACTCATCGACTTCAGCAGTAAAACAAAAAAAGCGAAACGCTACGAAAAATAAATTCATCCAGTACCTTTGTTTTATCGTTGATGATTTCATTCACAGTTGTCATCATCGTCTAAAATGAATAGTTTTTCCTCTCTCATTCTTCAAAGGTATAGGACAGAACATTAATTTTGGGCCCAGTAACTTTCGTTTAACTTTAGATTTCTTTCGCCATCATGATCGGAGAATATTGGTGTTGAGGTAATTTTCATCAAATATGGACCAAACACATAGATTTAATTTGTAACAAAGTCATCAAACGTCTATGACAACTCATGATTGAAAAACGTTACTCTGGTTTAAACATGTAAAAATGTTAGTAAAAATTCTTTTTTTAAAAGTCCCAACGTTTCGGCTAAAACTTCAGCCTTCATCAGGGGAAAGTAACAAGGAATTTGTTGAAAAGGCAAGTTCTTATACTATGCAAATCGGCAAATCGGAGCTAATTATGTTCTCTCCTTTGGGGCTAAATTTAAAAATTCGTGCGGCAAATGAATATACCATCATAACGGTTCAGCGGATTCCCACAAGTGTTAATTTCCCATGCTTCTAAAATACTTCTGTTGCGCCAATTTGTGTTTGTACGTAAGATCTTTGAAGATTCCCGGGAGACGGTGTGGCTAGAGTGTAAACAATGTTCCGCTAAAGCTGACTTGTGCGGTTCTTTGAGCCGGGTGGAAAATTTTCGTTTCGTTTCTCCGATGTAGCTTTTGTCACAACCTTGACAGGGAATTGAACAAATTGCGCCACGGGTCTGATCTTTCGGGACCGGGTCTTTATTCAATTCTCTGTCAAGGTTGTGACAAAAACTACATCGGAGAAACGAAACGAAAATTTTCCACCCGGCCCAAAGAACATCAAAAACCGGTTGTAAACAAACACTCGCACAAGTCAGCTTTAGCGGAACATTGTTTACACTCTGGTCACACCATCTCCTGGGAATCTTCAAAGATCTTACGTACAAGCACAAATTGGCGCAACAGAAGTATTTTAGAAGCATGGGAAATTAACACTTGTTGGAATCCGCTGAACCGTGATGATGATATGCATTTGCCGCACGAATTTTTAAATTTAGCCCTAAAGGACAGAACATAATTAGATCCGATTTGCCGATTTGCATAGTATAAGAACTTGCCTTTTCAACAAATTCCTTGTTACTTTCCCCTGATGAAGGCTGAAGTTTTAGCCGAAACGTTGGGACGTTTAAAAAAAGAATTTTTACCAACAGTTTTACATTTTTAAACCAGAGTAACGTTTTTCAATCATGATCGAATCAACCACCTGGTTACAGGACCATTTTTAAAACCGTCTAAGACTACTGTTCCACATGCGACCTTGACTTACTCTAAAGTTGCGAAAATCAAATACAATTCTTAAGTCCAACATTTTTTTTTTTCTATATTACATGGATACAGTATGGGGCGAGCTGTAAGTTGGCTGTACTAAAAACGTACAGATTCAAAATAACGCAGCACATTTAAAACAAATTAAAGAAAGATTAGGGTCGGTACAAAACGTGGACCCCTCAATCTGGACCCCTTACTGGGTCCCCTTTGGGACCCCATCTGGACCCCTTCTGGACCCCCTTCTGGACCCCCTTCTGGACCCCATCTGGACCCCTTCTGAACCCCCTTCTGGACCCCCTTCTAGACCCCCATCTGGACCCCCACCTGGACCCCCCTTTTTTCCAGAAAATACGGGCTCCTGATTTAAATGACATGACATAACACGATGAAGTCTTTTTAATCAGTGAGCAAGATCTGAAGAAATTAATGAATTCACGCAGCGTTGTGTCTAGAATAATATAATGGTTGGGGCCGCAGTATGAGAGTTAATCGGGTTATTTCTAATTAATCAATTACGATTAACCGGGTTACCGAAAAATCGTGAGTGGCCGCTATTTTCGGCCGTTCACTGAAGTTAAACCGGGTTTAGATTACCATGGAAATTAATTGAAGAACAATAGATTTTTTAACCGAGTTAGGTTAATTCTAAACTTCCTCTCTGCGTGGTCTAACCAAGGTTAGTGGTCTCTTATCAGTGCCGTGCACTGGCGTTTTCGTGAAATGTGTCAGTCATCACGGTCTGTATGTGAGATGTCGTTCACCGTGGCACAAACAAGTGCATAAAGGCGGCGAAATACGAGATACAAAAACCCTCAACTTGTACCGGAACACGAGCAAATTTGTTGCGTGACAAGTTGTGAGTTTGACGAAAAACGAGCAACAAAGCCAAAATTTGTTGCTTAAAGTTGACCGGCACTCTACTTTTCGCAACAACTTTTTTCAACCCGCAACAAATGTTTTTGTTGCGCGAAAAGTTGATCACAAAAGGCGAAAAACGCGAAACATCGACCAAAACTTGTAACGAAACAATTTTGCGCGACAAGTTGAGGGTTTTTGTTGCTCGTAATTTGCCCCCTTAATCTTCTACCAAACATGGCGAGTGGTAACAACAGTTTGAAACAGTTGTATTACTAGAGCGGATTTTTAGTTTTTTCCTAATATGTGTTAGACTACGAGTAGTCCCTCTTTCGCTTAGTCCGTCGTGCGTAACGCGAAAGAAAACCGCGAGAAAAAAATGACCGCGCGGAGTCCTGGGGGCGAGGAGTGCGCGAAAGGTGGGACTACCGCCTAAGCCCAAGAGTTTGCTCTTTCACGGCCGAGTGATTTTTCGGTGTAGGATTTCTAATAAAAGAGGTAAAAAACGTTCTCTGGTAAAATTGTTTAAAGTTGTGAGCTTTCAACAGCCAGTCTGCCGTCGTCGACGGACAAAAATGAAATAATAAAACAGACCTAAAAGTTTTTTTAATATAACAAGCGAATGGCATATATTTAAAAATAGAATACGTGTAAAAGAATGTGAGAATGCTGAAAGTGCAAAATTAGTGTTTGTTTAAAAGAATGTTATATTGTCCCGGCAGAGGGCACGAATTGTTGTCGGCCTCGACCGTTTTCGCTGTGTGCCACGATTCCAGCGTCTTTCTACTGCGGCTATTGCCTTTGTCAATTATCTCAGCATTGTTAAAGTCGATGGTATGATCAAAGGTCCAGGCATGTTTCGCTACATTGGAGCCTTTAGCACATTATTTAGTATTTCTGATATGTTTTTTTCGCCTTGTACTAAACGATCTTTTTGTCTCGCCGATGTAACTACCAAACTCGGAAGCTGGAAAAGCCCGTGAAATTGATCGCATTAGCACCGCGTTACAATCTAATTGCTACGCACAAAAAGTCACTGCTTATATCATAAGAAAGCAATCTTCGACTCCTCCAACACCTTCACCTGAAGAACTAGTTGGGATGTTCTTCAGTTGGGCTGACCCAACGAATGGTCAGAGCTTCACGTTCCTTCCTTCCCTGTATCAAAGGTATTACCGAGCCTCTTTCTAGAATTCTCAAAAGTCATGATATTCGAGTAATCAACAAACCAATCAAAACACTACAACAAGAGTTCCCTGTTCCCAAGTTTCGACCTCGGGTCGACGACCAGTGCAATGCTGTTTACAAAATCCCTTGTGGGTCTTGTCCCTGGAGTTACACCGGCGAGACAAAAAGATCGTTTAGTACAAGGTGAAAAGAGCATATCAGAAATACTAAACAATCATTTATTCGACGGCAGTGCACGTAGAGAACACTCTGACGTCCACACAAGATCAACATCATGTTCGAAAGAACGGCCATGGAAATTCGTGTATAGTGCGCATGAGAAGGAAGAGACTGCCTCAGCTGTGAATGTAAAGAAACTGAAGGACACGAAAACAAAGAAAAAGAATCAAGAAAATAAAAGACTGTAGCTCTCAAAGTCTGCCGTTTTATTGGTTTATCCACGTCATGACGTCAATTGAGGTCAACCCATTCATAGCCTATTTCAATGTGGCCACTCATAAAATATAACCCCGTTGTTTCGTCATAACCAACCTTTGACCGAGTTAAGTTATTTGGGAATTTTAACCAGGTTTCCTAAATTATAAACTCAGTTAACTGCGGCTGCAGCCATCATATTATTCACAACGCTGCGTGAATTCATTATATCTTCACATTTTGCTCACTGATTAAATAGAGCCCGTATTTTCCGGAAGAAAAAAATGGGGGTCCAGAAGGGGGTTTAAATGAGGGTCCAGATGGGGTCCAGAAGGGGTCCAGAAGGGGTCCAGTAGGGGGTCCAGATTGAGGGGTCCACATTTTGTACCGATCCGAAAGATTAAAACCGAGGAAACATTTCAAAAGTAAAGCCAGATGAATTCAATAGAAGTGCATTTAGTTTTCTGATTTAAATGCTTTGTTGGGAATTGTAGCATGCATAGTCACAACACTAAACATTTACTTGCATAACTCGAAATTTAATTTCAGAAATTTAATTTCTTTATAGCAACTAACCAAAACAATAAAAGAAGTCAAATCGCTCCTTAATTTTAAGAATCTTCTTGAAAAACTATTTAACTACATGACACCAATTATTTTGTAGTCAAACAAAAGAGAAAGGTCTTGGATGAAGAATATGTTAAGCCGGTCATGGTATTATAGGGCATTCATGCAGAGTGGAATGAATTCTACACGAATCTGATGTGGAAAGCGGGCGGGTTTTTGCATGTTCATACGTGTATCCGCTGAAACATACAGTGTGATCGTGGAAGTCTTGATGGCGGGAGAATCTAAACCACAAAAAAAATACGTTACGTATCTTCGTCAGCTTTTCTTTTTTTGGTAAAAATAAAGACACGTAAATATCGCTAAAGAAAAGGAAAAGTCCACAGTTTGAGGAAGAAAAACTGTGCAGGGGGAACTGTACTTTAAGATTCTCGATATCTAGCTGTTATCTAGCTGCTCTTTTTGGCGTTTTTTTTTTTTTACTTCGCAAAGCAATATGCGGTGCATATGTTTAAGAATCATTTATGACCTGCTGTTAAAGTGTAGTACCTGAAATAAACTAAAAACAAACACCGTTACCGTTATGACTCTAACGGCGTTCATTGTGGATTTTGGTACCCTCGGAGGTACCAATCGACACACTCCATTCCCCAAAAGGAACCCCTGTTATTTTTTAATAGTGTGCTTCCCCACATCTTCTCCTCTTCCCCTTCCCCCCTCCTTCGCCTCCGTCCCCGAGAGGCTGATACTTTACAGCCTTGTAGACGTTAGTTAGCCCGCAATACGAGCGCCAGTCAAAGCCGAGCTTTCCGTCCGAAACGACACGGTGATAGTCTTTTCTTTTTCATTCTTGGCAGCTAACAAAAGACAATGCTTAAGTTGGTATGGCCTCTTCTAATACTTAACTCGAGAATTCTTGGTTTAATTTGACGAGGAAGAACGTATTTTGTTCACAATAACCTAACTATTATCCTATATGGCGACACCCGACGAAGTACGAGCGTGTTGCCGCGCGCGGGCGACCCATTTTTGGCGCAAAATTAAAAGCTTGGAGACACAAAAATGTTTCATATTGGTCGCTTTTTACAATTTGATATGGTTTTTGGAATTCTAAATCCCTATTCGTCAATATTCAATGCCGTCTTCAGTGAGAGTTGCCCAACCTCAATGCCTTCTTTGTTGACATTGACGTCAGGACAGTGCAGATTTTCCCGACTGTTGAATCCTGATTGGTCAATTCAAATTTAGGCGCAGCAGCCGTATGCAAGGAAGAGCCACAAAGTTTTTCCTTAGTATGTCAGCTTTTTGTTGTTGTTTTTTTTCTTTTTCATATTTTTCCGATTCTCCTCCTCTATTTCTCCCAAGCAATTTAGACCGCAGGCAAATATTTTAACTAATGCAGCGCGTTCAGCTGAATTTCTAGATGGTGGATTCGTGAAGTTTGCACCTTGCAACTAGTACTTACTTATAGCGCCTTCTGTTATTCATTATTACGACAGTTTTCTCTTCATCGATTAAATCATACATGTGCTTGGCTCTCTCTTTGCATGAAGGGTTTTTTTCTTAAACGAGATTTCACGGGGAAGGAGCCGAAGTATATGAGAAACGTCGACGTGAATCGCGATCATGAATATGTGTCTGAAACGAGAATATGTGTAAACACTATATTAGGTGATAGGCAACCAAAAGCAGTTTTTTTTTTTCTTTCAGAGGCGCCAGAATTTTATTTGTGGTCATCAATAAGACCTTTTATCTTGACCCAGTCTCAGCCATGATTATGCGTATCTATTCATGCAATAATTTGTGCTACGCACTGCTTAATTACGTATACTATGACAGACAAGACCGCTGTCGGTAGAGCTAGGGAGAGTAAAATTGCTCAGAAACCCATCTTATTAGCCTAACGACACACCCTGACGTTTTGCAGCAGCTCATGTTCTTAAAAGGATGAAATAATCCCTACGAACTGCAGCTCGGTAAAAGTACTTCATTCCCACTATTGAATTGCAACTGAGTTTCGGCATGAGTTCACGACCCTCAGGTTTTGGAAGTGTTTTTAAGAACAAAGTTTTCAAGGTTTGACAACGTTCTTAGCCTGTTTTTAGTTTTTTTTTTTTTAATTTTCAAAAAGGGTTGCTAGTACAAAAGAAGTCGTTTAAGGGGATTGCTTGCTCTCTCACCGTTCTAAACAAAGAAATTTTCAAATTTTAGTATTTTGTCTGGAGCAGTGTACACCACTATTATTGGTCAGTCATTTTGGCGCTGAATTATGTCATGTCTACCATAATATTACGTTAGGTACTCCTAACTATCTGCCCCCTTCAGCTGGGTTGTGCATATCTGTATATCCAGAATTGTTTCCTTTCCAAGGGACCCCAGACCTCCGCTATTAGGAGGCATCAACGAAATAAACAACTAAATAGTTAGCTTCACCTCGTTGTAATTGCTTCAATAAGTTTACTTATTTTTCAATCTACTTTGTTGTAATTACTAGTGGAACATGTAATTAGGAATTGTACGGATTTTATGGGAACCAAATTTTAGCTTGTACGTTTTAATTTGATAGAACTCCGTGTTTAAATCAAAGATTCGATCCTTCTATCCATCCATTCATCCATCCATCCATCCCCGTTCGGCTTGCTCATTTGTTCGTTTGTTCGCTTGAACTACCCTGTTTGTTGAACATTTTCATTTTGTTTCTTTCATTACAAAAACCTTTCCTACACAACAACAAAAGCCGTCCACTTTCGAGAGATTTCTCACCAAGTTAAGAACATTAAAGTGTAATAGCTATCGAGGTTATTTCCCTTTCTAACTGAATCTTGCGACCGAGAGCCAGTGGAATGTTTCCCTCCTTGTACTTAACTTGAACTTCATGACGTAAACTGATAATTAGTTTTATCATATGGTTGTGTCTCACAAGGACTGGGGACTACCAAATTCATGAATTTGATTGGCTGAAATCGGTATTGAAAGCGGTTTAGATTCCCTCCGGGGTGGGGGGGGGGGGGGAAATTGGAGATTTTCTGGGGGGGGGTGGGCCCGGGGGCCCTGGGACCCCTTACCCAACACCAGGGCGTGTTCCCCTAATTTTTCCTACCTTTACCAA
>Ga0126338_10003344_pt1 | contig 11225 bp, 8 predicted proteins | sample OrbCmetagenome_2_FD_92529 | JGI IMG/M metagenome (GOLD analysis project Ga0126338, IMG submission 92529) | Coral microbial communities from Petempiche,Puerto Morelos, Mexico - Orbicella C C metagenome | ecosystem: Host-associated > Invertebrates > Cnidaria > Coral | place: Petempiche,Puerto...
AAGAGATAATAATAAACCATAAAGGAACAAGGATGGTCAAGAATGGCGAAGATTGACACGGATTGCAAACGACGAATTTGAAAAATTTAGGCTAAACTTTTCAAAATGTGCAAACCGTGACTGGGCTCCTTTAACTTTGCAACTTTCTTCAGACATATATACCTTTGTCTTTTTTGGTTCTATAAGTAAGAATTCAAACAGATATTCAACTGATGTTGAATATTAAACATATCTGAACAAAGGGGTGTCAATTTTCCGCGTATAATTGGTCCAAGCACCTGCTAACTGCATGGCATAAGTTGCTATGGAAACCCAATCACCATCCTAAGTGTATTATTGTTTACCTTCATGTTCCTTCATCACAGTCTTCATTTTAATTTGGTTTTCGAAATTTTAAAGTCAAAAATGGTCATGTTTATTGGCAGGATCTGCATTTAAATAAAAACGCGGAGGGGTGGTTTAAGCTTTTTTTTTTTCTGAAGTGGAAACAGATGGTTTGAAATCGTATTCTGTTATCGTCGGAGATCATTATTTCAAGGTAAGTGGTGCAAGTTATCTGTCTATGTTTCTTAAGTTTAGTGAAGTAACATCGCATATAATTAAACGTCCATGAATGAATTTAATGTATGGGGTTACGGAAGTTTCCAAAACAGTAACGGAAAGTTATCGGTTAAATCTTGGCAGTTGAATTCGTTGACTTCATGTATACAAGAAAAGGGGATATATTACAAGTCTCTTAGGGATTCAATGAAGTAATTTAAGGGCAGATTTAGGCCAGATATCCGAAAAGATATGGGTCCAAACACATTACATCAAGTCTAGTTTTATCTTCTGCAATTTTGCAAACCGTTTTAGAGAAATTTGCAGCGAGTTTGTATTACATTTTTGTTAACTGTTTAATGTATTTCAAACATAAAAAGCAAACTGTAATATTTCTTCTTTATTAAACGTGGCAAGAGAGCTAAATTCGTGTTAATTTCTGGGAAATCTATGATCAAATATCGAAATATTGCTTTTTACATGTCAGTATAGTCTGAGAAAATTGATTCTCCCACTAGGTAAGCATATTTTTATAAATTGACAACAGCTAAGCTAAACTCTTTTTTTCATTTCGCATGTAAATTGTGAATTTGCCAAGGCACTCAAAAGTAGCTATTTTGTGAGACAACATTACCCGGTATTTTCGCTTCCTTGGCTAATACTTAAAGCCGGGTTTCTGTCTGAAGTTTTTTTTTCGACTTCATGGCGCTTTAATTCGGCGTTCGATAAAACATGCAAATATTCGATGATTTACAATTTCGACATGTGGAGTAAAGTGCTTGTTGTTTTTAATATTTCATGTGTTGATTGGCTTACAAATTGAGAAAATTAACCTGGAGTAAACAGCAACAGAGCTCTTGTCGGATCAGCTGAATCGAAAACTAGTCAATTTCCGCAAGGTCCTGCATCGAAGCAAGACATTTGCAGCCGAATATTCCACATTTTACAAAATGCGATAGCAGGCAAGTTTTGAAGTAATGATAACAAACCGAAAATAAATAGAGATAGTTACAGCATGAAAAAAGTAGAGGGCTTTGCGATTTACAAACCTGTATAGAATAGTGCCTGTAGTAGTAGTAGTAGTGGTATAAGTAGCTGTAGCTGTCGTCGTCGTCTCGTCGTCGTGTGCTCGTCGTCAGCGTCGTCGTCTGGTCGTCAGCGTCATCGTCGTCGCCTCGTCCTCGTCCTCTCCTCGAGCTCGTCCTCGTCTCGTCGTCGTCCTTATCATCGCCCCCGTCTTTAACCTCGTCCTTGTTCTACTCGTAGTAGTAGCCAGCCTATCGCTAGTTTCACATTAGCATCAGGTAGGGTAAATTACGTACGGCTTAATATTTTTGCATCTTGCAGGTCAAAACACGCAATGTCGGATATTGACAATGAAATGGATACACGGCTTGAGGTCGGTTTCCTTTTATAGTGGTAGATTAGTATAAAGATAGACGTGGTCCAAAAATAACTGTACGCCGGGAGGTTTTTATAAGGCCACCTGTCGCTATCCGGGGGGGGGGGAGACTCCCATATAAAAAGGGAGGGGGTGCTTGACCGAAATTTTGAAAAGAACCCCTAAGACGTACCAAGATGCTGTTTTGTGGGCGTGACTTGAAGTTTCCCCCCCCCCCTGAGAGGTACCAGTTCTAAAACAACACATTATCTCTCATTATCATTATCTATTTTTTTCGGCTCAATACCTTAAAAAGTACCTCAAACGTTCCCGCTATGGACATCTTGAGGCTGAACACTCGAAGAGGTATCAAAACCACTCTTTTAACCCCTAAAAGGTAGGACGAGCACCCTGGTCCGTTTTCCTCAGGAGGGTCGCTATATCATTTCTTCACCCTCTAAGACTGACGAGTGCGGTCTCTAGGTTTGTTCTAGTTATATTTTTACGTTATTTGATGAAGAATTGGCAGAAAGTGTTAAGAACTAACAATCAAGCCTGGATCTCAAATGAATTTGCCAAAATATGAAGACAATCAAAACGAAATGATTATCGTAAAAATTCTGCAGCGTTCTTTAAGGACTTTTTATTAAAGGGCATTTGCAAGGTGGAGTCAGTCATTTCATAATTGGCAGGTGATTAGAAAATACAATAGCAATGTCTCAGGTTATCTCTCCTTTTATCGGGCCGTGAGGAATTATCCACAGTTTTTTTTTATATAACCTTAGCATAAGGAGGAAAATTTTTTGAAGCCAACAGCTGAAGCGGTTTTTCTCTCTCCGCGCCGATTGTTTAAATCTTTGTTTCAAACTAATGGAAATTGGTATTGAGCTTACAGACGGCAGGTGAAGAGATTCCAGTGAAAGAGAAGACACCGATCGAAAATACAACCACAAATGAAATTCTCGTAAGTATTCATCTTGTACTGCATATATAACACACTTCACTCTCCCTGTACATGAAAGAAAATTTAACAAACTTTCGTATCGATCGATAGAAAGTAACAGATATGAAGTTAGGCACGCGAATCCTAAGCCCCCCATTTACAGAGTCTGCTTTTGGTAAATATATAAACAATAGCCTCCATTTGGCGCGAAAATATGTTCGGATATTTGTCCGCAGACATTATCTGTTCCGAGAAGCGAACAGTTTTCCGAGAGCGAAGCTCGAGAAAAACTGTGAGCTTCGAGTAACAGATAATGTCCAAGGGCAAATATCCGAGCATATTTTCAAAGTCAAATGGAGGCTATTGTGTTTATTATCCTTCAAATATTTTTCACAACAAGCGCAGTTTCGAAAATTTTAAAACTAACCGAGCGCGAGGGCCGTACTGGGGAACATTGGCCCGAGGTCGTGGCATTACGGACCGAGCGCAGCGAGGTCCGTACAAAAACGACCGAGGGCCAACATTCCCCAGTACGGCTCGAGCTAGCTAGGTTAGTAAGTAGTTTATTAGTGGCACTCGGGCCATGCTTGTTTTGAATTTGCCGGATTTCGAGAACAAAAAATACACAGCTTATGACCGTTTCTATGGAAACGGTCCGTATGGCGAAATCCCGACTAAGAAAGAACCAATCAGAACGCTCGGATTTACCTCAAGACTACCTTGCCGTATAATAATCTCGGATATTCCCAAGTTTTAGCTGGGGAACATTCGGTCACGTGACGCGTGTAGACCAATCGCTCGCGAGCAAAAATATTTGATGGATTATAACATTTCTTTATTGGCAGGAAAACACAGAAAGTCGCGATACGAATGACAGCCATGCTCCGAACGAATCAAGCAACATCAAAGATGAGGTAAGTGCAATGTAATAACAGTTTTGATCAGCATGGAAAAGAGTGTGCTTTCGCGTTTCTTTTGTACATTGCCATGGTCATGGTTACTTTTTAATGCATATGATAAATATAACTGCGTGTAGAGCATGCCTTGATCGTGAAGGGCCTACGCGGCACATACTGATAATAGACATATTTATTTTACAGGCACGAGTGGACAAGTCGATTGAAGAAACTCCAAGTCAACAGGAGGACAAGTTGGAAAGGAAAGTAAGTAGAAAAAAAAAACGACTTGTCATGACATATATGTAAAATTTCTAATAAACTTTGCACTGAAAAGGGAACCACAATTGCAATATATATACGAGCTTATACACACAACGGTTTGGTAACAAATTAGCTCCTCGGCCATAATGGTCATAATGTATGGGTTTCCCTCAGGCTCAATGTCGTTTCAAACACGGCAAATCAAAGCTATAAAATAGACAAGTCAATGCAAATTGTACTTCAACGATGAGTCAAATCAAGCTGGCAATTTGTTATTGCCAGCACGGGGAAGGGAACTCCCTTCAAAAATTAACACATCTTTTTGACTGAGATTTCTATGGTATTTTCCTCGTAGAACTCCTTCCTGGATAAATATTTGAGTGAGAGCGAGCCAGAGGATGGGAAGTCAGAAGATGAAAAGCAAAAAGAAAAGCAAGTTGAAAGGTGTGAAACCCTAAATAAAGATATTAACTTGAAAACAACAATCTGTTTTCTTACCAACACTGGGATTCCCTTTCATGTTACCTATCAGAAAGTGTCACGCATTCAGCTTTAAATGTTTGGTATATGTGAAATTTAGTTGTCTAACTTGTATAAAATCTATAATTTCGTGTGTTGTCTTCAGTTTTTTTGCCAACAAGCTTCTTGCTACCGTAAATTAATGAAGTTGCTTCACTCCTTTTTCCAAGAATATAAGACACACATTATGCAAGCAGGCAATTATAAGTAGCAGACTCCTAAAGAATTGAATCTGTATTTCACATGAAAAATCGTTACGTCATCCTTAATTCATTTGATTCCTATCTCTACAGAAAGCCGGTTAAAAAGAAAGTTCAAAAGAAAACAAACAAAACTAGCAACGAAAAAAACCTTAATCATCGACAGCGCTCCATGAGATGGAAAGACATAAGACTTGTTGCTGGAGATGACAGGTAAAAAGGGACTGTTAGTCGCTTCAAGCTAGCAGATAACTGTAGGAAAGGTAGGCACGCAAGGCGTGCTAGTGCTAGTTTCCCATTGATGCCGTCTCGCACCGTGTTTGGATTGTCTGTTGGGAAAAGTACTACAAATACAGTTTCCTTTTCTTGTTTTACAGTTAACTCCGACTTCTAGAAAAGTTGCTCAATAATGTACAGGACCGCTCAACATTGTTACGTGTAATTTTAATTAAAAATGAATCTTGATCTTAGTTGTAAACGGGCCATTAAATAACAACTTCGTAACAGTCCGGTCCATAAACTTATCAAAAATGAAAATCGAGCAATAACAGTATTTCGTCAATGAGGATAAAAACAAGCTATACCTTGATGTCAAGCATCTGTATTTGCAATTTATCGCTAGTTTATGTATTTTTTTTATCCATTGTCACAGTGATGAAGAAGCGAAGGAAGTTATAAAGCCGCCACAACCCAAAGTGAAACAAACTCGCAAAGAAAGGTACACATGAAGTAAACTAATTAACCTTCTCAATCCCAATAAATTGCTCCTCCAATTAGTTAACGAAACTTCTCCACCGAAAATGAATGCAATGTCTTTCGCTTTTTATTTTCTTTCCTTAAAAGAAAGTCTTGGGATTTGCACTAACTCTAAATATTACTATGTGATTGTAACCGTAAGCTGAGCTATAGTTTGTTGTGACTACTTTTTGTATTTTGTAATATTTGTCTCATCAGCATAATCGATTCAGTTTCTCAGTGATCAAGCTACAGAAATATCAGCTCTTAATGTTGAAGGGTGTATAATAAAACTTTTTTTGCGACGAGTTTTAAAAACTCAAGATTTTACATAGAATGTATGAGCTCATTAGTGCCTTTGCCACCCAGAAATTTGACCACCAATTTCACCAATTACTATGTTTCACAAGCACTCAGCAACGATAGCTGTATAAATGCAGATAACACAGTTAGCCAATTGCCACCATGCAACTAGTATCTGTTAAAACTGGCAAAACGTGCTCTACCGTGCATCTCTCTCTGAAATACAAACGTTGATCACGTTGGTCCAGAATCAGAATGTGCCTTACAGTATTTGCGGTACTTTTGCTCTGGTATTTTATCACAATTAAGACGAAAACCGATAGGAAATCGAGCAGTTTCAGTTTTTAGTGGACAAAAATCTGGTACCAGAATAATTTTAAGTATTTTACAGTCCTTTATACATTTTCTCAAAGCTAAAGATATAAATAGTTGCCTGAAATAACACCGAAAACAATTTCCCATGGGAACGAGAGAAAATAAATTTCAAAAATCAGAGAAATTGTGCAAACGCAGGTAAAATCTCATCCTCCGTTTCATTTCACCTGTACTTTCAAGTATTTCGTACAAAGTTCAACATTTGTTTTCGACATTCGGTGTTGCTAGAAATGATTTTTCGAGAAGATATTTATAACAGTCGTACAGAAGTTTGCAATGCGATGTAAATAATCTTAGTACTAGGTTTTTGTCCACTTAATTGTTACTCGAATTTCTGGTGGATTCCGTCTTAATTTTTATCATTCTATGTAACAAGCCGAAACAACAAGCAAAACGTCCATAGGCGGTCAACGGTTCCCAGAATTCCAACAGAGCAGGCGGAGAGTTCAACAGAGAGCGAAGAGGAAGATGACAGAGTGTTGGACGGCAAAGTGGTGAGCCCGCTATACGGTCGGCAGTGGTAGCTGAAATAACTGTTGTATTGTGATAATAAATACACGTAAATAAAACAACTAATGACAACAAATGATAGATGAATTAATCATCACTTTACATAGATATCGGCTAAAGTCCACTGATTCTGTTTAAATTTTCTGAAATAACGCATCAATGGAAAAAGCAAATTTAAAAAAATGAAGAATTGACAGACGCGATAAAGCCAGAGGGCGCAACGCATGCCACGCAAGCCTTGGCCAAGTAGGAGTTTTCTTTGCCGAAAAGGGGTGATCATATAACTAGACAACCAGTTGTGGACAAAATTAAAAAATAGTAAAGGGTCGCTTGCGATCCATCGATGAGAGAAAAAAAGCTTCATTTTTCTACCCATCTTCCCTGTCTACATCTTTGTTGTCATGTTTATCATAGTTAATAGAGGGGAAAGGTTATGAAGCCCGGAAAACATCAAAGGAGCAAAGAAAGATGGCAAGGGTTATGTCGAAAGGTCGACGACTGTGCACAATCTTAATTTTTACGCTCATACACTAGGCATGAATCACTTAACCGAAACATTTCTATTGATTAGTTCCTAAAGTCAGAAGTAAACAACTGTTGTGTTTAAGACACAGTCGAGGCCAAAAACGAGCACAAAAGCACACAACAAAGAACTTTGTAGGGTTTTAATAACCATTCTCTTCTATCAACTGTCTTTATCTTACAGAGCGTGGCTGATCTTCCCTCCGAGTATTGGCAAATACAAAGGCTTGTCAAGTTTTTAAAGGTAAGAACAGGTACTTTTCACTAATCGGTCCTGTATTGACGTCACTGAACGGTTCCTCTAAATCCAGCTTGACTTGAAATTCCTGTTTTCAGATTGGTAACCAGGTCGCCACGGTTATCACGCTGTGCGGCCTGACGGACTTCAACTTAACACAGGAGATGACTCAGATGGCCATCAGAGATGTCAATGGATTAACAATCCTTGTCAATATTCTCAGAACCGACCACGTGACCTGTCAGGTATAAACAGATGTAATTTCTGAAGATTGAGGGACGAATTAGTCAGAAATTATTATCCTGACGTCACGATGGATAGGCTCGCGGGGTGTCATGGGACGTTAAGGGACTATTAGGCATTTGGCGGGAGATTTAGGTCATTCTAGGTTTGTCAGTTTTCGTGATTCACTTGTTTATTAAACTTTTGCTATAACAGTTTGTATGTGTAATTGAAAGTGTTCTAGCTTATTGATTTTGTACCCTTTCTTCGGGGTCTTGTGCTGCTACATTAGCTGAGGAAACCTTTCCGCATATTTTTTGGCACATCTTATTAGTGGTGTATCGAGTCTGGCGTAGCACAGGTTCTAATTGTTAGAACCAATAGTTGAAATTTGCAAGGGTAAAGTTTATCTCATAGGACGGAATACATCTGCATCAGAAGACTGACTGACGCATCCTCAATGAACTATTTGCACTTAATGTTTCGCGTTAGTGTAGTCAGAATAAAGATTTGGGTCGTGCTCACAACATTCTCACATTCTCAAAGAGCAAGTTACAACTCGAACAACTTCTCGACGTCTTTACATCGGTTTCCCCAACTTTTCAGCCAATGAAAGAGCAAGTGACTGCACGTGCAACGTTTTGACATCTTAATGCCGTTTTCCCTAATTTCTCAGCCAATCAAATAGCAAGCAACTGCTCATGCACCATTATGTGCATTTTTGTTGGGGTCCTAAAGTTCTCAACCAATTAAACAAGAAAGAAAGGCGTCTTTGCCCCTGGACGAAATCGTGTCTTGATTTTCAATCATTAGTTATTTGTTATTTATTGCTTTTGCTAAATACAGATTTAATTTATCCACTTTTTAGGTTGGTGCCTTAAAGGTTCTTCAACAGTTGACATTAAATAGTAAATACAACAGGCGAGCAGTTATCAACATGGGAGGTTAGTGATGTACATACAACATCTCCTTACAAAACATATGATCAATCAAACAGACCAGAAGAATTTAGGAACACTATCAAGAAAAATAGGTTCGCAATGCGTACAGAGGGCTAAGTGTTATTGATCTTGGGGAGTTGTCTTGATACTTAGATCAATTCTTCTAACTATTACTATGATAATACATGGAGATCAAAAGGAGAATTTGGGTGTTCATTTTATGCTCCTTAGGGGTTCAGATCCTTGTGAACCTCATCACCGATTGTCCACAGGAAGTACAAAGCTTAGCAGCAGCTAACCTGGCAAACATGGCGAAATCCAGTCTAGGGAGAAATATTCTGAAAAGACATGGAGGGCTACAAAAACTGGTGAGACTCCATATAAAGTTCAAGGTTGCTGAAGGAGGAGAGGGTTTGACATCCGACTCGTTCTTCCCTGAGTCGTGCCTTTCCATTGATATGTTTCGTGTTATGCTCTTGGGTATCCAAGAGAGGTTTCTCACAGTGCCTTTTGCCATCAAGGTGTACAAATGGGTATCACCAAACGTTTGCCAAACCCCAACAACGTTCTTCGCAATAACGAGCGATTGACTAAACTCCTACCCAGGGAAACATATAATTATAATTTCTTCAGAATTTTATTCAAGCACAATTTGAGCACCACACCTTTACTTTTCCAAGGAGAGCTTTGTTCGTGGAGGCTCTTATGCACTTAATCAATTCTAAGAATTTTTTCTCCTTTGTTAGGTTGGTCTTCTAGACTATGAAGACGGACGAACGCGAAGTACTGGAAGAAGGAGCTCTGATAACCAATCCCCAGGCCACCACGGATCAGATCTGGAAGTTGCACGAAATGCAGCGCTTGCGCTGTGGAGTTGCAGCAAGAGCACGCGCAGTAGGTTTGTTCTGTCACGCGATTTTCACGTAGTAGCCAACTAGCAAAGATGCATATGAACAGCATACAGGGGATGCATGTAATGGCACCTCTTTAGGTCGAACTCTCGCTTGTAAGCAGACCGAGCCTGTGATTCTTCCAGAAGGCTTGCACTTGACAAAACCTCTTCAAATGAAAATGTTTTGAATTTTAATTACACTTCAGATTGTTTGACCTACACCTGTACTTGTAGGTCAGCAATCTTCAAGGCTGGTAGTGTCCCGTTACTTGCCAAACTCATCCGGCTGGACAAAGAAGAGGTCCTCGTCCCTATTGTAGGACTTGCTCAAGAGTGTGCAGTGGAGGTAATAAATAAATACACTTATATAGCAGTATCAGACTGCGTTGCCAGATTTATTTTAACGTAATCAAGCCACGAGAAGACTATGAAGGACACAAAATTCTTTTGTTGACTTTAGTCTCAACCCCACTTCCTCGTGTTATTTTTTTTGTCCCAAGAATAAGTCTAAGCCTGGCCACGTAAGTTATTTAAGGATTTAGAATCTGCAGTTTCTTGGATCGAAGCAGCAGTAAAGCAAAGTAGGTTTTACATTATAGAGTAGTTTTGAAGGCAGAGGTGACGCAGAATGAAGGTGAGAGCGCTCACCTTCAATCAGAGTGGCCGGGGTTGAATCCAGGACCCAGCATCACAAGTATGTTGAGATTGTGATTGGTTTCGTCCTTGCGTCGAAGGTTCTTCTCCGAAATTCTCCGGGTTTCCTCCTCATACAAAAACGAACAATTCTTTATTCCAATTCGCTCTTGACAAAGCCTTCAAGACGGCCACAGAGCTCTTTCCAAACAAGAGTACATGTTTTTGCAAGCAGATCACGAGAAAAGACCGTTACGTCTTGCAGCCCTCGACTTAAACAGTTATTCGCATGCAGTTAATTTAGGCGATATTGAGACCTTTTCTAGTACTAAACTTAGGGGTTCTAGCAACCTTATCATGATTCTAAATTGTTTTTTTGCGACAAATATTTTCATTTGTGTTTCAGAGTCGTTTTAGAGAAGCTTTCTATAAGGAAAGTATGATAGCGGCAATCGTGCAGCGCTTGGTAACAGATAATGAGGAGCTTCAGGGTTACTGTGCCAACGCGATATTCAAGGTAAAATAACTTTTTTAAACCAATTGATTGGTTTAATTGGTAAGTTTATTTTCTAATTGGCTTTCGTTAAATTAAAATCACTCCTAGCATACACAAGAATTAAGACAATGGGCCAATCAAAAGTCCCATAAAAAAGAGTGTAACCAGTATCCCGAGCCAAGCGCAGGATAACATGTAATTCGCGAAAAGCGCGGGAAAGCTCGAATAAGCCATTTGGGGTTTGAAAGTAAGCGTAGCTCATTTATGGATACAGCTGCCTACAACATGTGGTTGAGTGGGAACTAGAATTTAAAACGCAACAAGAAACAAAAACACGAACAGTCGTGCCTGCTGTCAGAAACGACTAGGACCAGAAAACAGAGCAAATTAGCAGAAATATCCGCTAATTAGAGGCCACAAATGCAGTGCTTGTTTGTGGTATCTCCGTTAAAGGAGGTGTGCGATTTTAATGCGAACCGCACCTTCGTTTACAGAAATTTTTTAAAGTAAAACCAGTGAGCAGCACGTCTGCGAACTACTTGAGTTGTAAAACTTTTTTATTTTCTCCTACGCGTTTCGTGTGACTAGCGCACACTTCTTCAGGGAGTTTAACAA
>Ga0126338_10003346_pt1 | contig 11219 bp, 4 predicted proteins | sample OrbCmetagenome_2_FD_92529 | JGI IMG/M metagenome (GOLD analysis project Ga0126338, IMG submission 92529) | Coral microbial communities from Petempiche,Puerto Morelos, Mexico - Orbicella C C metagenome | ecosystem: Host-associated > Invertebrates > Cnidaria > Coral | place: Petempiche,Puerto...
CCAGTTATCTCTCTGATCAAAAGCAAACCCTGAACCATTCTTTTTGTTTCTTGCCCGGATGTGCAGACACCTTCTGGCAAAGCTTTTCTCATTGGTGGAATGTTAAGAATGACAACTTTATTGACTTGAACAATGAAACCATAATCTACGGCTTAGTCAACAACTTGATTTAAACCTCTGCTTAATAATTGCCAAGTATTACATCTATCATGCCTCAGGACAAGCATGATAGAGGAAACTACTACTTCGAAGCCTTCCTTGCATTCCTTTAGAAAACCACATTATTTATAGAGAAAAGCAAATGCAAATCACAAATCAACTTGTAAATACGTACAGCTTTCGCACTGCCAATCTTAGCAAACAAAAACAAAACTATGCAACACATACATGTGTGTGTGTTTCGGTTTCCGTTTTTTGTTTGTTTGTTTTCTTCACGTGCATTTCTTTTTTTCCTTTTTTTGTATAATTTTTTTTCTCAACTTATTTAATTGATGGTTTGTTAATAGTTTATTTGGACTTTTGTAAAGTAACATTGCAATATTAGAGTTCGTATTATAATTAAAAAAAGAAGAGTATTGTAAGTATAATAGCATTGTTATTTGTATTTGCATTAGTATTGTAAATAATGTCAATGAATTTCAAGTAAGGATTGGTACATATGGGTTATTCACCAAGTGTGAGGTCAAGATGGCTGGATATTGGCCAAGTTCTTTTTTTGCGTGTTTATGGACCGAGACAGAGTCGAGGTCCACAAACTCGCAAAAAACGAATGAGGCCAATATCCAGCCATCTTGACCAAACGAGCTTGGTCAATAAAGGATTTATTATATGGCTTTTGGGGAAATTTTTTTGCGGGACGTGCCGGGTAGTCCCGAGTGGGCAAGATAGCTCCATCTTGCCCACTCAGGTAGCCAATCACAGCGCAGGATTTGATTCATCTTGCCCACTCACGATGCTAGCCATATAATAATATTAATTATTAACCAAAGTAAGTATTGTAAGTTAGGTGAGATAATCAAATAAAAAAGGAGGGGAAAAAAAGAAAAAGAAACAGATGTTTACTTTAGTTGAAGTTTTTTGTCAAGGAAATCAATCAGATCAGTTTTTCTCCGCAGTAAAAGACATAAATTTGCAAAATATGAAAAAACTGCCCGTATAAACCTACTTTTTTCCATTTAAAATTTGTGTCCTGCCAGGTTCGATGTACTGTGAAATTTTTGGAAGATTTCACAGAAGGAAATTCAAGAAAATCACCAGTAAAACCATATGAGTGGTAAAAAACACATTTGCCTGGCCATTTATAATTAAACACTAAAAGCCAAGATTTTAACAGAGATAATTGTAAAACACTATTTCATCATTGCTTATTACATTTAATACGTTTGAGTCAGCATTCAAAACACAACACTAGTGCATGCAAGGCAATAAATGATTACCCTCTGCTATGGAATGGTGAACCACCTTAAAATTACATGACTTGTACATTTGAAATGATCATGTGGAGATTCAAGGGAGTCAGTTGGTTGATCAATATACAAAGTAATTACTTTTTCTTTTTTCCTTGTCAGATTCCAAAAGGTCTCATAGAGGAGATTGAAGCAGCAGAAGAAGTTATTAAAAAGGGAAGCGTGAGTCAGTTTTAAAGGGATAAGAATACCCCAAACTAACATGTAACAACATGCTGATGTGTAGAGGTTCAAACATACCCAGTCTCTCTCAGCTGCAGACAAAATTTGTTTTCAGCTATATGGATAATTGCGTGATTAACTGCATTGTTTGTTAATTAGCTTATCGTACACTGTTGTTGTTCTGTTTGATAAGACGTAAAACAATATCATGTAATACTAAACTATAATTATAAATTATAATTCTGTAGTAAACATAACTCTAGTAAAGACTGCAACATTGCATAAGTGTTAGACTTTCTAAAAGTCCTAATTCTAATAGTTCTTCACTGGCCTGTTGGTTTCGCCCCCAGGTTTCGCTCACGCTCGCCCTCGCAGCGAGTCGCTCAAAGATCACCCTCTCGCTTCACTTGAGGAAAATAAATAAGTCAAGGATTAAGAAAAGGTCGACTTGTGGCAAGTCTACATAAGTGTCAGTAGTTTTCTTTGCATCTGCTTGGGCTCACACAGCTGCTTCACACCAACATAGATTCCTTTCCCATTGTTCGCCCTATTTTTACATGTACTTGGACCAGTCAGTGCCTAGTGATTTTATATGCTGTATCTGAATTACAGCATTGCTTGCCATCTTGATTTTTTCTTTCCAGGGAAAATGCTGATTATTTTTCTTTCTTTTTTTTTTTTTTTTGACATCTTGTGGCATGCACCTTTGGTTAATGTTTATTTCAAGAGAGGAATGTCAGTATCAGTTTGAAGCAGCCGCATGGGAACAGAGGGAGCTTTCCATGATGTTGGCCTGAGTGGATGCAAAGGAGACTAAAATCTCACTGTCTCTGAATAACAATTTTTGCTGAAAACCTTAGCCTTGCATTGATTGTAGAAATCTTTCACTTTGTCTGGAAACATATGCCAGATACTAAAGGTTTTCTTACATGCAGGTATCATTATTTAAATTTGGAGTATTTATGTGATCTGTTTATTAGTTGGTGATAAATCATCGTAGCCTCTTTTGTCTCAGCAGGAGGAACTGCCAGTAACTCGCACATTCTGTCAGCAGATGGACAAAACGTCCCATAAACAAACAGTCAAACAAACCACTACAGATGCTTTAGTACAGCTGTACAATCATGTCATTGATTTGCCAGATGGGCCAGTCAAGCAGAAATTCTTACAAAGGGTATGTAACTATATCCACAAGATTTGACTAAATTTTACTTTCAATTTGTGCATAGATGAATCTTATTACATCTAATTACCTCGAGTAATTAAATATCTCTGAGTGATGTTCCGTTTGATTTTCAGAAACACTGGCTTGGATATCAACTGATGGATGGTGTATTTTTATTGGCTAATGATAAAAATTGACCTTATAATCATTAAATTGGCTGAGAATTCAAAAACACTTGCTGAAAAGTGAAACTGTTCTTTGTATAAAGATATAGATGGCCTACAAACAGGGGACTATAAGAGGGAGGGGAGGGGTTGGCTAAACCAGAATTTTATATTTTAAGATCTGTGCATGACTGCAAAGATCATTGCCTGGCCCTGATCTTTGGGGAAAATCTTTTTGAGGATCTTGTGGGAGATCTTTGAGATCCTGGCAAGAATGGCCAATTCCCGCTATGTGATGTGCCTGCAGGGAATCATGGTAGTTGTATTCATCATCTTAGACTGGATGTTTGTTTTGTTGAATACAACTACCATGATTCTCTCCAGGCACATCTCATAGAAGGATTTGGCCATTGTAAAGATCCTAAAAGATCTTGACTATGACTTTTGAGGATCCTCATGAAGATCCTGAAGGATCCTGTGGGATTCTTGAAATATTTTCACCAGGGAACACATGGAGCATGGGAAAATCATGCAACTGACTAGACAGAACACCCTCAATAGAAGCTAACCAATGAAACATTACCTGCTTACTCTTACTTGTACCAAACCCTAAACCATTTTTAGGGTGTTCTGCCTTGCTATTTCAAGTTTTTGCAAATCTTCATTTCAGTTTGGGAAAGTGCACCCTGGCACGCCACCATTCACTCCTCTCTCAAAGAAGGTTTGTGCTTCACTGGCATCTTGTTTCTATCCATAAAATAATTCCTGAATTGCTAGTATTTCTGGTAAATGTAGTTGGATTTCAAACAGATTACAGTGCTTGTTAGAGTAAGCTGTTGTAAAAGAGATCAGCATCAAGGTTTACCAAATTGTTAATAAATGCTGTAAAATGAGCACGTAGAATTTGCTAATAAGTGAAAAGGAGTTTAGAATGCTGGTAGCACTGACATTTTTGCCCAGGTTTTAGAGAGTAAAGTGGGACTATTTTGTGTCTAATGGATCAATGGCCAAAGATTGTTAGCCACTATCTTTTCTTTGTTCAACATTTAGCTGGACATATATTAAGTCATTTTCACATTATGTGAATTTCAAATCAAATGAAACTAAAAACCAGGAACTAAAAAGGAACAAACTTGAGGAAACTTTGTCACTCAGTAATTACTCCAATTCCAAACAGTAGTGTATGTAAAACTGCAACTGATATTCCTTGTTTCCTCATCCCAGATTATCCGTGCAGAACAGATTAATGCATCAACACCATTGATTAAGTCAATGGAATCTCCCAATGTTTTTCCGAGAACTGCGCTGTCACCTATCCTAGGAAGAAACACAGCTATAAGAAGTACTAATGCCAAGACACCAGCACTTAAGAAAAGAGTGGCATTTGATGTCGTTGACTCTCCAGATTTCGTTTCTCTTAAAACACCATTATACAGAGGCAGCCCTTACCTATCCAGACTGGGTTTGAGTACATCCTCGGGAGTGATTCATCCTCCGCTATCCAAGCGCAAGCGCACAATGTCTGTGTCCAACCCGGAAGATTTTGTTTCACCAAAAGAGCATTTAAGGTATTGTGCAGGTAACACCCCTAGGAACAAAAGACTGCCAGATGACACGCCGTTCACACCGTCTGGATTTATGAGAGGCACTGTGGCCGATGCTTCGTGCGAAGAGTCTGACATTTACTCCCTCTCTGAAATCTCGACACCATACTCCGCCTCAAGTGAGACAAAGGCTTTCAGAGGTTGATCATTCGGTAAGCTTATGATATAGCTTCTCATGTCCAGAACAATTAGCACTGTTGAAAAGTTAATACTGTTGCAAGGTTCTAGAACTGAGTCTGGCATTCGAGACTGACCAACTGCTCCGTCTTGATATCATTTCAGTGTTTAGACAAATTATTATCTGTCCCAGCTGGCACAAAAACTATCCATCTTTGACTATTAATTCGTCACAGACATAATTTGACCCTAGGATGCTCGCATACTACCCCAGTATACTACAGTCGAACCTCACCACAACGGCCGCCTTGGGTACAGAGGAAAGTGGCCGTAAAGCCTGGTTCACACTTGCGAAAAAAGCATAACGCAAGTGAAATAAGTACAAGCATAAGCACAAGAAAAAGAAACATGTTCCTTTTTTCTTGTGCTTGCGTTTATGCTTATTTTACTTGTGTTATGCTTATCTCACAAGTGTGAACCAGGCTTAAAGGCTGGTTTTCACTGGTGCATAAGCACAAGCACTCGCATAAGCAAGTGAGAACACCCATGACATAAGCATAAGCTTAAGAATAACGAACATTATGTCGTAGTGCGAACGTGAGTGAAATAAGCATAAGCAGTAAGGCGGCCATCTTGATCGTATAGTCGAGGAAAGCTGGTATCGAGAAATTTTGTTAATACTGCGCCTGCGTATGCTCTTATGCTTATGTTCTGGTGTTCTCACTTGCTTATGATTGTGCTTATGCGCTAGTGAAAACCAGCCTTAAAATAGGGAAGGTACTGTCGGGGTGTCACATGACACCTGTTTTTTGTTGTTGTTTTTGTTTTAGGGGTGCAACATTTTTTATCAAAAAATGCTCATTTTAGCATATGAAAATCAAAATGTAACAATACAACAGAAATACAGACCAACGACGTGTGGTACGGATCATGTTTGGTGACCTTTTACAACAAAAAGTGGGGTTTTGCGTCAGTTGTAGATTAACTTGCTGTTGTCGAGAGGTTAATTTGGCGGTTGGGACGAGTTTTAATGGCCTTTACCGTTGAAGAGAGGTTAAAATAGGGGTGAATGTACGGACTATACGCCTGGACCAAAAAAGTAGCCGGTAGCGGAGGTTCAACTGTAATTTAACTCTACCAAAATTTAAGGTGATTCCTTAGAAATAAAGGATGCCCAACAAGTTTTTTGAAACTTTCCCTGAATGTTCCCTACCAAGCACTGTTTTGAAAAATACAAAAAAGGATAGGTCACCATGTTCGCTAAAGACATATGATGGGCCAATCTTACGCCATATATGCCTAACCACGCGCATAAAGTTCACGTTACATTTTGCGGTAGCTGGAAGAAAAGGTTATTAAAGTAATATTTGAAAAAAATCTTGATAGGTAGAAGGTCTCGGGCGCGTGGAACAATGTAATATATATTTTATGGCAAAATGACACAATTCTAAATGACGTTCCTCGTATCGTTGTTTTCGAGGTCTTAATTCGCATCCTCGAGTAGCGGTTTAGTGCACTCTTCTAGCTATATCTTTTTTTTTCCCTTCCGAACAATTTTTTTCCTAATTTTTTAACTTTTAAAAAGAGGATAATTTGTGCAGCAAAATTATGCAATAAAAAATATAGGTCACCATGCTTGTTTAAGAGTTTCGCTGTGGAGCTCAGCGTGAGGGAAAACTCTTATGTAGTGTACGTGCACGCACCATGAGCGCGTGCTAATGACGCAAAAATCTTGCGCAGTAGGGATGCGCAATGCGATACTGGGGAATCACCAGAAATGTGTATCACAATCACTCCATGACTGAGTTAGCTCCATTTGTAAGTTCAAGAACAATTGTTCACTGGTGTTTCAAGCCAACTTACTTGTCGTCATACACTTATTCACTCGTCAGTTTTCTTTAATTTCAGATGGATGAATTCTATATATGATACCATAGTTCAGCTTGGTTCAGTTCAAGCACACTCGTACCATGCCTGGCGCTGCCACTCTCTGCAGCGTGTGGACGTGTAGACTGGGTGCTAACAGATTTACCTTTCGTTACTGCTGAGCAACAACCAAGAACAATTACAGACACCAACTGTAACACTGGATGATAGAACAAATAACTCTTAAGGTAGCTCGTAATGTACTGAAATTATCAGCGGGTAATGGTAAACAACTAAAGGTAATTTTCTTGATATTACAAGTTACCATAGCAACGCACATTTTGCACATCCTTACAGCCCACGAAAGTTATGTTGCAATAGCACTTGTTACTAATTATGACATCGACTCATGTATCGACCATACGCGCTATGAAGAAACATAAACAAGTAACGGCTTGGTACTAGTTTTGTTAACTTTGCCCACAGTTTCCTTTCTTTCGTTTCACCTCCGTTACGAACTTTCTCCGTTTTAACACTAACAAAAAACAAAACAGAGAATAAAGTTTCTTCTCATATGCAATCAAACTTTGCTACTAATTGGGTTGTGCGTGACTTACAAGGATCATTCTGTAGAGTTAGGTCTAAGTGAAAGAATGAACAAGTTAGAAAATATTGACCCATGTATAAACACATCTAACCTTATCTTGAGATCCTCATTCTTTTTCGCGCAGAAAGTCATGAAGAGTCTTCAAAAAGCGTTTACCTCAAAAGGATCCGGTGACTCCCGATGATTTTTTTTGCGGTCTGACATGAGTTGGTCGTTTCCTAACTACAGCAAAAGTTTCAAAAACAACATGAGAAGATTTGGGTGTGAACACTGCTTATAGAGTGGAACCTCGATATAACAAAGGGGCAAGGGACTGGAAAAATATGGTCACTATAATGAGGTTTCGTTGTATCGAGAGGTTCTTTTCCATATATTTTACTATTACTGGGGCCGGGAAACTCGTTCGTTATAGCGAGGACTCCGTTATATAGGTTCGTTAAATCAAGGTTCCATTGTAACTCTCACAGAATTCGGTGACCTCTAATTTTATCAGTGAATCGTAATCAGCATTTCAAGATTCAACTTTCTGGCAAGTTTAGAACATTGCGGTAGCCCAGTCAAAAAATTTACATTGGCTCTGAATCCGGTCCTACGTGGTTTTTTATGTTTGGCAAATATAGTTGCATCTCAACATACATATCACAACTCGATAAGAAACAATGGGTGTCACTGGACTCGATTTTGAGTGAAACCGATAACGCAAAATATTAAAGGTTTTTAAAGGGTTATGCAGGTGTTATGATAACCCTTTTGCACCAGGAGAAAGGTCATAACTTGTTCACCAACCATTGGGCATTTGTTTGATACCATGATTGTAATATCAACTCAAAACGAGACGTTTCTTTGATCCATCAAAGAAGAAGTGCTGAAAAATGCTGGAAACTGTTATGAGCCACCTTAACTTCCTTAGAGTTACTAAATACAAAATTGGCACTTGTAAATTTACATTTCAAACAACTGAAACACAAAGAACCGTTTTTTTTCCTGATTGCTAAATGCTGATGGCATAACTGAAGGTCGACTCTAAGACAGCAAGAGTTAAATTAGTAATAGCACACCTACACAATACCGTCATTTGACTACAACTACCAGGATTCATTTCGTTTCTTCTTTATTATTTAAATTTCTAAACCACAGTGGAATTTAAGTAGCAATTCCCCTAATTAGCACGAGAAAAAAAGGCGAAGGATTCTGGTACTTGTAGTTAGATGACGCCATCGTTCAAATCGCGTATTCAGTATTTAGGGAATAGGGTAAAGAGAACATGCACATATTGCAAATAGCAGACTGTAAGTATATATTTAATATTCCGTGAAAAGGTCATTGTTTTTCTGGTTATGTTCTTGTGTTTACAAAGCAACGAATAGAATCAAGTCGTTAATCTTTCCAGCATATTTCATGCTAAATTGGTCAAGTTTCCCGGAGGTAAAGTTTTTACATGTTTGTTCTCCTAGTGAGCCTTGGAAGCATATTCATAATACCATTGTTCAAAGTAATGCCAGTTTCATGGTACCTATTTGCACTCTCGTAAAGAAAAATAAACTGAATTTCACTTTCAATATGTATAATTTGTTTTCTCTTTGTTTGTTTTCTAGTTATTGTCTCTATTTTTTCCTCCAGTCTCTCAGTGGCGAGAAATCTTACCCTAACTTGAGCTAACCATATGTGCTAAATCTAATTGTTTCAAGTAATTCTCCAATCCCGGATTTCGCGGAGTTCCACTCACCTATCCCATGGGAAAAATACATTCCTAACGGAATCATTTTCCACTAGCCACTTAGTGACCAAAACTCTAGCCCCAACTTCAGCTAACCCAAGGCGGTAACCCTTTTTTTTTTCAGAACGCCTCTAGTCCCGCAATTCCCCTCATCTGTCCCATGGAAATAGTCGATGTGCAAGGGAATTATTCTCTGCAGCCTCTTAGAACTCTACCTTCAAATTACCCTAACCCTAGGTGCGAGAGTTCAGAAAGTGAATCCCTTATACCCAAGGTAATCCCTCTTAAGGTTACATAATACCTTTGCGGTTGCCCTTCAGAAAAAAATTCGTACCAGCGTTGTTTTAAGGAAACTACCATAGACTATATATCACTAGTAGAATTCGTGAGTACACAACAAATTTTGACTACTGTGATGACACGTATCGTTGTCGATAAGAGTACAGACCACGCTAAACCACATTCGATGTGTTAACTAGACCCGTAAAGTTATAGCATCGACTAATTTGCCGACCCTGTTGCGTTCGCACCTGTCACAAGAGAAATCTCCATGATGTAAAAAAATCCCCGACACCTTTTCGTCGCCTAAAGAATGTTCTGGCCAAATTTCGTGACAATCTACCAAGTCTACATACCCTATGAATTCATTTGAGGAGATGGTATTCTCGCGAAAAACTTTTCCGAGTTATCGGCGTTTGAAGGGTTGTAAACATGGCAAGCCTTAACTCGGATGTATGTCAAGAGGATATTCCGCCAGCCAATGAAATCATGGCACCCCTAGCTTTCATAGCCTCTTCCAGTGGGGCGCAGCGCGAAAAATAGCCTGCGAAAACCTAAAACAAGCCCGGCAAAAATGGAACATCCCGGAACATTCCGGAATATCGAATAATTATAATAATTATGAGAAAAATATGTAAAATTAAATTTTCAATAAAATAAACAAAAATAAACTGGTATCAGGAGAAAGAGAAAACGAACAGTGGTTACAAACATAACAAACAGGTTTCGCATGATATTTTAAACTTGATGTTTCGTATGCTACAACATACATCTTCAGAAGTACAATGAGTACGGGCCCCTCTTCTTTCCTGCCAATTGCGTCACGTGGCTTTACAGCACTCTGTTTTTCAACACAAACATAGATGATTCGGGCGATGAATGCCAGGTAGTTCACGGCGTCTCCTTTGTTGATCCCTGATTAATCGCGCGGCCATGGGCCGAGCGCGGTTTATGTTCTACCCGTGATTTATTTTTTATTTCTTCATCATCTGAGGTGCTCGTCTAAGCATCATACAGTTGCTTGGTAAGGTGGCTCGTACCAGTTTTCAGGTTTTTGACGGCTCATAACGTTGTAAGAATAGAACAAAAAGGCAGACCAGGGCCACTGTAATATTTTTGTAGGTTTGGATTATACTTTACCTGATACAGCTGTTATTTTGTCGTCAGCAGTTACCATGGCAACATTCCAAAAGGATTTTCCAGACCTGATTTTCGCTTATGTCACTGATAACTAAAAAATTAACCCGGTGACCCCGAGTGTTTTTTAATCAATAGCTTTTGGCATCTGAAAGTGAAAATGCACAACAATTTTAAAATAGTTTTAGGGAGCCGATTTCTTTTAAACTTGGAAAACCGACAATTTGCACAAAGTGTAAATTTCCTTCCGTAGAATTTTTCTAATTTTTTTTTCTGACGTTTCCTCTCGAAAATAATGTTATGTTAAAACAATAAAAAGAAAGGGTCACCGGGCTTGTTTTCATGTAAAAGCCTTCGCGAGTTCCGTTATTCCCATGCGCGTAGACACGCATTCAGAAATCCAGAGTGTATAAGATCAGCAGCTGCTCGTGAGCTGTTTTGACTACCGCTGACAGCTTCGTGTGCCCGCGCGGGCGAGCGGGCTCCGAACAAGCGTTTTGTTTTGTTTGCTGCTAAAACATCATTTACAGTTGTAGTTGTCGTAAAAGACAACCTCGTGGGCTTACTCTGTATGATTTTTACACAAATTCTTAGTAGATTTGATATGTTTTGCGAGTCCTTTATACACTCCCGGTGGCTGTCACGATCGATCGAGTTGCCTTTGAAATTTGGGAAACATTGAATTCCCGAAACAAGTTTTCTTTAATACACAGAATTGACCAAGGTTGTTCTAGCAAGTAAAGCCTCCTTTCTATGCAAATTTCGTCTCCAACAGTACAAAACTGACCTTGCGCGAAAAAAGCCGCGCGCCGCCATATTTGTTTTGGTCTTTCGAGTTTTTTAAAAATCTCGCGCTTCTATGGTGCGTGTTACTGGGTGTCTGGAAAACCCGAATAGCGAATTGCGAATAGTCGCGAATAGCGAATAGCGAATAG
>Ga0126338_10003347_pt1 | contig 11216 bp, 11 predicted proteins | sample OrbCmetagenome_2_FD_92529 | JGI IMG/M metagenome (GOLD analysis project Ga0126338, IMG submission 92529) | Coral microbial communities from Petempiche,Puerto Morelos, Mexico - Orbicella C C metagenome | ecosystem: Host-associated > Invertebrates > Cnidaria > Coral | place: Petempiche,Puerto...
ACTGAATGTCTAAGATACTTCGTCTACCTCAGGCATTTACAGGAGTTTAACGCATGAGTTTTAGCTTGTGACCTAAATTCCAGGCTTCGAAAAGGTAGAGTGGGATTGGAGTAGAAGCCTTGTCAAAAGTTTCATACGACACGGTCACAAATATAGCTAGTCAATGTATTAAGCTGAAGGCATGGAAAACATGAGAACATACGCTTTAGCTCCCTTTGGAGGTTTGCTTCCATTTGAATCGACCAGCAGTATTCATCTAATTTTCATCTTTTCGGAAAAAGGTAAAATATGAAGACAGGCCAAATTTCACCTTCAAAAATGGCGGGTTCTTCGCTCGGTTTGATCTCGTACCCAGTTTTCACTCGAGTGTCTCGTTTTCGTTTTGAGATGTGGTGTTACCGCTGGGATTTTTTCACAACCGCAGGCTATTTTTGTGGACGATAAAATACCTTCCCACAATTCTTTGTACCCCGCAGGAGATTTTATTGTTGACGAACGAAGGGACCAACTTGTATATGTGTCGTTTACTTCTGTGTTTATTTTAATGTCGCAACAGGAATTAATTAGAATTTAGCTCAGGAGTGTTTTAAGCACAGGATTGCTGTTTACCTTTTGAGACTGTTAAATTCCAAGCACGTATATCACCGATACGTGGTGTACCCTGAGTGTACTTCTCTCTTCCTTTGAATTTTTACTTACGGACGTTCAAAGATGGCGTCCGTTTTTCGAAAATTAGTAAGACGCGAATCACGGAATGCAGACGGTTCGGACAAGAATGGATGTAAGGCGAAGGGAGACGATCACAAAAGCCAAAGAAAGGATGGCGAGATAAGCAGTCAGCCTCAGGAGAGCAACGAAACAAGACACCTAAATTCTCATCCGGCAAAATCTCAAGGGACTAACAATGGTGTGAAAGTCAGCGACGGCGAAATGTCCTCTTCGCATGCTGAGAGGGTGAGAGCAAAGCGTCTAATGAAAGAGTTTCACGATGTGACCATGCGATGCGATAACAAATTGTTTTCAGCGGAACTTGTGGAAGATAACCTTTACGAATGGAACGTAAAATTATACAAAATCGACACGGATAGTTTGCTCTATAGGGATATGGTTGAAACTGGAACCAAGTTTATTCTTTTGAATATTACCTTTCCCGACAATTTTCCATTTGCACCACCTTTCATGCGAGTTTCAGCGCCACGAATTGAAGGCGGATTTGTTTTAGATGGCGGAGCGATCTGCATGGAACTTTTAACTCCCAAGGGTTGGAGCAGTGCTTACACAGTGGAAGCGATAGTGTTACAATTTTCGGCCGCGGTTGTGAAGGGTCAAGGACGAATCGACAGGTCCACTAAAAAGGCATTTTCTAAGAAAGAGGCAGAATCAGCTTATAAACGATTGGTAAAGACTCATGAAAAATATGGATGGGTAACACCACCAAAATCAGAAGGTTAGCCGGCTAGAGAACTGCGGAGGTCAAATTTTCATGTAGATACAAGTACATCCAATCGATTCCATCGGGAAAAAGTTTATTGTTCACATTTACAAAATTGCTTTTGTTGTTGTTCATCGGATAGCAACATTTAACATTAGTGTTTGCTTCAAGGAAAAAACTTAGAGATTACAGTGGCCAGTTGGAGGAGTTTTGTTTTCGATTTTCAATTTTCTGTTTTAAGTTTGAAATATAAACATTCATCGTCTGTTGTGGAATTATTTGATGTGCGCAGATTTGGTATTAAATTTGTTCTATCACGGTTTTATTCTGATTTCGCGGAGTTTTACTCACAAATTTTTATTTAACTCTTGGAATCTTTTTAGGGAAGTAAATGGGGGAACGATTTGGAATCAGTTTTCTACCAGCTGTAAGTTATTGTCCTACTAAAAGCACACCCTTTTCATCATGTGTGTTAATGAAAAAAATTGTAAAAATTTAAGCTTAGGTAAAATTGCTAGTCATTCAAACAATTAAATGACAAAATTGCTGTTAAAAGCTTGTAGCATTCAGTATGTAAATACATTATTTCCACATCTCACTTACATTTTTATTTCCTTGAGGCAGTGTTTTTGTGTCGTAGGATTAAAATAGTTTTAAGATAGCACATACCAGCTGATGTTGTGTCCTGTTTCTGTCATGTTAAGAGGAAATTGCTTTAGGATATCGTCAAATGCCCAAAAACCAAACTGATATCAAATTACAGTGAAAATGTGAAACAACCAACAATTGAAGAAATGGACTGCTTTGGCTTTTATTGTGGCATGGGAAAGTTATCATAAACATTATACTGCCACCTGCAGTACACTAGTGGCAATACTTGTGGACTGCATCTTTTCTACATCCCAGACTGGAAGAAAGCAAGTTCAGTTCACTCAAATGTCTTAGAAATATGCCATCGAAAGAAATAACTTTGAAGGCACGTTATATATATGTATGCACATTATTGTATTAAAAGTGTTTTTTTTTAGGCAGGATGTCTCAAAGGATGTAATTACCTTGTTCTGTTTTATGGAGTCAGTGCATAAAGAAAGCCATTAGTACAGTTAATTGTTATGAATAAATTTACCAGTGGGTTTTGTAATTTTAATTTTTTTTCTTCTGTGAAGAAGTCTTACACAGGTTCAATTTTAAGTGATTCTCTGCTAAATAAGTTTAGGTGTAGACTGATTTCTTTGCTAGTACCAAAGAGATAAGGCTACAATCTTGGTATGGTAGATATATCTTACTACTTAAACCAGTTACTGTTAGTGGATATTTTGCTGTAGTGCCCAATGTGAACTTAGTTAACACATTGTTAATAATTAAATAATAGAAATAACATTCCGAAATCCAGTCAATGAAATAGACCCAAATATTTGTAACTTAATATTGTATATTTCCTGAACTTGTCTGGTAATTTTATTTATTGTTTCATTCCAGTCACCAGTCTGTACAGTACATTTTCACTGTTAGAGAAGCTGAAAGAAATTCAAGGAAAACATCAAAATTATACACAGTGTGTGTTGGACTGTATTATGTATTCATGTTTAGTTTCATTTCAGTTTTTTTTCCTCTGCAGCAGTTATCATTGTCATGCAACCTCATAGTAAATATTTACAGCAGACAAAAAGTTGTGTTTGAGGTGGGTTCCATTTCTGCCACTCTCCTGGGCTATGCTCCTTATCACTAGAAAGAAAATTTATGCAGCCTGCTCAATTCATGTAGGCATGTTTTTGATTGGCGGAAATTAACAATGCAAAGCTCATGCGTCTAGTTGTGCCTTAGGAGGAGGAGTGCAGGATCCTTTGTTGAACGGCGGCTGGTATTGGAACCTATGTTCCTTGAACATTTGAGCACTTGGTTGTAAATAGTCATAATCTCAAGAATATTTCAATGAACTATCACCATCACTATAAAAAAAACCTGCATGTTAGATTAAAATAATGTAACTTTTAAATTCTGTAAACTCTAATTTCATCAAACAATGAAATAGTATATCACACGCATTGATGGTGCTTGTGAAACCTGCTGTTTCTCCAGGGTTCACGGACCACGTTCCAATTGGTTGCTTAACAATAAGCATTACTAAAAGTTGACTCTGATGCTAGACTTCATTATTTTATGCGGTGTTACGTGGTATACATTTAGCATGTTTTCCATTGACGTACCATGCCTAATGAATTCTACCCCGGTTGGAAGCAGATTGAGAGCAATACTGTTGAAGGTTGCAGGGGATTTAAGTTATCCTCCATGCAAGAGAAGTGATCTGAGACAAACTGTGCCACCAAAACATATGATAAATTACGAAGGTGTCAAATGGTTCAAGGTAAATTTTACTGTGGAGACATTGCACTATACCACAGAAATCGTAGGGGGCATTCCTTTGGGATCAGTGATCCAACATGGTCTGATCAAAGGAACCGGTGAATCCACTCTGGTCAGGGATTAATTGGCTTCTTTGATGTTCCATGATCTGAGTGATCTTGGATCACTGATCCTGATCCACATCACCCCAAAGGAATGCACCCTTAGTTACATTTCTTCTGAATCATTTCCAGGAAGACACACATGGTTTGCTTACACAACCTTACATGTAAGTTACCTCAGAATGCAATTTAAAAAATTGCTACGATCATTTATGAAAAAAAAAACATCTTGAACTTGCAGGGAATTATGAATACTCCTTGTTTGTGGAGACTGGAAAATATTTCTGCCGGTGTGAACCACTTGGCTTCTGCATAGGACTTTATCTGGCAACTTTAAAAGACTTCTAATATTCTACTGATTCCTGCAGGTTTTAGGCACTAGCTTAGACTTCTGATGCCTCAAATGTGGGATTCAAGTAGCTGCCTTGTCCACTGTCATCTTCATAAAGTAAATCTGCTCCTTGAAGTACCTGTTGGCCTTCTTTAACTGTATTTTCTGTCATTGAATCCTTTGAATCACTAATATCTACATGATCACCCTGTCTATTGATTCCCTGTGGAAATTGTTGAAACCACTCAGGATCACTTTGCTTTCTTTTCAAAAAAGACATCACAATGTTGCTTTGTGAAATCTTGGGAGGAAGCTTGATCAATTTTTTGACATAACTTTCAATCTCTGGTTTTCGTTCTTCCGCAAGAGTTAGATCACTTTTCCTAAGGATTTTTCTCCCTGAAAGTGAATTAAAATGCAGCATTAATTTACCATAAGAATAATGAGTGGCAGATATGAAGTATAATTATTATTAGGTATAGAATTATGTTACAGCTTTCAAAGTAACTTGGAATGCTAAACATAGAAATGATCCAAAACTGAAAAAAAAAAAATTATCACAGCCTACTTTAAGTGTGATTATTTCACTTGGAGTTGAGTCGCAAAAATAAAAATTATTTCTGTCCAGATCAATTTGATTCAGTGGAAGATCAATGCAAAGGGGCCGGGCCTTACCCTTAAAAAGTGATACAAGAGATGTGGGGTGGGAGTTGGAAGGCTTAAAGTTTTAGGAAGTAGGGTAGTAAATTTCCCAACATCATAGAAAGGTCACCTGCAACTGCAACCCCACCCCCTCTCCGATGAGGACACAGTGCTATATACATTACCCTGGCTCGCAAAACGATTGCTTCTCTTTTCAGCTCGTATCTGTCTCGTAGAACCGGTCTGCCAGTTGCTTTTTCGCGCCGAGACATGCGACTCAGGGGTATTCGTCACACTAATCCCGATGAATATTAAATATGCAAATATACCTGGAAGGTAAGGTATAATCCTCACAAATCCTCTCACGGTACCAGCTTCCTCAGGAAAAGAGTCCAACAGTCCACATTGAAAATCGAAAACGTCATTGTAACTGCGCCAGATGACACTTAAAGAGCCATCCGACCACGTGAGGTTAAAAACAAAAGCGTATTGTTTCTTTCTACTCTTGCTACCAACCCAACGTTCCTTGATTGAGTCAAGTTTGGCTGAAACTACATAAATCATGGCGATCTTTTCATCTACACTGTCTATACAGTCGCTAACCACACAGACGTGACTTCTCCGAGGAGACAGCTGAGCTTTTGACCTCGAGAGCATTATCTGTGGTTTTGATTCAATGCAAATCACGCAAATTGCGTAACGCAAGTTAGTTTATGTCACGCTCACGTCAGAAACGACTTCCGGTTAAATCTTTTGATCGAAGTTCCACCGTTATCTTCATCCGTTTTGCTGTTTATATTTGTGATAAATACATCTGGCATCTGTGATAGCCGGATGAAGCCGCTGTCCTTGAATACTGGGAAGGAATGTAGCATCTCTGATCTAGTTCTTCACACAAATGCAAGAATAAACAAGGCGTAAAAGGAAAGTTTTTTTTGACACAGTTTTTTGTGGCCTAGTATTAAAGGAAATTACCACTTATCAGTGAGGCACTTTGTTTCATAAAATATTTAATTTTAGTAAAGGGATTTAGATCAGTAAACGCCCTGCCAGCGAAACCGTCACCAAAACAAATTTCCAGAGGAACAGCTCACTTTTTTTATTTAATTGAAACGTTGACTTGTAATTTTCCCGCAAAAGAGGAGCTTCGTTAAAAAGTGGGAACGGTGAAAACCGTAAAACCAAGGAAGTGTGTAAGCGTATTAAAATAAAACGGGAAATTTCATTTCCTAACCACATCCCCAGCCGAGGAACCGGAAGTTATTATTCTCTCCATATATGGAAAGCGGTAATACACTGCCGCGGCTCGCCTCTAAACTAAATACAAAATTTGCATAATTTTTCCAGACAACAGTCTTCTTAAGTTCGCTGTACATCTCCGTCGGATTTGGCCGAAACTGAGAAGATTAACCTCGAAAATGTTACTGTAGGAAGTTGCCGCAATCTTCTACGAGGCCTAAGTTGCTTGGGCTCCCCCGCGCTAAGCCATGGCGGACCATTTAGAACTTGTGGCTGAAATTCCTAAGGTCGAGAAATTGACAGTACAAGATCGCCTAGAGCTGGCGAAAAAACGCCGTTCTCAACAGCTCAAACGATGGGACAGGGAGAAAGATAAAGAACTCGGTCCACCACCGCCCAAAAAGCGACCTCACCGAGCGAAACCAGTGAAATTCGAGCCCAGAATTATTCTCCTCGAGGCTGCCTCTAGGGGCGATTACGACGAAGGTTCGTACACAGCTAATCTGGCCTTTTGCCGTAAAGTTTATTCCTCGATGATAGTTATGTCTTGAGCCTTTCTATTTATAGGCGAATTTTGAATTATTGATGTTTCTTATCCAGTGAAAAGGATGCTTGATTATGGTGTTGACCCAAACTTAGCGAATGACGACGGCCTAACATCGCTTCATCAAGTAAGTTGAGTCTCTGTGCAGGACCGATTTACTTACCTAAGTATGCAGTCTTAATGGGATCTTGTTTTGAATCGCTGCAACTCAATAGGGCGCGATATTTGTCAGCTAATTTCCAAAATGCGCTATGTTTGCTTAGTTTCACTGTCAGAAGATCCGTGTTTGTTTTACTGTTGAGCGAAATTAAATTCACTGGAAAATTAATTTTCTTCAGTGGACCACATGAAATTTTTCTTGTGTAAGATTTAAGGGTGTTGATTCCTTTTCCCAATATATCATGCCTTCCAAAGAAATCACTGCACAGTTATAATTCTATTAAAATTTAGATTTGATATGCTTTATTGAAGTTACTTAACTAGTAAGCTTATTCCAGGCAATGGGAAAAAAATACATATTCCACCTGGAGAATAAACCAATATAATTTTTATATTGCTGCCTTTTCCGGTCCATTGCTCCATGGATTTTTAAACTTTAACATAAAATTGTTTTTAATGTCAAATTATGAGACGATGTAACAGACCAGAAAGTCATCTCTCATCAATCAGTTTCATTCGGTGTAGAATACTTGATCTCATAACAACTTTGGTATGTGAGAATTTTTCAGCTGTGGGCTGACTATAAGTATTTACTTAAATATATATATTTTTTTATCTTCTTTTTTTAAACGCGGAACGTCTGCAAATCGCAATTATTTCGTTCTTACTCTCCGTTGGAATTTTATTTACTTAAGCTTAGACAATTTTTATTATCCATAATTCTGTTTTTTGGCCTCTCGTGAATGTCCGTTTAAGATTATGAAGAAAACTGCAGGTTATCCCGGAGTAAACAAGACGTGTTCCTTTACAGAAATTTAATTATTTTGAAAATAGAAATCGTTGTTGACAAAGCATATTTTTCAATTATACTTGCTTTCATTAAATTACTGTAAAATTTAAATTTTTAACCTTTCTTTTTCTTTTCAAGGTTATCTTTAACGAAGTTAGGGCAGTTAAATTTCAACTCTCTTGTGATCTTTATAAGAGAAAAAATTAGATCATGTAAAAACAAAACATATCAGATCTCTGTAATGACATCTGCTCACCTAGTAAGCTAAAGATGATGAATGACTGTCACTTAATAAATACCACTTGAAAGTTAATAAGTGACTTACAATCCATCATGCAGTCCCTTTTCCTTGTTCTTCATAATATTGGTATAAAACCAACTTTGTATAAAATATTGTACACTAAATCGGAGGGTCCTAGAAATACAATTTTGTGATGGGCACAATTTTTCTCCAAATTGGAAATGTTTTTATTTTTTGGCAAGAGAAATTACAAGTTTTTTGGCTGGTGATAACATGAAAAATTTTTGTGAATACTTAAATTCAATTACCCACTAATTTGGTGAAAGGCAATAAGTTGTAGGCCAGGTAGCTTGATTTACTTGTATACAAAATTAGTTTTACCTACATTCAAATTTCCTTTTGGGTTTTAAAGGTTTTGGCGTCTTTCCTATTCTTCAGTTTGTTTGTACACATTTAGGCAAGATATGACCACATGAGCACCTTTTTATGTGTACCATGTTATCTTGACTACTATCACAGTAATTTTTATACTTTAGATGTTGTTGGACCAAATTTGAAAAGCTGAGATTGGTCTTGGTTTTGAATAAGAAATGTGATTGCTAATACAAAATTATAATATATTATTGATATATAATACAATAACTATTAAAAAATATTTTAAAGAATAATAAATATTGTAATTTACATGTGTTATGTCAATCTTTTTCTGCATCGTTAAACAAGGCCTGCATAGATGAGTGTGAAGACATAGCAGAACTTCTCGTGGGTTATGGTGCTGATATTGATGCTGAAGATCGAGAATTGTGGACACCCTTACATGCTTCTGCAGCATGTGAGAACTTTGCCATGGTTCAGTACTTAGTAGGAAATGGCGCTAATGTTGCTGCTATCAATGCTGATGGAAACTTGCCTGTTGATTTGGTTGAAGAAGATGAAGAGCTAAGAAAGTACTTGCATAATGAGATGAATAAACATGGTAGGTTACTTTCACCCCTAAATGCTGCTAAGAGTTCACAAGGTAGTTCATCAAGATCACTCTTTATCTTCCCGAGAGGGGGAGGACTCCATATGAAAAGGCCAGGAATCCTCATCGTCTGGCTAAGGGGTATAAATCAAGGATTCTGGTCTCATTTTGGGTGTTGATGACAAAACGCCCCTATTTTTAGCTGTCAAAGTAGCTTTTAAGGTGCACTCAAAAAAATAGAAACCAAAAATGCTCTTATCTCTGTTTGTTGGCTCGATTTTCGTCGGTCTCTCAAGTCCAGTCTACTAGCGCGGGCTCCTCTCCTGAACAGTGGCTGGTAATCAAGCCTATTACATTTTTAGTGGTATCTTTTAGGGGTCAAATAATGCTTGAACCACGCCCAGGTTTGTCTTCTTTTGGGGCTTCAAATTTTACAACAAGCGTCCCCAGCATTTTCATAGCCCCCCGGGCTATTTTACCTTGTTGTGTTGGCTAAGCCCCAGTGACAAACAAGAAACTTCTCCAGCTAGTACTGGACCAACACAAGATAAAGACCAGTAGGGCGAATTTGTAGCTTGATTTGAGTGAGGAGGCTTGCCTGTAGCACTATAGGCTATCTAATACCCAAAGTTCAGTTTATGAGAGTTTAACAGTATACCTTGATACTGTAAGTAGCAAACTCAGTCCAAGGTAAATGTGGTCAAATTTTCAGGTTTCAATCAAGATAAAGTTGATGAACTAATTATACTGAGGGAAACGCGGATGCTTGAAGATATAAAAGATGCCATCGAAAAGAGAAGGGACCTGGAAGTCAAGGATATGCAGGGCGCAACAGCGGTAGGTTTCAGTATGGTAGCATAAAAAGTTGTGATGTGTTTTAAAATGTCTGTGCATAATGTACCAAACCACTCCAACCAAGGATTTGTTATTGGACAACTTTAGTTTTCATGTATTTTAGCATCTTTCTTGTAGGTTTTTTGTTCCTCAAATTCAGTTATTAATCTTGTCTGTTTTAATTCTCTTCCTTCCTCTTGTCAGTTTGTATTCACTCTGCTCTCAGCTGGTCAAACTGGGACACTATTTTGTAAAATTCTTTTTTTTTATGTGTTCTCTTACCTTATTTGGTTTGGTGTCAGAGCCAAATAATAACCAAAAGTTCAAAGGGAAAGAAAAAAACTTTGAATCTCAGTAACAATTTTAAAACTTAAAGATTACACTGTTACCCAAAATCTAAATGTGAAGCAGTGTATGGAATTAGTATAGGTAATCATGTGAATACAAATGCAATAAAAGGATTATTTTGCACTACAAGTGAGGTTTGAAAATTCTCTCAAAATTGCATGAGCCTTAGGTGAGTGCAATGTTAAGGAATTTTCAGAAATCACTTGTTTTCTAAATCGTCAATTGCTCAATAAGTTTCCAAACAATTACTAGATAAATTATATAACTGACAAAACTACAAACATGCACACTTAAATTTGTAATTCACTGAAAATTAAAAATTCAACAATAAATTTGCCTCCTTGCAGCTGATCACCATGAAAGTATTTTCTCATTCCTACAGGAAATATTTAAAGATCACATTGTCCCATCAAATGTGATTTTACTGTATTCTATTTTCAGTTGCATATTGCTGCAGCCAATGCCTATGTGGAGGTGTTGGAGTTCTTGCTCGAGAATGATGCTGATGTAGAAGTTGTGGATAAGGATGGCTGGAAGCCCATTCATGCAGCAGCTTGCTGGGGAAATGTGAGTGAAACCAAAAAGCTTTAATTTACTTGATGTCATGGCAGCTGTATTTGTGTTCGAAAAACCTGAAATGTTGTATTGTTTGGGAACACTCAAGCAGTGTGGCTATCTTAAAAAATTGCTGCTGAAATCATTTCTCCTACTGTATGAGAGTTCACTTCTAGTTAACTTGTTTCCCTTTAAGTTGAATTTGATTGAATTCTTTCCTTTCTCCATTGTTTTGATTAAAAGTAATTACAAGTAGATTCTCAGCACAATCAAACCTTGTTACAGTTGTCTGGATTCTTTGGAACCAAGGTTTGCACTGTTCCTGGAACCTGGAAAAATCCTTGAAAAAATATGTACTCTTGGAAAACTCCTAAAATGTACTTGAATACCCTGAAAATGCTGCTACATTTAGGTAACATACAGGAACTCCAAAGCACCATGAAGCTAAAGTTAAAATTTGGATATTGTAGGAGAAAGCAATTGAGTTACTTGTTGAACATGGGGCAGATCTTGAAAGCCGGACACCTTACGGTGAAACTCCACTTGGTATGTAAAGAATAATTCTGCTTGTGAGTTTGACACATTTATGTATGAAATATTTAAAAATGCTGTTTACATGTGTAAACTTGTAACCTGATGCAATTACTTGACGGGGTTTTAGAGAATTTGAAA
>Ga0126338_10003349_pt1 | contig 11211 bp, 7 predicted proteins | sample OrbCmetagenome_2_FD_92529 | JGI IMG/M metagenome (GOLD analysis project Ga0126338, IMG submission 92529) | Coral microbial communities from Petempiche,Puerto Morelos, Mexico - Orbicella C C metagenome | ecosystem: Host-associated > Invertebrates > Cnidaria > Coral | place: Petempiche,Puerto...
TGTCATGTTTGACTTCAGGCTATAGTATACTTAAGTTGCTGCTTATGATCAGTCATTTGCATAATTTCTTCTTTTTATAGTTATTTCAATTTTGTTAGAATCTACAGTACCATTTAAACCACCTTAGAGATGTAGTTTACAATTTAGACCTCAAGTCATAGGCAACCCACCAAGTTAGTTTTCAAAAATTGTTTTTGGCCAGAGTGCAGGAAAGAAACCACATTTACGGCACTTTTGACTATTTGGTAATTAATTGCTGATGCCTAGAAAAAGTGTGTGTCATCTAATGAATTGTTGTGTTGGGAAGTAATATTTGTTCACTTTTATACTATCATTTTTCCTTAACAGGTCAAGAAGATTACGACAGACTGAGACCCCTTTCCTATCCTCAGACAGATGTTTTCCTTGTATGTTTCTCTGTAGTGTCCCCGTCTTCATTTGAAAATGTTAAAGAAAAGGTAAGGTGGCATTTTCTTTGTTCTACTTTCTAGTGATAATTGGATTTTGTGATATTCTGTTAGTTGGTTGGTTTTGTCTTGTACAAATAAATTTTATCAAAGGTAGTTTATCTTGGTTTAATTTCTGTTTTAGTGGGTACCAGAAATCACTCATCATTGTCCAAAGACACCTTTTCTACTTGTTGGTACACAAGTTGACTTGAGGGATGATGCTGGAACGTTAGAAAAACTGTCAAAGAACAAGCAGAAACCCATAGGTAATGAGGGTGGTGATAAGTTAGCACGTGAGCTGAGGGCTGTGAAATATGTCGAATGCTCTGCATTGACGCAGAAAGGCTTGAAAAATGTCTTTGATGAAGCAATACTAGCTGCACTGGAACCTCCTGAGCCAGCAAAGAAGAAGAAATGCACATTGCTTTGAAGGACAGACTGTTAAATAATGAGGAAATAACACTTGCCATCTTGATTCAAATGGACAAGATTTTGATTCTCCACACACGAAAAATAGTACTTATTCAGATCTGGAATTTATCAAGTGTGGATCAAGTGTACTAAAGAGAAAATAGCTGTATAGGATATTACTAGCAATTACTGGGAGGAATTCAGAAATAAGTTCTGTTTGCTAGAAAGTTTAAAGTAAAGGAAAAAGAACACATCTTGAGCTCCCAAGGGACAATTCTTTGTCATATGAGGACAGTCTTGTGGCTAGGTTGAATCTTTCGCTCAACCTCATTCCTGCTTTACTAGCAATGAAATACTGACAAAAAGTAAGTGCATGTAATTCAGAACTTTTGAACTTGTTAGGATATATTTTTGCATGGTTCAAAGGGGAAAATAATTTGAATAGCTATTTGGATAGCAAGATCAAAAACCCCTAAAAGCCACAGACTTCTGGCCTCCTTGTACATTTGTGTAAACAGTCATTTCTTAAAATATATTGAAATTATAGAGGAATGGAAAATGTTACTTTGACTGCAATATTAATTTCTAGAACACTATTTGTAGCCACTATGTGTGACCAGTTTTTGTGTTCCAGAAAATATCTATACCCCAGCCTGCAGAGCGTTTTTTGGTCTGAACCTGCCATCTCTCTGGAAATTCCAGTTTTGGTTCATACTTTCCTTTAAAAATGTTGCCTTTTTAGAGCCCCCTGTTCCCTCCTTAGAATGACCCCTATGTTGGGTTGGTATCGCTATTTTCTGGAACCATAAATTTGTCTTACGGTGTGCTTGATTTAGCAGTCAAGTTCCAAGCACTCTAGAGATTGTTTTATTAATACGCGTAATATATAGATAGTTTCACCTTCGATGGTCATGGAGGAGTGACTCTACTTCTGTGGGTTCATTCTGATCTACAATGAAACACAGACTTGATATGGAAGTACCCTTTTAAAGCAATTTCTAGAGTGTTTGATGTAGGAGAAAAGTAAGGAATAAATTCAGTGAATCTGCCCACTTCGGTTGTGGTAGCCAAACCAGTTACTCCTGTTTTTCCGTGTTCACTGATGACTTCTCAACATGTTTGAGAACGCTGGCTTTTAATTATTTACCAGTATGTCTGTGTTTTTCTGCTGTGGCCCTATTTTGCTCTTTTACAGGTGTGCCGACATTACCAGTTCTCTTAATTAGGTGGGAGAAACTGACTAATATCAAAATATATTAAGTTCCTTCATTCGTGTGATCTGCACATTGACTTAAGTCGATATGCAAAAAAGAAATTTGATGAAGATCACTTGGTAACAGAGAGATGTGTTCCTTTAATTAATAAATGTACATGAAGGTTCTTTGTTGTGTAAAGACCAATTTATAATTCCTAGCTTGTCTTTTGTGCTCTATTTATTTTTATTCAACATTATTATTGAGTTGAATTGTGACTTGACTGAATTGCTTGATAAGTGATCTAATCCCAGCTGTTATCAGTAATATTATACATGTTTGGAACATGCAGCTAATTATCTAAAAAGGCCAGGCTGATAGTGTAGACTTGAGTTTTTGTAGGAGTCGGTACACTTAGGTCATGGAAAAGTCAAGAATCATTCTGATCAATAAATGAGTCGATAAATTGCAAACGGTATTGATAATTAAATTCGACTGGCATAAAATCCCTTCTGGTCACCCTCCTGGAACTTAACCAGGATATTTGTCGGAGACTGGAATTCAGTTTAAAGACAAATGCACTAACAGACCCCATAGCTTAAAACTTCTTCTCAAAACCTGGTTGAAATTTGATTTCAGATTAAACTGCCTCAAAGCTGAGGGAATAGATTGAACTGTGCTGACAAAGAATCCCAGGCAGGGTTGCCACAGGTTAGGGGAAGAAAAAACTTAAGGTCAGGGAAAGGGAAATTTTTTTTGAGTCGGGGAAAGTGGACATTTTGAAGAAAAGTCAGGGAAAATTGGAATAATTTAACCCCGCTGAATTAATACCTTTTAAGGCTGGAAGAAACATTTGGGGTAACTGTTTTCAATGATATTTTCAATTGCTGAAGAAGAAAAATTTGTTTTAAACTTATCAGTTTTGATGAAAGATGGAAGGGATGGATGGGGATGTAAAATGAGGCTAGAAGCTGCTATTATATCTGACATTTTGTATTTAGTTGGTCAGAGAAATTTTTATTTTTATCAGGGAAAAGTCATGGAATTTTGAAAAGCCATGCCAGTACAGTGGCAACCATGGCAGACCTTTTCATGTCCAGAAGAACCAAAAATGTCAATATTATCAGTGTTCATGTAAGATTCCCACAAACATGACCATGGGACGTAAATGTTATGACACTGTAGATCAAACTACCCAAGATTTTACGTAATTATGGCCGTCTACCCCCCCTCCGCCCCAACCCACCTTCTCTCCCCTCCAAAAATAAATAAAGAAATAACTAAAACGCCCGTGACATTGCTTTAGGACTAGCACTAGTTTGACTCGAAAAGGCTCACGGGAGCGATGACAAAGCAGTCGTTAGTCATGCGCAGTAGCATTATATTCTGCCATATTTGAAATTCAGAGGAGAATAATATTGTTTGTCCAAAATGCCGGATTATTTAGGTAAAGATCAAAGAAAAACTAAAGATGATGACTCCAAAGACGATAAACCAATTCAAGGTACGTAATCTGCGGTGAAGTAGAGTATTTAGTGCGAGAAATGTGGAAAGGAACCGTTCGACATGTTGATGAACATTGTCAGAAGTCACAACTTTCTTTAATTTTTTTTCCGGTCCTTTATTTTACAGTTCTCGATGAAGGGGATATAGAAATTCTAAAGACATATGTAAGTTAGATTCTATATTTGTATCGTGGATTAAGTGTGCCTACACATTGTACACTTAAAACTTTCTTACGACAGAAACTGAACATCTCAGACTGACATGTACACTGTATAAACTTATCGTCTTGTTCTGATCGATCACATGTCAGCAGTACTCTCGCGGAGCGATTTAAAGCGATGTAAAGGATCTTTTATATAACACTTTTTAAGTTCAATGATCTAACTATATTGTGGTTTTATGGAATGATCTGACTACACCGTGCATAAAAAAGCTGAAAGTCATTCTCAGCTAGTAGCCCCCCCCCCCCCCCTCAAGTTTGTTGAAAGGGAAATGAACTCTTTTTTGTTTGGTTGACAGGGTGCTGGTTTATATAGCAGGTCTATAAAAAAGGTGGAAGATGATATCCAAGGAGCATTAAAGAAAGTCAATGAATTAACAGGTAAACATGAACCATTTTACTCCAACAATCACTCTTAATTATAAGTCATTGTGTAATGCCCATTGTACATCTGTGTACTTCATATACTTCCATGAACCCATGACCTCACGCTGTGTGATCTTTCGAGTGAAAGCTTTAGAGCAGTATTTATGTTCAAAAAAAAAAAAGAAAAGCATATATACTTCCACATGGCACTGCTTATTATACAACACGTGGTACATGTACACTGGTCTAGCTTACATTTCTATGGACTAAACCAAGTATGTGACTATTTCAAAATGAGGCGATTTCTATTACTTACTGTTTCATGCACTGACAACAGGACTTTTCAAATTAAAGTTTGTAGAGAAAGCCCTAGCGTGTGACCACTCACTAAATCAAATTTCAGTTTAACTCAGCACTGTATTTATGGGATGATCTTTGCTCATCTACAGTGTCTGTATATAGAACTCATGCTAACCGCATTCAAGGTCCATACTGTAAGTTAGACTGCGTTTTTTCCCTTTCGATGTATGGCCCAAGCACAAAGTGTGCAGGCCATCAATCAAAGGGGACAAAACAAAGATCTGTAATTTACAGTACGGACTGAGAAGATGAGGTTAGTAAGATATTTACTATGTCACTACTACGTGTCTGACGGGTTTGGGAATGATTTCTATTCACACAGAACAGTTACAAATTTCTGTTGAACATCAAAAACAGAATGAGTAAATTTCAAATTGTTGTTACTGTAAGTCATTAGCATGTTCTAATACAGAATTTAAACTAAAAGATGGTTTTACACTTTTACTTGCTATAAATTTAAAAACATTTGGCAATAAATCGCAAAAACATTTTGGTAACAAAAACAGCTTAAATTTTAGCAGGGCATACAGTAGAATACAGCCTGCTAAATTGACCAATCACAGTGCGCGTAATAACTGAGAGATAAAATAAAAGTAGTTATAATTATATTTGTGTACTATTTTGCTTTCCCAGGTATTAAAGAATCAGACACAGGGCTAGCTCCTCCTGCTCTGTGGGATTTGGCAGCAGATAAACAAACTCTTCAGGGAGAACAGCCACTGCAGGTAAGGATGATCATAAACCAATCGTAAGGGAGTTGGAATAATGAGTTCAAAGTAAACAGTAGCTTCAGAGGATTTTGACTTTTTTTCTTCTTTCATTCACTATTGGTCAACACATAATTTTTCCATGTAAATCTAAGATCAACAAGTTACCATCATCAGTTGTCAATTGCAGTGAATGTTTGGTAAGCAGACACCACAGGGACCAAATGTAGGTGTCTGCAAGTGGGGGTTCGACTACGCACAAGGAAATGTTTTGTGGTAGTCTGTCATTTTCTTGATGTGCCTTCCAATTCCAAAGATAAACTTTATTGCAGTAATATTATTTTGAAATGGACTGGTCATCAGTAAGGCTTTATGCGCATGTAACTAAGATTTCCAACATGTTGTTAATGTAATAATTCTGTTGAGTGTATGCTATTTTATTTCATTTTACTGACCAATTAACCGATAAATTAAAAATATATCTTTAAATTTTTTGTGCACGGCACTGGAGTATCAATCCCTGAGCAGGGCTGTCATTAAGTTTTAATATTCACCTGTAGCCTGGATCTTCACACCCGTAGCAAACTTGTTACTTTATGAGGGAATGGTATAAACAACAGGTCACTTCACCTGTAACATCAAGGGTCCATCAAACAAACCGGTACTCAGCCGTAACAGGTGTTACGGGTTACAGCCCTTATTGACAGCCCTGCTGAAGCTGTCTTGGTAGCCCTGGTAGACAAGCTACACTGTATTATTGTCATGTTTGTATGTATTTCTCATTCATTGTTCTGTTCTCTTTACCAGGTTGCAAGATGTACAAAGATAATCAATGCCGACACAGATGATGCAAAGTATGTGATAAATGTCAAGCAGTTTGCCAAGTTTGTGGTGGATCTTGGTGATCAAGTGGCTCCCACGGATATTGAAGAAGGAATGAGAGTTGGGTATGATAGTTTCATTCTTTATGCAGGAAATCATTAGTTTCCTTAAAACATCCTGTTTCAAACCTTCAGTTGCGGCCACCTCTCCTCAGGGACCACTTTCCAAAATACCAAAAGTTTCTAAGTGAAATCACTGTATTTGGAACCTCTTGTATACGACTACCTCTCGTAAGCGACTGCAACCACTTTTAGAGCTTAAGGTCTGAAATTTCCTTTTGTTTTTTAACTCCTGTAAGCAACCACTTGACATTAAAGATTCAATTTATAACTATTGTGAGACTTGTTCTGTTTGCCTTATTAGGTAGTTTATCAGAAACAAACCATGATAATCTGAATAAATACTTTTGAAAGCTTTTAATAATATTTTTGTAGCTACTAAAAGTTATTATATGGGTTTAGATGGGCATTGGTACATGGGGTAAGTCTCTGCAGTTACAATATGCTAACGAGACAAAATTTTGACGCAATTTGGTCTATGCTCTCTCAAGTTATCACCTTCCGTAAACGACCACCTACAGGTGTAGTTTTGACGTTCTGGGTGGTTGCTTATGGGAGGTTCTGCTGTATGACTTTGGATAGGAATTTGTTGCTTTTCTTTTGCCTGTCCTTGTGAGAGGCATGGTGGCATCAGCATGCAGCTTTTTGAGGTGTTGTGGCTTTGTGTCCTTGTTCTTTTGATATGATCCTGTACAAGACACATTGCTCTCACAGATAGTACTGTCTTCTCTACATCCAGGGCAAACTGTGAAAGACCATCATAGTTTTAAAAAAGCATCAGCTGGTGCACAATCAGATACATTCTTTTCTTGAAATTATTGTCTTACTAAAATTAATTTAATTTTAAGCTGTGTTCCTGTACAAAATCATTTTGTGTTTTTAAATTACATTGCCATGTTTTGATTCACTTTAGGGTTGACAGAAACAAGTACCAAATTCACATTCCACTCCCACCAAAAATTGATCCCACAGTTACCATGATGCAGGTACAGCAAGCAAGTCTTTCTCCATCAGTGCAGAAAGTTTATGTTTTGCAGATGGTTAAGGTAACTTTTTAACTGCAGAGGAAAGTTCTGACCTCTGGGAACTAATTGTTTATATTTTAGGTTGAGGAGAAGCCTGACGTCACTTACTCAGATGTAGGAGGCTGCAAGGAACAGATTGAAAAGCTGAGAGAAGTTGTAGAAACTCCACTTTTACATGTAAGTAAAGCTGTTGCATTTAAACTGGTTGCTTTGGTTCATAGTCAGTTGTACATGCACATTGTGTTTCGAAATTTGATAGATAATTTGAGAGACACAGTGTTCTGGACTTAAATCAAGTTGACAGGCCTTGAGTGCTGGTCAGAATTGTTGTGTACTATACTTAACTCTCACAGTCCCTCTCTCCATTCAGTAGGGTAAATGGGTGCAATGCTTGGAACCTGACAATTTGAAAGTTTAAGAGATTACTGTCCCATGTAGATGGTTTAGAAACTCTTTTTCTTTTAATCGTCAGAGGGTACTGACTGAGCTTCAGCCTGGCAAGTCAACTAGACTTGAAGACAAAATTTACCTACCTAAGTTTGTGTTTTCTTGTTTTTGCGGTCAAGTTCATCAATTCTTATTGCCCCCAGTGGGGCATGGGACATGCGGTCAAGTTCCTCTGTATTTATTAGTTAATGTTATTTCTTTCCACAGCCTGAGCGGTTTGTTAATCTAGGTATAGAGCCTCCCAAGGGAGTTCTTCTATTTGGTCCACCGGGAACAGGAAAAACTCTTTGTGCCAGAGCTGTGGCTAACAGGACTGATGCTTGTTTTATTCGAGTCATTGGATCAGAGCTGGTTCAGAAATATGTTGGAGAGGTAAGTGGCTACTTGTGAATTATTCATCTTTAAAAAATATCTGGGATGTCAGCACCAAGTAAAGAAGTGAAGGATCTGTCACTAAAGGAAAGTATTGTGTTGTTTGTGATGCAAAGTTCTTACAACTGACAATCTAAGAAATGTTTCAAGGATAGCTTGTTAATTCAACCTCTGGTTTCTCCTAAAAATAACCTAGCAGTTCAACCCGGACATCTCAAACTCTCAGGGAAAACAAATAATAATTTGAGATAGCAGGGTTTTGAGATAGTTGGTAGTAAAGAAGTGAAAAGACATATTATACATTCAATGGGAAATGATTTGAATTGGAGATGGTGAGGTTGCACTGTACACTGACAGGCAGACAGGTATGAAAATCAGGAAAATCATCAACCAGGACTGGAGATACATCTGTTGTCTGATAATATACCACCAAATTTTCCAATTACCATTCTAACAAAATGGTTTTCATTCTGCAAAGAGAATCTATATGCAGAGGTTGGGACTATAGATGGCTGCCTTATGTGTGGACACGTACATTGTATGATGATGTATGATGATGGATGATGATGCTATTCTTACTGATAACTCTTGAAGCTGTAACATAATAATTTATTCATGCAATATTTCTTTGTCACTAGGGTGCAAGAATGGTTCGTGAATTGTTTGAAATGGCAAGAACAAAGAAAGCTTGCATTATTTTCTTTGATGAAATTGATGCCATCGGAGGTAATGATTATCGCATTTTTAGGTTGTACATTTGAATTGTACGTCAGTTGACTGAGGAATTTTTTCTGTTATATTGAACATTGACAGTGGTGCTGTAATAATTTTTTTATTGACCCCCCTCCCCTCCAAACAGACATTTTTTAGACTTGTCTTGGATTTGTAGTATTTACCATTTCTGTTTCAGGTACTCGTTTTGATGATGGTGCTGGTGGTGATAACGAGGTACAGCGGACAATGTTGGAGCTTATTAATCAGCTGGATGGATTTGATCCCAGAGGAAACATCAAGGTTCTGATGGCAACAAATCGGTAAGAGGATTCATTGTACAGTACTATTCAAGGTGGATCTTCTTCTAGTCTATTTTTTAAAGTGATGAAAATAATAAAAAGTATGCACTATTCTTCTCCAGACCAGATACTCTTGATCCAGCTCTGACAAGGCCAGGAAGGTTGGACAGAAAAATTGAGTTTAGTCTCCCAGATCTAGAGGTACACACATGTATATTTGTTTGTTTTGAATGTATATTATCACACTGCATATTACAAGCTTTCTCTCCAGCCAAATGAATGTATATTACAAGGAATGTTTGAATGCTGATATATTTGAACTGCGGAGAAAGATAGGAAGACATGATTGCTCATCGCAGTCATATATTCAACTTAAGCGGTTGTGAAATTACAGCCTGAAGAGCTGAGAAGCTCTAAACAAGTATCTTCTGCAAGACTTCATCGCAGACTTCTCAAACTCATTGATAATTCATCAAGTGAAAATAAAGAAAACCACAAGCGCAAAGGAGGTTTGGATACCCGGTCTTTGACTTCTCTGTTTACTCCTTAGTTTTTGTTTCAATTGAGAAGATATATCAAACACTCAAGACAGTGTTTCATCAGCCATTCAGCACCTTGAATTTCATCATAAATACTCTGCTGCGCATCACATTTTCAACTCTCTTCTTGATGTTTGGATATCCTGATGAAACACTGTCTCTTGTGTTTGATATATTACTCCTTAATGAGATCTATTGAACTGTTTATTTTGTGTTTTCACAGGGCAGAGCTCATATATTTAAAATCCACGCCAGATCTATGAGCGTAGAGCGTGACATTCGGTACGAATTACTGGCAAGGCTGTGTCCTAACACCACAGGTAAATAACATTGTACTTGTAGTTTGTTATTGCAGGGTATGTTCTCTTCCACCCTTTTAACAACCTTTCACAGTGACGGTGTCCTTTGCCTTATTTTGGTGCATGTTCCATATCAGTGTTGTCTGTACCTCTTTCTCTTCTGTTACTTAGGTGCCGAAATTCGCAGTGTTTGTACAGAGGCTGGCATGTTTGCCATTCGATCAAGAAGAAAAGTATGTGAAAATAAAGTCTAATTGTTCTTGTCTGTTTTGCTTTGTATGGAAGTTGGCATTTCAATGGAAAACCCTGCATAATATTAGCATTACTCAGCTTGCTAACAGAACCTGGTCTTGCTCACTAAGTTCAACCCTTTTCATGTAATGAGATTATTTCTCAAGGCATATAACTGTGGACTTCACATGAATACCGGTATATTGTAGCCAATAAAATTAAAATAGAGTCCCTCATAAGTAGTAGGCCTGATGGCTGGCTAGAAGATAAGACACTGCAGGAATCTTTTCTTTTTGATTGATTGATATCATTTTACACTAATTTTTACTCTCTTTGAATGATTTATCACAGGTTGCTACAGAAAAGGACTTCCTTGAGGCAGTAAATAAAGTAATCAAGGCCTATGCAAAGTTTAGCGCCACACCACGTTACATGACCTACAACTGAGGACAAAACCTACCAAAAGACAAAAATAATAGAAGTTCTCCCTGAGAAGCCACCATGAAGATGCCAACTGGGTGCTGTGTCCATCAAGTTGAGCATTAAAACGGGTTTTGGAAATAACCCATTCAAGTGCCTTGTCAAAGTTTTTGTTTTCATAGCAATAGGATTTGAAGTCGAAAATAGAGAATGTTTATGTTATAAGTAATGTATACCTTTTGTACAAAATTAAAGTGTTTGGAAATAACAAAAGGGTTTTCACTCTAGCCTGATCTCCAGGGGTTGGGAGTATTCTCCTAAGTTATGCAAACCTGCTTGATAGCGTTTTCCACCTTGAAAACAACTGGACTCAGCCTGTTACAGTTCTTTATAAACACTTCTAAAATATAATACAGGAGCAATTTCTGTGTTCAGCTTGAAGAGCGAGGGATCATATTCTGGAGCAAACAGTGGCAGATCTAGGGGAAGGGCCGGGGGGGTTCGCCCTCCTCCCCCCTCTCCAATTTTGGGTAAAAAAAAGAAGAAATCACAGAAGGAAGAAAAGCCAGCAGGGCAAGCAAAACAACCCCCCCCCCCCCCCCCCCCCCCCCCCCCCCACCGTCTTTCCTCCCTTCGCGCCGGGGTCGCCCCTCCTCTAATCGTCCTGTTTCTTGCGGCCTGTTTGGGGGGGCTCGGCCCCCAGCTCAAGACA
>Ga0126338_10003353_pt1 | contig 11198 bp, 9 predicted proteins | sample OrbCmetagenome_2_FD_92529 | JGI IMG/M metagenome (GOLD analysis project Ga0126338, IMG submission 92529) | Coral microbial communities from Petempiche,Puerto Morelos, Mexico - Orbicella C C metagenome | ecosystem: Host-associated > Invertebrates > Cnidaria > Coral | place: Petempiche,Puerto...
ACTGACCTGTAGAAAAAGGAGAGTCTGGTTTTGTTATACTACATACTTTTAAGTCTTAATTCTGATTCAAGGTAGTAGCCAAAAATGAATTATGACTGAGGCAATGTCTAAGGAAGAAAAAAAATATGACGGAGGCAACTCCATGGTGACATTGTCTTCTGATGGCTAAAAAGAACAAAAACCGGGAAAAAAATGACTGAGACAAGTGCCTCGATTTGCCTGTTACAGGCTACGACCCCGGCTGTTGAGATAGGAGAGCCAAGTCTATTCTTTTCTACATTGTTGGTTGATCTTCATCAAGCACATCTTTCAGTTCCGTTTACTATTGGGGAGCTTGTTGTCAATAAGGAGATCTTTTCGTACGTCTGTACAGTTTGATCTCCGCATTGGCAAAATCCACTCGAGAAAGAAATTTAGTCTTGCAAACCTGTAACGACGGTCTCATGTAATGATTGTAGCAGATGTTGATTAGGAAACAAATTGGATTATCAAAGAGAACTGTTCAAAACGTGAAATCTACAGATGTTTGTATGACATGGTGGCTGGTGACTGGGTGGCAAGTATCAACGTGCTTGGGATGGTATACATACCAGTTATGCAACGCTTTCGAGTGGTATACCATGGAATATCTTACGAGTCACTTGTATTTTTTAGGTATACACACGACCCTTTAAACGAGTGTGTATACCAAGAAAATACAAGTGACGTGTGGGATATTCCATGGTATACCACGAGAGAGCGTTGCATAACAGTTTTATGCCAAGCCATAGAAAGTCCAGTGGGCAACACAATCAATGCTTGGATGTATGTAAACCGGATGAATGTTTTAACTTGGAGATGTAAATGATGATATCAACAAAGATTGATCTAGTGTCCCACTTTCAAGAAACGAACGGCCAAGCGCATTTACAGTTATGTAAATAAGAAAAACTGTGTGATTTACGTACGATCGGCATGGTGACGAAAAAGGTAGAATTGCAGCAGCCTGGTTCTGGATGAACATACACTGATTAAGGCGGCTAACAACAAAAACAACAGCAACAACAAAAACAGCAAAAACAGAACTCGGTAACCCAGAGTTCAAATTTAAAATAAAATTATCCCGAAGCGTTTCCCAACCACCTCAATTTTCTCAGAAAATGTCATCGTAACATCCTCGTAAATAAATTATCATCATTAATTATTGATCTTTCAAAGAATAAGTTCTGGAGACTGTTGCCAACCACCTTATATAGTTTTATTTTAATAAAAGTGCTGGTATAGGAGTCAAACATTATCAAAATACTAAAGATGGTCATTCTTCATATTTGCAGACCTGAGTCCATCCCTAACGCAGCACAAAGCAATGATATAGGGAAAACTAAGGGGAAAAGATATGGTATGGCGTACTGAAATAACATAATTTTTGGCATTTGTTCGTTGCCAGGTTCCTTAATCCTTGTTTAAGTATAAATTTGTTTTTTTCAGGATGCCACATTTGCCATGGTTGTCAGCCATGTGTTGGTGGCTGTATGCCACAATGTGGATGTGACTGTTGTCACCATGAATGCGATGGAGGTTTGTCAATTTCTACCCGCATGACCACTGATTGTGCACACTGTGCATGACGACTTAGAAACTCAGTTCAACTGTTAAGCTTAGTTTGTACGTATTACCAAAAGCATAAGCATAAGCTCAAGCATAAGCAAAAAAAATGTCACTTGTAAAGCGGGCGACAAAAGCACAAGTGCAAGCATCAACTTAATCACAAGAGAAGAAAGTCTCTTTTTCTTCTTGTGCTTACGGTTGCCGTGGCGCCTGTGTGAACCGGGATAACGCAACCACTTTATCGTGCCTTTATCATGCCTCTCGCTAGTCGTTATTAGCTGGTTTGCGCGTACGACGCAAGCATAAGCACAATGCTATTCAAAATTTAGACACCGTCACCTTGTGCTTATGCTTATTGCAAGTGTGAACACACTTGCGCTTGTGCTTGCACGTTTGCTTATGCTTATTCCGGAGTACGTCATACGTGTAAACCAAGCTTTAACGACGAACTGAATGCATGCGGCATGAAATTGATAAAATCTTAGATAGGATAGCTAACCGAATAGAGTCGATGGTCCTTGACGTGACAAGGGAAGAGGTTATACCAGCGTGATATTGAACCTTTAGATAACGTTAGGTTGCGTAAAGCTGTAAAAATGAAATAGCCTTTTCGAATTGTGTGATATTTTAGTAAACAAAGCGTTTTCTAAAGCTGTTCATGCTGTTCATGCGTTGTTTTCTGTTCAATTGTTAAAATTCCTGACTAAAAAAAGTTAAAAATATATTTTTCCACAATTGCTACGAATCTCGCGATCTGATTGGCTAATTTGCCGTTGTTGATAAGAGTCCAGATAACGCTGCTCACGTCGATGTGTCACGCAATGCCTTTTTCAGCTCTCGCTCTGAAAAAAAAAACCATTTTCTTTGACGTTTATATGGCGGTAAAAAACAAATCAAAATGTGGTTTAGGGTGGTCTGTACTCTTATCGACAGCCGGATACGCGTCATCACAGTGGTCAAAATTTTGTTGTGGACTGTGATGACACGTATCGTTGTCGATAAGAGTACAGACCACGCTAAAGTACATTACAACAGAAAGGCATTTTTAGACACTAGAGCGCAGCAAAAAAGTCCAGGCTGCTCATAAGCTAAGAAGTAATCTTGGAAATAGACAAAATTGCGTTGCACCGAATGTGAAGAAAAAAAAAAAACAGTCTTCTTCATAAAGGTGGAAAAAGGGCTCATAAATAATAATTACTGATTAAAAAATTGTGGTGGAATAACATTGTCCATCTTTCAAATTACTGCAAGATGAACGTGTACTGCATAAATGCATCGGCTGAGGAACTTTTCCAGAAATGTTTGTTTTCAGCTTTTGAAAGGACCATGAATTCTAAAGGAGAATTGTTCCCCTAAGGCTTAAACCGAATGTCAATCCACATTGACATCATAGGTCTTTGCGATGGAAAGTTAGATTGTATAAGAAGGCCCTGCACAGAAATCGCAATAAGTTGCACATTTATGCAGCGTATTTGTTTATCCATTAAATCCTGTTTTCTTAGGTTGCTGGTGTCCTATTCCTGGTGCAGCGGAAGAAGAACCAAAGAAGAAACCGGAGGAGCCATGCTGCTCTCCGTGCTGTTGCCCTTGCTGTCCTACCCCATGTTGTCATCAGTGTTGTCATCATATACATCATCATCATCATCACTGCTGTCCTTGCTGCCACTGTTGCCACTGCTGCCACTGCTGCCACTGTTGCCCATGCTGTTGCCATTGCTGTCACTGTAAGCGATCTCAAGGCCCCTTGTCACCGTCCTTCTTCAGCAGACCAGTCTATCTCTACATGTTTACTCCGTGCCCTTATTTTAGTGGGCCTTACAACGGCCGCGCATTCTCACTGGTACGAGGTGGACCTTTAAGGGTGCACTGAGAAATCAAAGTTTTAAATCTGAAAATTTGATAAATAACTTGAATGGACAAATAATGCGTTCACAAGTTTCAATGATAGGCATTCGCCATGTAGGACCATGTAAGCATCATCATTCGCCCTATAGGTCACTCGCACTTTAAAGACAATGTCTCTCAAATGATCTATCCTCGAGGAGTAATAAAACTTTGTATGGTTCTTAGTCACACATGCGACAGCATGACCCATTTCTTGAATATCTTAACTCCTACAGGATGTTAAGAGTACTCGTGGGAAAGCCAAAAAAATAATAAAGGCCATTTTAGTTGAGGCCCTTATAAACTGGTATGTTTTAAGGCCAAAGCCGAATGTCATAAATTGAAAATATAATTCATTCTCAAATTTGTGGTTCGAGAGGTTTTAAAGAGTACTCCTTAGTAAGAGTGTAACCGGAGGCCAGTTTAGTTGCGTTCTGGCGAATATTCTGGCTTGTTTGAAGGCTAGTTGCTTAAGCTTTAAATTAATGAACAGAAATTAAAATCCCTTTTTAATTTGCGGCTTGGGATATTCAGTATTCATTTTCTTGTAAGACAACTCGTGTCGATGGGGGACAATGGTCTCAATGGTGTTTCATAGGTTAATATTTAGGTTCTAGAGCATTATAAGCACCGCAGTGTTAGGGATGCATTTTTTAGGTGAACCATTAAAAAGTACAAATACTTACGGACAGCTTTTTTTCAGACGCTATTATTTTAGCTTTAACACGTACATTAGAAGTAGCATTTCATATGTTCAGTGCACTACAAAAAATCATCACTAACACCATGTTGTGGTAATTTAGGGAACTGATTAAAATGCGCTTTCCGCGAGACAACGAAATCATTTTAAACGTGGAATGAACGAGACATCAATGCCTTCTCGGTTTCGATCCTGGCTTCCTTGATGTCTTGGACTGCGTTGCATGACGTGGCCATGGCCATGGATATACATACGTCCATTGCGCACTGGCGTAACTTTTTACCTCCTTGTAAGCGTGATGTCTCAGTTTGCGAGGAATTATTTCCCTGTAATAAAGATCTAACAATGAGTTAACTGGTCAAAATTTACTATTAATTTAATGCTAACGAGATGCAAAACATACTGAGTTAACGATGCATGCAATTCAGACTCAGGTTTCCATCAGTAAAAATAAAACCTAATCAAACGTTTTCAAGTTGTTTGCAAGAATTTGAAAATGTGAGCAGCATGGAGTACCTTAATTGCAAATTTGCTAGACCTAATGCTACCTAGTGCATGTTTTACCTCTGGAAACGTTTACGAAAGTTATATGTATATCTTATCAAGATGTCCAGGTTCGAAACCTAACAGGAGTCACGCGTCGTATTCTTGGGAAAGATATTTTATTCTTACAGTGTCTCTCTTCACCCAGACGTATAAATGGGTATTGGTGTGTAACCCTGTAATGGACTAGCATCCCGTCCATGGGCGAGTAGAAATACTCCTAGTTGCGTAATACTACTAAAGAAGCCGGCATAAGCTTTGGCTGTTAGTCCACTTAGCCTGGCGCAGACTTTACCTTTATCCTTTATATGTATAACGTGCCTGCAATTTTTGCTACAGGGTCTGGTAACGGATAACAAAATCCTATTCTTGACCAGCTTGCGGACACAAATTGACCACTTTCTCACATTATTCAACAGAGCACAATACTGGGAGTGAATTCTGCTGACCATGAAGTCTTCAACTAATTTTGACTATCAAATAAGCTGTTTCGATTCGTTTTTAATCTGATAGGCCTTCTTTTCCAGAGTTAAAGTCATTTAACTTACCCTAATAAGAGTGCTGGAACAGTTCCCAGTTGCGGCCGAATAGTTTTCCTCCTCGTTACCATATCTTCAGTTTCCTTGTGAAATTGTCCTTGATCATTTGAATCCACTCCGAAGGTAATCAAAAAAAAAAACAAAAAAAAAAACAGAGCGCTTAAGACAATTGCTGGAATACTTTTCGTCATTTCAAGTGATTTAAACTTCTTATTATGTTTTAGTTAACTCTGATTGTCTGTTCATCTGTTGTTATGGGCAAGTCATGTATTTCTTTACACTGGATTTCTAAGTGTTGAGGTGAAGGGTGTGCGAAGGTGTCTTATTAGAGTCTTGTACCAGTCCTATGTAAATACAAGCACTGATATAGGAATTTGATCTCACTTGATACTGATTGATTTATTGTTTTAAATCAGCCACTATACTGCACTCAGAAGACTCAGACATTAAAAAACAACCCTCTAAGATCGAAGGGATGAGTTAATTCTCCTCTTGTATGGTTGAATCTTTCACACGTTTCCTCTTCCTAGGTCAAATGATAACGACAAATTAATTAGATCTTTGGGATACCAATCGAAACTTGTAACCAGCGCACGATGTATTATCGTCGCCTTTTGCTTGTATCTTAAGCTAGATTATCACTGTTTTCGTTGATAAATTGAGAAACTCTTAGTGTCGATAATTTGGTCAAAAGTTAGACAGAGTCTAAGAAAATCATCGTCCAAATCTACATCAGCCATGATGTATAAAAATTTTGCGTTTTTTTAATTTCAGTTTCACAACTGGCCTTACATTTAATTGAAACCGTAATGTGGTGGTCGGATACAGTTAATGCGCTCTCGTGCTAATGCAATTCACTGCGCGCACATGGTACCGATACGGCGATCATCCTATTCCTATGTCCGCGCAATCTGTGCAATGTTTGTTCATAAATGATAAAGTGAGTTGCAGCTTTTAGTCAGGCACGTTAGAAAAATTGAAGATGCAAGATTCCAGCATTTTTCAGCCAATCTCGTCCCCATAATCTCGATCCGTTTAATTAGTATCAAGAAAATGAGACCTCTGGGAGAGATCGGAAGCTGAGCCAGCATTAGTTTCAACGGTTACACTCTCTCTCTACACATGTTCAGGAACCGTTATTGAAGTTGAACGCATGTGCACAATCAAACCGGAAACAAGATTTTCTGGTTGCGGTTTTTAATTTCGTCTAAAGCATCGCGCCTTCGGTCATTGTCGACCCAAGACGCGCGGGCTTTGGAAACGAGATTTTTTTTCACTGTGTTTCTTTGTTACTGGAAGAACCCAGCTAAATACAGGGCATATGCAGTTAGTCAAAAATTGAGACTATTGTAATGGCTTTCTCGGAAAACACCCCTCGAGAAACACTCGTTAGAGCTTCAGGAAATTTGGCGGGAAAATACTTCTGAAAAAATAATAACTGGATTAATCTGAAAAGACTGACATTACATCATTATCTTTACTAACGTCTTGCGCCGCAGATTGTATTGGGACAACGCCGTCTACCGCATTTTAACCCTTAGATAATTTTCTTTCATTTTAATTCGTAGTATATAGGTATGATATAGTATTTCAAAGTTTTATCGTGTATATATCCATTTTAATGTTATAGCCATATGTCAGTAAATAGCATTTTAGATCAAGGGCCACAAGTTTATTAGTTATACACCGTTAGGGGCAACCCACGGTAAATAAATTGTTTTCTTGCTCGCTTACTTACTAACAGAAATGATATGTCAGACAAACCATAAGGTGAACTGGCAAAATCCCTGGTAATAAATTATCGACTAAAAACAGTTAACTTTAACAATATTTGTACGTATTTTGTGCGGTTTTTCGAAAGAATAACCTCATAGTATATAACTTTAAACACGTTAATAGACACACGCTAAATCTGAATTAACTTCACCACTTTCTTGCCAAATCGTCACGAGAAATAGCGCAACCATGTCGCCAAAAAGGCCAAAAAAAATTAAGTACATGTAGTTTTATTTTCTAATTTTCTTCATGCATCACCGAAGACAATTGAATGCCGCTTTTAGGAGGAGTTGCAGGGGAGCTGGAGATGTAAATATTAATCGTTCTAACACCACGCCCTTTCAAACCTTTTCAATAAGGACTTAGGACTTTTAACTTAAAATGTTTTTCTACTAAGTTAAGCCACGAGAAAAAAAAAAAAACGTCGAAATGGGTAGTGGTGTTTTTAGTTTATGCCTGCTCCGTTTTACGCTAGCCTTTTTAAATTTAATTGCACTAGAAAAGTAATTAACTGAAGCAACCACAAGTGTTTTCTTTGTGTTTTTAATCGTCTCAAGATTGTTTCTAAGATCACTGAAGGGGAACCTTTTTGCTCACTACTTTACATCTTTTTAGAAGTGAGTAGAAATATTTTAGGCTATGATGCTTTTTACTTTTAAAAGGTAGTTTATCAGGCAATATTTTGGTTAATAAAACAGAACTCAAAAAAACAAATATATTGTTTCATTTGCTCTCTCTGTTAAAACCTTCCCAATATGCTTGGAAAATCTAAAAAGGCTGTTAACATGCAATTCAATTTAAATTTCAAGTTTTCTCTACCGAGCTTTCTTATGTGCGATTTGATAAATCAATCAATCAAACACAACAAAGCAGGCCAGTCTTTTTAAAGTTCTATGATAATTTAAAAAAATATATCATTTGATCGCCTACAAAGAACACTTTTCTCCTCAATTTGTCCATGTCTTGATTATCAGCAACTTCCTCCACATTTGTACTCTAAGCAGTACCGGCAAGCGCATCTTCATTTAACAAAGTTCAGAAACTTTCTGTAAACTGTAGGTAATTCAAATGCAAGCATCGCCGAGTGGAAGGCAGCATTCGCGCTCAAATATATTTTACAATTGGTTCAGCAGTTCTTTTACGCGTAAATAATTAAGTAAAGTTGAAACTTGGTGAGCTAAAAGACCTTCATGCTGTAAGGTAAGTGGTGCTCGAGTGATCATCAGGTATCGTCCTTGTCAACCAATAGCATGTGAGTATATAGGCGTGATTTATCCGAGCACTCAACAAGGGGGATAGTTTACCAGTAGTAAAATGACATATGCGTGCTCTGAACCATATGTCCAACGCCGCCTCTCTGTGATGTAATACTTTCTCATTTTCCTTGGATATCAAACACTTACTATTAGCGTTTTGTCTTTAAGTGGTCGGTCGCAGTTTGTTTCATTTGATCTAGCAGTATGCGTGTGAAACTGGTTACCGTTCTTTGCATCGCACTTGGTGCTTTGGCGTTAGTGGAAGGAAAATCCATAAGCAAAGAAAATGGTATCGTTGACCTTTTAATACATTTTAATGCTATGAGGCGGTCGATGAGATCCTATTTTCTTGGTTTTCAGCCGAACTCGAGATTAAACCAAAGGAGGAGTTGGAAGAAGAGAAACACAATAAGATGACCGAATCAGAACCCACGAATGAAGAAAGCGAATCCGCAAACGGTTGGTGATTTGCTTTCGTATTTAAACACCTCAAAAAAATTATCTGCCCTCGAACCTGCAAAAAATAACAAACGACACTAAAGACTTCGAAAAAACTCTCGCAGATAAGGTGGTTTCAGTAAGCTTAAACTGTATCAACAATTTTGGGTGTAAAAGAGAAATTAAGCTGATTATTTATAAGGAAAAACCAGTACTAAATTGTTGACCGAAAATAACTTTCATCAGTGCATATTTTATAATAACCTCTTGAACAATTATATTTAATGGTAAATTTGTCATATATTGGTTTATTGTCTCCAACCCTATGGCGGACAACTTGGATCTGTACGGTATAGTGCGACGTATTTGATCTTTGCTACTTTGCAGATGAAAGCAAAAACATCAAACCCAAAGAAGGGCTAGAGGAAGAGAAGAATAGCAAGATGGTTATAGACTCAGAATCACCAAACGAGGAGAGTGAATCCGAAAATGGTAAGCAAACTGTACAGCGTCATTATGGAAAATTGCTAGCACTTCCGTGTATGAGGTGCGGTTGACTCTGGATCAAGTGCTCCGGGTTTCAGCCCTGCTGGGTTCATTCTTAGGCTAGACACTTTACTCTCACAGTACCTCTTCTCACCCAGATGTAATATGGGTATCGGTGATCATAATGGTGGGGGAGGGGAGTAAACCCGCGATGGATTAGCACCCAATCCAGGGGGGAGTAGAAAGACTCTTAGTCACCTCATACTAAGGAACTAGAAATAAGGGCTGGCTGATAGGCCACTAGGCTCGAACGTATACTTCACCTCTATTTACTAACACTTCCGAGATCGTTGAATACCCTAAGAAAAACATCATCATTCCTTGCTCATATTCACATCAGTTTTAAGAAAGAAAGTATTCGGTATTGAACTGAAACTAGCTTGCAAAGGAGGCTCATGCAGTACATTAATTCCATTTGCATTTGACAAGACTCCACGCATTAGCCTCAGTTGCAAGCTAGTTCCAAGTCAATGCATGAAAGATCATTTATTTGAACTGCGGAGAAAGACGTGAAGACATCAAATGATCATGAGAAAGATTCAGCCTTGATACCGGTGCAGTGTTCTACCAACTGATAGGGCCAACTGGGAGCTGGTCTCATTGTACTCACGAGCGGTTCGGGTTCGAGCCCTGGCCAGGTTAACTGCGTTGTGTTCTTGGGCGAGACAGGTTACTCTCACAGTGGCTCTCTCCTTCTAAGTGTATACGTATAAATGGGTACCAGCGAATTTATCGCTTCCGGTAACTCTGCAATGGGCTAGCATCCCATCTAGAGGGAGGAGAAATCCTCCAAGTCGCTTTATGTTACAGAAACCGGAGATGAGCGCCGGCCTGATAGATCTCTTGGTTCGTATGCAAGCTTTACCTTTATGTACCGTGATAATTTAAAAGTAAGCACGTATGGATTCATGCTAACTATACGACACACCCACACAAAACTTATGAGAATACTTTTCTTTTGTTTTAGAACAAAAAGTTAAAGATCCCTGCGTTTGCGACAAAACGACTAAAAAGCAATGCAAAGAGGCGACAAAGAAATCTAAATGCACTGAAAAATGTAGCAGCCAATGCAGCACTCCATGCAAAGAGAACAAGGGATGTAAAGACAACGATCAGCCGAACAAATGTTCATGCAAGTCCCAAGGAGATGAAGGAAAGAAATGCAAAAGTATTAAACCAACTGAAGGCGAGAAGAAATGCAATTGTAAAAGCAAAGCAGGTGAAGCCAAACAGGCAATTCCAAAACCAGGCGCTGCTGTCTCTGGTGCTGTGCAACCTGTGGCTGGTTTATCAGCTCAGCACGGCATCGGGAAAAAAGTCAATTCCAGTAAGAAATGCTGCTGTGATTGCTGTCACGATTGCTGTCATGATTGCTGCTGCGACTGCTGCCACGACTGTTGCTGTGACTGCTGTCACGATTGCTGCCACGACTGCTGCTGCCATTGCTGCTGCGAGCCTTGCTGTTGTTGCCACTGCTGTGAGCCATGCTGCTGCTGTTGCCACGAGTGCTGCTGCCCCTGTTGCCATTGCTGCCACTGTTGCCACCATTGCCCGTGCTGTTGCGGCTGCTGTAAGAAGTCCAAGGCACAACTCAATTCCGCTGCTTTGGCCGCTGCTGCCGCGGCTGCCGCCTCCCGCCCGGAACACCACTGAAGTCGAAGTCCTTTCCCTACGTTTAAAATGATTGAAGCTGATTCTAGCAGCACACCTTTTGTTCTCCCGTATTCTAGCTTTGCATACACGTTTTCATTGACTTGTTTTTGCAAAGGAGAACTTTAGCCATGTGAACTACTAAGTTTTAAAGTTTAGAAATGGACTGCCGCCATTCGTATATAAAAGTGAAACAATTATGAGTGTAGACTGCGAGCAGTCCCTGTTTTTCCATATAGAGCGAACGCGAAAAGAGCGCAGTGTAGGTTGGAATTACCA
>Ga0126338_10003355_pt1 | contig 11198 bp, 15 predicted proteins | sample OrbCmetagenome_2_FD_92529 | JGI IMG/M metagenome (GOLD analysis project Ga0126338, IMG submission 92529) | Coral microbial communities from Petempiche,Puerto Morelos, Mexico - Orbicella C C metagenome | ecosystem: Host-associated > Invertebrates > Cnidaria > Coral | place: Petempiche,Puerto...
AAGTCAGAGCCATCAAAATTGTCACTGTTTACAGACTTAACAGACGATCAATTTTCCAAGTTGAGGGGCTCATAGCCAATTTGATTATCTTTTACTATATGTTGTATATAGTTTTTATCTTTTGCTACATAATGTTGTAATCTTTTTAGGATTTTTATTGCTATTTCATTTTCATTTTTAGTTGCCCAGGGCACCCTTTAATAACAGCATTTGCTGACGTGCTTACCCTAGTTAAATGTGATTATATTATTATTATTATTACTATTATGATTATGATTATTATTATTAGTAGTAGTAGTATTAGTATTAGTATTACTTTTGCAGCATTCCTGGTGTTTTTGAACTTGCTTTGGATAGATTTCCTAAATTTATCACAAAAGGACTCAGTTTGAAAAATTTGATAATGTGATTAAATGATGAAAACGAAATAGTGCACCTGTGTACCTCAAAAGTGGTATTTAGCTAGTTTAGCTTTAAAAAAAAATGTTTACTCTTTACTCTGCGAGAAGCTCCTGACAATACGCGGCAAGATGTTCTGTGTTAGAACTCTTGTGAGCGTGGCATTTGTTAGCGTGACCGGACGTGACGCAGGTATACGCGCTAAGCCTTGTGGGCTAGTTAAGACCTCGTGCTTCTGCTCTTTGAAAATCGATCCTTGGTTGTGTTCGCGTTGTTGTTAGTACAGTCCCGAGTTGTAGGAGAATTAAAAGGTTGAAATGGAGCCCGTCGGGTGTATCTTAACTACTTTCCAACATTGATCACTTCGAGCCGGACGTGCGCTAGAGCAAATCCCGAAATCCTTAAAACCTTCGAAGGCGAGAAGTTCTTCTCTCGACTGCCGGCGGGAAAAAGAACGGAAAGAAGAGTACACCACAAGTGACTGTCAAGTCTACAAGCGACGAAACCTCAACAATGTCCTCGGAACTTACGAAAAAAAAAGCCGTCAGAACTGGACATCGAAATTCCACAGAAAGGAAATTGGAGAGTGCGAACGAAATTCTTAACTCTTTGAGCGACGACCCGTTGAGTCGTTCAAAACAACGAGCCACTCCAATCCTTTAAAAGTCCTCTCTAAAGGAAAAGTTGGACGTTATCCAGGGACTGGATAAGGAGATTCTCGATTTATCAACGGAGGAAGAAATTGTCAGCGAAATTGAAGAAACTGACCAATTCTGTAGTCACGTGGAATTGGTTCTTGCCAGATTAGATGAAGCGCTGGCCATCATTGCTCCAAAAGTAGAAGCCAGCCCTCACACGTCAAAGGGGCCGACGACCGAGTCCGCGCAGTCGGTAAGCCATGTGAATATTCTTTCTAATGATTCACCTCAAAGTCAAGTGCATGCTGCAGGCTCTCAAATTAAGCTCCCAAAGTTGGTCCTAAAGAGACTCAATGGAGATATTACAATACATAAGAACTCTAAGTTAGCGACTATTGACAAGTTTAATATCTCAACTCTCTCTGGAGAAAACCGCTTCTGAGGCAATTGTAGGTCTTGCTATTACGAATGCAAATTATGAAGAGGCCATTAGTATTTTGAAGACCAGATTTGGCAACAAACAGATGATTGTAAACAAACACATTGATGACCTCATCAACATGGCACCTGTTTATTCTAATAATGATCTAAGGGGCATGAGACAGCTCTATGACTTAGTGGAGGTTCATGTACGTGGTCGTAAGGCTCTTGAAGTACCATCAGAATCCTATGGTAGCTTGCTTTCATGGGAATTAGACAGGCTGTTGGCAGTTATGCAGTTATGCATCAAGAATTGGAAGTACGGGAGAGAACTGCACAGGGAAATCACAATTCGCAGCCAGACCCACCATTCCGAAAGAACAAGCAGCATTGGAAAGGCCTACCCTGTGCCTCATCACTATTTTCTAAGTCAGATAGTAAGCCAACTTGTACCTATTGCAAACAACCTCATTCGTCTAATAGCTGTGAGACCGTTCCTAATGCACAAGCCCGAAGAGATATTCTTAAGAAGACCGGAAGATGTTATGTGTGTCTCAGAAAGGACCATCTGAGCCGAGAATGCAAATCTAGTGTGAAATGTTTCATATGTGGTGGCCGTCATCATGTCAGCATCTGTGAGAGCAACCTGCTGAAAAAAAACTGGAACAAAGGAACAATGTGCGAAACCCGAGCAAAGGGAGAATGTGCACCCAGAAGATCAGCCAAAGCCCGATCACTCCCAAGTAACTATGTTCATTAGTTCTGCAACACCAATGGTTCTACAGACAGCTCGAGCCATTGTCTGTAAGTCAGGATTTATGGAGAAAGGTGTGAAGACTAGAATAATTCTTGACAGTGGGAGTCAGCGATCGTACATCACAAACCGTTTGAAGGATGAGCTAAGTTTACAAGTTGAATGTCAAGAGACAATGCTAATCAAAACCTTTGGGTCACAATACGGGAAATTGCAGACTTGTGATGCTGTTTATTTTGGTGATAAACTACCTGATAACTAGCCCTGGCAAGGAACATGTACAAGCACCTCAATGGAATTCATCTTGCCGATTACTCAACAGGAGCAGAGCCAGCAGAAGTGGACATACTTATTGGGTCAGATCAATACTGGTAAACCGTGACAGGAGAAGTGAGAAGAGGAGAAAGTGGTCCAACAGCTTTACACACAAGGTTGGGCTGGATTTTATCTGGACCAATACAGAGCTCAACGCGTGACTGCGATCCATCTGTGAACCTGGTATCCAGCACCCATGTCCTAAGATGTGCTGCTGAGCCGTCCCAACCTCTGAACAACGACCTTACTGGAGAGCTCAAACGATTCTGGGACCTGGAGTCATTGAGAATATCAAGTCCTGAACAGTCAGTTCATAGTCAGTTCATTGACAGCATCTGCTTTGAGCATGGAAATGTATGAAGTACATCTACCATGAAGGGACGTTCACCCAGTTCTACCAGACAACTATGAGACCAGCCACAAACGGCTGATGAGTCTGTTGAACCGCCTGAGACAAGAACCACAAGTATTGCTAGAATACGATAACGTGATCAGAGACCAGATCGTAAATGGGATTGTGGAGAAAGTCAGTGAACCAGCCTCTGGTGAAGTCGGAAGGGTTCATTACCTGCCTCATCATTCTGTCATTAGAAGAGAAAAAGAGACCACAAAACTCAGAATTGTCTATGATGCATCCTGTAAGTCAAACAGAGACTCCTTGAATGATTGTTCATACACCGGGCCAGCACTTTCACAGAAGATTATGGACATCATCCTGAGATTTCGACATTGAAAAGGCATTTCTGAATGTGACAGTACAGAAGAAGATAGAGATGTCCTGAGGTTCCTATGGTTTGATGCCGTTTCTCCTAAACGCGACTGTGAAACACCACGTGGGCGGATATAAAGAGAAGGATCCTGAATTTGATGAGACATTTCTAAGGTCAATCTAAGTAGATGATCTTAGCTTAGGGGGAGACACTGATGAAGAAGCCTACGAACTGTACATCAAATCTAAAGTCAGATTAGCAGAAGGGGGCGTCAATTTGCGAAAGTCTGTAACAAACTCTCCTGAGTTGAGGAAACAAATAGAAGATAATGAGAGTGGATTGTGAGATAATGATAGTGGAGAGTGGATTGTGCAAGGTATGCTACCTATCGGTGGAGATATGTATGACAGTGTAATCCTGCAAGACGTGTTGGTGAGTGATAGGGCCACAGTGGAATCGGTAGTTCATAAAGAACAATCATACACCAAGACTTCATTAGGAGATGCACAGGAGAGCAGCAAATCTGAACAAAAGATTCTTGGAGTCCAGTGGAATTTTGTAGAGAACAATCTTGTTTTTGACTTGAGGACAGTTGTTCGACTAGCTTCAGAGTAAAGACCGACTAAGAGGAACATTGCTGATGTGGCAGCAAAATTCTATGACCCAATCGGTTTTATATCACCGGTTGTCGTGCAGTTCAAACTTCTTTTCCAAGATCTTTGTTCGAGCGGAGCCGACTGAGACGACACGTTGGAAGGCCAATTAAGAATGAAGTGGGACAAGCTGGTTGCAAGTCTTCAGAAATCTCAGCCCCTTCGTCTTGAGAGATTCTATTTCAAAGAACCAGGGAATGAAATTGTCTGCTGCAATCTTCACGGATTTTGTGATGCTCTCTTAAAGGCATATGGCGCGGTTGTCTACCTCCAAGTTCATAGAGCCTTTCGCACTTATGTGAAGTTTGCCGCATCCAAGACAAGAGTAGCCCACTGAGTAGCCAAACAATCCCCAGATTGGAACTTTTAGCAGCAGTCATACTTGCGAGATTAGTCACAGCCGTTGAGGGGGCTCTGAAATGCGAAGTTCCTATCAAGAAGATTACTTTTTGGAGTGACTCTGAAGTAGCACTTTGCTGGATTAGAGGCATAGACGAAGAACGGAAACAGTTTGTACGAAGCAGAGTCAAAGAAATTAGAAGCCTTCTACTAGTGGAGAGTTGGAGGTACTGCCCCACAGACAGCAATCCTGCAGATGTCCCATCAAGAGGTATGAATTCATCTCAGCTCGCGGAAAACACACTCTGGGTGATGGGTCCTGAGTGGCTGAGCCATCGTGAGGAAGAGTCGAAGAGCATTGTCGTCACCGAGCGCATTCCTGAAGAATGTTTAACGGAAATGACAGTGAAAAATCGAGGGAACCTGAAATCTTTTACTCTTCTTGTGAACACTAATGACTCCAGCATTAGCTGTGTCATTGACATTAGCCGGTTCAGCAATCTTCAGCGACTACTACTTGTTACAGCCTATGTGTTGCGATTTCTTGAGAACCTAAAGGCAAGATTATCACCAGACAATGAACAGTTACTAATTGGTTCTGAAATTAGGGCAAAGGATATGGAGGTAGTAGAACAGTATTGGATCCTAGATGTACAGAAATCCTTGCAGCAGAATAAGAAATTTGAGAGTTGGAGGCGGGAGTTCAATCTTTTTATTGATCGTGTTGGCATTCTGAGGTGCGGAGGTAGGCTGTCGCATGCAGACCTTCCTTACTCGGCCAAGCATCCCATCCTCCTCGATGCAAATCGTGGATTTACAGCGTTGGCGATCAGAAATTGTCATGAGAGTGTAATGCATAATGGAGTGAAGGAAACTTTGACAGAGTTGCGATCCAAGTTTTGGCTGGCAAGAGGTGAAGAAATTACTACACAGTTGTGTAACATGTCGCCGACACGAGGGAAAACTTTATCAGGCACCACCACCACCACCCTTACCTGAATTTAGAGTGAAGAGTGGACCGGCCTTTACCTTTACTGGGTTAGACTACGCAGGCTCATTGTACGTTAAGGGAGCCAGTAAGAAGACAGAGGAAAAAGTGTGGATTTGCCTGTATACCGGCTGTGTTACAAGGACAGTTCACCTTGACATAGTTCCAGACCTAACAGCGGAAGCCTTCCTTAGAATTTTTCGTAGATTTACAGCCAGGAGAGGATTGCCATTAAAGATTGTCTCGGACAATGGAAGTACCTTTAAATCTGTTTCTAGGCAGATAGCGGACTTGATGAAGAGTCCAGTTGTAAGACGGTACCTTGCAGAGAAGAAAGTCGAATGGTAACCTGGAGAAGGCCCCATGGTTGGGAGGTTTGTTTTAGAGAATGGTGAGGTCAGTGACACGGTGTATAAAGAAGACAATTAGAGGTGCTAGGCTCACATACGAGGAGCTGTTGACTGTCATCATTGAAACGGAGATGATACTGAACGGAAGACCGTCGTCCTATGTAACCTCTGCGGATGCTGAAGAGCCACTAACACCGTAACATTTACTTCATGGCGAGAGATTGATGAGTTTGATTGATACTTGCACCGGTGACTTGATGGATCCCGACTTTGAGCTGTCATCGACGGAATTAAGCAAGAAAATGAACCATCTCAGTAATGTGATGCGTAAGTGGAGAGATGAATACTTGATTCAGCTCAGGAATTTACACCGTCATTCTGCAAGGAACGCTGCACCAACACTTGTAAATGTAGGAGATATCCTAGTAGTACACGATGAGGATCTGTCCAGAGGTTTATGGAAGTTAGCCCGAGTGGAAAGTTTGGTGACTGGAACAGATGGAGTGGCCAGAGGTGCAACCATTAGAGTGAAGTCGAGAGGAAATAAGTCTAGCACCCTAAAGCGCCCACTCCAGTGTCTGTTCCCTTTGGAGATTCATGGTGGGGATGACAGTGTTCATGTGCGGGGTTGGACAAATTAACTTTGGACAGTAATTTCTAGTTTGTTGTTCTTAGTGTTGACCAGTCCATCGGTTAAGGTTGTTTAATGTAACTCAACTGGTCAACAGGTGGGGAGGGTGTTAGAACTCTTGTGAGCGTGACATTTGTTAGCGTGACCGGACGTGACGCACGTATATGCGCTAAGCCTTGTGGGCTATGCGAGACCTTGTGCTTCTGCTCTTTGAAAATCGATCCTTGCTTTTGTTCGCGTTGTTGTTAGTGCAGTCCCGAGTTTTAGAAGAATTAAAAGGTTGAAATTGAGCTGTCGAGTGGATCTTAACTACTTTTCCAACAGTTTTGATATACTGATGCGCTGTCAGAGTAGCACCGACCCATCACGATGCACATCATTATCATTAGCATTGTACATACCCGATACTCGCTTGTGCGCGTTTTGTCAAAATTTTTCGATATCTTCCGCGCTCATTTTGTGCAACATCGAGATTTTTGGATACTTACTATATTACGGAGGCAATTATAATATTGTTTCAAATTATTTGGGTTTCCCTGACATATCAGGCATGGGATTGGTTGAAGAAAATAGGTTGTCTACCCTTTTCGAAACACGTCCGTAAATTAAATTCCGCTTGGGATTTTCCTTTTGGCAAGAATGTGTTCGATTTGAAGTTTTCCCGATGCAGAGTTATTTTAATTTGGTTGAGCGATGAGGCCTTGTAAGCTAAAAGTCTTGGGAAAATGTCTTGTCCAATTTACATCCCTTCCGGAATTACCTGTCCTTTTAAAGCATGGTTGTGATCAGCCTTCATTTCAAACGATCTGCAACGACAGTTTACAAATTGTCTGTAGGCGAGAATATAATCATTTGGGAAAAAAAATAAGCATTTTGGTCGCAATCGACAAGGGTAGGCCTTTTTAATTACGGGATAAAAGATAGCAGCTCCAGTACATATATGCATGGTTAAATTTCGCTTAAAATTATCACCTCAAATAGATTGCTTCCCGAAATTAAAAGTAACGAAAGAGACCTACAAAAAATCAGTAATTGATCCTAAGAACTCCGAGCATTGTAAGGCAAATAGTTCCTCTCCTCAAACTTCAGCTACGTAAATCGTGGTAAAAGCTTCACCTGAGTATAATCCATTTTTCTATGGTCATATTACTAAAATCTTGTGCCCTCATCTCAACATTAAAAAGCTACTACCTCCTCTGGCAAATTCTTAAGTATATCTCCACTCTATGCTCCGCTGGCGCTCTTAGTTAATTTGGGGAGGATTTGTAGCAGAAACGGTTGGACAAATATAATAGTTTAGTCGAACCGAAGAAGCAAGCAGTATGAAAGGACCTTACTAGTGTCTCTTTTACATCTTGCCATAGTAATACACCGCGTTGCGCAGTGGACTGAAGGCTTCGCGCTAGGTACGAATGGCTCCCACCATGTTTTAAATATTTTGAGTTTTCAAACTGATCCAGGTCACTCACAAACTATTTAATGTCAATTTTCCTTGTACAGGTGATCGTGTGAAACTCGTTCTATAGTCAGAGTTGATACTCTTGTTGGTTGGTCACACAATGAAACGCTTGTATAATGAGGCAAATATTGTAAACAAAGAATCCCCCAATTAACAAGGACTAGATAGTTGGTCTTTACTGATCAATATTTTCCTTTCATCAATCGTGTGAGAGAATTATTTCAAAAGTTGGTATAACTGGTGAAACTTTGGAATCAGTTTTTATTTTACATACGACATTCATTCGAAAAGAGCGTGAGGTCAGAGAAGACCACAGATTGTCGGTACCTGCTTCCCAAATGCTGGAAATATCAGGTAAAGGTAGCCCAAGTTTTAAATAATTTTCTTTTCACATGGCTGAAATTCTCTAGTTACTAGCTCTGTATTTGCACCATTTGTTCCATACGGGCTAGTGAGAAAGGAAAGCCCTGCTGGAATTAAGCAATCAAACAAAAACAAAATAAACGTGAAGTTGAAATGTTATGGTTAGTTCTTGTGGCCGTGTGGTAATTGTATTTGGATAGTCAATAGCTTACTGACAATTCACTTCAACTTTGAAAGTTGCATTCTTAATTGTCCATGGTAAATGGCTGGCTTTCCCATTCAATTGTTGAGAAAGTTTCTGAAACATTACTAGTCGTTTCACCTTAAGTTAAGTAAAGAAAAAAGGAAACAATTGATAGTTCTCAGGAAGTTGTATGTCTACTTCCAGAACTTGCCCAACTAGAGGCTAATAAACTTTATTTTTATTTTGGAGAGGAAACAGACTGTCGAATTGGAAGTTTTGCAAAATTGATAATCATATAATTAAATCATTTAATATTTGCTCGGAGGCTCAAAATGCTTCTTATGCATAGCTAATAGGTGCTTATTGTTTATTTTTCTGATATTGGTCACATGTTAAAGTTGCCCTAAGCTTTTAATAGTGCATAGCGCGCACAAGTTAATGATTCATGGAAAGACGGATAAATTTATCAGATTTCCAAAAAGGTCATCACTGCTTTGCCAATACTCGGGTTGTTCATTTGAAGGATGGCTAAACTCTTCGTTTTCTTCCTTCTAACTTCCCTTTTCAAAAGAAGGTAATTATGTTTAAATGTGTATTTATGAAAAGTATATCCCTTTTCTTATGTACTACATGTAATAGCATAAGTCGACTGCAAAAGAGTTGTGTCGACAATTAATAGAGTGTAATATCAGAAAGGGTTTATTGACTAGTGTTTGAGAAATTTCAAATCGATTCTTTTCACCTAAAAGTTCTCCAGTTTATTTTTTGTTTTGTTTTGTCGTTGTTCTTTCTCCCTTTCTTCTTTTCTCTTTTAACGGGGGATGGGGGGATAACCTACTGTATTTTTTGGGATTACCTAAAAATTGAAAATTGTAAAATGTTAAATGATGAATTTTCTTTTAATATAAAAGCAAAATTGTTGCTTTGCAGCTTAAGCTCTGCCTCCTCATCCGTCGCTCCGAAAGATCTTGGAGATGCTTGCCAAAATATTTGGAACGCGGCTGCTGGAAGCAATCTGAGAGTTCCTTCAGAACTAACTGTTGACCTTGCCGGTAAAAATCCACTGTTTACTGTAGAAGGGAATGGAGTACCCAAAATTAATTCCCTGGAGTTTATTAGATTCAGAGGTAATTAATTTCTGTTAGAGTGACTTTACAAAGCATTTAGATAGAGTTCACTGGCAGGGGCGTAGCCAGAAAAATATCATGACTGAGGTAATATCCATGAAAAAAAATATGACTCAGGCAATTTCCATGCTTTCATTCTCTTCCTAGGTATTTAGGGTGTTTACAGTGGCTATAAACAAAAAAAGAAAAACAATGACTGAGGCAAGTGTCTCGGTTTGTCCGTTATTAGCTACAGCTCTGAATAGGATGAAGCAGACAAAGGAGTGTGATAGATAAGGGGTTTGGATGTTTTGCTCTTCTGTAGATTTGAAAACAAGAAGTGACTCGGTCGTTAAATGACAGTACATTCAATTGCAAGTGTAAAATACAACTTGTATTGGAAAATATATTATAGTTTATACAGCAACGAAATTAGAGAAGGACAATATCAAAATATAGCAAAACGAATACAGAAGGTGTTAAACAAAGGGACAGCCGTCTTACCAGTGAAATACATTATTATATGGCTCTGTCTCACAAGGACTGGGAACTACCAAATTCACGAATTTGATTGGCTGAAAGCGATATTGAAAGCTTCTAGATTTCCCATCTAGACCGGCATCTAGACCAGTAATATTTTGCGGTGAAAAAGTTGCAAACTAAAATGTAAAATCATTGTCTATTTTCTTCTAACAATATATATTTATGGAAGTGCCAAAAGCCTGACGAGAAAAAAAAAGTAAAGAGGACGAGCAGCTCATGGCCGTTCGCAAGCAATATTTCAGCTAATGCAAATCAGTTGCAGTAAACGAGTTAAACTGTGCTTGTTTGCCATAGATTAGTCGGTCTGTATGGGAGAATTTGGCCTCGGACTTGTGTACAGACCTCACTGCGTTCGGTCTGTACTCATGCACGACCTCGGTCACGATTCTCCCATATAAATGGACAAGTTAATTATCATGATGAAGCTATTTGTTTAAAAAACGTTTTTCCCGGTGAATATGTAGAGGTTTTATTTATTATATAGACGCGAGTGTTCTACTTGAAATTAGACTACGAAGGGTCTCAATGGGGAGGGTCCCTTTGATGGTTGACGGTTAATTTTTCGGAATGACGTTTATAACACAAAATTAAAGCGAAAATTTGGCTGTAATTTTTCATACTTGGATTGCATTTTCTCGAGTTAAAAACAATTTTTTTTCTAACAAAAGAAAATAAAATTCATTTTTTCGCGCCGCCGTGTAATATCCTTCGCATCTTCGCTGAAAACCCGGCGAAATAAATCGATCGATCAAACCAATAAACAACATAATCGTTATTAATTAAATAAACCAAGTAAGATCTGTGATCGATGAGTAATCGATTATGAACTTTTTTTTGTGACTTCCCATCGTTAGTAAACTTTCATCCACAATTTTTTCATCGATTAATATTGACTGTCATCGATGTGTCATTGCAATAAAAAACTGCGCTAGAATTCCTAGATTTCTTTGTTTCCACCTATTTAGATATTTACGAAACGAATCCAAGATGTTTTCAATGGTTTCAATATTTAGTCTAATTAGTTTTCAAAGTGTTTCCCCAATGCAAGGAAGAATTTACTTTTCTTTCTCAAATTTGCTTAACACTTTTGATCTACCTACTGTTTCCCTTTGCCGAGTAGAACATTCTCTTGATTTCTTTGTTGACTTCCATTCTACTCAATGCTGCTAGCACCGTATGCTATCTGTGAAGTGAGTATTAGTAGGGGGGGGGGGGGGGGCAATTACTAGTTTATTCTTTACGATTAATTTGGAGGAAAAACCAAAAAAAATTTTACCAAATAAAAATATAAGACCAAAAACGGTTGGAAAAAGAACCAAAAATAAAACTGGGGGGAACAAAAAAAA
>Ga0126338_10003356_pt1 | contig 11194 bp, 7 predicted proteins | sample OrbCmetagenome_2_FD_92529 | JGI IMG/M metagenome (GOLD analysis project Ga0126338, IMG submission 92529) | Coral microbial communities from Petempiche,Puerto Morelos, Mexico - Orbicella C C metagenome | ecosystem: Host-associated > Invertebrates > Cnidaria > Coral | place: Petempiche,Puerto...
CTCCACCCCAAGCATTTTATCAGGTTGCCCACAAGAGGAGAGGGGGGAGGGGGCACAAGAGTTCAGTACTACTTTAATGAAATCTAACGTCTGCTTAAAATGTCCTTAGAAAAAAAGACAGAATTGAGGTATGATTACAGAATTACCAATTTATTTGGTGGGAGTTTGTTTAGTGAGTGGCTTGAATGTTTGTTATTGCAGATATCAGTGGTTCAACGTGCAAACGTGGCAAAAGGGTCAATTCTACATTGTTTAGACTTGGAGGTGTGGGGGTCTCATGGTTACTGAGCTCGCCTCTGGATTGAGCAGTCCGGGTTTGAACTTTGGAGCCCTTTGTGAAGAAATCTGTAACTGATAATACATCAAGTGCTAATCAATGTTTTCTGTGATTGAACTTTTTAGCCGACCTATGGCTCATCCACAATTGCAGAAGAAATCAGAAAAACTAAGTCTGTCATTCTGGGCAAGAAAAAGGACAGGGATGGCTCCGCTTCAGTTAAATCCAAACCCCAGCAGCCGTTCATGACAAGAAATGAGGTGTGTGACTTTGTCTTTGGGTGCTTCCATCAAGATGTAAACCATTTTCTGCCTGTGAATGTAACTAACTGCCTTTGAACAGGGTTGCCACGGTCAGGGAAAATTAGATTTTATTCAAGGTCAGTGAAACTTTAATGAGTTTTGTATGTTTGATCCTCAGGCAGCAGAACAGCAAGCGAAACCAAAGGGAACTCATGAGCGGCAAGCAGGAAAAACGGTCCTCGCAGGTGAGATGGAAAGATTGCAGTTTTATGTGCCGTCAGTTCTCTTTTGGTAGGAAGCATTGAGAGTCAGTTCTAATGTAAAATCATCGGAAGATGGATGCCATATAATTTAAACCAGTTAGACGAGTGAGCAGAGCTTAGAGCAGGTCATGAGCTTTAGTTCTTCAGGGTATGAAATCAAGTGAAGAAGAGTCAACCACTCATGCCGCTATGAGTTATGCCATCGTTGACGGAATTATCGCGTGGATTTAGTTTCGCGTGATGTTCATTTTTGCGTGACCTTTATCTTATATACTGAAGTCTACCGGTTCTTTTGCAAGGGACACCAGACACATCTACATACATAATTTTCATATTTTCTTTTATTGTTAGATTCTAGTCCCTCCAGTCGAGAAGAAGCACTTCAGTCGAACTTTTCTTTTCAAATGGGTATGACCACAGAAAGAAGAGGTTCTAAATCAGACTTGTCCACATCCGGCTACGAGTATGGTTCATCACTTATTAAACAGCGTCAAGATTCACAATGGTGAGCTATAAGCAGTTTTGTTGTTCCCGAAGTTGTAGCGAAACCTCCGGATAGACCTGCAGAAAAACGCCTTATGTTACGACCTTTCCATTTAACGAACGTTTCAGTGTAGCAATCCTCCTGACAAAAGATGTACCGATATCATAAGCCTAATTTAACGCCCAAGTCGTTAGCGGAGGGAAGGTGCCTACGAAGCCCGGGGGCTGCAACCGCAGTCACATCCCCAAGGCACTAGAACACCCGACTGGCCTGCCCAACCCGCAACCAAGCCACGAGTCCCCCGCGCCAAGCTCCCTACAGACACCCGTTACACTCAAGCCAGATGGCTCAGTGGAAAGAAAAAAAAAATGCTGAAAAGAGTGGGGGCGGGGATAGGGAGGGAACGCCAAGAACCGCTAAACTATAATTCAATCCACAACGCCACACTAACAGAGCGATGAACACACTGCGAGTACATGGGACGACAACACATGTACTAACCAAAAATACCGCTGGACAATGTCAGCCCCAGGGCTCTCTCGACCACGTGACTGCTGCAAACGCTACAGCACGCACCAAACACTTAACAAACGCTAACAGATGGTCAAGCCATAATCAAACGCCTACAAAAAACGCTACTGACCAGACTAGCTCCCGGTCATAAACTATGTAAAATTTCATCGAACTATATCAAACGCTACAGAACGCACCAAACGCTAAACAGACGCTAACAGACAGCCAAGACACTATCAACCGCCTATAAAAGCGCTACTGACCAGACTAGCTCCTAGTCGTTAACTATGTTAAATTCCATTTAGCCATATGTAATTCGTTTAGCTCCCGATTTCAATAGCCCCTAGCCGGTTAACCCCCAACCAGAAGTCGATTAGCCCCCATTCACGCTTGAAGAACGAGGAAGAGACAGTGTTTTCAACTTCTGGTTGGGGTCGAAACGGTTAGGGGCTAATCGACTGAATACCCATAAGCCTACCGCTGGAGCTGGTCTCCGGAGAAAGTGGACATGTCGATGTTTTTGCTTTTCGCTCATGCAGGAGACAAGAGTTTGGCGGCGAAGAAAACCAACCAAGGAACGTTATGGGACAAGACAAAAAAGACAAGAAGAAAAAAAAGAAAAAGCTACAACAGGTCAGTCAGAGGTTCCTTTCCAGTGCACTTGAGTATAGCCTGATGTATTGGTCTTTGGGTGACATTATCGGGCGTTATAAGTAAAATGAGGAATGTCTTTACCGTACTGGTTGTGTTATCCGATGAAATGAAACTGAAATGAATTATAGCGAGTAATTTTCTATTTTCCTGCTATTAGCCTTCTCTTGGTTATTTTATTTTTTTACTCAAGGCTACTTTAATTTTAATTTTTTTTTAGGTGGCAAGCTTACCTGCTCAGTCTAAACAATTTCATCACCTCGATTCCCAAGGGTAAGAAGACTTGATGAGCAATTTGGTTTGGACGCCTTTAAAATTAAAACCGAGGAGATGATATAATAGGCTTGATTACTGTTTGGCAAAATGAGCCCGCGCTACTTCCCAACCGAGCTAGTTTGATGTAAACCATAAGGGCTGCTGTTTATCTTAACTCTGAGAATCAAATATTTCCCTAGCAGAACGCAATAAAAATCATTTCCCTGTCATGGTCGGAGGCTTTCGGTGTTTTGATCTAAAAACAACTGTGGTTTTTTCTCTTTAGCGAGCTAAGCAAAATGGGAGATTGGAGCAGAAACGCTGAGGTACAGGTAAAATGAAAAATGAAAGAATGTTAAATATTGTGCTTTATTTTAAGTTTTCAGTGAAATAAATGTCTATGTTTTCTTTGCAGTCTTTTGACATGCGTCCTCATAAACCACTAGGAAAACTGCAATCCGCTGACAAGGTATGTTTATAAGTACATCTTGTCTGGTATCCGGTCAGATCGCTCCATGGTTAGATCGCTTTAAGGCAGTTCGCTCCAACGCGCATATAGATTATTCCTCGTTCTTTCATCCACTGCCAAGCCAAACTCGGTTAGCTGAGGTAGCGAACTCGCCCTGTGCTGGAGCGATCTAACTTTTGCTTGGAGCGATCTAACCATGAAGCGAGATGACCGTAATTTCGCTTTCTGCTCATGCGTGGTGGCCTCATGGTTGGTACGCTCGTCCCCGGAGCGAGCGGTCCGGGTTCGAGCCCTGGCCGGGACATTGTGTTGTGTTCTTGGGCAAGACACTTTACTCTCGCAGAGCCTCTCTCCCCCCAGGTGTATAAATGGGTATCGGCAAAGTTAATGCTAGGGGTAACCCTGTGATGGACTAGCATTCCCTCTAGGGAGGAGTAGACATATTCGTAGTCACTTCATGCTACAGAAACCGGAGAAAAGCGCCAGCCTGATGGGCCAGTTGGCTCGTAGACAGACTATCTACTCGTGGGCCGAGTCATTGCTCCGCCTACAATGCTGAGTTTTATCCAACCAACCTTGTGATATTGGTTTAGAATTAATAGATTAAAATCCTGACATGTCACTGCACCAGACTTAGTCATTGGGAACGTACATTGTCAAAGTATATTTGATAAGCTTCGAAGCTGTTGTGTAAATGGTACCAGTGAGCTATTATAGCAACTTAATAGAAAGGTGTGGTAACCCTGCGATGAACTAGCATCCAGCCAGGAGGTAAGGAACACTCTTAGTTACTTCACGCTACAGAGACCGGACACTGATAACCCTTCAGGTTCCGGCGATTTATTGGATTGGACCAGACTAACCTATCCCCTTTTCAACAGGGCGTGTCTCATCTTGGACCGCTAACCATCACCTCCTCACACAAACCTCTCGGAGAAGTTCGCCTTCAGCCTCTCCAGCACAAAAACCTGGTTCATTTGTCACATAACACGTACCCCACACGCAAACCGCCGGCCAAGCGTGAAAGCCCCGAGTCCCAAACCCTGGGTTCTCTCTCTCCATGGATGGGACAATCGGCCTTGCACAAACAAACATTATCAGAACCGGGTAGTTTCTCATTTCCCGACCGGCCTGTCAGCCCGTCTACCGAACTTTTAGCACCATTGCCAAGGAAAGCGTCGCGGCCTCCTTCTGAAAACGAGGCGACAAATGATGACCGAGACGTGAAGTTAGGTACTCCTTTTACGGGACTGAAACCGCTGACACCGTCTAAAGAACATTTTAGCAAGTCGGGAGGTCGAGTGCCGGATTTGAACAAACTGGAAGAAACGCCTTTATAACACACGCTCCAAGAGGAGAAATTCATGTGCAGAAACTGCACGTGCGGCGTCGTCTCAGCTACTTACCTACATTTCCGTAGCCTTGATAGTTCTTGTGCTGTGATTGGCTTAAAGCCTGTAGTTAATTTTTGAGCTACAAGCCGAGATCATTTTCCGCCCGTTTGATTGATACTTTTGATTGCTTAAATGAGGGGTCGGAAGAACTAGACGTTATTTAAAAGACATTTTTAGTTCTGTCGCGTGTCCTGGTTAAAAAAGAAACATGCCAGTTGAAAATCACGTTTCGCTCGGTTTGGGGTCAATAGCTTTGAGCTAATCAGAGTACGCGTGTAATTTTAGTTTCAGAATGAGAAAGACCTTATTGAAGACCTATTTCAGTGTACTTCAGGCTCTGAAGTATCTCAAAGAGAAGTTAACAGAATTTTATATTATCTATGCTTCATTTGGCATTTCGTGTTTGTAAAAAGTAGCTTTTTTATTAAGCGTTCAGTTACGCCTTCAAGGCAAGTTATAAGTGACAAACTGTCCCCTCACTTCACGTTCGAGTAATTTTATAAGTGGAAACTCGGAAAATTGCATGGTTTTTATAATCTCCCTTCATTCGTTGACGGGCATTTGTCCCGAGACTCGCAAAACATAGCTTGAGACGCCGCCAAAAAATTTTTTTGTCGTGAAATCGTTTTATCGTTGTACATAGTTCTTTTATTGTTATAACTGTTGTTGGTATTTTCTGTTCTTTGTTGTATATAACGTTTATATAGTTCAGTGACAGTCGAGCATGCCAGCCTAAGTAAACTTATTTATATCAACCGGTTTGTCGCAGACATATCGTTCATATATTCAATGATAAATTATTGTAGAAGTACATTCGGAGCCATTAAACGTCTCATTACCTGTTGTTTGTGCTGTTTTAATTCAGCTGTTTGTGTTTCATTAGACAGAAATATTTTTTCCTTTTGAAGGTTTCTGAATTTTATTAAGAAACTATTGTAAACGAGAAATGCTGAGCTGCGAAGCACTAATATACTACAAGCTGGAAATCGGCGAGTTTACTCTTGAATATCAATTCACGGGTTATTTCGACCGCTCAAAATTACTGGGAAGTTAATGCTTTGATTTCCAGCTTGTCTACGTTTAATATGTTTACTACGTGAAGTCAAGAAACTGCCTGGCAAAGATTCTTGTAACATTCTGCTGTCGTTTCTGATTTTTGGTCTATTTAAACTGAAAATTCTCACGAAAGTCCAAACGGGAGGAAAGGCATTGTGAAATAAGAATTATTTTTTAACATGCACCCTAAATCATTTCTCTCGCAAGGATTTTGCGACATACGCGTTTTCAATCAAATGTAGTCAAACTTTCGAATGTGTTTTTTCTTGTATTTTACGGGAGATCAGATTATTCATAATAACGCTTCCATCATGGCTGCAGTGGTTTTCCTCGAATAAACTTCTTTGGCCCGGTCCACACTGCCGCAGAAATGTGAAAACGCAACAATCAACGGTCATTTTGGATTTGAGTTTGAGTAAAACTCGTGCGGGGAAATAACATGATCGTGACGCCGCCGTTTTCGAAAAGCTTCGTTTTCAAAATGTTTTCCGTCCACCCTCAAACGCAAAGCCGGCGTTTTCAAATTCCTCCGGCTTAAAGAGCGTTTTCGAAAAGCTCCGTTTTGGTGACGGATTAATGTGCACGGTATGCCTTACCGTGGAAACAAAGCTGCGTTTTTAACTTTCTCGGGCGTAGTGTGGATGGGGCCTTGCACTTTCGTTGAGCAGGAGGTTTTCGGGGTGAGTCAATTTTCTCTTGTCGAAAGGAAGCCAATAAGCTGAATTGACTCAAGAGGGTACAGAGTAATGTTTGTAGTCACAGCTAAATCCAGAGACCTGTTTATTTTGGTCTGAATACTCAATCAGGTTTAGTCACTTCATGAGAGCCAAGTCAAGGGCACCTGTGACTTAACTCAATTAGTTCGTGACAGCTGAACACTGTCGGCCAATCGGAGTTCGAGTTTCCCTGATCAGTTTCGCTTTTTAGCTCGTTATCAGCAGGACTGAGGCGAAAAAAGAAAAGCTCGAAACATGACGTGATGGATGGAGGGTGGGCCGTTGATTAGAAACTCCAACTTTGGCACGGTTTAGATATCACTGGAAGTTTTGAGCGAGAAGTAGAAAAGTTGCCTTCGCAGCAAGTTCTGGCGTGCAGTGTTTTTGGACAATGGAACGATTATTGCCTTGTCTGGTGGCATTTTTTGTCTGCTTACGGGTGGCTCTTGTTTTCTCGCGCCCAAGCGCAAATACACGTGCTTTAGGCGACGAGGATTGGACGCACCATAACTTCGAACAGATGACCGGGTATCTTCAAAATCTTCACAGACAATACCCGAAAATCACCCGTCTGTACAGCATTGGGAAATCAGTTCAGGGCCGAAAGTTATGGGTGATAGAAATCTCGGACAACCCGGGAAAACACGAGCCAGGCGAACCGGAATTCAAGTACATTGCTAACATGCACGGTAATGAAGTCGTCGGTCGAGAACTACTCCTGCATCTTGCCAAAGCGTTCTGTGAGAATTACGGTCGAGATACAAACCTGACCAAGATCGTGGACAATACCCGCATTCACTTGATGCCCAGCATGAACCCTGACGGGTACGAACTGGCAGCGGAAGGAAACAATCGCAAAGATTGGATCATAGGGCGGAGCAACGCCAACAATGTCGACCTCAACCGCAATTTTCCCGATCAGTTTTTCAAGAGCGTAACAGGACCTCCTCAGCCCGAGACTATAGCTGTTATGAAGTGGATCGAGAACTACCCGTTCGTGCTAAGCGCTAACCTTCACGGTGGTTCCTTGGTGGCAAATTACCCATTTGATGACAGCCCCACAGGACAGAGCGAATACAGCAAATCCCCGGATGACGATGTCTTCAAAGAGCTGGCCAAAAGCTACTCCATGGCACATCCCACCATGCATTTGAAAAACCCTCCCTGGCCTTGCCCCGAAGTCCCCCCGGATCATTTTGAAGACGGTGTTACAAATGGTGCAGCTTGGTACAGTGTGTCAGGGGGTATGCAGGATTACAACTACATGAACTCCAACTGCTTTGAGATCACTATAGAACAAGGTTGTAAGAAGTTCCCAGAAGCCAGTGAATTGCCCAAAGACTGGGAAGAAAACAAAAAAGCGCTGATTGCTTTCTTAGATCAGGTATGTTTTGATTTTGCAAGTTATTTATTATTTTTTTTTTTTTGCATGAAAAAAGAAAATAACCTTAAAATGGAAAGAAACCGCAAACTAATCGTTAAAAAAGAAAACCCAGTAACTGCAAGGGACCCCTGCATACGATAAACGCTGCCAACGTAGGATCTACAGGAGATCTCATCAGCCAAAAAAATGTATGAGTGAACGGGTCATTTTGCAATTTATGTGCGTTGGCTGTTGTGCTGGCGTTACATATCTGCGCTACACAGTGCTGACGAGCCCCAAGAAGGGCGAAACAGCTGTCCACTGTTGCGATCCCACTTTATCGGTTCTTGTCATGTTGGTGTCTCGAAACGTTTTTCAAAACGAAAAGAAAGCCCGAGAAAGGAATAATCCTTCAAAATGACGCACTAAGTAAAATTGAATAGGATTATATTACCTATGACTCAAATCTGACAAATACAGGCTCAACTTATTGTTGTTTTTCTTACAATCTCCTACCTTGAGTCTTGGATCGTTCCTTAGTGCACAAGCCTGATTTTTTATTGGTTTTAAAAGCAACAAAAATGACCGAAGTAAAACGCTAACGAGCTCGATTGAGGATGCTTTTTAGGGTCGGTCCCAGAGTAGCTCGGTTCCCGACTAGTGGTAGAGAGGACCGAAGACTCTTGGCCAGAGCTTGCTTCTCTTAGTGATATCTTACGTCACTGAAGTCCTTTATTAATGGAGTATTTTCCTTGTTTGTTGTCCCAGGTGCATAAAGGCGTAAAGGGTTTTGTAAAGGACATTGAAGGCACTCCAATAGCTGGTGCACGCATCTCTGTTGACAGTCGCAAAAAAGACATCATAACCGCCAAGGACGGAGACTATTGGCGTCTCCTTCTCCCAGGGGGCTACAAAGTCACTGCCCAGGCACAAGGATACGAGCCCGTCACAAAAGAGGTGACGGTCACCGACGGGGAAGCAAAGGAGCTGAACTTTGCGTTGAAGAAATCAGCTATGGCTAACAACTCCATGGACACGGAGCAACTAGACAGTGATGAACCGAACCCGGCGGAAGATTCTAAACCAGAACCCGGATCCCCGACAGAAGTTGCCCCCATGGATCCAGGCATTGCTACCGGGGGAGGGATGATGACTGGGGGAGGGATGATGGGGGCTGGGATGCCCGGTGGAGGAGACTACGGGATGGGCATGGCCGGAGGTGGCATGGGAGGTCCATTGCATATGAATGATCAATATGGGATGTCAAATGGGATGGGAGCTCCCACGGAGAATATGGGCGGGGCAATGGGCTTGGGTAACAATTTTGACATGGGGGGTCCCATAGGGGATGCGGAGCTCGACCGTTTTGCCATGATGTCTCCCTACGAGGCTCAGTCTAGGGATAATACCAAGGGGTTTTTTCACATCACCACCGAAGAACACGAGCCTCACGCTGTGTTTAGTAATGATGATGGCAGTGAAAATCAGGCCGGCAATAACATCATGAAGAAGAGTGAGCTCGGCAGGCCACGAAAGAAATAGGCAATTCCTTTTTGCAATGCGAAACGATAGCTTTGTTTTTATAAACATATCCAGAAACCAAATCGGCCAGCGTACAATCATTAATGGGTTGGATTGGTTAAATGTGATCATACCTCAAGCATTTCAAAATCGCCTTTTCCAAGGGCACTTTGTGGAGCAGCAAGGGATTGGATTTAAAGATAACTAAATACATCGAAGTTATTTTGAGATGAGACAGGCTAAGTGAACAAACATTGAGATCTACGGACCATAGTGCGGGTTTTTTCGGGCCTTCCCCTGGTATAAGATAGTAGTTGAAGGCTGGAAGATCTATAAAAACAAACATTTAAGTAATCAATAGTTACAATTGTCTTTGTAACTTCTATTGCTAGTCCTTTTGACCCAGGATTTGTAGTACCGTATTGCACTGATTGAAGTCCAGGGCATTTTTTTCAAATGTCACGTTTTCTCATTACTGTTAATCTAGACAGTTTTACTGGTAGATCTGCCGGGCAGAAAAAGATAAACTAATACCACCGCTTACTGTATACATCCTTCGTAGATACTTTCTATTGAAAGGGGATGGGTTTTATTTATTTCATGACACTGACGGAGGGGACCTGGTATCCAATATTGCTACAGCTCTTGCACATTTCTGCAAGGGCCAACGGTCAACGCAAAAGGCACCGTATCCTGGTGGATCTAGCCAGCAAATTGTAGAATAGTAAAGAAAACTGATGAAATACTGACTTTTACGGTAACCTCGCTCCCAGGGTGTCCTGGGAGCGAGGTTACCGCAGACGCCCTAGACCTCACTCAACGGGAGGACCTGGGCATAGGAACAAGGTAGACTGTACGCCTGGAATGAGGGAAAACGGTTGTATTCACACCGTACGGTCAACTCTTTTTTCGTTAGTTTTCATTTCAAATTAAGCTATAGCCAAGCAAGGCTGATGATTATCCATCCCACATGATTTCAGGCTGGGACTGAAAATAAGTTAGTATCGGAGTCCTGATTACAAATCAATCAACTGTCATCGCTCAACAGGGCACCGATAATTATTTAGGAAAGCACGATTCACGGCTGTCCGTTAGTTAGGAAAAAATGATTTTTTTGTAGGAGTATTTTATATTAATTGACAATACAAATTAAATATTTTTTATTGGGAAACAGTGAGTCGGAGGACTATTTAATGTAAAGAAATTTGTATATTTTGATACTGAAGCAATAAATGAAATTGATCAATTATATTTGCTTACGATATGTTTTATGCAGCGCTAAACAAACTTATATGGGTATATAGGTAAGTGCGATTGTAAAGGATACGGTTGTTAGCGTTTTTGTCTGAAAAAGGGTATGGACTTTGACCGTCCTTGGCTGAAATAGGGAATGTTTTTCACTCTGGCTTGGCATTGAGTATTTCAGGGCTACTGCTGAACTATTTTTTCCGCATCAGTATTGGTATATTTCCATAATTTCGCTTAAAATGTTATGACAAAATATTTACAAGGCTAAAAATGGTTAAAAATGGTTAAAAAAAAAAAAGTAAAACACCAAACAGTTTCGACATGACATCTTCAGGGTGAAATCATGTGATTTCCCCGCCCGAGGTTTCCTCAAACACACATCTAAAATCACCGGTGATTGTTGTGTTTAAAATTTCTCCTGTGTAGGGTGGACGGGGCCTACTGTGGGGGCCTGGATGCACAGCCTCGCTTTCACGTCGTCACTTGAAGTGTACATCTTGTACGTTTTCTTTGGGGTGGGGCGAGGACAGAAAGAAATTTGGCCTATATGTTTGTGAAAAAAATGAAAGGAGCTCTAGCTCTAAAATCTATTGTTAGATTTTTCGTTTTAATTTGTAGTTGTGCTAAGAACTTACTTCTTAGGGGAAAAAGAAATTTGCCTTTTAAATTTACGCACTGAACTAAATAGCCCATAGTACCCAGGCGTTCCCTTCCGCTTATTTTTAGCGCGAAATTGAATGAC
>Ga0126338_10003357_pt1 | contig 11194 bp, 8 predicted proteins | sample OrbCmetagenome_2_FD_92529 | JGI IMG/M metagenome (GOLD analysis project Ga0126338, IMG submission 92529) | Coral microbial communities from Petempiche,Puerto Morelos, Mexico - Orbicella C C metagenome | ecosystem: Host-associated > Invertebrates > Cnidaria > Coral | place: Petempiche,Puerto...
CCGTAGCCCTTGCGGGGTACGGGTCTAATTGTTAATTAGCCAATAACGGCCGACACCCAATTTTACAAAGTTTAATATCTAAGTTTGCTTTGAACTCCTCAGAAATTGTGAGCAGAGTACAGAACGGTGAATTCCCACCATTTCGTCCGACCGTGTCAGAGCTGATTACTGGAGTTGAAGAAATCCGGGAACTGATGAAACAATGTTGGGAAGAGAGTCCGGACTTACGCCCAGACTTCCACGAGATAAAGAAGATTGTGAACAAAATTTTAACCAACAATGGAATGTGAGTTAAACTTTACAAACCGATACCAGATTCTCGTCAAAGAGACAGGTTGTGTTGCTTACCAACCACTCAATCGAGCCTCTGTTTCAAATCGAGTCTTGTTGCCTAATATTTACTTTTGTGGTTTATTTCCAACGGAGATTAGATAGAATAAAGAAAATCATACACGCTGAAACACTTAACTCTCGTAACGGATAGAGCACAATGTAAGGGAATTGATAAAAATATCTTAATATTTCGGTACTGGGACTTAACTGTTGACCCTAAGAGTGGAGTGATGGAGGAACAGAAAACGGAAAATTGTTTCTCATAAGATGAGAGACATTGATTTATTTTTTCTTTCCGTTCCTATTTTTGCGAAGGAAAACAAACATTTTCGACAATGTGGTTTACATGATGGAAAAGTATGCCGATAACCTGGAAGAGCTGGTCATTGAAAGAACCGGTCAACTGATCGAGGAGAAGAAGAAGACTGACGCACTGTTAGAAAGAATGTTACCAAGGTGAGTCCATTATAGGTATCTGACTATTCATGATCAACGATGCGACGTTAACTAACGCGCAGGTGGTCAAGGTACCTGTTGAAGCTGTTCAGATTTGATGACGCCCTTCCCTTAAAGGGGTACATATTCATGAATATTTCTTTCATCAAATAATTCGGCCAGAAGGTTTTAAATATCGGATTCCCTTTGAGTTCTTTGTTTCTCGTGAGGATGGTGTTATGAAGTGGTGGCGAAGAGGAATTTTAATTTCTTCAGCATTTATGGCTGAAGAGAAACCCCCAAATTTTTTCATAGCCACCAGTAACGTCCAGCCTGATCCATCGTGCCACGTATCATTAACTCTCCCCTCTACTTTGGCTTTTTTTGATGCAAACGAGGAATGAGAAATGGGTAGATATAGACCGAGAAGAGGCGGAGGAAAGAAAATCGTTACCGTTTTGACTGTCCCCCTTTTGTTTGTCAGACCCGTTGCAGAGCAGCTTAAGAGAGGCAAGGCAGTAGAGGCCGAAAGTTTCCACGAAGTTTCCATTTATTTCAGCGACATTGTTGGATTCACCGAACTTTCCGCAGAAAGTACTCCACTTCAGGTAAGTGAAATTTACTTTCGATGTTTTTCAATAGGTGTTGAATCCAAAGAGGCGACGTGCATTCATTATTTTCACCTTTTTTCCCACAGGTTGTCACTCTGTTAAATGATTTGTACACTTTATTTGATGACATCATAAGTGAATATGATGTTTACAAGGTGAGATATCATATTCATCATTACACTGTAACCGAATTCCCTGGAGTGAGTGCAGTCAATTGATTACTCTCCAAGCTTTCAACAGCGCGTTTTCTTCACTGAAGAAGACACCTATGATTCATTTCATCGGATGCGACTGAAAAAAAAAAGTTGTAAAATTGGCAACGTGAAGCTTTGCCAAAAAACAACTGGCAAAAAAAAAACTTGCTCCCTTCCTTGGGATGCGTTCTTGCTGGTCATTTGGATTACTGCATTTCGTTACTCTGCGAAAGACGAGACTGCAGACAAAAGATTCTCTTCCCCATTACTTGTTTATCGCTTTATTTTAAGGAGGTTGGACATTAGGTTTTTAGAAATAAAGCTTAATATATAATGCTTGATAATTTCAATCGACCAATCTGCACTCAATTTAAATAGAAAGAGGAAAAAAAAAAAGAAAGAAAGAAAGAGAGAAAAAACCGTTCAAATAAAAACGGTAACACCGGGCTGCTTTTCCACTTACACAGTTAAAGAAGATAACGTATAGCTGGTTATTTTTTAAAAAATATTATTCATTTGTTGTACCTCTTCTGAATAACCCTAACATACCTAACGATCACCATACCTAATAAGCCTAAACAAGATAAAAGAACGATGGCTAAAATATAATACAATAAAAAGCTAACTGAACTAACGCTTGCACTTTGGCAACTATTTGCAGATAAGAATCGCTGGTGTTTTTGGTTTAAATTTTGGCTTAATTTAATGTTTTAACGTGACGTAAAAGTGTTAGGGCATCAAAAAGTGTAAAAAGGTGTTAAGGATTTCTTATTTTGACAAACGTAATAGTAAGGTTGTTTTCTCAAACTGCGCAAAAAACAACTACCTTAACACTCATTCATTGTAAAGTTAGTTTATGGCAATTTCATAAAATGCTGATTTCTTTTGACACAACATCTATTTCAACATCTAGTGCATAATGTTCAAATATGGTTTTAAACCAAACATTCTTACTGATAACATATTTATTTAATGGATAATAGTTATGTAATCACTATGTTCAAACGGATGATTTTTTGTGTAGAAATATCATGGCGTTGCTTAAACACGTACCTTTTGCCTTAAAATTTCTTATATTTGTTCCCGAGTGTCTTTCATTTCATTAAAAAGGAGAAATAAATTCCGCTGCATTTGATTTTCAACAAATTTAAATATTAAAACGAATAACCATAAATTTTCGCTATAAACGTGAAACATCGAAGCTTGTTCAACCTCCAATTTTGTGCCGTTGTTTGTGTTGTACTCTAGTGCGCTCCTTCTGCCCGGCAGGTGGAGACAATTGGTGACGCATACATGGTAGTATCAGGATTACCTATCAGGAATGGACATCAGCACGCGGGAGAGATAGCGCGCATGGCGCTGCATCTGGTCGAAGCTGTGAAGAAAGACTTTGTGGTTCGCCACAAAAGTGAACACAAACTTAAGCTTCGCGTTGGAATTCACAGTGGTAAGTGTAAGCAGCCTCCTTGACAATCGACAAGTTATAGGAGACTGATCATTTCTAATCTCTAACACACAATGTAAACAGAGATTCAGTTGATCGATGCATCATCAACCAGTCAACCAGTCAACCAGTTAAAATAATATAATAATAGATAATAATAAATTAATATTTTAAAAGGAGGCCTCCAATCACCTAGAGGGGGTTTTCAGGGGCCCTCTAAAATATAAAAGTCTAAAATATACATTAAATATCTAAAATACAGAATAGTTATAAAAGCTAAAAACGACTACAACTAAGGTTTAGCACTAGAACTAAGATTTAAAATCAGTTATAGTCATACACTTAACCAGTCAGTCAATCTGGCAATTTGTGGGTCAGACATGTGCGGAAAGACAGACAGACAGACAAAGAGACACTTTCAGACAGACAGACAGACAGACAGACGGTTCTTGTAACTAATTTTTTTATGAACACTGATTTCTTTCTTCTTCAGGTCCTGTGGTAGCTGGCGTTGTTGGGATAACCATGCCTCGTTACTGTTTATTTGGTGACACAGTCAACACTGCCTCTAGAATGGAATCAAATGGAGAAGGTAATGAATCACAGACATTCATTTCGATGTTTTTTAAGAAATTTTATCGTTTTTGTTGTGCCAGAGCGGAGCCTTCTCAGAAATCGTGAACTTGACAGTGTTTGAATGTTTGATCTTAATAAGCATAGGTTTTTAAGATTTTACTTACTCATTTTCTCCATAGTTTTAGTTTCGATTGCTAAGATATATCAAACACTCCAGACAGTGTTCAAATTTCCAAACGTCCAAATTTCCAGCTCTCATCTCGTTGTTTGGAAATGTGTTCAACACGGTCTTTCGTGTTTGATATGTTACTTCAACACACGGGAAGGTCTTTCAACAAATTTCCAAACACCTTGAACTTTTTGTTACAAATCGGACCCGAATATCGTTTCAGATCCGTCGGTGAAATGATTGTATGTAATTTTTATTGTTGATCAGCTTGAAATGAAAATGTACTGAAAATGATGTCTCAGTCTGTATCCAAATTAAAGAATGCTTAATCGTTATTAAAATCGCAGAGTACATATTCTGTGTTGTGGCTTATAGCATATTCATGTGACCTGAATAGTGGCTTTTCATTAATTTCATTTCTTATTAATAATTAAGTAATCTTGAAACTGTTGTTAGCTCTAAGAATACACATCAGTGAAGTGACAAAAAGAATACTGGAAGCTTTGGGAGGCTTTAATGTTGAAAACAGAGGCGAGGTATACTTGAAGGTGAGTCTTTCAATAAACCACTACAACACATTTTTTCATCTGATAACCTAGTGCAAACACACCATTGAATAATATCAATACAAAGTTTTGTATGATCTGAAACAAGAAACAAAAATCTCACTCAGGCTATGTCAATTCCATCAGCAGTCATCTTTTTTCTTTCTTAACATTCTAAGAAAAATGTTAGTAACAAAACATCATGCCAGCGCCATGCCAACCAAGCAACCAACCATACACCGCGCGTATAATTCCACCAAATTTACAATTAACACTTAGACTGCGCTTATAACACGAGATAGAAATCTTGAACTCATAATTTAATTGTTTAACTGTCCAAAATTTTATCAGGGAAAAGGGAACGTTACAACATATTGGTTGTTAGATGCAGTTCAGAAACCAGTCCACAAACCTCGCCGCCCGCCTCGAGTACCAAATGGTATCCCTTCGGATTCACCCCTCCTTTCTCTTCCTGGATTTAAGAGTACCCTGGCGGGATCTTCCTCATCCTTGGGATTAAGACGCTCCCCGTCTCTACGCCGGAGTCAGTTCCGCGGCTCTCAGGGATCTCCGGTTCTTAAAAGATGGCAGAAAATCGAGGATCCCCCTAGGAATTCTCCTAGAGACAGCTTTATCAGGACCAGTGTTAAAGACCAGCAGACTATTGTATGAATGGTTATCTCATAACACCCAAGGTCAGCTTCAAAACTCTCCTTGCATCTTTGTAGAAATTTCTTACTATTCCTGATCAGGTCAAAATTCTCATAAACTACCCACCTCGGTTTGCCTCACAAAGGTGACCAGAAATTAGGAACTAAATCACTGTCAGTTACTTTACGTCAAACTGTAACAAGTGACTTTCAAGTGAAAGTGGCATGACAACCGAAGAAGCTAGTTACGGATCTATCTCGATAACCAAACGTTGTTCCAAGCAATTGATGATCCCCCGCAGGAACCGTACCTAGGAGAGATCAGCTCGCAACTCTGGCTTCAGTTTTAATGTCCCAGCCGCAACTTAAAGATAACATGCAGTATAACTGACACTGATTTGCAAAACAGGCACTAACCGTCACTGGTCTAAGAGAAACAGGGAAAGAAATAAGGGGCGGCGATTGATCGCCACGGTAACCCAGTCTACCAGTTGAGGCAGTAATCTACCTGTTGGAGCATACACTAAGGCCCGTTGTCGTCAATTTAGAGGCCATTGTTCTGTCACTTGAAATGATCCTAAACATATCCCTATGCGTCCGAAGAGTCTAAAATGTTGGACCCTGCCAACAAGAGTTATTAAGCCATGATCGTTCACCACCATTACCTGAAAGTACTTAGGAGAATAGTAGTTGAATTTAATTCTTGCTTTTCGCAGTGCAAATTCAAATTCTCATTTGATTCCTTCAAGACTCTTAAAATTTTAACTATTCCCCCTATTGAAGAGTTTGTCAGTCTGCGAAAATATGTTTTATTTACTGTGAAAAGAGGGAGAATTTCCATCGTAGATATAAGGTAGCACAGACAAAGTACAGGGAAATGAACTTGATAATTTTCAGGTAAGGAACGTATTTTGGAGACCGGAAAACCAGAAGCCTTATTTTAAGATAATCTGTGGAGCAGGACACCATTTTAATTTTAATTTTTTTGGGGGGGGGGGGGGGGGGCGGTAAGGGAAATAGGGAACTCTGCAGGGGTAGGAAATACACTCCTTTTCACACCACACATGTGATTATGTAGTGTAAAGGGGGGATCAGAACACTGCAATTTCCTGGAGGGTTCTAGCTCGGTAAAAATTAATATTGTCATAAAGAATTAGTGGCTAGAACTAACCTTTAGTCCTGATAGAGAAACAGCGCTTGTTCGGACACTTGTTCGGTAAAGTTCAGTTCCAGTCACTTATTCTGTATAATACGCGTACCATAATGTATAATAGGATAATAGGAGAAAGAAAGGTTATGTAACATAATATAGTTTTATTCCAGTAGCAGCACAGCGGTATTGATACAGGATATGCATATTATTTATGTGGGGTCGCTGCTGCAATGTGTTTATTGTATGTGAAGGGCACTCGCTTCCCTTTTAGACTTTCCTCATCTTATGTCTGTTTGAAACAGAAAGTTTGTTCCATAAGTTTAAAATTGATCAACAGGCTGTCGCCCTACTCTAAAACATGAAAGGGCTTGTAAGCTCACGGACGGTGGACGAGGGTATGGAAGGAAAGAAGCGATGGGAGGTGTACAGAATATACTCTTTTCGTACGAAATTAGCTATATCGGTACTAAACCTGCGTTAAGAGGAGCCCATATCAGGCAGACACTGGCCTCAGTTATTCAGTTCGATGTTTGTTTGTTTTTTTGTTTATTTATTTCGAAATTAGGTCGTGCCCCAGTAAGAAATATCACCTTTAAAGTAATAACAATCTCTTACTAACCGAGTGCGAGGGCCAGAACGATCGGATTCACCTCAAGACTACCTTGCCAGGTACAGTATGGCACTGAGCGGACGTTCACACTACCGCAACGCTATGACCGCTTAATAAGGGTTAGTTTTACAGAAAATACAAAATATTGGAAGAAAATTTGGAAATTACTGAGGCCAGTGACTCTTTGATATGGGGTTTTATTATATGGCTCTGCCTCACAAGGACTGGGAACTACCAAATTGACGTATTTGATTGGCTGAAATCGATATTGAAAGCGGTCTAGATTTTCCCTTCTAGACCGGCGTCTAGACCGGTAATGTTTTGCAGTGAAAAAGTTGCAAACTAAAATGCAAAGTCATCGACTATTTTCATCTAATAAAATTTATTTATGGAAGTGCCAAAAAGCATGATGAGAAAAAAGATTAAAGAGGACGAGCAAACTTTGGCTAAATTAAATTCAGCTCATCGCCGTTCGCAAGCAAAGTGTCAGTTAGTCAGGTTAGTACAAACCAGTCACATTAAACGAATTAAATTGCTTTTGTTTGCGCCATGTAATAAACATCTTATTAACCAAGCTTAGTCGGTCTGTATGGGAGAATCTTGACCTGGGTCGTGTGTACAGACCTCACTGCGTTCGGTCTGCACGACCTCGGTCAAGATTCTCCCATACCGACCTCCTGCTTGGTTAATAAGAGGTAAAGCTTGTTACAGGTTTAATTCCACTGTTGTCTTCATTTTGTATTTAACGAGTTTTTTATTTTATTTTATTTTTTTATTTTCGCATTGTTAAACTGCGGAGTTATTCAATTCTCGTCTCGTCCTGTCTTCATTTCCTTGCATACCCTCCCTGAGAACAAAGGTTATTCAAACTTTTATTGGTGAAGTATGTCGTTCAAGAGTTTTTTACATGAATTCAGTCTAAATTATTATTGGTTGTGATTCTTATAATTATTTTGTGTATGTGTATGTGTATGCTTATTGTCTTAAAAAAGTGATAGGCAAACCGATTAACGGTCGCAATTTTAACTGATATCAGACAAATTAGTCGGGTATTTTGAGCTTTTTATTTTGCTTTGAGGATAGATGTCAACAATTTTTAATCCATATCCGCATCAAGAGATGACTGACTCTTTAAAAACGTCTCGGCCTTTCTCCCTAAATTTGATTTTGGCGGCGAATTTTTATTTGGAAGTCATCACTAGCGTTCTATCACGAATGCCGATCTCTGATTGGCTACGCTACTCACTATCTATTTAAACAATAGAGCGTTTCTGTCGAGGAACTATCGGCTGATAGTTGCCCCGCGGAAATTTGATGCTCTTAAAACAAATATTTGCCCGAGAAGCGATATGCTAGTTTTAAGAACATCAAATTTCCAAGGGGCAACTATCAGACCGATAGTTCCGGGTATAAACACTCTATTGTCTTCATTGTTCACCACTAAATTTTCTTCCTTGCGCCAGTTCAAAAATCATATTGAATTATTTTCAACTTTTTTTAGATGAAAGCCGTGAAAGCCAAATGTAAAATTTGAAAAAGAAAACAAACAAAAACCCTCTTAATACAAATTTAATTGTTTATTTTCTATAAGCCCGCTTGTTTACAGAAATATTTTCACGGACGAGTACTATCCATCCGGGTGTTTTCCTCGGACGGGCACTATGGGCTGATAGTGTCTCTCCGCGGTTGAACACTATCGCGTCACGAGATCAATTTAAACCGATAAGCATAATCTGTGATAGATAGTGATCAGCTTAGCACTGTGCCCTTGTTAACAAAATGAAGGCCGCTTCTTGGCGTTTTCGAAGTGTTTGTGAAGAGTCGGATTTAGATAAAGTTTTGAACGACTAGTAGATTTATACTAAAACAATTAGATTATCCACTCTCGGTTTCTATGCGTGATAGAAATCTCGAGCTCATAATCTAATTGTTTAAGAGACGGGGAGCATTAACACGCTCATCGCTTGAGCAGAAAGTCAAGTTTAATTCCCTTTTTATTTCCAAGAGTGATAAGCGTCTGTTTTCTCCTAACAGTAACGATACATTATCAAGCACCCAGGTGATAAGAATAGAGAAAATCATTCCTGAGAAATACTGGTTTGATTAACAGCAAAATTATCAGACCTAACGTTAAAATGTATTGCATAGCAGTCGAAAAGAGAGAATCTCGCGCTCTTGACTTAAAATGTTTTCCTATCTCGAAACTGAGAGATGAATAAAACACCTTGTGAACGTCCTCTTGGCCGTAAATAGGAGACTGCGGGCAGCTTTTTTTTTAAATTGTGCGACTCGAATACACCGCGACGAATGCATAGTCTAGTCAATGGGCGGGAAAAAAAGTAGGTCCGTACCTCGTGCACAGATCTCGAAGAAGATTAATTCATGAAAAATATACGAAAATATAGATTCTCCCTAGTGGTCTGCGTGCATATATTGTATAACCAGCTAGAAGAATTTCTTTAAATGTCAGATAATTTTCCTCTTGATGTCTGTTTCCTTTATCTCTATGGTCTGTCTGCTTGATTATTATTATTATTATTATTATTATTATTATTATTATTATTATTATTGATTAGGCATTTTACTGACAAGAAACAAAAAGAGATGTTTAGTGACTCTTGGAGCTGAAATTATTGTCATGAATTATATGCATATGCAGAATGCAGATGAATCGCTTTGAAAGCACAAGACTTGAATACGAAAGAGAAAAGTATTATTATCTATTACTATCGCTATAACAAGGAGCTGGCATAGTCAGCACTAAAATTTGGTCATTGTTAATACGAGTGGGTGTTTATATCGTATTAAGGTCAAAATGTAATTTATATCTTCAAAATTTCCACTAATATCATTATGAATATAGTGTACATATTGCATGTGTAACATAATATGTTAAGAACAACTAGCACACTTTTACGATGAATGTAAGTTACTTTATATCATTGTTTCTGTCAAAAGAGGAATTTTCGATATCGTTAATATAAGAAGGTCAATAAATAATCTTGAACAAGCAGATAACATTGCCAATTTGTTCTGTCTATAAGTTTAGGGCTGCGAACTTCGTACACAGTGTCTTATCTCCCCCACCGCCAGGACTTGCCCCGTTCATGTAGCCTCTCTCCGTCACCACCTCTCCCTTAAGATGGGACGCACACCAAACTTTCCACTCCACACGTATACATCTGGGTGTAGAGAGACACTGGCTTATGTATATATTGACAGGGACAGCGGGGACGACGTCTAGTAGAAAATTTGTTTTTATTTTACCCCAGCATTTTGCAGTTTTCTAGATCTATTCAATGTGTTTGTCGGTGTATAAACTTGCCCTTGCTGAATATGCTAAGAATGCGTACTGTTCCAAATAGAAGTACGAAAATTAGCTGTCGTGGTTCACGGTCTCCACAACTCTTGGAAATTGGTCATTTCACGTTGCTGAGTTGCAAAGGACGGCTGCGAAATGAACAAAGGAGCATAATACACGTTCGGATACATTGTACTACTCGTTAAGCCTTTTGTTGGGCGACGATCTCTTTGCCGTTGCTTTCTTGTTTTGCGCATTTCCTCACAAGTGAAAGTCAAGCGTCTCGCCCAAAAACACATTGACACAACGACCCTCGGCCAAGGCTGGACCCCGGGGGGGGGGGGGCGGGACCCCCATAACGAATTGACGAGGGTACTCATCGTACCTTTAAGGAGTTAAAAAAGCGATTTTGGTACCTCTTGAGGCGTTCAGTCTCAAAAGGTCCACAGCGGGAGATTTTGCGCCACGTTTTAGGGTATTGAGCCGAAAAAAAAAAAAATGACAAGAGATAATTTGTTGTTTTAGAATTGGTACCTCTTAGAGGTGAAAAAAATCTCAAGCCACAACAACAAAACAGGATCTTGATACCTCTTAAGGTATCCCAGTCCTTTTTATAAGGGCGTCCCCTTGGAGTCTGGACTGCTCGATCTAGAGTTCCCGTCCAGCGCATCTGAAGTAGCCCTATGTAAATTTATTCATTAATAACTGCTCTTTCTAAATTGCTCTAAGTGAAGCCGCTCCAGTTATTATTCGTTCAATTGTGGCTTAGAGTGAAATTTGTTACGTGACGAAATATAGTCTTTCACCTGCTCACAAATCCAATATGGCGTTAGAAAGATCACTCATTCGATGGAGAGCTGTAAAGTGACAGCCTTTAAGAATACAGACGACAAACGCGTGTAGATACGCTTCCGGCGACTCAACACAAAACCTGCAATTCTCAAATCTCATCTAGGAAAAAGTCCACTTCAGTTATCTTTATTCGCGCCTCCTACAGTTAAATGTTTGCAGTGAACTCTTTCACTTGAATATGCCATTTCCGAGTTGCCTTTTGCCACTGTGTCAAAACGAGTGTTCCTCGGAAACCATTCATATGAAAGTGTGTTCCGCCTGCAGGTTCATTTTCATGCAAATCAAACTCATTTTCATATGTAAGGTTTTGCATGAGGCTAA
>Ga0126338_10003358_pt1 | contig 11192 bp, 7 predicted proteins | sample OrbCmetagenome_2_FD_92529 | JGI IMG/M metagenome (GOLD analysis project Ga0126338, IMG submission 92529) | Coral microbial communities from Petempiche,Puerto Morelos, Mexico - Orbicella C C metagenome | ecosystem: Host-associated > Invertebrates > Cnidaria > Coral | place: Petempiche,Puerto...
AAAACGATGGCATCACGCTAATCATATGATTTCTCTGCCTGAGTTTTAATCAAACACAAATCCAAAATGACCGGAAATTGTTCCCTTTATTAATTTCTCCGGCGTAGTGTGGACGGAAAACATTTGATGCGTTACCAGATCGAAACCTCCGTTTTCAAATTTCTCCAGCGTAGTGTGGACTGCGCGTAAAGACGACGACATTTCAATTTAAACGAGTGGCACTTGCAAAGTCCGTCTCTGATCATTTATCTCTCAGTCACTGTGACCCAGATCTCCTCTGCTGGTGACGTCACCAGCCGATGGACAGGTTTCACTTCCTGTCCTTCTACGAGATGAAACTTGAATCGTTTCATGAGAATGGACAGGAACACCAGTCCCTCAGCAATTGAGAATCGCCATGCAGGACACTTTCGCTTCCCGGCAAAGCCAAATGGCTGGTAAGCAAGGCTTGGAAGTTGTTTCATGTTCTCAGGGCTGAAACGATCAGGATCAAACCTACAACAGGAATTTGAATCAGTTACAACGCGCTAGCAAGTGAGAAGTCTATAAAGAGCACGAGAGATCTCTAGGCCCTATTTACGCAAAACTCAAATATGTGCCAAAAAATTCTGTCAGCAAAAACGATTTTGCACCTGAATTGTGGCAAGGGTTTACCACAAATTTATGACACAATATTTTCTTTAAAAACAGTTTCATTTCAAGATCCCACAAGAAGAAAGGTTTTCAAGATCGAGAATTTATCGTTCGGTTTGTTCTGCATGATTTTTGCATCCATTTTTCCAGTGCTGGAATTTTTCGGGTAAAATTGCCAAACTCTAACCCTTATCAGAAAATTAAATAGCCCGTCCCTCATTAAAAAGTGGTTATTTTAGATCTAAACACGATAAGTTGTACTGTGATCTCCCCGCGTCAAAGTCATATGGGCCCCTCCCCTCCCCTCCCCTCCCACAGTCGGTCAGTCAACAAATGATCTATCAGGACGCTGTTACCTCTTGGGTTCTGGCCACAAGTTAGGGTCCTGAAGAACAACTCCAAATGGCAAAAGAATTGGAGTCTAAAATAAAAAAAAAGAATGTTAAAAGGTGAAAACTCCAGCTCAGCACTAAATAAGTTATAAATATCTTATTATCCCTCACAACAAAACTACATTGTGAAAGAAGGAAATGCTATAGAAGAAAGTCTCACAAAAAGACACATTTCTTTCCAGGAGCTCCTGTTCTTACCTATGACAAACGTTGCATGTGCATGCAAACAACGAAACGTTTAGGGAAACAGTGAGTACTTTCCATTTAGTCCAAAAATTCGAGAAATTTTCGTGATGTTTTCCCGATTTAAAAGTGCTATGGTGACATGCAGCTTTGCAGTGGCCACATACAGTACATACAATACATAGTGGTCAGTAATAACTGTTCTCTCAGGAAGTCACTTCATTGTCACCTTACATAACAGGGACGATGTTGAATGGATAGAAAGACAGTCAATCTGTTCGTCTAGCTTTCTGCTTTTTAAACAGGCAGAGTTTCAGTTTTAAAGAAGCTCGGTCACGACATTCTGAGTTATTTTGGCCAAGTCCAAAATGAACTTTAAATTGAAGGAAACCTGAAAATAGACCTTTCCTGCATTCCACTTCAGTGCGCTTAAAAAATGGCACCAGAGCGAGGTTGGGGTGGACATTTTCATACATTTGCCGTATTTTTGTCCACCCTGACCTCGACCTCGACCTCGGCTACACCTGGTGGCAGCTTGAAAGGATAGCCCAAAACAGACCAAGATGGCGAGCAATGGTTTCCGTGGACCTATGCTCCACTGGGAGCGAAAGGGTTTAATGATGACCTCGACTTGGCGCCATTGTCTGTTGGAAAGCGGGAAAGGTCTGCAGTGGTTTACTTAGATAGAAAACCACTAAAGAGATAATCCCAAATGACGAACTTGAAAAATTTAGGCCAAACTTTTCAAGATGCGCAAACTGTGACATAGCAATAAGCCTGCAATGCACGAAGAAAGGCACAACCCAATCAAACTTAGTTGGAAAGGCTGTAAAGTGAATTTTGAAGGTCAGAAAAACTGATGCAGGAGCCCTCTGCCATCCATTTTGTGCAAAAAAGGTTGCTAGAAGCCCAGAGGGGGAGGGAAGATAAAATCTACTAACCTTCCAAACTGTAAGTTAATTAGTGGGTTTGTCACTGACTGTTTTTTAAGACATTACTTGCAGTATGATCTTAAATACAGTCAGGAAGAAACTACCAACTTACGAAGTCATCTCCTGACTACAAGTACTGAAAAACTCTCTTGCCATAGATTTTAAGCAATCCTCCGTAGGAAAAAAGATGGCGACTGGTACATTTACCCATCGTTCTTAGCGCACGAAAACCTTAACAACGTTCATAAAAACGCACAGAAGAGCTATAGAATCTTCAAACCTAGCATACACAATGTCCTTAGTACAAGGACAAACATTGTAAAAATTTGGCTTTCTTTGTAACTTATAGGCTGTGTTAGGGTTGCAAGGTATTGTGGTAAAATGTACAGCCACCATCTTTTTTCCTACGGTGGATTGTGTCCACCATCATAGGACTGCAATGTGCACAGACAAACAGCTAGTACTGTGTTGCACCAAACTAAGCTATCAGATATCAGATTTGGTGCACGTGAAAGGGTATCAAGTCATTCATGTGAGACCTTGTGACTTGTGAGAGCTGCTAACAGACCCACTACATTTGCCTTTCTGGGATTATTGCTTTCTCTGTCGTCTCAGATAAGTGGTCAGGACTCAGGAACAATAATGATTATAATACTTCTCATTCCTAGTCAATGGTCCATGTGACCAGTTTGAAGAGTATACCAGGGTAGAACACTGAACATACCTCTTTAGGAATAACAAATTCATCGACCTGAAGGTCATACTCGTAAACTCGTGCACCCCATGGAGCCACCACTGAGGCACGTAATGTCTCATTTATCACTTGACGAGTGTACCTGAACGGATATGACAAAAGTTCAAATAAGCCCTTACAAAATTAATTCAAAATAAAGAAAGAGATCCACACTTTTAATCGCAAAATAATGATGATAGAAACAAACAATGCCACATGACAAAGTTATGTTCAGTATCTTTCTGTTGGATGGCCTCATAAAACAGTTTCATCCACAGACTTTGTATTTGATAAAGATATTATGACGACAGTGACGACGGCAGATGATATTTATGATGTGGTGGGCAGAGCAGGAGGAGGTGGAGGAGAATGATAATGATGATGATGATGATGATGAGGTAGACTCACGTGAGTTCCGAGACTACTTGTGGTTTGATGTCTTCATCTCCCAAAACTTTGTCCAGTTCGTCAAAAACTTTCTCCTGAACCTCAGGATGTTTTGTCAGGTAGTACAAACACCATGTCATCACTGAAAGAAATTAAAAACTTAAGATTAATTAATACATTGCACAAGATTATAGTCAGCTATTTTACTCTTCTTCTGGTCATTAAAGCGCAAACCAACTGCTGGCCTGCAAGCCACATTCCAACTCACACATTATTACAACATTTGCTGCATGACTTCAGCCAGTTTCCTGATTGACTGTGACTCACATACTAAATTTTGTTCTTCCACTATGATTCAATTAAAAGACTGATCTGTTTGTAAAACCCAGCAATACTAAGGAATGCCAAAAACAAATTAAGTTCAAAAGTATTGTTACAAAAGAATACAACTTGAACTGAAAATAAAATAAAAGTTCCTCTTCCCGACTTGAATTCTAAAACTAGAATTATATTACTTGATTTGTTCCAAAGTAAGGACTCCTAAACTAATCAATTCTACAACACAACATTTGCAAAGATTTACTCACTGTTTCCAGTTGTATGGAACCCTCCAATAAGGAAAGATATGACATCGTCACAAATCTATTTAAATAAAAAAAGCACTTTACCAATAAAGGCTAAGTCTGCATATAAGCCAAGTGGCCCATCAGGCAAGAGCTTATCCTGGTTTCAGCATGCAATCACACACTTACAAACACACTTTATTTCAATTGCATTTAAACCTATTTAAACCAATCAAACCTATACTGCTGACCAGGAGTCCTACATGTACAGCATCCTAACAAAAAACTCACAATGTAAACTAGATAAGAGTACATTTGATTGACCTCATTCCAGACTAGAGATATGTCCTGGAATATTCAGAATAGACATTCTTTTCTCAGGTCAGTAAAACGATTATTTGGTTTGTAAATAATCCAAGCTGTGCATTTGCTGAGTTATGTTTTGTAAACAGCTACTTCATTTGCTCATAGAAGGACAAGAGAATAGCACCTCTTTTATACTCTCGTCAACTTTAGGATTTTGGACATTTGTGTAGAAAACCCGTTTCCTTTGCAATGAGCTAATGCACAGTGATGTCATTACTCTGAATTATAAACAATCATTGGATGAGGTTTTTGTGATATCCAGAATAATCAAGTCGAGGTAGGGGTTATCGGCAGAAGCCGAAGGCCAAGGCTGATAACCCTTACCGAGACCTTGATTATTCTGGATATCACAAAAACTGAATCTAATAATTGTCTTATTATACAAGTCATGTTTTTGCTTCTTCACTGATGGTAAGCAATACAAAGGGTGCAAACTTGACGTGATGACCCACGGTCATACAATGACATGATTACCCATGACTTCGAGTGTCCTTGACATGATTATTGTATAATCTGCAGCTAGATGATGTCACAGGTGCTAATTTCAAAAATTCACTGTACGCTTTTGGCCAATCAGAAAAGAGATAGTGAGTTCAATGTATAATAATTCCAAGTATTCTGCTTCCTATAACAAAATGCGTGGAATACTTTCTGGTATTCTGGAATTGGAATATCGGTAGTGATTCAATCAAATGAACACTACATTGTAGGATGATTTCATTATTTTATTCTGTTTTGTCCTGGAATATAGACAATCCAATGCAACCTATTGGCTGAAGATGTCAGTTAGATGTCATTTACGACAAGAAAAGTGCTACCAAACCTCCTCTTCATCCATGAAATCGCAATCTAGTATGGAATCTATGAACAGCTTTTCAGCTTTATCATCATCCTGTCGTCTCCGCTTGATTAGATCCTTGACAAGACCATGAAGACCTGCTCTTGCTAAAAAGAAAAAATTAAACATTCTCTTTTGAGTAACTCAGTCAGTCTGGTCATGCCAGAATTGGGGGGGGGGGGATGCAAAGAAATCAATGGGTTGGGAGGGAGGCACAAGCAAGTATACATTTGCTGGCAAACCCAACGATTCTGTAAAATGCCGACTGATTTTCATCTTTGAGTTCATTTATTTAACAAATAAAGAAGCCTTACCCGTGTATTACACTCTGATAAAACATGGGTTTTTGACCAATCAGAGCAGGTGCAGGATCCTATCTATATTAAAATGATTGATAACGTGCACAATTGATGAATAAAACAAAGCTGAAAGATTTTAAAAGCTTCTGCCAAATCCATCAGGTAGTAAAAGTCTTTACTCTCTAAAAGATGAAGTCTTCAGAGTAAAATTGAATACATCGCTGAGCTAAAGTCTAATAAATCATCACCGAGGCTGACAAATCTTGTTAAATCAGCACCAGATAACTTGTGTCTTGTATAAATGGGCCATTCATGTTTTGATTAACAATCCATTATATGTACCTTTTTGGAAATTTTTTTCTCTTTCACTATCTGCTTCAGGAGGGGGACCAGTCAGTCGAGCTTCCATCTCCTCCCAAGCCTAAAGAGGAAAGAAATATTTAAAAGCCTCAGCACAATAAACACATCAAAACTGAACACTTACAGCTGTATCCACAGCAACCCAATGTGAAAGTTCAGTTGAATCAAATAGTCCAGTTTCCAAATTTTAACCAAGACTGCTGAATAAAAAAAGCTTAAGACCTATCTATACTTCCAATGTGAAGTAAAATATTCAGAAAATATCAGCTGTGCTGACAGAGCTGATAAAAGTGTAAGATGAGAGTTGTGCATAGCTCATGTTCTCACTGGTTTTGTGAATTATTTACTTTGACAGATTGAGATTAACTTTTTAAGATGCTTCTTCATCTTTTAATTTAATTAGCTTAACTCCAAACTGGAGGCTCAGATTATGAAACTACATGTATCAAATTATCATAATTTTTTTGATAATCCCAGATAATCAAATTGTAAAACATTTTAAAACGTGTTGTTCCACTGAGAACAAATTCTTGCCCTCAGTGCACAGAAGATTGATTTTGGATTAACAGGCTTTTGAAGTACCTGCTTATTGCAGGTTTTGTCAAATGAATGTTTTTTGCAGCAAAATGCTTTATAGTGGTATCTGCATCCAGAGGTGTCTGCTGAGCGCAGGTTTACATGTATTTTACAGTAACTATGGGAAGAAAATTTAGGGACCATCTGGTGTCCACTTAACAGAGGGTCTGCGCTTACTAAGTAAGTAAGTCAGTCAGTCAGTAAATAAGAAACAAAAGAAGAAACAAAATAAATAAATTGTCCATGTTACATGAGAATTTAGAAAATTATCACCAAAAAATACTGAAATATGTCCATCTATGTCCCCTTGCACTATGGGGTCTGCTTAACACAGGTTCCACTGTATTTCTATGTTTCAATCATCTTTGGGTCTTAAAGTATGTGTAGTCTCAGACTATCAACCAAGGTTCTTAGTGTCTTGGCAAGTCTTGAGGTTTACCATTATTCATCACCCCAACTTCCTTTAAAATGTTTAACTTTTGAAACATCCCATCTCCTTGGAATTTGCAATGGCCTTTCATTGGGATGGGTATGGTTTTCTTATAGGCAAATCTTTGTTTACAATATTTGCCTCATTAGGATGAGCGATACAGTTTCTGATGGAGCTACAAAAACATTGGTTCTCAATATTGAAACGGCATAGCATGATTAACTGTCCTAAGGAATCTGATCCCGATGCATTGAATGCATTGAGCCCAAGGTGGGTTTAAAAACTCAAAATTTTACAAAGAATGTATGAGCCTATTAGTGCTCTTGCCACCCAAACGTTTTGCAGTTTTTGAAAACCTATTTCTCCAGGAATACTACAACTAAAGAGGCAAACATTTCACCAATAATTGGTAAGTTTCGCAAGCCGTTTAAATACTTGAAGTCAATTCATACCTAGTTTAAGATGCCTTAGCTTCTCTATGCGAAGTCATATGTTAATGAGGAAAAATGTAAACGATGCAATGTCTGCAAAGATCTTTCTATTGCAACACAAAATTAAGGTAGTCAATCTATTGGAAATCTTACCTCATGATACATTGTTGACAACTTGTCAATTTCTTTTTCATCCATAAAGATGCGCCCCATTCCTGCAACTGCTATGGCTTTCACTGCCATGGTTATCATAGATTTCATGAGAGGAATGTGTTCTTCAGGACTGCACTTGGCAAAATTATCAGCTGTTTCTTTGGCAACCTGTTTATAGAGTCAAGAATGGAAGAATGCTACTTACTACTTGGAAATATTTAAAGTTTACTCACTGGAGTGGTATTTCATAATGAAAGTCACACCTACATTGGTAGCGCAGTTTTAGAAGACAGAAGAATGGCCTCAAGTAAAAGGTTTCAAATTTTTCCCAGAGCCCAACCAAAGCACAGAAACATTGGGACAGGTGTGCACTTGCAAAGAGAGTGCCTTGTCTAAGTCTACGGAGTCTGATTGCCCTCTAATAAAGAGATCATGACATGCTTACATTTCTCTGAGGAAGAGTACTTTCCAGAAACCATTTTCAAATCCTGAGTGCTGAGTGCTACAGGTATGTATCCCTGCATTGTCTTGTCTTGTCTCAAGAAATGTTGCAGTACTGCAGCTACCTAAAATCAAGTCTGATTGATTCCATCCCTCCCCTTCTAAAAAAAAAATGCTGTACCCCTTGAACTGGGCAAAATGCCAGGTTAAGTGTGGGTTGTTACAACTGTTACATTGCATTTGAAAAATTGTACATAAAGGTGGATTATAAGGGACATTCTTTGAAAAATGTACTTTCAATATTGTTAACTTGACAATTAATGTTCAAGACTGACATGACCGTCGTACTTCATCCTGTGGTGGGGGGACCCCATATGAAAAGGTCAGGGATGCTGGTTGGAAAATTTGAATTGAATCCCTAATGGAGACCAACTTGGGCCTGGTTCAAGCTTTATTTGAACCCTAAAAGAGTGCACCTAAAACTACTTTGACTGCTAAAAATAGTGGCCTTTCATCCTGCAAACCCTACGTGAGACCAAAATCTGTAATTTATACCCATTAGTGAGAGGACCAGCATCCCCGACCTATCAAATGGGAATTCCGCCCCCCTCCCCCCAGCCCCCCGCAGAGTACTTCACAACCAGCACTTATCGTGCATTCCAATGCATTCACCTTGACAAAGTGTTCATAGTAGTCTTTCACAGCCTCGTGACTAAAGCTTCTATCAATCAGCTGACGTCTCTTTCTTCCCTCTGGACCATTGGCATACTGAATGCTCTTCTTTCCGATAAGAGGCTCAAACAGTTTGAACAAATCCGCTGTCAAAAGGTAGACAGCAAAGTATTTGAACAACAAGTCACCCATCTGACAAATTCCAGCTGTACTTAAATTCTTAAACATGTGATTGACAACCACAACAACAAGCAATTTCATTTCCCCCATCTGGCCCTATTTACAATATTACAGATATTTACAATATTTAAATAAGAGAGAGGGGGGCCTGGCTTCCTGAAGTAACTGGATCATTAAAAAAGGCCCGCAGCCAGTTTTACAAATATATATAATTTAATAAAATGAAACACCTAAATTGTACTGTGCGTGCAGCTCTTAAAACTGCCTCTTGTAAACATCTCGAATTGTCAAAATCCCCCACTTTGCACCCAGATTAGTTGAGATAATCAAACTGGAGATAAGCTATGCATCAAAATATTACTAACTTGATTTCATAATAGTCTGTTTATCAAGTTTTCTTGTTTTACAAAGTCTTGCACATTTTTGTTACAATTTTACAGACTTTGAAGCCATGGAAATCATAAAGGGTGTTTTATTTTTAATTCTTACATTATGCTAGTTAATCTCAGTCATATATGTTAAACTGAGAACATGTATAAAATTTTCATTTATCCAAATATTTAATGTTGACCACCAACAATTAATTAACGCGTTTCTAATACGGGTTCATTAACATTTTCAGCAGGAGGGAAATTGGTTTTCACAGTGAGCAAAATGTTTTAAACCAAATTTCTTTATAGGAAGGTCAAATTTTCCTCCAGCTGTTTAAACCAGGTAGGCAAAATCATCCTCTGACAGCTGGTCAATTTGCCCAGTGCCCAGGCCTTAATGAAACCCCTGTGCTTCATAGAGTTGCTTGACTGCTTAGTTTGGTAATTCGCTTTGAATTCTTACTTACGAGGTCTATCAAACAGAGGTTGTACTTCTTTCCAATATTCTGGTGATGCCAAACTGACAACGTATTTCTTGCCCCACCAGAAACCTGCTATGGTCCCATACTTCTCATGAAGTAACATCAAATACTCATGGAGACTTCCTGCTTTTCCCATGTCACCAAGATTTCCCATCCTGAAATGATAAGTTTAAAACAATCTGCTTTAATTTGTGTTGTTTCCGAAAAATCATAACCAACATTTTTTGGATCATACCCCACGCCTCGTGCAATTCTACTTTAGTCTTAGGCTAAGCCCTCAGAATTTCTAATGCATGGTTGCCACAGACATTACCTTTCAAAATTCCTTGACTTCTCCCTGATAAAATTAACAAATCGAATGTGGTTTAGCATGGTCTGTACTCTTATCGACAATAATACGCGTCATCACAGTGGTCAAAATTTGTTGTGCTGCACCTCGTGAGTCCACAACATTTTGACCACTGTGATGACGCATATTGTTGTCAATAAGAGTACAGACCACGCTAAACCACATTTCGATTTGTTTTTTACCACAATATTGACATCAAAGAAAATGTTTTTTTTCAGTGTGCAAGCTGAAATAGGCATTGCATGACACATTGACGTGAGCAGTGTTGTCTGGACTCTTATTGGCAACGGCAAATTAGCCATTCAGATTGCAAGATTAGTAGCAATTGTGGTAAAAATCAATTTTCCCTGACCAAACAAATACAAAATTTCAGATAAAGTAGCAGCTTCTAGTCTCAACTTAGAACTGTCCTTTCCACTCTGATATGTTTTCAACAAATTTTCCTTCTTCATTTAGGGAAAAATATCGTGGAGCTCACAATGACCCAAAATGTTTTCTTCCGACCTTCAATGGTATTAAATCAGCCGTGTTAAATTTTTATTTCAATTTTTCCCTGACTTTTCTTCAAAATGTCAATTTTCATGAATCAAAAAAGCATTCCTTGACTTTTCCCTGACCTTGACAAATTTTTCTTTTCCTGACCATTTCTTGATCTGTGTCAGCCCTGCAGTCCCCGAATAAATGCCCGAGGCGCTTCTTTCAAAATTAGGAGAAGACGGAGGGCGCTTATTCAAGGGGGGTGTTCAATCGAGGGGGCGCTTGTTAAATTTTTCCCAAATTGTGGCCTGACATGATCATTTTTTAATACATCATCTGCACATGAACAGCAACATAAGCTGTTTAATAACATAAAAAGCTGATCCTAAAGTTTAAAATATTAATTGTGGCACCGTTAGCACTTGTAACTTTTTTACAAACCTAACGTGGTCACAAACTGAAAAAATGTACAAATCTAATACTACACAACGAAAACTTTACATCCTTTGTTGTCTTATTACTCGTCCACAAGATCGGGGGAGGGGAGGGAGGTGCTCATTTGAGGGGGGCACTTATTTTAAATTTTGGCTGATAGGAGGGGCGCTTATTTGACAGGGGTGCTTACTCGAGGGGGGGGGGGGGCAAATTCAAGGATTTCTGGTATGCAAAGTTCTCAATTTTTTTTGTCAAAACTAGTGCCATAGGTAAACTTAGGAGTAAATTAGGGAGTAGCATTTCAATACTGCATGGAAATCAGAACACAACACTAACACTAAAAAGTCACCAAGCTCAGTACCAAAGCCTGACTTACTCTGGATCTGATGGTTCTTCTCCTGGGATTGACGGTCCTTTTGATACACCCCTCTATAAAAGATGAAGAGAACCTGATTTGATTTTAAAGTAACTCATGAGCTGTCCACAATATTTGAGATGGCATTTGCAAT
>Ga0126338_10003359_pt1 | contig 11190 bp, 4 predicted proteins | sample OrbCmetagenome_2_FD_92529 | JGI IMG/M metagenome (GOLD analysis project Ga0126338, IMG submission 92529) | Coral microbial communities from Petempiche,Puerto Morelos, Mexico - Orbicella C C metagenome | ecosystem: Host-associated > Invertebrates > Cnidaria > Coral | place: Petempiche,Puerto...
ACGTGTTAAAAATAATTTACTGTTCAAATTATTATTGTTAATATTTTTTGCAGTTTTTCAGAGGAACCGAACAATTGTAAGGTTTTGCATGTTTTTCAAGACCATGCAAGTTACCCCAAAAATGTTGGAGGAAAGGAGAAAGCAGGTTTACTCTTAATTGATTAAAGGTTATTTCCAAAACCTTTGAGTAACTGTATGTAGTATACATACCCCAAGGAATATCGGTGTATCCTCCAAACACGTACTGTTGCTTCCTTATTATAGTAACAGTGTGTGGCTTGCCATCACAGCGACTGTGAAATGTACTTGACGCCCAGCCGTGAGGCGCGGTAACACAGATTCCAGTGAAGATGCGAGCCAGGTATAGGATCTAAAAATCGACTGAGACGACTGAAGAGAAATTCATTGCTTTGAATAATACTCGACCGTATTTTCATACCTAAAAACAAAGAAAGTAACTGTTATGCTATAGTTTATAATTCAATTGCCATTTATTCAGCAGTTCAAAGAATGAACCGTTCTTAGCCTGGGCTTCTTTTCGGTCGTGGCGCTGGGGAAGGATGGCAGAGGTAATGATACATATATGGTGTGTAAAGCATGTTTACACAGCAAATATTTACTTTATTGATAAGCGTGTACCAGTCATGACAGGAGAAAGCCAAAATAGCTCCACGTAAAAATGTAAGGGATTTGAAATAAAATTGCCTTGACGTTGAAGTTCTCACTAAAACCAAAATTTAAGCCTAAAAATTAAGTCTTGGCCTCTAGGGTAAAACGTCAACCCACGGACGAAACAATTAATACACAAAAAGTTGTAAGACAAGTCACAAAGATTGATCTCTACAGCTTTGAATGTCGTTTTGTGAGAAAATACTGAAATAGGGTTCAACTTGGTAGTTTCTGCCAACCTCCTCTCAAAGGCTAATTAGAGTTTAAACTTCAGTGCTCTCTTTAGAAATTTGTTTTGGATAGCAACAGGTTTTGTTACAGTTATTACACTGTAAGTGGCCAGATGAAATCATAAATGTATTACATAGTATAATACAGGAAGGCTGATTTCCTGACCAGGAACCATTCTTTAAGCAGTGACGTTCAGGGGATCCTGTCAGCCAGTGACTAGGCTTGCAACTGAATGACACTATTTTTCCTTCCCAAAATTGCTGGCCGTGAATAAAACCGTTTTTCAGGCTTTCGAGAGGTGGACAGGTTCTACGACCTTAATGAAAAATGATGAAGACATGAGTTTGAGGAAGAACACTATAACAAACGTTAACCGGAATATCTGTTTCAGGATGTACCCTGATTCCATGTTAACAATAGCGGCTAAATTTTTCAGCACTTTCTGGCCGTAAATTTTCACACATCTCTATCTCCTTAGCAAAATATGGTACCATAGCAATAGTACATCCTATTAAAACACTCCAAATTTTAATCTTAAATGCTTTTATCTAGCATGTCTAGATATACAACTTTTTAGTAAAGTTTGATAAAACTTTTCTCTAGAGGATTCTGATTAATCTGAAATTTTCGCCTGTTTATGCTGACTTTAAGCCCCCTCTTAATTCTTTTGAAATCATCCTAATTAGTATTAACGTCACTGAGTTCATTTTTTAGTTAAAAGCAGTTAAAGTTTCAAATAGGTTTCACGGTTGATTTTTATAAGAAGACTGACCACGATTTGTTTGCTTACGATTGGGCATTTTCGTGATACCATATTGTAGGAATTCATCAAGGTATGCGTGGAAAGATCTGTAAACTGCCGTTAGCCACTTGGAAGAGATACCCATCTAATCAATCAGCATTAAGGACGGTGCCCATTTTTGTTAGTGCACACACGTTCTGCGCATCACGCAAGCCATGGCTTAACCGGCATGCGCCCGCTAGGGTTGACATTCACGTTATCAACTACGCTACCAACTACACGACCAAAATAAAGTGAAGTATTTTTTCTGTGACCAAACCAAGTTTAATGAGCTTGTACTAAAAGCCAGGAATACAAAAATAGCTTCTTAACGCTAACCACTAATTGTTCACATCTTCCAGTGGAAAAATTTGCTGTTATCTGTCGAAATTTATACTGAAATCCAACTGTAAACATGTACCTGTAGATGGCGTAGTGCGTACGCAGAACAAGTGAGAGAGAGCCAAATGTTTCACTTACTGGGGAGTTGACAGAAGCAAAATGTAACGGGCACCATAAAAGTTCTCAAAAACGATAATTGACTTTAAAAAACGCGTGGTTACCCTACATTTTATCTTACGAAATGGAAGTGGCAAGCCTGTTCAACAGGTGGTTTGTTTCTGATTGTGAGGAAAAGCTATGTAGACGGTATTTTACTTGAACCGGAGGAAGGCTGTCAGAGACGCTAAAGGTGCTGTTGCAACGATTTTGTTAAAAAAAAAAAAAGAAAGAAAGAAAAAAACCACACACATACTAAAAGTGGATTTTATGCTATCATTTACCATGCCGTTTTAAGACCTAATAAATGTGTTTGATTTTCTGTATGTGAGGGCAAATTGTAAGGAAATCTGTGGAGAAATATCCTCTTTTTTTACCACTGATTTCAGCATTTTTCCCCCCGAGATTCCCGGCTAATTATCGCGAGATTCCAGGCTAATTTTTCCACGTGGTCCTAATCTGACGCAAAAATCTTTGTATTTAGTAGGCACCGTACTTCAGGTTGTTACCAATACACGCGGCATACAGACTGCCATGTAATAGAATCGCATTACTTACACGAAGGCTGTATACCACTCCAGATACCGGAAGGCAGACACAATCTATTGGTTGGTCCAATTAAGCGATATCCCGGATGACAAATGAACGACACATATTCCCCAGTCCAGTATCACGAGCCGCGTTTTTGTCCGTTTAATGGAGTACCAGGATCAAGACAATTGACTACGCCTTCAAAGAAGAAATTGAATCCTTTAAGGAATTTATCATTCGAAAGAAATTTATTGTGAAATTTTAACAAAACTTGCAAATGGGTGTTTTATAATCGGTTACAGATTGTAAGTTATTAGTGTTCAAATAGCGTTTTCACTAATATCTACTTTCTGCCCCCCTCCCCCTCCCCAAACGGTAGTCCTTGTCACATACCTGCAGTACGCTTTTCCGATCTTGAAAAAAAAAAGAAAACATGCAGAGTATTTCTATCGTAAAAGGTCCTTCAGACAGTGTAATTTCAAATCCCTCAAGAGACCTTTGTACTTCCTTGTCATTAAAACCCCTGCACAAGATTAATAATAGGTTATTACATTGAGTTATATTCAGAGTATATTGTTTTTATAGCTGCCATTGGTTCAGGCTACTGATTTTATATTGGCGTCAATTTTCTAGAACAATCTCGCGATATATTATAGCAGAAAGAAAACTTCGCAAAATGACTGCTCTTTACAGACCTTACAGAAAATGAACTTGTTTTCCATTAAGAGAAACAGAAAAATAATAAATCAACTGTACGCATACTTAGAGATGTGTTGGCTTCCGCTGTCCCATTCTTGTCATTCTCAAATAGACACGAATAGATCCCAGCGTCACTCGGCTTGAAGCGATGAATCACAACCTCACTTTTTATAAAATCATTCTCCTAATGCGCCGCAGTAGAAATTGTACTTCCATCCTTGAACCATTTGACTTTAGGCAGCGGCAAGCCACGAGCACAACAATTTAATTTGACTGAATCACCAACATTCTGCACTTGAATTTTACTGGGAGGACTTCACACAATACAAAAACAAAAACACGTTCATCACAGCGCCCGCTCTTTGCTGTTCAAACAATAACATTTTGATTCAAGGCTTACCAACATCCTTTACAACAGTCCAAATCACTGCCATCACACTCCTTAGTTCATTAGCTCCATGGCAAACGTAAGCACCGCCATCATCCTCTGTTGTGCCTTTTATCGTAAGTGTGTTACCATCAATGATATTTCTGTCAATTGGAAGTGGTTTGAGTGATCTTGTCCATTTTACCTCAGGGAAGGGATAGCCAAATCAATGCTTTACTTACCGTTAACAGTTAAGTTGACTGATAACTGAACTCTGCCCAACAGATTCTCCGCTGTACAAATGTAGATGCCGTGATCTTCATACAATATGTTTATTATTTCCAAATGTCTGTTCTGAAAGTGTTTCCTTTCTTCTCCTATCACTTGGCCATCTTTATACCACGTGATTACCGGCGGTGGGAACCCAACTGCTTTACAGGGTATAGTCACGTTTTGTTTTTCATTTACCGTCATGGAAGGAGAAGGCTTTGTAACAAACTGTGGTGATTCTGTAAACATGTTAAAGCAGGTGATTCTTTAACTCTGTCACGTTTGAGGTGTAATTTATTTGAACGTCAACTAGCTAAATCCTGTATTCAAACACCAACGTTAACCGAAAACGATTCATGCTTTAGCGTCATCAACTAGTTATTATGCACCTATCTGTACGCCTCACTATTTACACTAATAAAATACCTGAAATAAATTGTACAATACATTTTCTTCGCTGGCCAAACGTTTTGAAATTTAAATTCGTTTTCATTGTTGATTAACTCTTTTTCAAGCTGAGTATCTTTAACCTAAGCGCCAAGAGCTATACAGATAACACAGGTGTGTTGTGTATTCAAAGAAACAAACGACAGTGTGTCCAATTACACCCCGCTGCTCTCTTCTCATTTTATTTCGAGTACTGTGGGCTAGGCCAATCTTTACTTTGCTACTCCTCTACCTTTTTTAGCTCCTCTAGATCCCCCCGATCCCACCATTAAAAACGGCAAGGCCCCGTTATCCTTTGTCACGCCTCATCGAACAGGAATTTTTATTCATCAGTTAGCAAGACAGGTTCTTTAAAACACGATTTCCAAACAGCTGCGCCGAGACACTTTCTATCCTATTGCTCCTTTGAAAAGTACTGGTTACTTCACATGTTACAAGAACAAAAAAACATCTTGTGTTCTGTTTTTGCTCTCTCAAATTATATTCCAAGTATACTTGTATTTTAATTTGGTCTTCTTGTCTGATCTAAAAGAAATTAATGTATTTTCCAACTGTATCGACTTATAACGTATCCGGATTGATTAGAGTAGACTACCCTTCAACGACCTCATCGATCTCACTATTCATAACATGTGATTAAAATTGATTTTCAGTTTTATGAGTAATAATACTGCACCCGTTCAGAAGCGGATCAATTTATCCCATATTAAATTAAAATTGTATCCATCTCTTTTGAGCAATGGAATCCGGTCTAATCTCACGTGCAATTAATCCCCTGATGATGATTTAACAAACATAAGTAGCAATGGATGGAGATGAACTATCACGTCCCTTATGGTTCAAACTCGGACAGCTGGCCCACACTAAAATGTAAGACACACCAAATGACATCCATTTCTACACAGTCGTCAATCATCACACTGCACTACAGTTTCCTCTTCAGGCCTAATAACTTTACCTAACTGATGTCCATTACTAGAACTTGCTTCACGTTGTGAAGATTTACGAGACGGGCCTGCAGGTCCGGTGGGTCCTGGTAATCCTCTACTATCTCGTTTACCCTGGAGTCCAGGGGGACCCGCGGTTCCCTTTCTTCCTCTTTTACCTCTTGGCCCGGGTGGACCCTGGGGACCAGTAGGTCCAGGTGAACCGGGAGGTCCTGGTGACCCTGGAGGCCCTACACAACATGATAAAATGAACACAAGCTCGGTCATCTTACAGACGGGAACTGGAAAAGGCTCGTGTATTGGAAGATTTACCTAACGCATAACTCTTACCTTCCACACAACTATCCTTTCATGACTTGTTTCCTCTGTCAAATTCTGTTGATTAAGAAGATAAATTGTTTTCAAAAAGCTCAAAACTAGCTCCCCTTTTTCATATTCACAACCCTTTACAACCAACGACATAAGCAGTTATCAGAACTAGTAGTCATTGAAAATTGCTGGTTTTACAGCAATTGTTATGAAGAGCAGACGTGAACATTTAAGTCTCTGGAAACTTGTAGAATGTCAAGTCACGCAATGTTTGTGCCAGAACCTTTTACTGTCACGCTATGGAACATTTTAGAACATTCTACGCATGATGTAATTATAATGTAATGCTTCATAAATAGAAGCTCCAAGAATGTTCTAGAATATTAGTTAAATGTACATAAAGAGTCAGGTAGGTAATATAGAACCCGTTAGTAGTTCTCGGCAGAGACCAAGTTGAGAAGCTATAGTCCCGTTGTTGTTCTCGGCAGAGACCGAGTGGAAAAGCTATAGAGTGCTATCGTTATTGTAAAAGCTATTGAGGAACTGTGTTCAAGGTCAAGTGGACCGTAAGGAGATTTCTTTGGAGACAGCGAGATTTGTTGTGAGTTCGTGTCAGTGGTGACTAAAGTTTAGCAGTAGGCTTAAATTAGTTTGGTAGTAGATTGTATTGTTCAGAAATCGCTCCTTTGTAGCTAAGATTATATTACGTATTGTTAAACAAATAAGTTAGGTTCGTAGAAGAGTTTCGTAGTATATCTTTCTGGCGGTCAAGCGATACCGTAACACAATGAAAGATCAAAAGTCGAAGTATGCACCGTGACATTTAAAATGACACGAAGTCGTGAAAGTTTTCGAGGAACTACGGGATACTAATTTGATCTTCCATAATTTGATAAATGAAAATAGACAAATTGACAGTTCATCAGTTCTGAAATTACATATCAAGTTTTATATTGTAATTATTTCCAGTAAAGTGCGTTTAAAAAATTAAAAGGAAAAATCAGAGATAAAAACCAGTGCTGGAAGTTTGACTTTTAAGGTGTGTAATAATGACAACAGCGTGAGAGCATCAGATAACCATACCAACAGCTTAATTAACCTGAACGGAGACGATTAGCTGCTTAATCATACGCCTAATAGCACATTTCTCCTCAGGCTTTCAAAGAAAGGAGTGGACGCCACACCCCTCCCTCTGGAGATTTATCCCAATTTTGATTTACTTTGCGATGCTGATACTTTGAGTCAGTTTCTGTTGATAAACGGATGGTCTCCCTATTTGTCATTTCTAAAGCAACCGCATTTTGACATATTCGTCAATCCCAATTTAAAGTGTCTTTTTGAATAGGCTTTGCCGGATTTTGCTTTTTTTTTTTTTCTTTTTCATTTGTCTGTTTTGTTGTTGTTGTTGTTGTTGTTGGTTTTTTGTTTAATAGCATTGCACAATCGAGTGAGTTCTAAATTCCGAAGTCGTGTCGAACATTGATCTTCAAGTGTTTTCAGTCCACTAAACAATGACGATCCTGTCTTTGACGCCGGAAGTTGACACTATTTACTCACCAAGTGATTTGATAGCGGCATTGTAAAGTTTCTCATTGCTGGATGTGTGTTGGACTAGCGCATTTGACCAAACATGTTAGCTTGAAAGCATTTTGAGGGCTATCTACTTTACCCATAATAAATTGTTTGTGTGTAATCGAGAACTCAGTTACATCAGGAGGATTCCAGTAACCACCATTCCCCCCCCCTTCCCCCCTTTCATTACACCCCCTTCTCATCCTGTATCACTTGCTTCTACTTTCGAGGGTTTATTTACAGCGATGTTTTAACGTATTTATGGCCAGTATTATTCGAGGCTTCAGGTCACATTTTTATGACTAGGCGTACCTGAATTTAACTCAGAGCAATTTACAATGAGCTACAATTGTTAACAAAACTTTTTCTTGCGACGGCAACCATACTTTGTCTGGAATGTTGTCAAAACATTATTATTATTATTATTATTATTATTATTATTACTATTATTATTATTGTTATTGTTATTATTATTAATATTAACATTTTTTCATTAAAAAAAGAATCGGAATTTCATGTAACACTTGTCTTTTTACCTTTTAGGTCAGATTATCAGGGTTAAACACTACAGTCAATTCTGCTATTTCTCTGACGTCTTAAAAAAATCAAGAAATCAAACCAAGTTTGTAAACTGTGCCTCTGGCACTTATTTCAAGTAATATTGCCCACCATACAAAGATGTCTAAAAGACAGAAAGGCAGGAACCGTGATTGACACTCGATTGTACGAGCTACAATAAGAATATTCTCTCAGTAAAGAACTGTTATTAGAATGTAATTGTGAATTATAAATTGTATAGTGTTGCTAGTATTGCACAAAGGGAAGCAAGTATTGATAGATATCTACTAGTTAAACTAAAGGCAGAATTGTTATAAAACTGTCACGCAATTGTATCCAGTACTACTAGAATACCCTTTTTTGCTCAGCCAAGGCCAAAGCAACGACAACGGCAAAAACATAAACACTCAAAGGCAAACTTGTATACGTTAACGTGCAGATGAAAATTAAACGCAAATGTGAACCCATACGCGTGCGGTAAACGTAATTAACAGGGACATAAACCCGAACGAAAACGCGAACGGGAAACAAACGGTGAATTCTAACGTCCAAACGAAATCTCCAACGCACAAGCAGAAAAAAAAAAAAAAGAAAAAAAGAAAAAAAGAAAAAGAAAAAGAAAAGAAAAGAAAAGAAACGAAAGAAAGGGAAAAAGTAGTCATTACAGGTTTATGTTTGTTATTATTCTTTTCTTATGACCAAAGAGAGCGTTCTGCGTAATGTTATCTTATGGGCAGCCCATCCAAAAACGATCAAGTGATCCAAGATTCAAAATTGATTTCGTACGTCCATTGGAAAAAGAATGTAAAAGAAAAAAAAAAATGCAAGTTTGAAAGAGCTATGATCAATACAGATTGAAATTTGCCTTGTTCGACATTTAAGCACACAAACAGGCCCTGATAATCGAAACTTTGGAGAGTGCATGAGTTAAGAAGACTCATTCGGTTTAATTTAATTACAGAAAAAGAGAACTGCAAAGTTTTCCGTGGCTAAGGCTTTCAGCACGCAAGTCAAGCCGTGTTGCCTGGGATTATCAACTCCTTCTTTGTCAAGTTAACGACCTGTCTTTAAGTGAATTCCTAGACAGTGCTAATTACGGCCGAGGGAATAAACCGTTACCGAAGAATAACGCGAGAGTAAAAAACCTCAGAAAACAAGCGTAAACTGCCTAAATATAACTACACTTTTCAGGGTTGCCTGGTATGTCGACGCAACTTAACTAAATGCATGCCGTCGTCTAGTATGACGAAAACGGCTGAAAAACCTTACCCTTTGGAACCGCACATACCTATATAGCCCATATAAGGAAGTACCCCCGGGCATAAATGATCACATTCGTGAAGTGAAAAATGAAAAACTTAAGAATCTAACTTTTTTTTTAAGTCAATCAAATGTCAATTAAATTTAAAAGATCAGGCGATTGAAGCTAAAAACATCCTTGATGTGACAGCTGCGTTAGCGCCATTCCCCGGTAACACATGTTTTGTTTGTTTGTTTTGTTTATGTAGACAGCGAAGCGAGTTCTGACGTTTTCTTCCTCATTTGAATAGGTTCAAAGTTACACCACTCTCATTAGTTTTGTCGCTGGACCTGAATACCAACATATGTGTTAATGTATTGAGTAGCGACAAAATTGAAACAAAACTAACAAACGAATAATCTAGTCAGCAGACTAGAATATTCGCTCAGCAATCCCTTATGAAGGAGTAAAACACGTGATCATGGTATTTCTTTTGTTGAAAGAAAATGTTCTCACACCAGTCTAGACTGATGACAAATATGAATGAAGATTTAATAGCACAGTATATTGGAGGACGAAAAACGAGCACCAACAGCTGTAAAATGTAGGATGCCACAACAGATTAAAACGTTCGTGAAATATGCTTTCGGCGTTTGTTTAAAGCACGCAATTGAGTTGCTTTGGTCCTAGTCAGTCATAAATATGACATAACTGGATCATATTTGTTTATGTAAGTTATCCTGTTGAGACCAACGGGAGCAGTGTGACATCACAGTTGTTAGTGGATTTAACCTTGGCAACAATTGCCAACATGGCAGCACGCGATGATGTGAACAAATCACCGAGAAAAGTAAACTGATACATGATTACATTAATAATAGCTCAGTAAAATTTTCGCTCAGCAAGGAGCCCTAATCTTGAAGTAAATCACCTGATGTCAAATACGCGCACGCCTGATATAATTAATTTCCTTTCGGATTCATTTTAGTTCCAGATAAAAGTATATTGATCAATTCAGCAAGGAAAGTGAGTAAGACAGTTTTTCCACAAACTAAAGAAGGCTCCCCTAAACAAATAGATAATTTACATTTGCAAGATGGTTTCTATGACCACATGTAATGTGAAAACTTACATTTCGATGGCGATTTGCGTTTAAACAGGGGCTGCTGCATTTGCGGCACATGGATGGTCTGTCAACAGCTCTCTTAGCAACAGCTTCCTTCCTTCGCGATCCACTTGGAGGCGATTGAGTAGATGGTGGTTTAACAACCACGCGATTGGCAAGCTGATATGGATGATTTACAACCAGCAAATCCTGTTCAACTGCTGTTAGACGCGAATCAAATCGATTCAAGTAATAGCACGTGAAACCAAGTGAACCCAGCGTCAGAATTAAATTGAAAGAGAGGCCGAAGAGGAGAGCGCTGGAGCTCTTATTGCCTTTGCTCTCCATGTTTGTTGATCTGCTAATAGATTGGGCGACTGATGGATGTTTGCTCTAACCTCTTTTTATCTATCATACAACATATAGCTGGTTTTGGTTTTCAGACGATCACAGGATGTTAAGTCAATGTTGACCTCTTTTTATGCTACTCATGTTACCATTAATTTGTTTTCGTGTTGTGCACGACTCGTTTGAGTATCGGTTACAGTTTCCTTTGGTGTTTTTTTTATTATTATTTTTATTTATTTTTTATTTTTTTATTATTATTATTATTTTTTATGTTTATACCAACAACGAGACGAATCAGATTTTGTTGAGCTGAGCGAAAGCAACTTGGATTTGTTTGGAGTCCAATGTAGCTCTTCGTAATCAGCATTTTGTATCGTAAAAAGATTTGAAATTGCTCCAGCTTTGTCTTTTTTTTGTGCAAGTGTGTTTATGTGAAATATCATCACAGGTCAATCCGCGCTAATTAATATAATTATGGAACCCCTTTTATCTCGTGATCCGACTGCTTGAACTCAATATCCGTGATCCCCCCCCCCTTTTTTTTTTTTTTTTTTTTTTGATCTCTTTCCGCCCCATACCACCCCCAAATTTTTTTTTTTATATTTTAAATCTCCCCCG
>Ga0126338_10003360_pt1 | contig 11190 bp, 10 predicted proteins | sample OrbCmetagenome_2_FD_92529 | JGI IMG/M metagenome (GOLD analysis project Ga0126338, IMG submission 92529) | Coral microbial communities from Petempiche,Puerto Morelos, Mexico - Orbicella C C metagenome | ecosystem: Host-associated > Invertebrates > Cnidaria > Coral | place: Petempiche,Puerto...
GAATTACTTGAGCTGAGCGACATCGACAGACTTGGAGAGATACTTGTGGAAACTGAATTGCTTCTGCTGAAGGACGTAGACACTCTCTCAGAGATGCTTTTAGACGCAGAATTACTTGAGCTAAGCGACATCGACAGACTTGGAGAGGTAGCTGTAGAAACTGAATTGCTTCTGCTGAAAGACGTAGACACACTTGCAGAGATACTTTCAGATAGGGAATTAATTGTGCTGAGCGACATCGACAGACTTGAAGAGATACTTGTGGAAACTGAATTGCTTCTGCTGAAAGACGTAGACGTAGACACAGTTAGAGAGATACTTTCAGAAACAGAATTACTTTTGCTGAGGGACATCGAAAGACTTGGAGGGGTACTTGTAGAAACTGAATTGCTTCTGCTGAAGGACGTAAACACATTTGCAGAGACACTTTCAGACACAGAATTACTTGAGCTAAGCGACATCGACAGACTTGGAGAGATACTTGTAGAAACTGAATTGCTTCTGCTGAAAGATGTCGACAATCTTTGAGAGATACTTGTAGAAACTGTAACGCTTCTGCTGAAGTACGTCAAGAAACCTTGAGAGGTACTTTTAGAAACTGAAATGCCTGTGCTGAGGGACGTTGATAGACTTTGAGAGATGCTTTTAGGAACTGAAATGATTGTTGTTAAGGACGTTGACAGACTGGGAGAGACATTTGCTGAAAGGGAAATACTTCTGGTGAGAGATGTCGAGAGACTTGAAGAGGTACTTGCAGAAACTGAAGTTTCTTTGCTTTGAGATGTTGTCAAACTTGAAGATATACCTTTAGACACTGAACTGTATCTGCTTAGAGACGTCGACAGAATGGAAGACATACTTGAAGACCGTGAACGTTCTCTGCTGAGAGATGTCGACAAACTGGGAGACATACTTGTAGTAACTGAACTGCTTGTGCTGGGACATACGCATGTTGAAAGTAGGGTACTGCTAATAGGGGATTTCGGGACATTTGGAGAAGCTAAGACGCTGTTACTGAGATCAGTTAAGTCACTTGACGACAGACTCGGGGTTTCCGAAATACTTGTTTTTAAGGATGCTGAGGCACTTGCAGAGGCACTTGTGCTGCTGACAGGCAACGAGACACTGGGAACCACATAGGTTGAAAATAGAGCATTTCGAGTTGAAGATGACGAGTCGTTCGAAGACGCTGTTCCGAAAACTGAAGCGCTTTCACTTAGCGATGTTGAGTCACCTGCGGACGTACTTGGGAAGACAGTAGCTGTGACTCTAATGGACGTTGAAGCACTTGTAAGGAGACTTGTTCTGCTGCTAAGGGACAACGAGTTACTGGGACATAAGCATGTGGAACGTGGCTCACTGGTAAGAGAAAATTCCAAAACACTTCGCGAAGCATTTCTGTAACTGGGAGACGTTACGCCACTTGGAGACACACTGAGGGAAACTGAAGAACTTGCTGTGCTGCTACTGAGCGACAACGAGATACTGGGACATAAACAGGTGAAACGTGGTGCGCTGGTAGTAGATGTCGCGGCACCTGGAGAACCAGCTGTTGCTGAAATTGTAGCGCTTGTCCTGAAGGACGTCAAGTGAATTGGTGACACACTTTGAGAGACAGAGGTAATCGCGCTAAGCGACGTTGAGGCACTTGCATAGGCACTTATGCTGCCGCTTCTGCTGCTGCTGCTACCACTGGAGAACAACGAGATATTAGGACATACACAAGTTGAAGGTAACGCACTTGTAATAGGAAACGTCGATAGACTTGGAGAACCAGCTGTGGCAGCCAAACCACCAGCACCGAGAGACGATGAGTAACTTGAGGACACACTTGAAGGTACGGAAGTACTTCCGCTCAGAGACGCTAAGACACTTGCAGGATACATTATGCTGGTGGTAACGGGTAGTGAAGTATTGGGACATACACACGATGCAAGAGCCACGTTACCAATAGAAGATGTCGAGACACTTTGGGAGACAGTTGAGAACACTGAAGCGCTTGTGCTAAGAAACGTGGAGGAATCTGAATTACGCGTTGGGGAATCTGAAGTACTCGTTGTAAGGGATGTTATAACATTTTCAGAGGAACTCGTCCCGGTAGTGAAGGAAAACGAGATATTTGGGCATACACATGTTGAAATTGCTTCAAGAGGAGATGAAGTGACACGTGAAGAAACAGTTGTGGAAACCGAAGGGTTCGTATTGAAGAAGGACGTTGAAATACTTGCTGACACACTAGTGGAAAATGACGAGCTGGTTCTCGGAGCCGTCGAAATAGCTGCTGAAACGTTTGTAGAAACTGAACTGCTTGTGCTATAAGACGTTGAGGTACTTGAAGAGACACTTGTAAAAGCTGTAGCGCTGGTGGAAGGAGAACTACTCACAGTGGCACTGCTCTGGCTGACTGCTGGAAAAACTGGAAGCATATTGTTCTGGTTTAGTAAATGAATGAGTTGCCAGTAATCGGAGACCTATGTTATACGCGACGGATTATGGGATCGCCAGGGGGCAAACATTACAACTCGCTAGAAAGAAATGTATGGCGTAACGACGTTTCTTTATCAAAAGCGGTGATTTTGAACAAGGAATAACGCATTTTCGCAGTGTTTTTGTGTGGAGCGGAGGTGACGTGTTGGCGAGTGGAAATTGTAAGATTTTGTGTAATTAATACGATAAAATCTATTGATAAACACTCTGTTGCGTCAAGTTGATTGTGAAATCTACCGAATCCACATCAAGTAATGGTCTCGAAATAGTACAAACTTAGTTATAAATTTGAGGGGATTCACTCAATAAAGCCTTTTCAGCTGTAATTACGTGTGTCGAGATTATTTTCTTTTTAGTTACGTGTTCACGTAAAGGATTGATTGATTGATTGATTGATTGTTATCACATCATGGATGCTGGAATTTTACCCCCACAAAGGAGAGCTATTGTTGTGCCAGGGGATGGGAATAATTGTTTCTACCCTGCCGAATAATTGCGCTGTGGAAGCTAAGAGTGAAACCAATGATAGAAAACAAGGGGGAATCCGAAGGTTGTCTAGCACTTTTAATGAGCAACATCCACAGGTTTTTCAGGGACGTGAAACAGAAACAGAAAGCCCTTTGTAACGCAATTCCACCCAGCATTAAAAGGTTTGAAGAACATACCTACGGACAAATGGTATTTAAAGCAAAATCAGCCAACGCTCAGAGAGATATTCATGGAGCCTCCCTTGATCTCTTACAGAAAAGGGAAATTGGTTAAAGACATGCTTGTTGAAGAAAAACTATGAATGCGTTTATGCAGAAACACAATGTACACGCAACAGGAATCGCGTTGGTCTGTACAAAACGATTAGAGCAGACCTTAGTACTCATTGTGACCTTGAATTTATCACGATTTATAGATCTGGGCCATGGCAAAGCGTCTTGTTTGTTTTTTGGCAAGTAGAATCTCAATAAACCAACGTGAGGAAGAACTTTTTTGTTTTTCTGGGTACCTTCGATCGTTGTAACAACCACGCACACCCGGGCACACAGCATAATGTTCGCAGCCGGGTTTAGTCCCAATCATGCTCGTTGTAAATATCAGGACACATGTAATTATAATTGAAAAGGTTTTATTGAGTGAATCCACTCAAATATATACCTAAGTTCGTACTATTTCGAGACCATTACTAGAGTGCTTTGGTTATTGTACGTGATTCGTGTTCTATATTGCAAAGAATACAATTATATGAATGAAAAAGAAATTTCCTATATATTTTCTGCAGGAAATACATTGCTCAAGTGATACTGAAGCTTATTGGCGTTTTGAGTGGGGATATTCGGCTATTTGTACTAACTTTTCCAGCTCCAGAGCTGGTGTTGGTATTCTTTTCAACAAAAATTTCCAGGTCAATATTCTAAGATCCTTCATTGATCTTGAAGGAAGATTTACTATTGCTGATATCGAGAAAAAATTTGAACTAACGGACATTGGAGAGTTCTGAACCCAGATGCTAGGCGTTATATATACTTGGAGAAGGGGAAAAAAAAAACAGAAATTCAATGCGGTTTGGATTTTTTTCCTAGCTAGTGATACTCTCTGCCCCAAAGTTCTAGAAGCAGAAATCTTACCCGGTTACCGAAAAGACCATTCAATGATTACTGTTCGTATTAGCGCTGCAGCAGAGGACCCGGTTTTTGGAAACTAAACACGCATTTTTAAACTGAAACGGACTATGTCAATTTAATGAAGAAGGTCATAGCAGATGTGTCAACGGAATATGATGGCCATTGCGAAGTAGATGAGGTTTTAAAGTGGGAAGTAATCGAAATGCAAATCAGAGCAGCTTCAGTTAAATGCGCTGCTGCCAAAAAATTGAGTCTTAATAGAAAGGAACACTTCCTACAGGAAGATATCTTAATACTTGAAAGGAAATTTCCCTGAGGCAGATCGGAAAACCTTGGAATCGGAACTAGCAACAAAAAGACAACAATTAGAGGAAGTAATTGGTTACAAAAAGCAAGGAGCCATTCTGAGATCAAAAGTGGAGTGGTGTAATGAAGGTGAAAGGAACACATCATATTTTCATAGTCTCAGAAAAGCGACATTTCAATAGTAAAACCATAAGAAATCTTAAAACTGGCGATAACTCAAGGGTCTCAACAGACCAAGAAATCTTACAGGAAGCTAAGACGTTTTAAGAATCTTTGTATTCTTCCAGAGCAGAGCAAAATCTCCATAGCGAGTATCAAAACCTTTTCTTTCCAGACGATAATAACCTCAAGCTAAGTTACAACCAGAAATTGTCCTGTGAAGGTCCCCTGTCACCAGCTGAATGTTTTGAGAGTCTTAAGACAATGGAAACGGGCAAGTCTCCCGGGACGGACGCCGCGCCTGCAGAATTTTTCAAAGTTTTTTGGAATGACGTCTCCCCTTTTCTGCTTGGGTCCTTAAATTTATCTATCTCCAAACGGCATCCTTCGATTTCTCGGCGAAGAGGACTAATAACCTTGATACCTAAGAGACCAAACCCCCACTTAGTTGAGGAGTTAGACAGGGATGTCCTCTGTTCCCCTATCTTTTTATTTTATCTGTTGAAACACTGGGAAATGCGATTGAAAGTCACGATCATATCAAGGGCATAAGTATACTAGATTCCGAGTGTAAAATTAGCTAATAAGCAGATGACACAACTTTAATTCTCGATGGTTCGGATACCTAGATGCATTAGTACTTTAGTCTACTTAATTCATTTGCAGAATTTTCCGGTTTAAATATTAATTACGACAAGACAGAAGCACTCTGGATTGGCTCAATGCGTCTGAGCAAAAGAATGATCCCATTTAAGGGAGAGTTACACCTGGATGTGAATGAACTAAGAACTGATTTTATGAAGAAATTGGAAGGGGTAAAGAAGACACACACAAACACTGAGACAGTCCACTACAAAGCGGGTGCACGTCAAGTTGAGAGTGGACTGTTTGGCGTTCGTCCATTAATTTTTAACCTCTAAATTTAAATTTTAACCATCCTAAAATTTTCTCATATTTCCTTAAAATCACAGCCCCTCAACTATTTCCCTCTTCTTCACGAACACTCTAAAAGTCACCCAATAATTCAGAGATATTTATGGGGTTATCTGCTACAAACCTATGACGGCTTGTTTTAGATTGCATGAGATTTCGCAAAGAAAATAGGGATATAAATTAGATAAAAGATCAAAAAGTGACAAAAACGTAGTATTCAGGTATATTTCCCCCTAAAAGAATTTTTTCCTGAGAGCACAGACTTTTCTTAAATTTCTGTCCTTCTTATGGTGCCGTTCTGATAGTCGTAAAGCAGATTTGTTATGGTAATTTTATCATGCATGACGACGACAAAAAAATAGCAAAAGCTATGAATTTCAAACTTAAATGCTTTCCGTTCAAACCGATATAACAGAAGCCGGCTATTGAAGTCGCAGTATTTATGCAGACAGCGTGACGAACTCGCGTGTTCCCAGCGAGTCTAATAACTTATTCAAACGGTTGGCTTCACTCTCATGATCTGTGATTGACAGCTAATTATAAAAACCGCATAGGGTTCTAGAATAGTGTATTTGAAAGAAGTAAGTTGGTCTTGGTACGTTTAACAAATGTATATTGCTTTCGTTTTATAGCGCTTTAAAGCAAAATCGGACAAAGAATGATTCTTAGATACTTGTTTTCCCCGTCTCAATGTTAACAATTATTATGTGGGTAAACTCTCAAAATGAAGCTGTTAGCGAAATGTTCAAATAAAAGCATTAAGCAGTCTACTGCCCAAGTACTGTTTAGTGTGCTTCAAAAAGGCAAACATGATTTACAAAATCAAAAAAATTGTCGTTTTTCTCACGTTTTTAACTTGCCCGCTGCTTTCCAGATCTTTCAGTTCTAGGGAGCTTTTGGATTGTACTTAAAAAACGCATGTTATGACGATGCAGCTGATAGGTATGAAGCAGTAATTTACTAAGTACATCGCTGTTTGGTTCTCGATACTTCGCAAACCAAACGTGTCGCTTTGAACATGGTTTCCTTATGTGGAGGGCTGTAACGAACTATACAACAATCATACAACATTATTCAGCTCTATACGGTGCATTAAACACTTTGTAATTGACAGGACAATTCTTAGCGCGTAAACCAGTAAATTCGTTAGTTAGTTTGTTCGGACTACAGCCTGCGTATGAAGCGAGGAAAAAGTTATTAGGAACCAAGATGTCAGACTGCGTATCAATGCGAATGTGGGACGCAGACTCAAGTCACTGCTTACATTTGTAGTATTCTCTAAGTAAATTAAAACGCCAAGCTTTACGTACATTCGATCTTGTTTAAATTTATGAGTCAAACTTCGACATGATTTAAAGTCTAGCGCCATAACCAAGTTGTTTAAGTTACCTTGTTTAAATCGACCTCTCCTGATGTATTTCTGAATGAACCACATCACACATTCTTCATCATCCGCAGACGCATTTATTGATGTTGAAAGTTCCAAGCTCAGGTCCTTATCTTAGTATCAGGCAGGTTATTTCAGGAGTTACTGCTTCTTTTTATTAATGTTCGGTTATGTTAAAAAGTGCTTATTTTCCCTATATTACGCTTGCATCAGTTTGTCCGATACATTATCTGTGAAGTTATAAGTGTGCCTGTTCTGATCAGTCTAGACAGTGGTGTTCAACAATCAATAGACCTTAGTGCATCTGTTTACTGACTGAGAGCATGTTTTCCACAAGACATATGTGCGTCTAGCCATTTTTGTGTCTTCGCGGCACTGTTTAAGGTGTTCTGTATACGGCAGTCTTATTAAATTTCGAACTTTTTAAAATAACATTCAGGGAAAGAGTCCGTTCACAAGTGAAAGCGTCAACGACACCGGAGAAGACGGAATCATGTCGGGTAACCACCTTACCTTGTAAAACAGCAAACAGCAGAAACACAACCCTGACAGTCCGCATCGTGTTGTTACGGTCCGTTAGTACTTGGTGTGGCGTGTTCGTACCCTGTGCTGAACTGCAGCTTTCCGAATAAATTAGTAACCCTCTTATGAACTTCCTGATTTGATTTGTTCAGTGACCGCTTTTTAACAACTGCAATTGTTGAAGGCTATTTTCAGTTCAGTCTCAGCCACTGGATGAAATTTTCATTTTGATCAAGTCAGTCGATTCACAAAGAATGATCTCTGGAAACTTCTGAAAACGTCAACATGACGCATATTGCAATTGTTCTCGGACGCTTTGTTTTTCCAAGAAAGTGACCTTTCACCCTGAACTGATGCTTCATCTGGATAACACATGGTTGCTACAGATCGTTAGACTTTCATAAGCATCACTTAGTGCTTTCTCAAAACTTTTTAAAGCTTTAAAATAACTACAGTGGAAACCCCTAGTCAATTTTTCGTGAGTGGTGGCTTGTTCTGATTCACTGCAGTCCTCATCCATACATTCCATATACTGGTTTGTATGGCACTGCTATGTGCGATGTCAAGCACAACGTTATAAACACCTTGGTGTATTAATAGATGCACATCTTAATTTTAAACTGCACGTGGATAAACTATTGGTCAAGATTTCCAAAAGAATCGGTGTCCTCAGAAGAATTAGAAACAATCTAACTGTTAACTCAGCCAACAAGGCTTATCAGTCTCTTGTTCTTCCAGTTATGGATTATTGCGATGTTGCATGGAGCATCATTGGGAAAATAGAACGTGATAGGTTAGATCGTACACAGAAATCAGAAGAGCGGCAAAGATTGTCTTGAAGACCAAAGATTCAGACGCCGAGAAGAATTTAAAATGGCTTCCCTTGACTATGAGGTGTGACATGCATACTATTAATATAATTTAACCTTTAAATGCTTAAAGTGATCCCCTCCAATGTTATTTTGAGGCTTTTAGAACTATGCAGTGGAAGTAGGAAGAACTTAATGCTACCCAAAGTGAGAACTGAGACTGCAAGGAGGTCTTTTTATTTTAATGAATCAAAACTTTTTAATGATATTCCAAATGAAATGAAGGATCTTAATTCAATCATGATTTCTAAAACTCGTATTTTAGAATTCTATAGATAACAAGCTTCTAAATTACTGTTAAATTTAGTTGCTGTATTTAGGCTTTTTAAAGTTCTTTTATTTTTGCAGGGCCCTTATTGATATCAGCTTTTTGCTGAAGAGGTCACCCTGGTTAAATAACATTTATTATTTATTTATTTATTTATTTATTTATTTATTTATTTATGTCGATTCTAACTTTCGTCACGGTAATCTTGAACATAATAAGAATTACATGAAGAAAAAAAAACTTTTTCGAAGAAAAACGAAGTTATTTTAAATATCCAGCGCACTTCATTAATTTTCGATTTTCTGCTCTGCAATAACCGTCTGGAAAGAGTCACCTCTAAATTTAGCACCGGACTGCTGAGCGGAAGGTCGTGGGCTCAAACCCCTGACTGTTAAAATACCTAAGATTATGCTGGCTGTGCGCTCAACATCTGCCTTAGTTTATAAGATCTCATCATTGGCTTGTCTTCTTCTCCCCCTACCTAAAACTCGAAGGGGACCTAGAAGAATCCAAACACTTATCCCCACGTGGTGGGCAGTACGGATTTAATTAAATCGATAGTCTGGGTGACTGCTGGACTAGCCACCTCAGTTGGATACGGAGACCAACAAGTCATATTGCTGTTGGCACTGCGCTCCTACTGGGAGTGGAAAGGACCAGACTTTGTAAATGCATTAATCCGAGTTTTTTTTGTTTTTTTTTTGCCTTGTTATGTTTTTGGTCGACTGTTTGTTGTTTTAGTTGTTGTTGTTGTTGTTGTTTTTTGGTTTTGCTAATCAGGCAGCGAAATATAAACAAGCGAAACACGACCATCAGAAAGCCAGTCCCCTGACCCTGACCTCGGAAATATGCAGTTCCCCTTAAAGTACCGAGCACGACTTTCCCAAATGTTTCCTGGCCTTAAAAACTGAATTGCGGGAGGGAGGCAAAATCTATCATATACCCCCCAAAGAAAAGGCCGTAAAAGTCCCTCAAAACGATTTAAGCTCATGGCTTCTTTTCACGATATTACAGGTATTTAAGGTGACTGCCTGTGTGTGCAAGACAATTACCATGTTTTCACAAGAGTAAAACAAATGTCACTCTCTGTCTCTCTGTCAGTGGTCGCATATAAGAATGTGTTTGTCAACATAGATCGGAGTTTTGGAAAATTTTACAAAATCTATAACAATATGCAGTGGGCGAATCGCCAGTATATGTTTAATTATAATCCATCAAATATTCTCGCTCGCGCGCGATTGGTCTAAGTAAGTCACGTGACCGAATATTCCTCAGCCAAAACTGGGGAATATCCGAGGATATTCCCCAATTTTCAAAACTGCGCGTGTTGCGAAAAAGATTTGAAGGATAATAAACACAATAGCCTCCATTTAGCGCAAAAATATGCTCGAATATTTGTCCTTGGACATTATCTGTTCCTCGAAGCTGACAGTTTTCCTCGAGCTACGCTCTCGGAAAACTGTTCGCTTCTCGGAACAGATAATGTCCGCGTACAAATATCCTAGCATATTTTAGCGCAAAATGGAGGCTATTGTTTATTTAATGCGGGAAATACGAAAAACTTAATTAATCGGAAAACGGAGACGTTTCGTTTTCTCGCGCAATATTTATTTGCAGAAATACGTGCTTACATTTGCTCCTCGTCAACCTTAACTAGTTTCAAGCAAAAGCATTAGTTTTCTTCCGCATATCAACAGAATTTACAACATACTTTCCGAAAGATTCGTATTTTCTGTTTCATGCGTCAATATGGTAAGTTCTTCCGGAACCGCAAACACTGTCATACCGTTATCGCCTCTTGCCGTTTGGAACGCAGCCCACCTTTTCAGCAGAAATAGAAAGACTGAACTATTCAGTGCTCTTGCTTTCCCCAGTTTCGCATTGCTGTGGTTGGGAAAAAAAAGTCTATTTGTACCCGATATCATCTAACTTGAAAACAGAGACAACCAGGAGCGCATTTAAGGCTCGGCTACGTTTAATATTTGCGCCATTCTTGTAAGCCAAATGTTAATTAACAGTATCTGTACTTAAATACCCATCACTTTAAGGATGAACACAGATGGGCAAGGAAGAAGATTTTATTTGCCCGGGCTTCTTCGGTATAGTTCAATTACACAATATTGTTTATTGTCAGTCATAGATACTATTGTTAAAGAGACGCTTCATAAACGTTACCAGGTTCTTCGCGATTCTCCCCACAAGCAGAACAACCCATTTGCCAGTTCCCACTGAATACCACTCTCATTGCGTTCTTCTTGTTGTTTTCTTTCTACCAGCCGCCAGCTGCTGTGACGATCAAGGTCAGTTTTAAATCATGTCAGTTCCTTTGTGAACATTCCTTCGAATATGTTCTGCCAACTTCATGGGCTAGAAATTCTCACGATTAACAAGTTTAGGAAGGCAAATCTTGATAAAGAGAGCGATACGTACATGCAAGAACGCCATGAAGCCATGCACCAGGAGATAAACTGTGTTCTACAAAGCGAAATTACTGCGAAGAAAAATTATTAGTATTGGAAGGGAGCCGAACCCATGACTTTCCGAATGTGCATCTGTCGCATATTGTGGTTATCAAGCAACCTGATCACATTTTTTACTTTCAGAAGAATGTCGCCATTTGTTGTTTGGCCCCGCTAAAGCATTCAA
>Ga0126338_10003361_pt1 | contig 11189 bp, 11 predicted proteins | sample OrbCmetagenome_2_FD_92529 | JGI IMG/M metagenome (GOLD analysis project Ga0126338, IMG submission 92529) | Coral microbial communities from Petempiche,Puerto Morelos, Mexico - Orbicella C C metagenome | ecosystem: Host-associated > Invertebrates > Cnidaria > Coral | place: Petempiche,Puerto...
ACTACCACTACCACTACCACTACCACTACCACTACCACTACCACTACCACTACCACTACCACTACCACTACCACTACCACTACCACTACCACTACCGCTACCGCTACCCTACCGCTACCGCTGCCTTTGCCGCCGCTGCTGCTACTCAAAGAGGATTGACGAAGTTAACGCTCACTTTTGGCAACCCTCAATATACCTAGGGGAAAATACAAGTGGCTCAGACTTCCTTTTGGCCTGAAAGTCAGTTCAGAAGTCTTCCAAGAGAAAGTTAATTCCTCCCTACAACGAGTTATAAGAATCACAATGTGAACATTCACGATGTGAACGTGCTCAGGTTACTTGAGACAGCAAGGATGAACGGCATAAAGTTCAATCCAAAGAAACTGCAATTCAAGAGAACCACACGTGAATTCTTTGGACAAACTCTGACGGCACGAAGATTTCTGACAGAAAAGTAGAGGCCATTAAGTAGATGAGTGGACCAAAAGAGAAGCAAGGTCTTCAGAGTTTCCAAGGCAAGGTTATTATCTGAACGCTATTTCAGTCCAGCTGATGAAACTCTCCGAGCTACTCAAGCCACTACTAAGAGAAAACGTGGAATGGACTTGGGATTCGGCCCATCAAGTTTCGTTTGATGGAATCAAAGAAGAGCTTACAAATTAAAGAATCCCGTACTCGAGGCGTATTTCAACCCCAAGTCTGAACATGTTATCGAGAAAGGATGCACCGTTGAAAGAATTGGGTACAGTTTTATCACATGCAAGATGGTAGAACAGTGCTCTACGTATCCCTAACACTAACTCCTGCTGAGGAGCAGTATTGCAACATTGAGAGAGAACTTGTAGGAATAGTAATCGTCATGGCAAGACCGCCAAACTATGTGTATGGTGACCCCGTTCGAGTTCAGACAGATCGCAAAACCACTGGAGACCATTTGGAAGAAGCAAATTGCCACAGCAAGCTCAAGAAAAAGACCACTTTTAAGGCTTGCAAGATACGAGATCAAGTTAGAGCACATTAGGGGAAAGGAAAACTCAATAGCAGAAGCTTTGAGTCCAGTCGAGCCGCTCAGTCCAGAGCGTCAGGATAGAAAGCAGATGAATGCAATTCCGGTGCATCAGGTAACGCCATTGCAGCAACAGACAATCGCCTTGACAGAACCAGAATTGCCACCAATGCAGATCCAGCTTTGAATCAGCTACGACATTTCACATTCCACGACTGGCCACTTCAAAAGCGTCAACTTCCAGAACCAGAGCGGCATTACTGTAATAATTATCGTGAAGAGGTAGCAATCGAAGATGGACTGATATTCAAAGCTCATCGTTTAGTGATTCGCATATTGCAGAGAGCAGAATATCTGAGAGATCTTCATGCAGAACATTTGGGAAAGGGGAAAAACTCTACCAGGAGTGCGCAAGACAGTGTTTTCGCGAGGAAACAATGAACACGTGTGACATTTACCGGAAAGAGAAGCCAACTCAACAGAAGGAACCGCTCATGACGCATGATGTACCCAGCATGCCAGGAGTCAAACTCGGAATCGACATATTTGAACATCGTTCTCACCACTACCTACTCGTTCCAGATTAGTTTAGTAAATTTCCTATTGCGAAGAAACTGTCTAATCAGACGTCAGGTCACGTGATTGGTCTCCTCAAGAAAATCTTTGCAGAATATGGGATTCCAGGAGAAGTGCACACAGATAGAGGAACTCAATTTGAATCCGACGAGTTCATAGCATTTGCTGTTTAGCACAGGTTCTAGGTGCCCCAGGTACCCTCAGTCGAATGGTTTAATCGAATCCATGGTCAAAACGGCAATGAACGTCAGGGAAAAGGCAAAAGAGTCAGGTTCTGACCCACATCTTGCAATGCTGATCTACGAGGGTCTGGAAGGGTATTTTCGGGATCCGGGATTTGATTAAAATACGGTGCGGGAATCGGGAAAATGATAGATATCTTGACTGGACCCGGGATTTGACTGCTTCCCGGGAAGCGGGACTCGCCAAAATTTGGGCACGGGATGCGGAATTTTTTTGGCCTGTCTGTCGGGAATTCGGGAAATCATCACGATCCAAATAAACGTTCTAGCGGCCAAAAAGAATCAACCAGGCGAGCGCTAAGCGGCCTCTCCTTCCATACCAAACTATACAGTGTGCCTGGTTAATAGTTATCTTATTGAAATAGTCAGAGGGTATTTTGTTTAAACCAGATGTAATAGCATAATAGCGTACCAGTTATTGACTCGATGCTCAATTGACTCAATTCCTCGAGCTCTTCAGTCTCTTCACAGGTTCACATTTATTGTAATCTTGAGGAGAATTTCTCAACAGCTTAACCGCTAGTTGCCCGAGATATGGCAAATAGTGATACCAGCTCTGTTACAGTAAGAGTTTTGGTCTCGTTTTATCTTACGACCACCGACGATACTTCCAGTTCTAGCGCCAGAACCTCGGCGATCCACAAAGAGAAATTCAATGTTCCGCTAAGCGGCGACGAACACAAAGACCTGTTCAACTTTGCGAAACACTTAAAAAAACCTTCACTGGGTTAGCAGAAATCGCTACGAGTAAAGGCCTTGGAGAAAACCCCTAGGTCACGATTGCCATATCGTGCTCTTTCATCATACGGAGGTACAAAAAACTATTTCTTTTTGCAGGAGCCTTTAAGAATTGACAATAAAGTTGACAGTTACTTTTGATGATACATTGTTCGTGCTAGTCTTACGCAACTCGTTTCGTCCTGGCCAAGGGACTCATCAGAGACTTGTCTGCTTGGCAAACTCATTAGGCATCGCGCCTAAAGTCCCGTTCGCTAACAAAATGGTGACAGCAATCTCGCCTTATATCGCATAAGGATTCCCGACCGCACAAATAGCCTTTAGAAACACACGTAAATTCAAAATATCAATCGAAAGGGCCAATCTTACATTCATTAGCTTTTGTAGAAGTTAAACTTTTTAATGTATTTTCTGGGAAAGAAAAACGGGACTCGGGATAGTGATGAAAAAAGTGCAGGATGTGCGGGATTCTCGTGAAAAAGGAGCGGGAATGCGGAATCAGGAACCCCCTTCCAGACCCTCATCTACAGATCCACACCAATCAGACCGGCTCAACTACGGTTAGCAGAATTGCTTCCCCAACCCAAGTATAGAGCACTCCTGCTCATTCATCAATATCTGGATCCTAATCTGGAGAGGAGCAGGGAAGTGAAGATAGCACAGAAACAGACCCAAGCTGATTACCACAATCATAAACGGCCAAGAAACTTTATAATCTAAAGCAATACCAGAATGTTCGATGTCAATTGGATCCGAATGAAGTAGTCTGGCAGAAAGCAACAATGATTAAGCAACCCACTGACAGATCACTCAAACGTTACCAAGTACGTACAGACTGAACCTGGAGATATTTCACCAACCGTCGCCGCTTACGTCTTGCAATTCAAATCGACCAACAACCAGAAACTCTAATAGGGCTGCCTACCACTTCAGCAGAATACGTTACGCCAAAATCATGGCCGATGAATACTGTCAACCATATACTACCGACACAGTGTGTGCAAGACCGCACCCATTCCGACATTGCAACCTTTGGACCACGACGAACTGTTAGACCACCAAAGAGACTAACCGAAGAAGTTTAACTGTAGAAGCACTAACAAAACTTTGGGAACTTTCAGTTTATTTTTTTTGAAAGGAAGTGAGGGAAATGTTGTAATTCTAGATACGTGCACTATGTGTGAATCAATCTGAATTAATTAAGCTATGAATGCGTACAGAATGGGTGAACTGTCAGGAATATTGACGCTAGTAATTATTATTCAATTTCAGTTGAGTTTAAACGCCGTTCAGTTTAAATTAAGTTCTGTGTCAGTCGCTTCGCGTTCGGAAAATATGGTAAAAAGGGTCAAAAAGCATGAGGAAGCAGGGAGCGCGACCTCGTATAGAGAGTCCGGATTCAGGACCTTCGATCCGATAACAAACTGGTATTCGCGATGATCACAGTTTTAGTATTTGGTGGTTGTTTGGATTACTAAAAATGCTATGCCCACTGAAACTAGGTGCGTGTACATATGAAAATGCATTTCAATTGACGTTACTCCCAACTGCAATTTTTTTTCACAATTTTACAGTTAAAAAGCAAGTGTTTTTATTTTCTTTTAGGACATTGTGGTCAAGGTGACATTGGGAACGAAGAAGATAGAACGTCACGAAAGTTCGTACACTAAAATTGTCAAGTTTGCCATGGAAAACGTAAGAATTGATGATGTTGTTTATTTATTGAGCACCATGATCAGGTATAGATTTACAAACGTGAGCCAGTGTTCAAGTGACCTTGACCATGGCTGCATAACCTGACATAAAAGGGTACTGATGGGCCATGGTCTTTGTTTCACGTGTTATGTCAATATTTTGACCACCGGCGTTTTTTAATGATTGGTTGATGGAATGGGTGAAACGTTTACAAGGTATACGTAAATCAGGCAAATGGAATAAACTGGGACTCAAAGATATAGGAATTAAACCGACGAGTTTTTAATGGAACATGCAAGAAGAACTTGGCTGTTCCCTTTATTTGCCACATTTTGTGTATGGTATGTCAAAATTGTATAAAGTCCTATTCAAATATTGTTTATGTAAGTTTGGTTACTTGGAGGCACGGTATCCTCTTGGCCCCGGGGAGGGGGGGGGGGTACACCTGGAAAAATTGGGCGGGGTGTGCGGCCCACTTCCCAAAACCCTTACCCTATTTGACCAAAATCTGCGATATTCCCTATCCTTTTTATCACCTGACCATAAATTCGAAACCCTATTTATGACCTGACCCTTAAATCAAAACCCTGTTTCAGATCTGTGTTACAATTAGTTCCCTAGTTCAGACCAATGTTAAATTACTGTAAACATAGTTTGTGAAGGGCTTTTGTTGATTTTCTTTTCGACAATAACGAAAAAGGGGCTTCTTCTTAAAAACATACCCATATCAAGGCCGGAGTACAAAACCCATACCCTATTTATGACCAAAACAGCTGAAAAACCATACCCTTTGGGGCCGCACATACCTATATAGCCCATGTAAGGGAGTCCCCTCCCCCCCGGTCTCATGGTTAGTGTGCTCGACTCCGGATGAATGAATATATGAAAGACTTTATTAAAGTGTCAATAGTATTTAGATCGAGCGGTCCGGGTTCGAGCCTGGTCGGGGACATTATGACATTCACTCTCACAGTGCCTCTCCACCCAGGTGTAAAAATAGCTACCGGCGCATTAATGCTGGGGGTAACCCTGCGATGGACTAGCATGCCGGGCTTGAATAGATGCTGAATCATGTTAATGCTTTCGGCTTCTAGAAAGAATCATCGCTGTCAGCGTCCGGTAGCCTCTTGGGATTCAGTAGCTCCTTGTCAGTTGACATAAAAAAGTTTAGCGAATCCAATACAGATACAGCTAGTTTTACTGAGAACAGGATGGTATTCTCCTCTGGAGGACACAACTTGCCTGAACCCATTGGATTGCAGCTGATGCCTATTGACAACGCTGTTGAAGATAGTTTTTTCAGAGTTCTTGACCAGCGATACCGATGTCGAGGTTTGGCACAGCGAAGAAGTAACGTGAAAAGGATCTTACGGGAATACCCTAGGATAAAAGGGGCTTCTAAACCTCAAGGTACTATCTCACATTCATCCGTTCAAAAATACGTAGAATACTAAACAGAAAACAGCCAGAATAGCATTCTTACTAATGATGGTAACAGTGATCTGCAGAAAGAGGGTTGAGAGTATTTCTTTTGAAATTTTCAGATCCTGATGTGCGCATTCCTCTTACTTGGCCAGTCGGTACCTATGGTCTCCCCATGACAAAGTCAGGATGTCCGAAAGGAACGTTTTGGCACAAAGGGACCCGTTACCATGACACCGAGGATAATGCCTCAAACAACTATTGGTCAAATCCCTATGATTTAGCAGGACACGTTAGTAAAAGTAACATGGAACAAAAGTTCTGCATGAAGACCAGAGCTGAAACCTCAAAATACAACCTCCCCTGGCCCAAAGGACAATACTGCATCTACAAGAAAGGAAATTGCCCTCAAGGTGAGTAGATTGTTCTTCGGGTCGGTGATGAACCCTATTTCAATAAATGATGGTCGGAACATTTTCGATTTATCTTACCGATTTAGAACAACACACGAAAAATATATTCAGTGATGCAATAGGCCCAAGGCATGCTTCTAATTGTCCACTCAACTTGGTATCAGTCGAGGAAGATGACCAGGTCGGTTCTGTCTCTTTACAAACTTAATTGCATCGTAGTTCCAAATTTGGGAGTGTACAAGAGACTTTTGCAACTTTCTTGTCCACAATTGTTTGAACAGCAAAATGAAAACAGGCAAATTCCTGACCAAAAGTGAAGCTGGACAAATGATTGCAAATAGGGAAAGGAAACTGCTCTTCGGAAAATAAACTATTTTCCTACCAAATAAATTAGCAGAAACCTTCACTATTTGATGAACGGTTGAAAATCTGACCTGACGCCCGGTTATGTTGGTAATGCTCAATTTTAGCAGAACGCAAAATTTTAGATTATTTTCATTTCCCTCCAGTTATGGACTAATCAATGTTCTGTATTGTGCCTACCAGGCTTCAGGGATGGATACATTTATTGGGATGACGAAGATGACAACAACAATAACTGGCGCAGCGGTCAGCTACCAGACGGCAGTTATGACAGAAACACAAACATCTATTACTGCTGCCGGGATGATGGATATGCTACTAAGGCCATTTATCTCCCAATTGACACTCCCTTCGTTTTGCTCAAGTCTGGTAACCGTCATTGTCAGAATGTCCATGGTGTCAACACGCGAGAAGAATTCTTTCGTTGGGACAGTGAAGACGATTCACCGCATGCCATGGCAAAAGGGAAACACCCCTTTCTGGAATACCTGGGCAACAAAAATCTGAAAGTCCACTACTGTTATTATTATTAACAGGGATAAAAATGGGGATAGGACGTACGCATCGTCACATGAAATGCATGCAAAGTAGTTGACTGGAAGTTTTTCATACATTAAAGCTACGCGCTGAAAAGGAATAATGAAAATAAAAGTGCAAGGCACAGTTCTTTCTGCTTTTAACGCCATTGTTTTTTGGGGGAATAATAAAAGTGACCCAACCAGTTCTACCATTTATTTGCGCCTTGTTTACATGTTTGACTCGCATTTTTGGCTAGCTACAGGCAAGAGTTAACCGATCTCTTTCAATTTGACGTCCTAACTGAGGAATGCTTGAATCTGAAGTAAAACCTTTTTTTATTGTGGGAGCAAAAGCAATTCAGATATCGGCAAATTTTTAACATCTCGTCTTTACAAAGAAACTCCCATAACCTTAGAAATCCAATGGCATATTTTCTTTGCCACTTTATGGAACAAATTAACCTCGCGTCTCTCAAGTTTTTACCTGCACATTTCGTGATAATCATGACCATGCACTAAATCACTACACGAAATGCTGGTTAAATTTATTCTGAGGTAAGCTAATAGACTTTGCATAATTGGCGCCTAAATTTGAATGACCGTGCTGATGCTTATTTCACTCGTCACCTTTTTATTACCCACACTTTGTTCCTCCGACCTATCTCCAATTTATCTCTTTCTGTCCAAAAAAATACCTTAGTGCGATAAAAAGCCGCATCTTAGTTTCCCTTTAACGAGAAATGACGCCGCCAACTTCTAGATACCATTTTTCACTGCAGTGTTACCACCTTGTGTTGGGTACTATAATTATTCAAGATCTTTGTCGTAACATTCCCTGTGAGGAGTTTGCCAGTAAGAGATGAGAATTGATAAACGAAAATTCGCTTTAAAAATGTGATGATTCCTGGAAAGATTTTACTTTCGCTAAAAGTAAATGCACTTATTTGAGATGCCAAAAAATCATAGAACTCGATAAATCTTTCCCACCAATAATCGGGCCATGTCAAGACCAGGCGTCAGTTTCTCGAAAGTCCCGGAAACTTTTCGGGTCCGCAAAGCGATTTTTAGCTAATCTGTATCGAAAAATAGAGAGGTGTGTACGCATGAAACTTCTTATATGAAGGGAACCTCTGTTCATATTACAAATACGTGAATAAAGCAGCTCTGTAATATCATAAGGTTGGAGATTGCTATGGCTTTCTGCATGCGAAAACCTTTCGCGAGCTTGGAGAAACGAGCCCCAGATTTTGATGTCAAAAGGATACCACTTATCCCTTACAATGGGTTCCCAGCGGAAGAATATTGGCGGAACATTCAGGAAACGTTTGTGTAAATCTTGCATTTTTATGTGAACTCCTATCTAGATTGGGTGAGGACCATACTCGGGAAGGAGACCGCAAGTACACAGCAAGTCCACAGCGTGCGCGGTTCCCCCTATCTTACATAAATAGAATTCTATTATATAAAATAATGAAAGATGCGAATGCAGCCATAACACTACTGGAAAAAAAAAATTTTCAGGTCATTTTTCCGGTAGTGTTATGGCTGCATTCGCATCTTTCATTATTTCATTTAATTGCTACTGTTGCACATCTATTACCATGGAATTCATATGCTTGAGCCGAGTATTACGTCCACTGAACATATAGGGCCGAACTCCCACACGACTGCTCTCATGTGGCTCTGATAGCTCAGTTGGTAGAGCATTGCACCGGTGGGGCAAAGGTCGTGGGTTCGAATCCCGTTCAGAGCCAAAAATTTTTTCAGGCCATTTTTTCAGTAGTGTTATGGCTGCATTCGCATATTTCATTATTTCATTTAATTGCTACTGTTGGACATCTATTACCACAGAATTCTATTAGTATAGTAATACAAATGCGGCAATCTGCTTGGCTAAGCTACTGGTACATGTAGACTCTCAGCCATCACATAACAATTCAAATTATTCTCGCGTTTTGATTGGTTCTTCTGATCTATCGGAGGACAGACTTACAGATGACGTCATTAACGTTAACATTGTTTTTGTGTCTCTGTTGTATAAAACAGATAGATTTCATGTCGCCGTGCGTCTGTTCACTAATTGATCACGGAGGACGTCAAAATGTAGTAAAAAGTTACCATAGCAACTGTATGAACTGCTAAAAACACCCTTAATTTTGGCTTTCAGTGCTTTAAGTGCTTTAAGTGCTGATAACTCAAAAACGAGCCTGGTGATCCCAATTTTTTTATTATCGAATTTTAACTCACAGGATAAGACGCAAAGTTTGCCCAAGTTTTTTTTTTTTTTTTTTAATCTGTATATGGAGTCGAAAGCCAGTTTAAATTTTCGAAATTTTAGTTGCCTCTGAACCTTATTTCTTTTTGAAACCTCGATTATTTCTGAAACGCTTTCCCCTGGAAAATCATTACAGATCATGATCAGCTTTTCAAACCTTTACTCTCCTATACCCCAAGAAATGGGCCTGGTTTTGGAGAAACAACACACTTCTAGGAACTGGATAATTTTCGTCAGAATTTAATCTTGTTTTATTAAATTTGACAGCAAAGTGACATCCGTTAAAACTCAAAGGATATGTTTATTTCTCGAAAATCCTTTAAAATTCTCGCCTAAGGATTGAAAATGGAACAGTGCTTCCAGCTTGATCATTTTTGTTTGTTTGTTTGTTTGTTGTTTTTTTGCGTACAAAATCACCAAAATTCACAACCATGAAACTGAATGAGGGGAGGAAAGGGCACCGTAAAAAGCATTCTGTTAAAAGAAGAACAATCGTACAGTAGCCTGTCATTTAGCGGTAGCCGTTCGTGACAAGGAGATACAAACAAAAGCTAACCAAGAACAAGATGCAGATATGAAGAGAAGTATGATCACAAGCTTGGCTAGAGATTTGTCGTTTAAAATCGCGCACGCACACTGTGCCTCCAGTGTTGCTGATTGTAACAGGACTACCGCGCTCAAGGTTGAATACTCCTTCAGTAGTTGACACTTTTAGACTAGGAGAAATAGGACCAGAAGAGAGCAGGGTGATCTTTATTTCTTTTTCAGTCACAGCGAAATCCATCAGGCTTCCCAGATAATGCACGCTGATTGTCATCTTTGTGACATTGGGTGGTAATGAGGGATTAAAAGCCAGTCCAAAATTTTTCAGTCGGAATCCTCCATAACCATAAAGTACAGTCTGCAAAAAGCCACCAGCACCCGTAATGAAGTTGACCGCGCCCCAAATATCGCGCCGCTCCGTCCATACCTAGTGTGAAGAAAAAATTGAGTAATCTTGTAATTCAATATAGGTGGTCATAAAAAGCTGAAAATATTACAAAATCAATCACTATAGCTGTAAACGGTTTAACAACCAGATTCAGATTTAGAATCAACGTTTTTCCTTTTTTTTTTTTAAAGGAGCTCAGTCACAGTATTTTGAGTTATTTTGGCCACGTACAAAATTACCTTTAAATTGAAGGAAACCCGAAAAGAGTAGTTTACTAAGACAAGAAAACACCAAGGAGATAATAATAAACCATAAAGGAAAAAGATGGTAAAAGGATGGAGAAGATTGACACGGATTGTAAATGACGAACTTGAAAAATTTAGGCTTAACTCAATACTCACAAAAACTCGCAATAAAACCTTGCAACCGCTGAGAAGCGAGAGAAAAGCCCCAAAAAACAAAACCAAAAACAAAACCGAACAAACAATTCACGTTTGATTTTGATTTTCATCTGAACGACTGAGAAAACAACTACTCCTTTTTCGTACTGGTTAGTCAAAATTAATCAGATTAATCAGATTATGAACAAATCACACAGCTGGTAATCAAAATGTGTATCTTCCATTGCACTTCATTAATTACTATTACTAGAGCAGTGTGCTGATAACAGTCGTACCTTAAATGGTCCGCGGATATTTTCATAATTCTTTAGAAAAGGTTTCTCAGCTTTCTTATTCTCTCCTAAATCCAGCCAGCCAATAGCGAACATAGAATGCGTCATGGCCGGTCCATCAGGGTCGGTACGTTCTTCATAGAGTTTCAAGTCATTATAACGGACCTGCATAGAAATTGTCAGCATACACAGTCAATTACTGCCCAGTCGTGAGTATCATATGTTATTTTGAGTTCTCAGTTGAGTTCTGGCTGACTGGCTGACTGGCTGACTGGCTGACTGGCTGACTGGCTGACTGGCTGACTGGCTGACTGGCTGACTGGCTGACTGGCCGACT
>Ga0126338_10003362_pt1 | contig 11189 bp, 8 predicted proteins | sample OrbCmetagenome_2_FD_92529 | JGI IMG/M metagenome (GOLD analysis project Ga0126338, IMG submission 92529) | Coral microbial communities from Petempiche,Puerto Morelos, Mexico - Orbicella C C metagenome | ecosystem: Host-associated > Invertebrates > Cnidaria > Coral | place: Petempiche,Puerto...
GTCTTGTGTAGTAGTGAAATGTTGTTTTTATTTGTTTTGTAATATTCTTTTCCTTTTATTTTTTTTGGAGAAAGGTCAATATTTTTTTTGGGGAGGAAGAGATTAGGGGGGGGGGGGGAGTGGGGCAATTTAAAAAAAAAAAAAATTTCAGCACAGCAAAAACAGCTGAAAAAAATTCGTGCAAGGGGAGCCACGGGGAAAAAATCGAACAAGTGATGTCTACTAACCAGGCCCTGTGTTTGACTTCTTTAAAAAATTATTACACAAGCTATGCCACCACCCAAAAAATCATGCACAACCTAAAGAAGAGAAAAAAATTTCATGACCCAGAAAACTGCCCCCCCCCAAAAAAGAACATAATGGTTTGCCCCCAAGAGATTATCAAGGTAAGTACCTTAATAATCTCTTGTTCGTCCCTTATTAAAACGCCGTTGATCCCTTGGCTGTTGTCACAATGTGCAATAATCTGAAGACTAGTTTGATTATCATTTTGGAGACGAAAGCTCTTGGTTCACATATCTGAGGGTAGGGTACCCAGCGGAATAATGTTAAAATCTCTTTTTTCTTACCGACTTCTTCGCTCCTTGCCCTTTTTAAGGCCCTGAGGAAAATAAATGAAATATTTGTAAAGTTAAAGCTCGCAAAACTCGCCTTGACAATTTTTCAGTTGAAATAATCTTCTACCCAGGGGTATATATGGGTACCGGCGAATTTAATGCTGGGGGTAATCCTATGTTGGACTAGCATCCCATCCAGGGCGGGGGGGGGGGAGTAGAAATACTCCTGGTGTCTTCATGCCACGGAAATGGGATAAGCTCTGGCTGTAGCGGCCACTGGCTTGACGTAGACATTACCTTATTCAGCAAACTAAGCACAGCTTACATCTCTTACCTGACCAGCTCTAAGTTCGCCGCTAATCAGTAACAGACTTCCCTCTCTCTGTGTTTTGTTGTCAGATACTGGCACGGGACTGTCACCATTTTCTAAAAAAAAATGAAAATAGTCATACGCAAGTGCATTAAAAAAAATAAAATTCACCACATGTTGAAGCATCTCTTGAATGATGTCTGTCCTCACCTAATTCAGAAGCCGCTTTAGTTAGACCACGACTTGCTGGTCTACCTTCATCATCTATACAAGAAAAAAATGGCAGACACTTACTTTGAGATATTTATTTTTAAAGGTTTTCACACCTATTGTGCGCATTGCTATTAAGAACATGAAACATGAAAAGTAAGGCGCTGTTTAGTTAAATAGTGGGGTAGTACGTGAAGGAGATGTACCTTGTAGTGCAAGAGGATGCTAAAAAGCCGCCTCTTTTGTTAGGCGTATAAATCTACTATTTGTTATTGGACAGAAAAATGTGGCAAGCCAGTGAGAGGGGGGGGGGGGGCGTAATTTACTCTGCTGGGCTTAGCTATATGCATATGGCTGGGTCAAGGCAATCCCAGGTTATATTGAGAAACACGCATTTTATCGCCAACTCTAAGCAAAGCAAAATACAGTTGCATCTTGTTAAGTATGGAGCCAGCTGATCAAACAAGTCAGGTCTCTTTGGTTACGCATTTTACCACACTCGTTATGTATGAAGTCACAAAACAACACAGCTTATTCTACTCATACCCTCCGTGTCGACGCTCTCCCCTTCCCGCTCCTTCTCCTCATCACTAGCTGCAAGTCTCTCGCAAGCAGACGTGCATCTGTATCTCGGCTTCCCACAGGTCTCACAGATATCCCGGCAGGCCTTGCACGGCCCACCTGGCCGCTGACACAAAGTACCACACTTCGAGCAAACGCCTTCACATTCCGGAATAAAAGCCGAGCACCGATAACAGTTTATTCCTTTACATCCATCAGGGCTCTGCTTTTCAGAGCTATTTTCTTGGTCCCCTCTTGAGTAAGGCGCTTGGAACTGTTGCGAGAAGAAATTCATGTCACTCTCGCTAAGCTCGTCGGAGCCACGGGGACCGCGAGGTCTGGGGCGGCGAGGAACATCTTCGGGGTCTGAATCTTTGATATAAGTAAATGAGAAAAAACGTGACAATGTCAGCGAACGTTAAGGAAAAACAGGAGCAATAATAGGTCATGATTGCAGTGATTCATGACCACGGGGGACAGTATCACACATGTAGATCAGATATGATTTTTGGAGTCTAGCGCGAAAGGCAGCTATCCTACTCTTAAAAGCACAAACATTAAATTCAGGTGAGAACCTTGACCTCCGTTAAAGACAAAGCTTAGCCAGAAGTCCTTTTGAGCCGCACTTAAAACATTTTTTTCCTGTTTTTGTCGAGGCTTGTCAGAACACCAGACTACAAAAGACTAGGTATCTGTTGTATCAGCACGACGTCATTGCACAATTACGTCATGTACGTTGCTCGATGACCCTAAATTAACGGGACAGGAATTCCTCAGCTCTGGCAGATTAATTTACGAGTTAGAATTATGCAACGTAAAACTTCATACCTGAACCGATTTTGGGTATAGGCTTGACAATTGGTCTATTTGCTTTTCTGTCTTTAGCATGGTCCTCTGTGGCAGTACTCCTCCGCGGCCCGTTCTCCGCAGTTCTTTTATTCTCAGGACCTTTGCCGCGGTCTGTACCACCAGGTTTGCTCTCTTTTCTCCTTGCAATGACTGTTGTGGTTTTGTCGGATCGTTTCCGAGTCCTTTCTTCTGTGTTCGGGTTGTTGGTTCCTCTCTGCGCTCTATTCTTCCAGAGTTCTTCGTCACTGCTCGACTCACTCAAATCGCTCAGTGGTTGCACGTGTAAGCTGAAGTCGCTGTCCCAGTCACTGTCCCATTCACCACTATTTAAGGGGGCTCTTAACGAATCGTTTTCTAAGAGGTTCTGTGATTGGGCGTCTTCTTTCGCTATTGTGCCACCAAAATATACATTAAAAAAAAAACAATTAGACTGTTTCTTATATGAAAATGAATTGACAAATTCAAAAAATGCCAGAAAATAGTCACCGAACTTTCCAATGGCTAAAGGCAAAGCTTTAGAGGGAGGCAGAAAAAAACTTCTTTGATAGAAATCTAAAACCGACCTTTAGGTTGTTGGTCTTTCGCCTTCTTTTCTCTAGACTCTTTCCTTTTTATCTCTTGTCCTTCCTCTTTTCGTTTTTGATACTTCTTCGCGTTATTCCGAGCTTGTTGAATCTGAGCCTGCAAGGAGGACAGGTCAGCGTTCTCTTCGCTGTCACCAAGGTACCCGTCATGCTGTTCGGGTGATATTGACACCGAAGAACTGTACTCCACGTCATCCTGTTGGATAAATAGTATTTTTAGTTGGCTAAACGTTCCAAATGAGTGATAACGCGTGTTTTAACAAAATCATTACCTGATCATCAGCAGGGGAGGGCATTGTGGGTCTGAGTGAGCCAGGACGCAGTGAGCCTGGGCTCCAGTCATCACCATGGAACTCAAAATCTGAGAAAGTGTCATCGCTAAACCTTGTTGCAGAGAATATGATGTCAACATCTTCTTCGTCATCGACGACCTCTTCAATTATGGGTGATTCGCTAAACACGTAATCCCGCTGATCCAAGCCGACAGTGTAAAATGATTCTGTTCTTGAAAGAGTATTTTTGGGGTGTTTTACATTTTGGCTTGTTCCATTTTCTCGTAATTCCTCTTCGTTCTCACTTACGTCGTGTGATCTACGTTTGCTTGTTTTTCTGTCGGTAAAAGTTTGTTTATTCTCTCGACTTTTTGAGCTCCTAGTCTGGTGAGTGTCAGTTTGAATTCCTTGTTTCTTATGATGATTCTTTTCCTTTCGACGATGGCGAGCATCAGTTTGAAATCCTTGTTTATTTTCTTGATGTTTTGAGCTCTTAGTTTGGTGAGCCTCAGTTTGAATGTCTTGTTTCGTACGACCATGCTTTTCCTTTCCTTGATGTTGCCGTTTTCTTCCCTTAGACATGGAGTTCGTACTTGCAGTCTCTTCATCTTGAATCCCGTGTATAACGTAACTAGTCTGTTTGGCGCCACCAAAAGGTCTCCTTCGTAACCTTACAGTAAAACCCGATTCTGTATCGTAATCCTCTATCATTTCAAAATCACTGTAAGCATCGAGATCAGACGAATAACTTTGATTTTCTTTCCCCTTAACCCAATCTCTGCTGCCAATCCCATCATCCCTTGTGATCTCAGCTCGAGTAGTTCCATCATCCCATGCGCGCCGTACATCCGGGGGCTCGTTTAATTTCTCGATATTCGTTCCAGGCTCCGTCATAAAGACGCTACTTCTTCCCGATTCGGAACGCTTCGGCTCGTATTCCTGGTCCCTAGTATCCAGATCCTCCTCCCGTTGACTCTGTCTGCTCATATGTAGTCGAAACGATTCTATATCGTCACGCCAGTCCACTGGTGAGCTTGGTTCCCGAATTCCACTGTTATTTTTCGGAGAGAAACGTGCAGCATGCGAATTTTGAAAACGCCTATGATCTACAATAAACCTTGGGTCTCCTCTGTGTAAAGTGTCCAGAACACTTTCGTGTAAGTCTTTCTCTGTGAGCATTTGATATTCTGTTGTAGGCGCACCGCATTTGTGGCACTCCTTTGGAGTCGCAAGGATTGTGCGAAGCTGTCCTCGAGAATTCGTGACCTTCTCCGAGACTGGCAAGGTTGCGTTGCACACAGAACACGCGTAAGCTGGAAAATGATCAGGGTCATACTGGCCAATGGAAGGAAGAACATCCAAAACCTGACAAAAACGAAACGAGAATGATCAAGATCTCAAATCGCCTTACGATGTTCTCGCTATGCTAAACAAGTAGGTGAGGAGAATTAAGAGAAAACTGAAAATTATGAACAGTGTCTTCATATACCAGCAAATTCTTAGCACCAACTTAGGAATAATAGTATGGCGCAGAGTAAGGAGAATTAAAAATTTGAACCCGCGACATGAAGAGGAAACAATGCAAAGCGATTTGTAAAGCAACAGTACGGGGGCACATGGTATGTCGTGTGGGTGGGAGGGGGTGACGTTAAAGAAGGGTTGAAAGGGAGAGAGAAAAAACAGGCAGTTTGTTCTCCTTTCTATGTAACGAATTACCTTAAGAGTTCTCGTTTAAGAAGCTACTTTAAAATTGACTAGAAAACCTTGTAAATGGCTTGCTACTTTATTACCTTCCAACTGAGCCTGCGATATCCTCCTCCGACCCGTATGACGGGATTCATAGAAAACATCTCCTAGAAAACACAAACACCAGTCAACTGCTCAGTTACAAATCACTCCGCGGAGTACAAAAATCTACATCCTCAGTAGCCCTGGAGCGCCGCTTTTCCAGCTAAGAATCAAGACATCTAAAATATCTTTTGCTCCCTGACTACGGATCCCATCGGATCGCAGTTGTCGACAGACAGCTCAGCAACTAGCCACAAAGATCGTCAATTTAAAATCTTCATTCGTCAGTTGAAAATCATTTTTTCACAAGTTCTAAGTCTATTGTTTTAAGAGGTCTTACAAAAGATAACGTCGTATCCTCAAAATTCACCCTCAAGCCTTATTTGAGCGAAATTTTCTCAAACCTCTGTCACGTTCAGTTGTTGTTTTCACGTGTATTTTTTTATGTTTGGTGCTTTGGGAATTTGTTCCTGACAAAATTTACAATTGGCATTTGCAAAGCGGGACTTGATGGTGAAATTTGCTACTCTATGTCAGCATCCATAAGAGATAATTCAGTTTTTGACCATCTTTCTCCCGTAATAAAAACGCGAGTAAGTTGCTCCGGTTGTAGTATGGCTTGCATTTTGCAATCCCGTAAACATCGACATCATCAAAACTTACGCTCTCAGACCTCTGACTCCTGAGTAAGCGAGGGCAAGGTGAACTGGATACTGGGGAAGGAGCCGGCAGCTAGGGAACACGAAAACAACGTGATCAATACTTGACTACACTTCTACATCTCATTTCAAAAGAGTGGCTTATATTTATACAAAGATTCCACAAAAACACAAGCTCTTCGTAACAAAATACATGTAAGAAAAATATGTCTAGCTAATACTGCACACCAACAACATTCATTGTACTCGTTCTTGCAAGTTAAATCAAATTTTTCACAAACCCGTTTTTGCGTCTTTTCGCGGGAGTTTTTCTCTGTAGAGCTGGAGATAATCTTCAGACTAAGAGGCGGTGGATGGATGAAACTGATGTACTTTGAAACATCTGATCCGCGACTGGTCTGCAAAGAAAACGAACAATAATCAGTCCATATTGAGACATTTGACAAAAAAAGTGTAGAAGTCTGACTTTTAACAAAACTGCTTGTCTTAATTCAATTGCATGGAGGCGCAGCGGCCTCATGGTTAGCGCGCTGGGCACCGGGTTCGAACCCTGGCCGAGAACATTGTGTTGTGTTTTTAGACAAGATACTCCACTTTTCCAGTACTTCTCTGCCCTCAGGTGTGGAAATGGATATCGGGGGGTAACCCTGCGATGGACTAGCATCCCAACCGGGAGGGAGTAGAAATGCTCCTAGTCGCTTCATGTTACAGAAAACGGCAACAAGCGCGCCAACAGAAGGGCCACTTGGATCGTATGCAGACTTAACCTTTATCTTACTACAATTGTACAGGGTCGAAGTTAAAACCTTACCAGTACAACGGGGTCCATCTTGGGAAGTCTCTCAACTACCCGGATGTGATTCCTGTGTAACCACTCGTTCACCATCTCTTCCTGACAGTAATTTGTACTTGGAGTGGAACAGCGCTGGAGTTGCCATTTGCTCAGTGGGGTCAACAGCCTGTTTGACTGGTTTTCCGAGCCGGTTGTGGTGAGAGCTAATAACGAAAACAATTTCATTCATTTTTACCAGACTGGAATAGACGCGCGCTCTGGTAAGCCTACGTGTAGCCGCACCCACCCCCAAGGGTAAAGGGGGAAAGGGAACCCCTTTATTAAGTTTTTCCACGGGGGTTGGGTACGGCTACAGTCAAGCTTATTCGGATCAATTAAATCCCGCGAGAAAGACGGCTGCGATTCTAATAGAATCGGCGATTTTAAAACGAAATAAAAGAATAACCCTGGCTAAGATAAATAACGATAATATAAACCTCAATAAGGAAGATTCGGATGTGAATTTGAAAATAGGGAAAGGTTCTTGTCTGGATTTCAAAATCTTCTTAACGTGAAAACAAGAAATAGTTCTTCCAGGGTTGTACAAGGGAGTCTCTGGCACGGTTCACAAACGAAAAAAAAATAGAGGATCACAGATCACGGATATAAAAATTTCGTTTTCCCGAATCACGAAAATAAGCAAGTAAGATATTCTTTTTAATAACCTGTTTTTACTAGAAAGAGTGTTTTAAGAAAGCAAAATGTTGAAGGACTAACGGTGCATTCCTTTGGGGTGATCCGGATCCGGATCAGTGATCCAAGATCACTCGGATCGTGGTGCATCAAAGGAACCGACGAATCCACTCTGGTCACGGATCGGATTCATCGGCTTCTTTGATGCACTATGATCCGAGTGATCTTGGATCACTGATCCTGATACAGATCACCCCAAAGGAACGCACCCTTCGTCAAGGCTACATATTGCAAATCGCATACCTAAGTCACTCTCTAATTACTATTCGGAGGACTCGCGTCTCAAAATAACGTGGAATAGAGTAGTGAAATCACGAATATCGGTTAATAATTCAAGTTCTTCACGGATCACGTAAAACCTTCAGATCACGGATCATGAAGAATAATTTCCTAAATTCACGTTTCACGGAAAATTAATAAAAATCAGCTAATCACGCATCACGAGAATACCCCTGCACTACCTCTTCTTCATTTGTTGAATTCCTGACACTGCTTACTAAATTCTTCCTTGTCATCGCAATAGAAAGTTGCCTAGTAACTGAATGGCCTTCTCCCAGGCCTTAACGATCAGTTCATTTTGGCAATGTGTTCGAACAGCCTTGCGGGTGAACGCTCGGACCACGTGACCAGAAAACGGGTTGACCACAGCAAAATATAGAGGCCTAGGAACAAGGTAAAAGGCTACCTCGCTTGTTGCCTTTTTCATCGACTTTACTGCTAGCTAAGAAAATAAGTCTGAAATAAGATTTCCTCCTTCAGGCTTTCGATAAATTGTGTCTGGAACATTTTTCTCTCCTTCAGAGAGAATATGAAGAGCTACCTATGTAATCGTGTTTGATTTCATTTCGTGACAGGAAGAGGTCCAATCTCTTGAAAGCGAAAAACCTTTTGAAAAATATGATTAAACTTAGCAAATTTCTTCAAAACAGAAGCAAGTTTTTCAATTGAATTAAGAAACAGAACGACAGCCAGAAACCCGAGATGTTGAACTCGTATAAAATAAAATTAGCTCAGAAAAGGAAATAAAGGGTTTCATGTTTACAATTTGTCAAAACATCGTCTAATTTTCATGTCGCGCTTTTGAAATTTTAGCATGATTTTCCGTCAAGCTGAATAAACAATTTCCTTTCGAAGACATCTTTTCACTTCGCGCAAAAATGAGTACGATTTCTTCATGTGTACAACAGGAGATGTACAAGAAGTAAGTTAAATTACTCAATCTGTGAGATAGCAAAAGATGGTCAGAAATTACAATTCTGACAACTCATGTTTTCCTTTAATGTATTACCTGACAGTTCCAAGTCAGAGGATCTCCATACTTAACTATGGCTTGACTTTTTTGTTCTCTTATTATTAAAGCAAACACACAGCTAGCGAGATCCCAGCAATTCAAAAACAACAAGTCGGAACATGAATTACTTCATCGAGTTTACAAAAAAAACATTGATTAAAAAAAAAAGCAAAAATACGTTAAAAAGACGTTGCGAATTGTAGATATATTTTCCATGCTATTTTGCTCACTTACCTAAAAATACATCGTGCTTGCTTTAACATAGCGACAATTTTTGAGTTACTTTATAACGTTAATGAGGTACCCTTAATTCTTGTGGAATTTTCCGTCCCAGAATTAATATGCGCAATTTGCGGCGGTTTTTACGCGTTTCAGACGATAAAGAAGTCATTTGTTAATCAGTCGACTAGTTAGTACCCCTTTCAATATATTTCACCGCTGCAAGCGATATCAAAACCGTTACAGATGTGAGAATGTGAAAGCAAAAACTTGGCTCTCCCTAAAAAGATGTAAAAAATTACTACTGAACAATCGCAATTCCAGAGAAAAGTTGGAGCTCACACATGTTTATCATGTTATCAACAAGTAAAGGAAAGTCAGAGCAGGGCTGTTAGTTATCGCTTCATCTGAAAATGACTAGATATTTCTAGCCCTTGTTAAATTCTTTGAGAAAAGCGAATATTTTTCTACAGCTTTCGATAGAAAACCGGGATTGGTGACAAAGAATACAAATTAGTAAAGGCTTTGATCCGGTTTAAATAACCCAGCGAGGTTAGGTTGGTTTCATAAGCGTAAAAATAAACACTGAAACATAAAAGGCTGCTTACCTCGTACTGGTGGTAGAGCGATGAAGTCTTCTTTTTTTCGATCTGTTGTTCGATCTTCTCTTTTAAGGGGATTTCTCTGAACACTAAATTTGGTTTCTTGCGTCGCAGGTAAGAAAGTCGGATGACTAGTCATTCTCAGCTGACATTAACATTCTGCTCGAGGATTAACATCTGCAACCAAATCGTTTCCATGGAAAGCCTTCTAAAACTAATCAATAATTCATTCAATTTCTTTCGGACTGTCTGCGACAGGTGGAATTTTACATAATATACGGGCGCCGATATTATATGCGCATCGAAACTGTCGACATCGAAAAAAGTCTCGAGTTGGGGAAGAAAATGTTCTTAAATGAGTCATTCGAGCGCTAAAAGTGACTCGCCTTTGCGAGGTGCGAAAGCAACACCTCATGAAAAAATTAAAGAAAACTCTTTTGTTTGCGAGGTGGTAGCCCTACATGTAAATTACTTGGTTTGTGAATGTCTATTTGCGCATTTAAGGTATTCAATGAAATAAAATGGTTCGAACGGACACAAAAAAGCGAAAAAATAATCCGACGCAGTTGGACTCTCGAAGCAAAATTGCTGCTTTTTTCGTGTTTTCATTTTTTTTTTCTTAGGAAGCGATTTAATTAAGCAGCATTGTAAAAATATCGGAGAAATATATATTGAAAAAGAAGTAGTACAAGAGCCGATATTGTACTATGACTGAAGTAACTAATCAGGTGAAATTTACAATCGCTATCTTAAAATGTATTTGATGGGATTTTGACATGATAAAATAAGCAAAATAAATTCTCCTATTTTGGCTCAAATCAACTTGCTTTTGTTGGGCGACGAGAAAAAAAAAAAAAAAATAGAAGAACTGTATTAAGGCGCCCTTGCATGTGGAGTTCAACACGAGATAAAGAATATCTATAAGGAAGAAAACAGTTTTCTTGTCGTGATATCCCAGATACTCGTTATAGCGACACTTCAGATAAAAGAAAATTTATATTTCTTCACACTGCATGGCTTAGTAAAACTGTTAAACCGAAAAAACTGAAATATCATCGGATGATAAGACTGAAAACCTGAATTTTTCACCTTTTGTTGTTTCAGAAAGTAAGTCAACAAAACCTCGGTGAGCAATTAGCGTTAATGAGCTGAACGAATTACGCCATGTTCAACTAAAACAATGTCAATCAATCAACAAAAGACACGGAAAAGAGTAATGAAATTTTCCAAGGAATGACTCAGTCGTAATGTATTCAAACAAGAGGGTATAAAAGGACAAATGTGTGGCGAAAAGGAAGAAAATGCGCAGTTTTATAGAGATCAATTAATCAAAGGGGTGGTAATCTCTTCGCACGCGCGCTTGCACGACTCTTAAAAACAGTGATAGCGCTAGCCAACACTGCATACAGTCTCTGTTTTGTTCAACCTCTCAGTGTGGGAATACCTAAGAAAATTACGCAACAAGCATTCTCGTCCCCAGCGCAACTCGCTCTGATTCACTGACTACGTGACCAAAGAAACGAAAGCTCTGGGGACAAAGTCGGCAGGTGAAATATTTGTGTTATGTAATAAATCTAGGTGATCAGCCCGAGGCTTAGTTTTGTTCAAAAGGAGTTTAGTTAGCCTGTGAAAGGCGTGTTGTATTGTTTTGCGCGGCTTTTTTCGAGTGAAGCAAAGGAAACAGAAGACGCGCATGTAGGTTGCGAAGGAGGGAGGGGGGGGGAGATGGAAGAAATTATATTGTTCACAGGGGGGGGGGGAA
>Ga0126338_10003363_pt1 | contig 11188 bp, 5 predicted proteins | sample OrbCmetagenome_2_FD_92529 | JGI IMG/M metagenome (GOLD analysis project Ga0126338, IMG submission 92529) | Coral microbial communities from Petempiche,Puerto Morelos, Mexico - Orbicella C C metagenome | ecosystem: Host-associated > Invertebrates > Cnidaria > Coral | place: Petempiche,Puerto...
CAAAAAAAAAAAAAAAAAAAAAAGGGTGGAGAAGCGCGGCGCGTGAAAGCAAGAGAACAAGCTAAGCCTCTCTCTCCTTTTTTTCTGTTCGCCGTTTTTTCACACTGTGCCCTAACTAAGTGAACCCCCAGGAGAGGCTATACCGCTAAGGTTTTGCACGAGAATTTTATATTTTCTCAACAAATGCCCAATATGTATGAGTAAATTTAATAAGCACATGCATGTATTTAATTTCTTTTTGTCAAGATTTGAACAACTCTCATAGTTTGTGAAACGGTTTAAAGAACACTTAAAATAAAAAATAAAATGCTTCACGTATTGTAAGTTGTATCCCACTACACAGTAATGATTTGACAAGGCAAGTCTTCCTCTTAGGATTAGGAAACTTAGGCAGCGATTAAACTGGCTAAAAATCGCTTTAAATCAGCAGACATAGTGAATAGACAATCAACAATACACTGTGGAATTAAGATAAGGCATTTTTATCAAGAGCCTTCCACTATTTCTACCTCCTTAGAAACCGATCGAATATATTCCCATACAAAGGCTTATAATTTTGACGCGACCACCATAACAAAAGATGATCTTCGCTCACAGTTTGAGCTCGAGCCACCTGTGCTGAGCCTAGTTTTTTCAACAAAAATTCCTAGCTAGTTATATAGAATAGAATATTGTGCTTGTCAGCCAGATGCAAGCGTACTTAAACAGCATTATTGCCACAACGATGGAATGATACTTCCCTGGCCTCGCTCGCGACTTCGTTTCGTCGCTCGAAGATTGCCTACTTGCTTCGCTCGAGAATAAGCGAAGGATTTTAAAGAATAGGCATTGGTCGACTGTTGGCGAGTCTAGAGCTTGGGCGGCCTGTGCTGAGACTAGATTTTTCGACAAAAATTGCTAGTTCACACGAAAAGACTTGTCTCGCGACTTGTTGCAGAGCTTAGTCGTAGACTAGTTCACTTGTATGTGCCGACCTTTGGAAAAAAGATCGTGCTGTGCTTATTGCCAGCGCCGGATCGCACTTAAGCAGCGTTGTTGCTCTAACTCCATTTGCATCTAATGAGAGAGACACATTTTATTACATGGCTGCATGTCTCACTAAAGAGCATGCCACTTAATAAAAGGAATTGGCATAATGGGCTGAATGGAGAGAGTTTGAATTGTTCTTGCGGTATATTTTCTCCACTAACACAAAAAATTAAAAATAATAGTTGATGATTGGATCATTGAACATTTCAAGTAATATCAAAAAACCAAGCCATGCCCACAATCAATATACATTACTGATCCTGATCCTTGAACATTTTTGATAAACATTTCCACCACGTAAATGGCATGTCTTTTCTGGGATCAGGGGATATCTCAATTTCCACCAGGAGTAATAAGATATTCTCTGTCATTCTTGCCACCTTTCCTTCTTAGCCAGCAAGGCCCAACGGCATAAGGTAAGGTGGCTCTACACACACGAGTTGATTTAAGCCATTCAAATCATGAATTTAGACTGGTCACTGTCAACTACAGTGCATATGTAAAGTTATAGAATAGAATATTGTGCTCTTTAGCCAGCGAGCGTACTTAAACAGCATCATTACTCTTATACATCAATGTACACATCTATGGTTTGTGTCTCTCAGTTACTCTATGCACACTCAGGGATTGTTCTATTTATGAAAACTAAGAGGGGATTTGAGTCTTACGTTTTCAAGGGTTTTAGTTTTCATAACACCTGTAAATGTATAGTACTTGGAAGTGCCATTCAGACTTCTTAGCGATACAGGCAGTACCTTAAAGCACATTAAACTGCACAGGCCAATTAAATCAAAGGAGAAGAGACTTGGCACCAGGTAACTTACAGTATGAATCTCAAACTAAGTTAGGTTACAAAGTACCTAGTTAAACCTAGGAATTCAAATGGAATAATTAATGTAATCCAGACTACTGCTATCTACAGGTTATGTCAAGTTTAGAATAGGATAGTTTTAAGGTTATTACTAGCATTGATACTAAACAGCGTTGTTACATCAGTGCACATATTGATTATAAAGACGGCATACAATATACATGTGTAACCACAAACCTGTTGGTCCTGTTGCTGAATCTTCTTCTCTGTCACTTTTGGCTGCTGCTGATTCTGAAGAGGTAACAAGTGAAGCTGCAACTTTATTTGCATCTAATGAGAGAGATATCATTTTATACGGCTCTATGCTTCATTAATAAGGTGAATGCTGCTAATTGAGAGAAGAAATCGGCATGAAGTAAAATGTTGCACTAGGACCTCAGGAACTTAAACCATCAGTATTAAGGCTAAGATATCCTTTATGTATATGACAGGAAGAATTCACTAATTAAATAATTTCTGCAGAATCCAGTTGTAGTGGTATGACTCAGCTGTATGCCAGGGGTTTCATTATTATATTTTCAACAGGAGGTCAAAATTAATTTGAACTGAAATTCTAAAAAAGAACTTTCCTCTAGATGGTCAAACCAGGCAGGCAAAATTGTCCCACAGCTGGTCAATTTGCCCAGTGCCTGGCGCTTAATGAAACCCCTGAACACTGTATTCCTTGCCATATATGTATAGAATGTGTTAATTAAAATTATGCACACAAGCATCTAACATTGTTAATGTATGGATATAGTGCAGAGTCAGCCAGAATTCATAATGTTTGAAATGTTGACATTAAATGCTTGACATTTAAAACCAATGTTAAACTTTCTGTAGGTATCTAGGTGCTGTAAAGAAATTAGGCAGACATGAACACAGAGACTGCCACACAGACTGTCAGTGAGGGTGGCAAAGGGTTTTTTGCCTGACAAGTGATCACCCCAAAATTACCACGGTGATGCATGACTGAGACCATATTAGCCATGTAACATGGAATGGGACATCAAAATGTGATACACGATGATGACAAATGATTTGCTAATTGGATTTCCAAGATAAGTGAACGTTGAACAATGTAAATAGAGTCAAAGTAAATAGAGTCTTAATAACGATCAATAAACTGTAGCAGATGTGACACCATTTTCTGGTCTTTTCTGTCTTTTTCTTGACCTTTGATGTCTTTGATCAGATAGGTCCAAAATATTGACACAATAGGAGAAAGTCAAAATAGTTAAAATTGACCCAATGACTATGAGCTTCAGAGTTATTTTTGTCGATTTTGCAGCAGCGCGCCAAACCATATAATGTACGAGAAAGGTCTGAAAGAATGTCATCTCTAATGGCTGAAACAATAAGCAATGTTTAGTGTCTGGTGTCATTTAATAATAATAATGCCACCTGAGGAGACAGTTGTGTAAGCAATGAGAGACTACACAAGGAAAACGTTTATGTACCACTTAATAGAGGTTGTCATAAAGACCCAACTGAATCCAAAAACCATGTAATGTCCTTCACAGACATAAAAACAAATGCCATTCAGAAAAGGATTTGCAGGTTCAGAAAAGGATTTGCAGGGTAAAGCTTTGACACTTTGACACAAATATTGCCTGTATATCAAGGAATAGCAAAGGTGGCGCACACAACTTCTCAATTCGTATCTAAGATCTCTACCAACTAAGCTCCCACTCACGTTATAGGGGAAGGAAAAAACAGGCGGGTAGAGCTAGATGAGAGTGATCTGGAGAGAGAAAAATCCCAGCCTGCTTAATAATTATTAGGCTCACTTTGCGTGCCTAATTTTTTTTACGCTCATTGGGAACCTGTTCAGAGACAAAAACCAACTCTCCCAGATTATCCAGAAGTCTCTAGGATACAGACTGAATCTCCCGGTCTACCGTGTGGGTCACCACTGTTTGAATGGAATACATTTGAACCTCATGTGAGTGACCACCTCGGAAATTTGAAAGGTGGTCCTATTTACTTAGGTGGTCGCTTACAAGAATGAGCTCTCGTAAGCTACCACATGCTAAAACAAGAGAGGGTGGTCACTTACCAGAGCTTCAGAAACTCAATAATTCATAAAAAAAAACAAATTAAATTCATGTTTAAGACTCTCTGTTGACCAGCATGCATTGCGCACATCACCAGGGGTTTTGTGGTCCACGAAACTTCCAATTTGTTGTTTTTGATTGTTTCGCTCTTCAATCCTTTATAATCCAAGGCATCCACCTAGATTGTTCTGTATTTATGGCCTTTAAAACAAGATTCATTTTTGCTCTCAGCACTGAGTAGAACATTTGATCGCAAATTGTTACTTTTTCACAAATTTGAGAATCTAAAGAACGGATGGTACGACCATGTGATTTTGGCCATGGTGACTGCGAAGAACCTTGGCGAAAGGTGTAGAGGCATTCTGGTTGACAGAGAGTCTTAAATGAGTGTCTTTATATCTGATAAAGACATGGCTAAACTTTATGTTCAATTTTTTAGACCAAAATAACCATTACTGTAGCTTGCAGTTTCACTAAAGTGTTAATTTATATGTATGAGACTGTGAGTGGTTGCTTACAAGAGCTAAAAACAAAGGAAATGTCCACTTGGGTAATCCCAAAACAGGTTGCAGTCACTTACGGGAGCAGTTGATTGCAACAGCTTTTCAGTACAAAGTTTAAGTCACAGTTCAAACGGGGTTTCACAAAGGTGGTGTAACTAGAGCTGGTCGCTTACAAAAGCGGTTGCAAAGAGAGCTTTGACTGTATTTGCCAATGCATTTCTGTGATTGAATCAACAGAGTGCTACTTTTCACAATGTTTTTAGGGTCGAGAAGGTAAAATTGGCGATGTAACTGCTTCTTTTTTACGTGATCTGTGATTGGTGAAAAAATTATCTGTGATACATGATTTAATAGAAAAATCAAACATGACATGAGTGGTATCCCCTTTGCCACCCTCTGAGTGTGCCATCGACTGAGAATGAGGGAGACAGATGGAGCTACATGTAACACGTCTCCCACCCCCCAAGTACAATTTCAAACTATCTGGAAAGGGGAGAGAAACTAAGATCATCTTCGCTGCAAATATAAGGGGGCTGCTCCAATGGGTTATTCCAGAAAAAAATCCATATCCACCCCTCCCACCTAAATTTCCTGAAGAACATCCCCCCCCCCCTGCCTGGATTTCCAAGGAAAAAGGGCCCCCCCCCCCCCCGCCCACCTGGATTTCCAAGAAATTGGATGAGGCTTAAATTCAATTTAGATTCAGTAAAATTACATGCACAATCACATCCAGAAGATGGTCCTGTCTAATTTCTAAAGCTTTCACAAATATTAAGCTTCCAATTATCCTGTGGAACTCAATAAAACGAGCCAATTACAAAATGTTTTTGGACTTGTAGCTTATTAAAAACATGCGCCTTGATAGGGTATGGGAAAGAAAAATATTGTGTGGGTTTGGAAGCAAATTGTGTAAGAAACAACCTCAATTGTGTCGGGAATTGTGCAGGATTGTGCAATCTTTCGTCCAACCAGATTTTAATTTCAAGTGTTCTTGCCAAGTCCTACAGCATGGAAATTCTGCATTGATGATAGTTTAGCCAAATTTATTTCCCTAATAGTTCAACTACACCTAGCAATTGCCAATTGTTTTAGCAAACTGTGTCTGACTGACTCTGTCGAAAAGAAATCACGTTACATTGTACGTGACACAAACTCAATGCTTTAACTGTTTGAAATACACTCTGCTCCACTGTATGTAGACCATACACGACCTGTCAATTTGGAAACTCTTTCCTATGGTGGCTGATAACCGCTAGTTTAGTCAACAGTTATGCTCAGCAGCGTGCTTGGCCTAGGTGCATCAGTACAAAATAATATAGTCAGGCATTACACACTTGTAGTGAGCTTTCTTCAATATTTGTCCTTTTGTAACATGTTATTCTACATGTCTACTGTGATTATGGAAGAACCTGTGTGGGTAACTTGAAGTGTATCAGGAAAGAAAGATATAACTGAAAGATTTCAGCTTTTTTCAGATTCAGAGAGTACTCAAGTGTCACATGTCACATCTGAAAGTTTGAGCTTACATTTGGTTGGAAATGATCTATCCCTGAAGAAGACTTTTTTACATGTAGGTTCACTCCCCCTCCTGCCTGGATTTCCTTAGCCTTTGGCTCCCCTCCTAAGAAAACTTCCAGAAACCCATCTGTTGAGGGTGTGTGGATTTTTTCTGGAATAACCCAATGTTGAGCAAACTCAGGAGTTAAGCTTCCTTGTAGATCCACCACAAAACTATATGTTATTAGCTGTACATATAATGTGCATTAGTGCTGCACTAACCTGATAATGGATTTCTTTTGCTATTTGTCTGCACCAGACCTTTATCTTGTGCAGAGGTTACTGTTTCCACCTTCACAGTGATATTTCCAGTTTGATCTAATGAAATAAAATTAAAATGAAATTGAACAGGTATATACATGTAAGTCAGTACATATTTCAGTATCACCATATATTTTGCACAAATCTCTTTATATTACACTGGTTGAGGGGAAGTCAACAACAAGTTGTTGCACCAAGTTGCAAAAATATTGCAGCTGTTACTTAAAGTGCCACTGACCGTTGAAATGCGTGCCTTTCTCAGAGCATCATGGGTTATAGCACTCATTCCCAGGATCTTATCAACATTCAAATCAAAGATGTCAGCTCATTCATTCCACAGAAGAAACTTGGCTTTTTATTGAATTTAGAGGCCTGACACAAACTGGAAAGTGTTCAGACATAATTTGAAGAAGAACTTACAATATTATTATCCCAAGTAATTTAACTCTTACAGAGTTAAAACTATCTACTTGTGATAAGCATGAAATGTATGCATGGTACTGTTTGTGAAAAGAAGTCTCATGGGGCAAGCGATTGTCATCTCTTTGTCATTCAACGTTAATTAAGCTTCTGTATTCCTAAAGGTACAACTGTAAACTAGCTGTTTTGTTACGTATATTTCTCCAGTCAAAGTGAATGTCAAGATAAGTAGTTGATTCAAGCTTGTCATATGCCAGATTTCCATAATCAAACTTAACTAAGACCCTGGAAAGATTGACAACGATAAATGCAAATGTACGCTATATATGCTCTATATATTCTATACACCTTTAATTATTATTTTCAAATTATATGTTACAAAAAAAGGGAATGCCCGCAACTAGCAAAGGCTAATCTAGGCGGGCCATGCCTTAATAGCTGAATTTTGCTAACTTTGGAATAAGTTGTGGCAAACAGTTAAAACACCTCAATTTTCTGCTGTTCCTTCCCAAATAAATTTGCACTTGATTCACATATTTCAAAAATATAATAGATTCAAGACTTCCACTTTCATCAATATCATTATGTTACTCATAGCTTTTCGTCGTTATCAAAATAATGAAATAGTGAAAGCACTGATTTTGATCATTTGCACTTGAGTTATTCAATGACCACCTGAGTTGTGTCAGCCCGGCACAAATATTGCTTTGGTTTATGAAAATAGTTTTTCACAGTAAAAATATCCCAAACCCTCTTCAGTAGTGTTTAAATGGCCTTCTTGCATAACCAAAATAGAGTATTTATTTAATTATGACACCTTTTGAAACGAAACAAATTTGTTCTGTGAACGATGGAAACTCATCTGTTTCTGTGGTTCAAGATCTCGCTCATGATTGGTTATAACTCAATAAACATTCCACACATATTTTGGGTGTTCACTGTTTTATGAGTTTGACTGTAAGAAAAAATACAGGCAAACATGTTTTATCTCTCACAGGCAGACAACACAGATCTTAACATTAAGTTGACTCTTTCTCTCATCTGCCCATGGGTCTGTCCTTTAGGACGTTCAACAGTATTAACCCCTGGGTGTCCAATCAATGGAAATCAATGATTGGAAAAGCAATTGATAAATTAATATCACAATTGATAAAATTAGTTAATTGGTATATTTGATTGGTATCGATCAATCAACAATCAATCGATAGTCACACAAAAGCTGGTCATTGATTGCTATTTGATTGGGATATTAAGTCAAACCCAGGCTGCTGAGAGACCAAAAACAGAGCTGCAAATGTTGTAACAAATTGATACCAATCAGGCAATCGATTGCCATGGATAATTAATAAACAAAAAGTCACACAATTCCTCTCCATCAATTGGACATCTATTATCAATATCAATCAATTAATTGATATTGATTGGTATTGATTGGTATTGTTTATCATCAATTATCAAATTCATTGACTAAACACCCCGGGTATTAACTGGTATCAGGAAAAATCAAATCAAATAACTGAGTGCAAACCTGTCAAAACACAATTCAAAGGAACATCTCTGCGAGATCTCTGAATCAACCCATGGATCATCTGCTCGAATCTCTCACATTCTTTCTTCCAGGAGTAAATTTCTCCGTATTTGTCTTTGAGACGCATAGCACTGGCACGTCTGTCTTTTGGCTTCTGCTCTGACAACTGCTTGATTCTTTCAGCCCAGGCCTCTGGCTTGTCTGAAATGACTACCACAGTTATCCCACCCTCCACTTCCTCTAGAGCTTTAGTTATCCCGGCTTCACTGGAGACAAGAACAGGCACACCAGCTGAAATTGCTTCCAGGGCAACCAGACCAAACCCTTCTGTGCGTGAAGGCATGACAATTACGTCAGCTTCACAAAACATTTTCTTCATTTCTTCACTATTGCAATAGCCACGGATGGTTAATTGGTTGCGCGCTATCTTTGTTTTCTCAAGAAACCACTTCTCTATTCTCCGCTGTTCATCTTGAGGTGAACCAACAAATGTCAGTTCAAACTTCCTGCCAAGCAAAGCGACTGCCTCTCCAACAATATCATACCCCTTAAGAGCAAAGTCCTCAAAGCTTCCACGACCAAACATGAAGACACGAAATGCATGCGCCAGTTGTCTTGCAATTGGGTGATTCTTAATGGCGAACTTTTCGCAAAGCCCAGGTGTGATAGCCTCTATCTCTGGAATACGTCTTATGTATTTCTGTTGAAGACTAACACCCACAGCAACAACCATATCGGCTGCTTCGCAAAGTTCTAACTCTTTCTTATTCTTCTCTTCGTTGTCTGCAATTGCATCTGGTGTGGAGGTGCCTTCTAATTTGTGTTTTCCCAGGTCTTCACAGAATACATGAACGAAATGTATCCACTTACATTTTGTCCTGTCCGAAATGAAATAGGCAGGGCTGCCGAACTTTCTGCCATGGCCTACCACAACATCCGGAGTTGGAAGTTCTGGTGGTGGCTTTTTCAACCACTCCATTTGATCAATAGCTCCTGGAAGGCGTTTTGCAGAGATCAAATTTACTCCTTGTTTGCTAGCATCTAGTCTGTCCTCTTCGCTGCTGCTGCAGACATAGCAGTAAACCTTGATCCGGTCGCCCGCTGCTTTAGCCAGATTTACAGCAAACTCCCTGTTGAAAGTGGGCAGACCTCCCTTGCAAGATCCCCACTCGTTGCAGATAAACATAACACTGATACACTGAGAAGCATCGTCACGAACATGAACCTCCGCGCAATACGCTGGCCCTGATTGTCGCCGCGAGTCCGTCGCATCCTTGACAATGACGTGAAATGTTTTGCTTTCTCCGGCGACTTTTTTATCGACTGAACTTCCAATTCCCATTCCAAGGGTTTCATATCACAATCTGCATTGACATGGCGATGATTGTCAACCAGCAAAAGCGACTACTTCGTCAAAATTATCGAACCACTGAAAGACTTCCGCATAACCATCACCCGCCGTAACCGGCCACTCCCGCTTCCATATTCGGCATACGATCGACCCAGCTCACTGGCGTTTGCCGAGCAGATCACTGACTCAAATCTTTCAGAAGGGGTAGTCTAATTGGTAATCAAGCTAGACTGTTCACAGCCTCTCTATTTTTCAATGCACGTGAAGGGACGTGAAAGAAGAAGTTAAGCAAAGCAAGCGCGAAGCGAGCCAAACGAAGAATAGAGCCTATATACAGCTGTCCACTGTTGCGATCCTACTTTATCGGTTCTTGTCATGTTGGTGTCTCGAAACGTTTTTCACGTAGTATCAGCCTTGCAGTCTATTGTTTGTCTTTATACATTTTTTTGGCTGATAAGATCTCTTGTAGATCCTACGTTGGCAGCGTTTATCGTATGCGGTCCCTTGCAGTTTGTGGTTTCTCCTATATTTTCTCGGTCCCCACTACACCCCCTACCTAGTCAAGTCTCATGTTTTGGGCTGGCGCGACATGCAGGGCTCCAAGTGAAAAAAAAAATGGCTGGAATTTCGTCGATCGTGTAAACAAAAGAAAAAACCGGGGGGACTTCCATACAAAAAAGGACGGGGGTTCTAGTCGTAAATTTGGAAAAAAAAAACCCTAAGAAGTACCAAGATCCTTTTTGTGGGCGTAGCTTGAAAATTTTTTCTCCCATAAAGAGGTACCAATTCTTACACAACTATGGTGGCCTGGAACTGCCATAATAAATATGATACTGGTGATAAGAAGCTGTATAACTTGCAACAGTCAATCAAACAGGCGGTCCCCGCGTAACAACACAAAATGCAAATAGCAAACATGCTGGCGGAATATTTCAAACTTTGTCTCTCCAGAGCATAGTTAATAGTCTCCTCTACTAACTATGTCCAGAGCTAATAGTAAGAGAGCTTAGAACATACCTTGCAATATGAATGAGCTGAAAAAACTAGCAAATGGCGAAATACAAAGGTGTCAAACTCTACAAATTAACCCCAGATAACAGCGGAAACCACACAGACCCACATGACCTCGATCTAACGGCTCTACTGTGGCAAAATGTCCTCCCAATAACACTATAAAGTATGCCATGATTAAATGAATGTGTTGTTAAAAAAAAAAACAGAACTTGAAAAAAAAAACACTATTAACCCTTTGAATACCAAACTTTTGCCAAAAAATACCATTTTTAACCGTTTAGTCAGGTTTTTTTTAGCTGCCATGACGCTAAATAAGCCTAAGTTGTGCTAGAAAAGCTTTCTTTTTTTCCTAAAAGGAGAGCTTTTTCGAGGATTAGGTACAAAATTGAGCAAAACTTCAATTACGGGCATGCGCATAAGCCAAAATTTAGACTTTTTTTTGGCATTAACCGTTCTCAAATTCGTTTGTTGGCCCTTTCCTTTCTGTTTTTCTCTGCCCTTTTACACTACCTTTTGCATTGTATGTTCTTTCTGGCTGCGGTGAACAGTTGGATGTTAATTACGGGCGAAGCCTAGAAATGGACCTTGATCAATCATAGGCGTTGTGGACCATTTTAC
>Ga0126338_10003365_pt1:2500-11186 | contig 11186 bp, 9 predicted proteins | sample OrbCmetagenome_2_FD_92529 | JGI IMG/M metagenome (GOLD analysis project Ga0126338, IMG submission 92529) | Coral microbial communities from Petempiche,Puerto Morelos, Mexico - Orbicella C C metagenome | ecosystem: Host-associated > Invertebrates > Cnidaria > Coral | place...
ACATGGACATGTATTTAATAGTACATTTGTTCTGGAATTAATTTTTCTGCTTTTTGACACATTCCAGACCTCAAATCAATCCCAAGCTACTGAGGTGACAACCGAGAATTCTGAGTGGAAAGCAGTTGGTCCTGCAGACCGCTCGACCTTACCTCCGAATATTTTGACCTTCTGTGGCTCTTTTCGAATCTATGAAATCGAATTAGAAGAAAACCCTTCGGACGACGCGGCACTGAGCCAGGACTCTGGTGAGAAAACATATAATATAATAATACAACGTGACGTAATACCGTAAAAAATCCGGGTTATAGGCCTTGCAGTTATACAACTTCATAAATCCCAGGGGTTTTAAACGGGGGGCCTTTATAAGCGGGAAGAATCACGCACAAAAAAATTCGAAATAAGCCGATGAAACTTATATCCAGCGTTGTAAAAATTAAAGATGTTTCATGTTCATGGCAACAGCAAACACAAGGCACAAGTATACACGAAGCACAGAGTATTTTTGTTTTGAATACCTATATATGAGGAGCTTAGAACCGGAACTGAGAACGATATTAGTAATATTTTGATATCATGTACTGAGTTTGATGTCATTAAGATTTAACCTCACTTGCTGGCTATGTAAGTGTCATGTTATGCAGCTCAGTCCAGTACAGTAAGTGTAACGTTATTCTCTTACAACTATTGAGAGCTAAGCACTGTTCAGTTTCAGTGCTATTGAGGCTTTAGGCTAACCAACAAAAATAACCCTCTTATTACGCCATTGTCCTTTCGCCGTTACGCGGTTAACTAGGAACTAAAATCAATCGGGCACGATTGATTGTCCCAAGAGATTATACCGATGTATCAACCTAGGATTTGGCTGTTTTTGGAAGCCAATTTCTTTTTCAATATTACAGTCTGAGAGCTAAAACGATCACTGATTACTAAGGTTCACAAGTTTTTTAAAGTTCGTTTGGAATCAGCTCGTATCTAGCATTATGCCTTCCGGTTACACAAACTCCTCCGTCAATGAGAAAAATAGGTACACAATGTGTACGTACGTGTGCCTACGCCTTATAAAATTGATTGAAAACAACTCAGTATATATATATGCATTTCATCAACTCAAATATGCTATCATTACTAACAAAACATACAATCTTATTACAACAAAAACCCGACGCAAAATGCCATTGCCCACAATATCTATATCACCAATTCCCATTACTCTGCATTACTCCTAGCCAGAATTAAATAATTCATTTTTAAAACAAAATTTATCTCTGGTGACAGAAAAAAAGAAAAAAGAAAACTTTACAGTTTTCACGTATCAACAATGGCACTCCAACTATTCGTTTACACCATAAATCACAGAGTTTCCTTTTAAAGTATAACACTCGCCGTTACGTAATACGTCGTAGATCTGAAAAGCGATCTGTCGCGACCTATCACACAACAAGAGAACAGTAGAACAAAAGTTTCCTTCTTTATATCAAAACTGCTATTTTTGGTGTACCAAAGAACTGTTATGGTTTCCCCTGCCTAGTGGCTTCGGCATATGCGCGTGTAGTCACAAAAAATGTGAAAAATGACGTCAGGAAAGATTCCACCATACCTATGGACTATTTCTTTTAAATGGAAAACTAAATTCCGTTTTAGTTATAAATGATTTTGCTTTAAGTGGTAGTCTCAGCACTAGCTTAAAATTCCTAAAATTCCGAAACAGTTTTACTCTTGACAGAATATCTAATGACATTTTTGTAACTGATCTGCCGATACAATTCTGTAAAGGAAAGGAAGAACATTACACACTCTGACTGTTTGGGTCAATACTATGCGCTTTTACAAAGAAAATACACTAGACATCAAGAAATTAGCCTATAGTATTTCTAACTGAATGTTATTAAAATTTCGGGATTACATTCAAACGAATATTTCAGTAACAATTCTGATATTGTTTTTTTCTCAGGTCCAAAGCGGAGCAAGCGGTGGTCGTGCTATCAAACACGTTGCTGTTACTACATTTACAAATGCCGTTATTATTATTACGGGGGCTATCGCACATGTATATGCGGTCGAGTTTTGTATTGTCATTACATTTTCCGTTGTCCATGGCCCGTGGCCTATTAGTATAATCTGACTTTCCCCTCCTGCCAACTTTAAGCCGTTTGATGCTTTGTAATACAAAACAACCAGTGATCGACGAAGCAATGTCTGTAAGTGTCAATGTTCAAAGTTGAATCAAGTTGGAGGAGGAGTGGAAGTGGGATTTTCTCAATAAACGATTTCCGAGGTGTGATTATTTTGCTTAGATAAAGAGAAGCACCCAGCAGTTTTTCACAATGCTTCAGTAATGTTCGAAACGTTAGATTGCTAGAACAGAGTGTTCAGGCTACTTTAGTTGATCTTAACGAGTGAAAAAGATGCATTAATCTCACTTGCTGTAGAAATATATTTTGAAGGTCAATAAACGTTGCAATTTTGTCCAAGTTAATAGTATTTGTATATGTTTCACTTGCGCGAAAACAAACCAGGTCCTTTATTTCAAAAAATTGGAATATTTCCCAGCAGTGAATATGAACTGATTCCTTGCCCACAGACTCTAGAGTCAAGCCTGCTTGGACGCGAGAGAAGTGTTTTTAGAGCTAATAGACGACAAATTGAATGTTTGCAACAAAAGTGCAAAGCTCACAGCTCATATTGATGGTGGCCTATCGCAAATAATTGATTAGGAATGTTTTTTTCGTAGTCAAAAAGCCTCTATTATTAGAAATTATTCTTTTTAACCTTTAATACTCTTTATGTTAGGTTTTATTCGAATGTAACAAAACAGCTGAACTTGTCGCTTCCAATCTACAAGTAACTTCCTTGTTGATTATCTATCAGTCTAATTAATTTTTACATGCGACTAACGGTGACGATTTCGGATGAAACATTAGCAGCGTGTAAAACAATATTAATATAGCACTTTCTTATAAGTATTAAAGGAGACATTCAGATTCGAAAGATTACTTAGTAGAACATCTCAACCCTTCTGGTATGGATTTTTCTTCCTTCATTCACGTCATACAGCAGGTGCCCTAAATGTAAAAATACCAACGCCAATTTGCAGTAGCAAGCGAGCTTGTACCGTGTAATCGGACTCTCTCCTGATTTTCTACTGAAGATTGCAGAATATCCTTTGATTATTTAAGCAAATTTTATAATAAAAAATTGCTTTTCTGCCTCTTTTGCATCCCGCGGTGCAGGAAACGGTTAAAAAATACGCTAATTGGCAACATCCCTATGAGAGATCATATTACGAACGTCACGCAAAGTGAGTGGATTAGACTAGGTAGGAAAATTACAAAAACACAGTGTCTTGCAAAGCGAAATGTTCTGTTTTCATTCAGATCCCTACCAGTATGATGATTGTAAGGGCGATGAGAACGTTAACGAAATATTGGTGCAAACCAGTTCAAAGGTACCTGAATACTGTGGTCTCGTCAATGTGCAATAACACGTACTTGTGTTGAAGTGGAGCGACCCGAAAAACTTGCAAATTTCAACTTCTGAATCGCCCTTAAATCTCCTCTCCGATGAAGTCATTTTGGCGTGCGGCAAAAACGAAAAGCAAGCAATTTAACCAACTAACCCGGTTTCATTAGATACTCACGAAGTCCTTTCGTTCCACAAAATAAAAAGGCAAACGTTTTTCTGACCTGACTTTGACCGGACCGCTCTTAAGCGGACTGCCACTTAAATTGCTCCCTCATTCCGATACAGTTTTTACATTTTTTTTTCAGGTAACCAGACCTTCAACTCTCCCAAAATGCACTGGGCCTGGGTTCGTCTTGCAGTTTCCATCCAGTTTGCATTCGCTTTTTTATCGACTTATTTTGGATTTCTAGCTGGGGCTGGCTGGAAAAAATAGCAAACAAGTTTTCAAAACGGCAATAGAGCATCTGATTATGCCAAAAGAAAACACATGAAAGGCGTCAGACCCTAGTTCAGAATGAAATACAGTGTTGCTGGAAACGTTTATACCATGGTATATCTTACCTACAAAAGTCTGCAATAGGTTTCTTCACCTATATATAGCAGTTATAATTGTCTCGTCAACCTGACTTCACTCAAGATCATGTTGAAGATTTTTTTTAAAAAGTTATTAAAATAAGCAAATTTTTTAGTTTATTTGATGACGATGATGGGCAAAAAAAAAAAAAAAGAGGGAGATCAGGTGTCCCAATTTTGATATAATCAACAAATCGCTTAAAGCAGCTTGGATTAAAAGACTATCCGCTCTTGAATGCGCTAGAAATCACTTATCTGCCATTTGACCTGAGAGGCGTTAGAGGAGAATCTTTTTGGATTATAATTTCACACTAAAAACTCTTCGCATCTATTTGGTTTACAGTTATTTTACAAGGACGTGCTCGATGTATGGCAGAGAATTTTTGCTCACAGTCCCTTTAGCAAGCATGAGGTGGAAAATAAGATTATTTGGAGCAACCAATTTATTACAATTTCGGGAAAGACGATATGCTAGCTATCGGTCGTGGTATGAAACTGGAGTTGAAGTCATGAAGATCTCATGACTGAGGAGGGAAATTTAATGACACGTAATGTTTTCCATCGTAACGCACTTTTAGCAATGTTTGCAGCTTTTAAATGCTATCAGCACGAGCTGGAAAAGATACACTGGATAAGAATATAGCTCCGAGGAAACTAAAAATTAACTGCGAAAATAGCATTACTGATACACAAAATATTTCAAGTAAGACGCTAAGACAAATTCTGACAAAAACGATTTTTGAGAAGCCCACCTAGGTGGGAAAGCTTGAAATGGCAGGTTTTTCTCCTGAGAAAATTTCAAATATCTATGATTTTCCTTTCAAGCTAACTCTCGACGTCAGAATGTCACTTTTTCAATTTAACCCTCGAACGTACAAGGGAGTAAAGGGGTGGATGCCAAGCCCATAAGGTTTTCTTTCAAGTTTTTAAACGACGATCTACTCTGAGATGCTGAAACTTTCAGTAGCTGTTATTTATTATTCGCGGAAATTTTGATATTTCAATTGTGTGTCCACGATATTTGACGTTCCCATGGCAACCACGATTTTCAAGTTAGTCTGTCCAAGAAATAATCTCTTTGTTTTTCCAGTTCTCTTCATCAAATTTTTGAAATTCTTGAATGTTTACATTCCATAAGCATTTTGGCTTGATGTTGTATTAATTTCCGTTATTCCTTGACTTTTAAGAGGATAGTGAGATCCACGACGGCGGACCCAAATGGAGGATCGTATGACGTCATAACCAATATAAGTGGTGTCATCTTGTAGAGCAAGATGACACCAGACCACCAGATCGAAGAGTGTACTTGGACATTTTTTTTACTGCTGTTAAAATTCAGTTTTAACGAAGAACAGCCAGAATTTTACACGCACTTTCTACCGTTTCAGCGCTGGATTGACTCACACTTCTCGTGTGTGGCCCAGCTTCGCGTTTTAAAATCAAAGAAAGATGCTAGTGTTTAGGTGACTTGTGTGGTGACGATAAGTTTGGTTGCGGATGAGTAGTGAACAAAAAAAGGCAGACAATCTGATCATTACTAGCTATTACTGTTAAGAGCACTCTTTTGTCGTCTGTTCTTTCAGGAATTTTGCCGAAGCAGCTAATTTTTTTATTCCTTGTAGCAGCTTCGTTTACGTGTCCCTAATTGGTTTCAATCTGAGTAATTAGTTGCTCGAAATTCTTAAATTCATAAAATCTCAACTCCTTTCAACATCAAAAGGTGATCAAAACATAATAACTTAATGCTTTGTGAAGTGAAACCCGCTTTTAACACTATTAAGAAAGTCAGCTGCATAAACCCTGCATTACGTCACAATAAAATTCGGCGCTTTTAGTTCTGTAGTGTTCTTTCTATCACAAGCAGGAGTTCATAAGCGGTCACACTAAAAACGATACCTTTCATGATATCACGGAGGGCACATAAATAGCTTTGAATGCACTAACAGGTTGAAGTCGGTATACATCATCATCATCACTTGTTCAGCACTTAAGTCAGAGCCACCTTAAAGTTTTGTATTCTTCACCGTCTACGGGTATTATATTACGAACCCACAATGTGGCTTGATAGCTCAGTTGGTAGAGCACTGCACCGGTATCGCAGAAGTCATCGGTTCGAATCCAGTTCAGACCTGAATTTTTTTTCAGGCCTTAATTTCACAACTGCTTAATTTGTGTGTATAACTGCGATGATCAGTCGTGTCTTCGTGTCTTTCTCCCCAGTTCAAATATTTGATCTTTCATATATTCAATTGTATTCTTCACTGCCTACGGGAATGTTAATATACTTCCCCTTGTTTGTGCTTCACGCTCGTACCAGTTACAAGCTGGCAAATTAGTATCTACGTTAGTTGCTAACGGGTCTAAGGCTTTCAAATTTCTCTTGAAAATCTCTATGACAAACATTTCCAGACGACCAAAAGTTCTGTGTTCTTGACAACGCCGAGTCTTCAGGAAGACTAATTGGAAAGTTGGACTGTCATTAGGACGTGTGTTGGACGGTAGAATTTTTGGTAAACGCTCGGTATTTGTCTTTTCGCGTTTAAGGGGCCAGGATGCTGGGCGTACAGTTTCTTGTCCCGCGCCCCTCCTTACCTCCGTTGTGTACATCACGTGATCTCCATGCCATGTGCTCGAATCACGTGGGTTTTCAATTACCGATATCCAGTTACAAAAAGTTCAAATTGGATACCTGTAATTGGACACCCACGCGATCACGCGCCGATTACTTGATAAATAGGCGCGCGAAGAACCATTCGCGATCGAGAATTTTGTTATAGATACGATTACTTAGATTATCATACACGTCTACAATGGATTTTAAACAATCTTCCACTTTTGACAAATCAACGAGATCTATGTAGAGTGAGCCAAGGTTGTGGGCGCAGATGTTTGATCACCTTTATCTCCAGAGTCCTTAGCAATACTGAGAAATTGCCGGTAGTACTCCAGGGCTGTGTTCAAATCACCTTGATGGGAATACACAGTTCCCAGATTACAATGTACAGTCGTTGCTGAACTTTATTTTCAACATCCTTGAAAATACTAAGACATTGCTGACAGTACTCCACGGCTGTCTTCAAACCACGAACCAAGAGAGTCACAAAATGCACCAAAATTACAATATACCCGTCCTTGCTCTCCTTTATCTCCAAAGTCCTTGGCAATACAGTACGAAGACGTTGCTGGTGGTACTCCATGGCTGTCTTCAAATCACCGAGAAAGTGATGAACGGCACCAATATTACCATACACACGTGCTTGCATTGCTTCATCTCCAACACCCTTTGCAATACTAAGACATTGCTGGTCGTAATCCACGGCTGTCTTTAAATCACCGAGATAGCGATGAACGGCACTAAGATTACAATATACACGTGCTTGCTGTCCTTTATCTCAAGCATCCTTGGCAATGCCGGAGACATTGCTGGTGGTACTCCATGGCTGTCTTCAAACCACCGAGAGAGTAATGAACGTTACCAATATTACGATATGCACGGGCTTGCTGTCCTTTATCTCCAACATCCTTGACAATATAAAGATTAAGCTCGAAGTACCCGAGAGCTTTCTTGTAATCGCTAACGTTAAAATATTTTTTTTCCAAGACTACGATACACGTGTTCTTTGATAGTTTTGTACCATCTTTCGTCAGTGATTTCCTCTTCATGTTCTGTTTAGAAATACAACGCAATTTTTGATTAGGGACTCTTTTTCGCGTTTCACGTACTGGTTATGGCCGAAGCACACTTGAGAAAAAATATCTAGTGATAGAAATATTTTCTTGTTCAAATTAATTTTCAGTCTAGAGACTGTTATTATATTTTCAACATAAAAATTTCAAAGGAAATACATTTTCAGATCAGTTGAGAGCATCCTCCTTCAGATATTCTTTGTCAAAGCGAAATAAATCAAACAAAAGAAATTATATGTTAGGTTAGTTACAACGGGTCTTTTTTTTTTTACTATGAGATGATCTACTACTAAGAAAGCGAAGTGAAAAGAAACAGTATTGTTGTATTTCTTTATTATGGTATGTAAATATTTTTCAAACTGAGCACTTCATAAATGGTAAAGGTTTCAGAAGTTGTGAAAAAGAAAATATATTGATCTTTTAGAGCAATTCCATAGGGTTGTGACCTTTGTACCACTTGTGACGTCATCAATTTGAATGTCACCAGATATTCTTGATAAGCAGATGACAGAGCAATTTGCACAACCGTCCGTGTTGGATATCGATTGCATTTCGGCGGAGCAAATTGAAAGAAACGTGATCAGTTTTTGGTGCAAAAATGATTGTGAAAAGAGCCATTATACCTATGACTGATCAAGGTCCCATTTCCAGGCTTTACCCATAATTAACAACCAATTTTTTTTACGGCAGTCAGATAGGATATAAAGAGCAAAAGTTAGCGAGAATAAAGGGTCGAGAAAAAGGAAAGGAAAAGGGCAAAAAAATATTCGAACCGAACATCGCAAAAAAATAAATAAATAAATAAATAAAAAAATAAAAGTCCAAATTTTGGCTTATACGCAGTGCCAAATTAAAATGTTGCACCTTTTTGTACCTAATCTTCAGGAAAATCTACCTTTTAGTTTAAATATCGCTTTGTCAGCAACATTAAGGCTCATTTAGCGTCATGGCAGCCAAAAAA
>Ga0126338_10003366_pt1 | contig 11185 bp, 8 predicted proteins | sample OrbCmetagenome_2_FD_92529 | JGI IMG/M metagenome (GOLD analysis project Ga0126338, IMG submission 92529) | Coral microbial communities from Petempiche,Puerto Morelos, Mexico - Orbicella C C metagenome | ecosystem: Host-associated > Invertebrates > Cnidaria > Coral | place: Petempiche,Puerto...
AAAGATGTGTATGTTCCTAAAGCCATCCAGGATTTGACAGATGATACTTTTGTTTGCCAATAAACCTCTAATATTTTGATGCAGAATTTTAAGGCCCTTTTTAGAGAGAAGCTCGCTAAGTTCAGGGATGACATATCGTTGAGCATCTTCTTGCTGATCTTGGTCAGCTCCATCTTGAGTGTTTTTGTTAAACAGACAAGAGTTGCAGATGACTCCACTATCATCGGAGCAGAAGCATTTCAGGTGAAACTTCAAATGACATTGCGAATAAACCATCCTGCTTTGTCTTTTCTTCAAAGCTTTTAAGCATGAGCCACACCTGTCGATCAGTCCAGGACAAGTTTCGATATCGCCTGATAGGAGAAGCAGGAGCTGAATTAGCAAAGTTCTCGATGTTCGATGCCCAATTCCATTTATCCGGTGGTAGGACCAAAGCGAAGAGTAGATAAAGGTTTCTTGTAAATCTTGGCTTTGCTCCATATCGTATAGCGCGTTTGAACTGCAGAAGGCTTGCTTTTTTATGTAGAAAATAGCAAAAGTGAACAGTGCGAAATAGCACACAACCACTCGTAATGACGCCATCACTTCATCTCTTTTCATATGCCTATCTAAACTGATGTAATAACTTTTGGTAGGTGCAAAAATATTTATAAGCTTCCCAAAGTATTTATTCAGAGTATCGTGGTTTGCTTTTGATAAACTGCCTGATAAGGTGAATGGAACAAGACTCATGATACAAGTGAATAATATGATTAGAAACATCATATATTTGAACTGGAGAGAAAGATATGAAGACATGATTGATCATCGCAGTTGTACATACAACTTAAGCAGTTGTGAAATTAAAGCATGAAAAAATTCAGGTTTAAATGGGATTCAAACCCATGCCCTCTGTGATACTGGTGAAGTGCTCTACCAACTGAGCCAACTAGCCAACTGGGAGCTGGTCACGTTGTGAGTTCATAATACACCTGTAGATGATGATGAATGCAAGTGAATATATGCTATGTCATATGTTTGAACTGTGAAGAGAGATATGAAGACATGATTGATCATTGTAGTTATGCATACAACTTAAGCAGTTGTGAAATTAAAGCCCGAAAAGAATTCAGGCTAGAACAGGATTCGAACCCATGACCTCTGCAATACCAGTGTGATACCGATATCTGATAAATATAAAAGAATCAACCAAAAAATATTTTTTGGTAATGCCCAGTTTTATTGGGAAAACAAAGTTTGGACAGAATGTGTTACTAACCAACAGTGCATTATAATTGTGTTCTTTTTCATGATTAACAGATGGGCGCATATCATACAATAGACCTGGAATTGAATAGGAAATTTACTTTGATCAAAGAATATTGGGATATTATAGCTCTTGAAAGAGTGGGTAAGTTTAATTGAAAATCTAATTTATTTATTATAATAGTTACATGTACTTCGCTTATAGATAAAGCATTTACCCACCATCTCAAATGATAATTTAAATACAACTATATATGAAAATTGAGGTCACTGCTAAACTTTAACAGTCAGTCAGCAGTAAACAGAGCAAATAAAACAAATTAAACAAAATGTTGTTTCTGAGATTCTGTCTTGTTAATAAATCTTGAAACCACACATGCACAAACACTCGTCACACATATAATATTATGTATAGACACTTTCAAAAATTCAGACTGTGTGCCAAAACTGCTTTAATTTACATCTTATGGAAATGATTTTGAAATGGTCTTGGTCAAGGCAGTTTTGCTTTAAAATTTAGAAATGTTGCAAAGAAATGTTTTTTTAAAAATTAAAGTACTTAATGACTCCTTTGTGTGTTACTGCTACTCTTAGCAAATCAAATGTGAAAGATAATAGGAGTTTGTGGTAAATATTGTAGAAAATAATGTTTTGTGTGCCCTAGACATGGCTTGTGATCCAGCACAGCATGCAGATCTTGGAGCCATCTTACTTCATGAAGGTAGGTGTTACTATTTGAATTATGTTTAAAGTTACTCACACTCAATGATAGAAAGTTTTTTTTACAGTGCAACCCCACTTACTGAAGCCACCCAACAAGGTTTTCTAAAATTCACAATTACCCAATTGCAGTGCTAGATTTTGATTGATGGTCACCTTATTGTCAAAGATAAGTTTTGAGCATTTGTGATTTCTTTCCCAGAAATCTCTCAACAAGAAGTCGTTAAATTAAAAATGACTAATGTTGCATTCTATCAGAACTAAATGCCAAAGCCTCCATTGTTTACTCTCACAGTGTTGAGGTGAGCTTACCAAAATAATCTGGAAAAATAGCCACTGAATGATGTTCAAACCAAACAATGGTTGAAATATTAAATGTCGCACTTAAATACAGGTTTCTTTGACATTTCATTTCAACATCTTTTATATAGGACCATAGAAGTTTTAGAGTCAGAAACTCAATACAAGAAACCTGTGGTTTTTGAGAATTAAAAAAAATAAAATATAAAAATAAAAACCCCCTTACATTACAATTGCTACACATTTTTTCTTCAGGCCTATGTCACATCTTTTTAGTCACTTCAAGTATGACAATTGTTAGAGCTAAAATTGATATGAATATTCCAAGGAAAAGAAAAGGATTCTGTAGTCAACATGATAAGGTCAGTTTCAGTTTCAGTTTATGATAAGATGTTTTCTTGTCTTAAGATGATGATTATAATGTAATTATGAATAATTTAAGTGTCACTGGTATAATAGCCAGCACTCATTATTGCCATATTTTTGTAGAAAATCAATTTTTATCTATATCAAAAAGGTTTCTAAATTATCACAAGGATAAAAGTAATGTTGATTATCCTATGATGTCTGTGATCCATTGAAGTTTTCTTAATTAATTTCTAGCTTGAAGATTATGATTGTCACTGGTATTAATAACATGCAAGATATTTTGTTGTTGAACAGGGGTTGCTTAGGTTTTATGATGCCATAATCCAGGGCATTCTCCGGCATTTTAATTTTGAGGGTAGGTATGCATGCTTGTATATAATATACATGTACAATAATATTGTGTAATATTGACTAGTGTAGCCTAAGGATGTAAAATTGCTGAGGTTATTGTGGTCTATTTTGCATGTCTGTTAACTTTGTATTGCAATACACTTTTTCCTGTCACCTCCCAGTAAGTAAAACATTTGCATATCTCCCACCTGTTTTGCATGCACACCACACCATCTGCAGGTACATGTACACAATTGGATTTCAGTATAGTTTTCGACAAATAACACCTAGTTTTTCAGCTTCAAGATGTTAACAGTTACAGTAGTTAGCAATATGCTGCTATTCTGGTGTTCCTGTTTTAAGTACAGGTTTATTAAACTTGATTTGGTCACAACAGGAAAATTTTGTTTTCGTTTTAGTTGTGTACTTGGTAGCGTAGTTGATTGCATCAATGTCAACCCCAACGCACATGTGGTAGTTAAACCGTGCCTTGCATGATGCGCAGAACGTGTGCGCACTAACAAAGCAAGGCACTGTCCTTAAACTGTTGCAGTTCTTTTGCATCACAATCGGGAAATCTATCCACCATTGTTTTAAAATTAGAAACAATAATATTTCAGTTACCATGGAAACTGGCCATAATTTTTTAGGTATTTGAAATTTGGCTTAAATACTACTGGTCTTAGCCAATCACATTTTAGAAATTTCTTTGCCTGTGGCATAATAGTTTGAATACTTGAAAGCCTGTTTGATTTAAATTCTCAAAATACTAAGTCTTCCAGAATTTAAGCCTGTCAGAGCCGCCACCGCCATGTGCTTTTTTCTGAATAACTTTTCTTACCTCAGCTGCTACACGCTTGAATGGAGTAAAGTTTCAGTCCACATTATAGTGCAAGATCTAAAATATTTATGAATCAAGTTCTCAAAATGCATGTAGAATTTAAGTGCAAATGTGTGAAAGCCAGATGGATATGATTTAAGTTTTCAAAATGCTTGTAGAATTTCGGTGCAAATATGTGAAAACTTGTCAAAGCCACAGGGCTGCCAAAGTTAGAGAATATTATGCAGCCCACTGCTGGTGAAGAATACAAGTGAACATATGAAAGATCATATATTTGAACTGTGGAGAAAGATATGAAGACATGATTGATCATCACAGTTATGCACACAACTAAAGCAGTTGTGAAATTAAAGCCTGAAAAAAAATTCAGGCCCGAATGGAATTCAAACCCATGACCTCTGCAATACTGGTGCAGTGCTCTACCAACTGAGCTATCAAGCCATCTGGGAGCTGGTCACTTTGCGAGTTCATAATATATCCGTAGATGGTGAATCGAATCCCATTCAGGCCTGAATGTTTTTTTCAGGCTTCAATTTCACAACTGCTTAAGTTGTGTGCATAACTGCGATGATCAAGCATGTCTTCATATCTTTCTCCACAGTTCAAATATATGATCTTTCATATGTTCACTTGTATTCTTCACCAGCAGTGGGCTGCATAATATATATTTGAACTGTGGAGAAAGATATGAAGACATGATTGATCATCGCAGTTATGCAAAGTTGCAACTCTTTTGTAAAATGTCGCAAGATGTTTTTTTCCTTCCTTAATTACTGTTTGCTTGTATCTTTAACCATCACAAGACATTTAAACAAACCAAATGTGAAAGTGTTCCAGGGAAAAGTGGGAACCAGTAGATTTAATGAAGTTTTTCTTAAAATCTACAGATTCATGCAAAATAAAATGAAAACCTGCAATTCATGTGGGTTGTAAGTTAAATAAAGTTTGATCAATACTGGTAACATGATATAATTACTTTGTTTTTATAAGTGTCTGTCTGACACCAAGTTTAATGAGTACATTTACTTCCTGTTTCACTCTGTAGTCCTCAAGTGCATTCTTGTTGCTAGTCCTGGTTTTGTAAAGGTCAGTTATAGAATTTCAAGTTTCTCAATTTCTGTGTTAATTAATGTAAATTACTGGATCTGGTTTTTATTTCAACTTCTCTACGGACAGTAAGAGTATGGTGATTAAACACATTTTATTACCATGCTGTTTACTCCTTATGTAGTATCAGATTTTTACAGTGTTTAGGTCTTAGAATGGTGAATGCTATGTAAGTTAACCTAAAGCAAAGTGTGCATCACTAAAATGTAGGTATTTATTATTACTTTTGATTGGACTCCAGGATCAATTTTGTGACTACATGTTCCAGCAAGCTGTAAAGAATGACTGGAAGTCGATCCCAGAGAACAAATCAAAATTTCTTTTGGTAATTATGTATGCACATTTATGCACTATTTTTAGGGCCTGTTTACAAGGGAGGATTACCCTAGCTAACGGGTTAACCCTAGCTGGAGGGCAAAAGATAGCCTGGAGTTTCACAGGTAAGGTAACCCTACAACCCGGGACAACTTGATGCGTGGTTACACTCAAAGCATCTGGAAACAATTAGAAAGTTAACCTGCGTAGGCAGGTTAACCCTACCTGGAGTGTTTACAAAGTAAAAAGTTAACCTGCCTGCTGGGGTAACCCTAGCATGCAGATAGGGTGACCCACCTACCTGGGTAACCCTGGCTGCCTTGTAAACATGACAGAGAAAAAAAAGAGGAAATGTGTGAGTGCTAGGGTAGCCTGCTTGCTAGGGTAACCCACTTGCTGGGGTAACCCTCTGTCCTTGTAAACAAGCCTTTAAAATGAATAAGGTAAGGAGATTTGTTGTGACAAAGAAATAAGAAAGAGTAAGGAGAGTAACACTGCCACTACAGTGATGAAACTCTTTAATAAGGTAGAGAGCCAGAGTTGAGTGGCTCTATTATAGTAGTGTCCAAATTGTAGTGGAAAAATGATTGTATGAATTCTAGTTCTTGTGATACCAAGTGAACTGATGGTAATATAGAGATAGAAATAGGTACTGTATGTGTCAAAAGACTTCGTTAAATAATAAATAAAAATAATTCTAAACAGTAAAAATACCAACAGTTTTTGTTTTGTTTTGTTAGGCTCATTCTTCTTCAGGCCACAAACATTCCCTGAAAGGTAGGTATATACATCTGATCAAGCACTGCCACAGCCTGGTGCCTACAATTTTCCAGTAGGGTGGGCTCTATCATTAACAGTGGTGTCACTAAAACGAACAAGAATACCAAGGAACGAGGCTGGCACTGGTTTAGGTAGTGGCTACCAGCCTAACCATTTTGTATGAAGGTACAATTACAAACACAGTGTTGGGTTATACAACACTGCTAGAGTAAGAGAGTAAACTCTGAGGTAATATGAATATCCCTCTAAGTGTTAGTGGAGCACCTAAGGAAGAGAAATATTCTTTTGACCTCAATGGGATTTGAACCCTCCACCTCCTCCTGAATGTCCTTCTGAGCATAAGCCAGGGAAGGAAACAGAGGAACATAAAAAAGCAAAAGAGAGGTTTTTTTTCATGTTGGTGGGACTCCCAAGGTATGACCTCCTTACTGCTCTTCAAACCAAGCTGTAAGGCCAGATGAGAGCAGGCCATTTGTAGTAAAGTTAGTAACTCTTTGCAAGGTAGATCAAAAGACTTTCTTTTTGCCTCTTATGGTAACTTCATTACCTTTCTTGAGATTATGCTCAGAAGAAAACTCCTGGGTTTTTTTCCAACATGAAATTACAAAAAGAATTGAAAGCTTTGAGTTAGTTCTCTTCTTTTCAGTAACCAGTGTGTTTTTTTTTTGTTCATTGTTTAACATGATGTGCAGAAGTTCTTGCCAACCCAGCTGTTACTGCAAAGCTTGCAGACACAAAGGTAAATAGCCCCTTTTTTGTGAATTTCATTGACTAGTCCTAAATTGATTTTTTCGCTTTGTCAGGTCTACAGACAAATTACCTGGGTATGTCATTGCATGTAACTCTGTTTAAACATAGTTACTAACTATGGTTTAAATGGGGAAAAGCAAGGGTAGGGTGGGGAATTAAATCAAAGTACATCTTCACTTGATGAGAGGGTGTTATTTGTGTATTGATTTAGCAAACACTAAAATGGTCACATACAGTAGCTGTAAAATGTTCACTTTCTTTGTCTCTCCACCTGTCACTTCTATGCTCATTTCAGATCTTTTCAGAGAGCTGCTCTTTACCAACCAAACCCCTGCACAATATAATGGTCAGGTGGCATCCATGACTCTAGATTCTAGACTTCTTAACCCTCTTAGTAATGCCTGCAAAGGGGCTGCTAATCCAGATCTAAGAGTTGTTGAAGAATAGCCCCTTATAGGTGATATACCAGGTCAACAAGCTATAAGCAGGGGTCGGGGTGGCAGAGAATTAAAATAGTTATTATATTCCAAAATCTCCACCGACTACGATTTTTTAACTATCACAGGCGGCTGCTGAAGTTAAAGCATTGGATAATTTTTTCACAATGCTGCAAACAGAGCCTGAGAGAGCTTATTATGGGTTTGTTCACTAGATCATACTGTAGAATTATATTGCATTCTGCATTCTAAGGCTAGATGATATTGCTAACTTGATGAAGTGCAAGTTAGATAAGTAATGCTGTTAAGGTATAAATAAAGTCACAAAGCAACATAGGGTGGCGGTTTTGCCAAGCAGATCCTGAACTTCTCTCTTACAGTTCTTTCCTCCTTGCCATGTTAGTGAAGGAGAAATCTACATCTACAAGTTTGTAGTGTTACGGTATTAATAATGACACCTTGAATTTAACTTACTTTGGCTAAATGTCATTTGTCATAATAATTTACAATTTCCATTCGTACCTATATGCTGGCAATGTCACAAGCCAGAAACAGTACTGTACAGTAATTCTAAAAAATAAAAAATGATGACTGGCAATTTCGTTTTTTTAAAATTGTTTTTATTTCCAAGTGCATTGTGTAATCATCTAATATTACTGTTGTGTTGGAGTCAGTGTTGTTGTACCTTTAGTATGGCACATATCGAGAGGGCAAATGAAGCAATGGCTGTTGAAACTCTTCTTGTGACAGATGAACTTTTCAGGTTAGGACATTTACCTTGAAAACATATCACATGGTCTTGTTAAACAAAATGTCATATAATCTTTTAAAAGAGTTTTTAAGTCTGTATCAGCCCAACTGGCCCATACACATGGAGCTTACTCTGGTCTCCATAGTATTGAGTGACATCCTGTATCAAGCCCAATTACAAGCCTCCTTATAAGTAAATACGATACACATGGAAAAAAACGAGTATAACCAGTCTAACCAGTCTAACCAGTATAGCCAGTCAGTGAGAATTGTTGTCAATGAATGCCAATTGACAACTAATCAAGGACAGAGGAATGCCATGACTGCTGGAACATGATTGATTTAAGCTGTTGCCACTGAATTTCCATCGATAACAACTGATTTTCATTGGTCAATATTCATTTGGATTGACTTCTCGTGGCTCTGTTGTAATTCTGGTGCGCTTGTGAATTACAAACTCTGGATCAATAAAGCACTGGCAGAAATTACATGTGTCATTGAGCAATAATTTGGTAGGATGTCATTTAACTACGGAAAAATATTTTAATACCTATGCAACCAAGCTTTGGCAAAATGACTTATTACCAGTTCATCTTAGCAGTCTGTATTTCGAAATTTAAACCACTAGGGAAACCAAGCAGAAAATGTTTCTTTAATCATTTAACAGTCCGTCGTCGCAAAGAAAAAGGCTCTGGATCAATAGAAATGGAGAAATTCAATAGATAATTGATATAAGATGTTAATAAATGTGGTTGGTTGTTCTTTCAGGTCAACAGATTTGCCAACTCGTAAGAGATATGTCAAACTTGTTGAAAATGTCAAAGATAATGGTGGTGATGTCAGGTTAACATGAAAATGCCCATTAAATGAGCTTTCTGTGTTCTCTCTGTTCTTAGGATTAGTTGATATGACTTATATGCCCTTTTCTTCTTGTTATTCAGGGTGTTTTCAAGCCTGCATGTTTCTGGGGAACGTATGTACACACTTTTTGTAGTCTAGTTTAAGAAAATGTGCTTACTATCAGAATTTTACAGTTCAATCAATCTCTAAAAAGTAGATTGCGCCCGGACGCGCACTGGGAACGAAAGCTTTAGTAGTCTGCGTGCGCTCAAAAGGAAAACAAACGGGTTGTTATAATTTTCTTATGTTTCCTTCCGTGAAACCCCGTATGATTTTATAAGATTAGTTGACTACTCTACTTTACTTCGTAGCCTTTTTTGCAGGAATATCTATCTGACCGGTCGTTGTGCACAGAGAAAAGACATTTGCACAAAACGAAGAAACTGCCAAGATACCCCTACTTTTTTCACATTTAAAATTCTCCTCTGGCCGGTTGCGATGTACTGTGAATCTTTTGGAAGATTTCACTGAAGGATATTCAAGAAGATAACATTCAGGCCACGAAACCTTGAAGAACTCATTCGTTTGGGTAATTTTAATTCAAGACTGAAAGCCACTATTTTAATTGAGATAAATGCAAAACACAATTTCATCATTGGTTATTACATTTGATAGGTGAGAGTGAACTGGGAGTTGAAAAGAACCCAGAAAACAGGTTTTATTAAGATTTGAGCTCTTCAAGAAAGATTTGAGGGGTGGTTGAAATTCATTCTTTCCCCAAAACGTATGTAAACAAGAAGGTGCTTCAGTGTAAAAAATTCTATTTTGACAGTAATATAGTATCATTTTTTTGTGTACAGAGCTTGGTCAGTTATCTGGTGTTGCAGCTATCTTGCGCTTTCCCATGCCAGATATTGCCGATGGTGATGATGAAAGCTCATCCGAAGAGGATTAGGAAACAAAGAAAGATCAGTTATATATTAATAACTGGATCGCTCAAGGAAGATTGAAAACCAGAAAATGGAACGACCTTTAAAGACTATTAAACTATTGTACAATAACAGATTTCGCTGTTTAATGCAGGCTTAAAATTGCAAAGAGATATGTTCTAAGCCACAAATAGCAATGACATGTCCCTGAAACATGAATATTGACTTGAAAACACAGATGTTTGGATACATGTGGATGATCGTGGTTACAAGCCTGTGCTAACTACTTTGTAAGGGTTTTGGGTGCAGGGTGGGGTGGGTGGGGTGCAGAGGTTTATATCTGGGTGAACCTATGGGCAGTTCAGAAATGTTTCAGAATGAAATTTGCTGAATTGACAATTTCATTTATTTGTAAAGCTCTGTCAAAGTTCTCAAGAAAATTTGCAGGCTAATTTATGAAGAAGTTAAAAACTTGATTGACGATGTATGATTTGTAGATTGTTAATCCTCAAGCATTCCAAGAACATTATGTGTCACCTTAAAAGGCGTCAGTGGCACGACAATAAATATATTTTCAGTCTTCTTCTTATTGTTGTCATGTTCTTTCCATGATTTGGTTTAACTGAAAAGTAAGCCAGAATTTTAATGAGATGATGTGGCTCTTATTGAAGCTGAAAGTAATGTTATTTTAATTCAGACTTGCGAAGAAACATTTGCAAGCATTTTATCGCATACCTTTGGGTAGTATGAAGAAATATGTGCGTAGCTTCCTCTGTTGGGGGACACAATTATTGGAGGTGGTGATTACGTTTGGGGCGGTGCGTAATTTAAAAACAGAGTTATCCTGAGTCCCGTATATATATCTTTTTTTGTAGAATTGTCTCATGATGCCTTTAACGTGCAAACAGCTTATCCGGGGGGAGGGGGCAATCCCATATACAGACTCTCTGTGTTTCTGCCGTTGTGAAGGGTATGGTTTTCAGGCAGTTAAGTCTAGGATAGAGTACAATTTTTCGCGAATGTGGCCAGTGTATAAATGATTTAGTCTAGGGTAGAGTTCTTTACCCAGGGTTCTATAATAGAAATTGAAACTTGTAACTGAGAACTTCACATATAAAACAGAATTACAAATCCTGGCAAATTGGCGACTTTGTAAAGTTCTGTTAAAAGTCGGAAAAACAGTTTTGGTTGTAAATGTACACGTACAAGTTATTAAGAAAGTTGTTTTTGCTCTTGCAACAGCTGTGACTTTGTAAGATATTGGCTCAGTTAGCGTAAGTTGGATTACGATAGTAATAAAGATAGTGATAAAGGTTCTGCATTGAAAATAGCTAGTCTGAGATAAAGTAGGGGGTTGGTGCGTAGTTTAGGATACGGTTGGGTTAGGGTGTAGTATAGGGTAGAGATTTCATTGTCCCAGCGGCACACCCCTATCCAACGATTTACTGACTATCCCCCCCCCCCCCCCCCCC
>Ga0126338_10003367_pt1 | contig 11183 bp, 5 predicted proteins | sample OrbCmetagenome_2_FD_92529 | JGI IMG/M metagenome (GOLD analysis project Ga0126338, IMG submission 92529) | Coral microbial communities from Petempiche,Puerto Morelos, Mexico - Orbicella C C metagenome | ecosystem: Host-associated > Invertebrates > Cnidaria > Coral | place: Petempiche,Puerto...
AAAATACTAAAAAGAAGAAGAGGTGTGTGGTTTTTATTAGTAAAAAGAGGGGGGGGGGGGGGGTGGGTGTTGGGGGGGGATGATGGGTGGGGGGGGGGGGGGGGGGGGTGGGCTTATTTATTTTTTCCCAAATTGTGGTCAGATAATTATGATCAGTTTTTTTCTAATATTTGTATGTGTCAGACCCTCAGAAGTCTCAGAAGGATCCTGTCTCTCTTGAAGAACTACATAATATAACCCCTTTAGCTGGTCTAGGCCTGCTGCACTAGGTTGGCTGGCCTTTAGGCAATGAATCAGCAGATCTTCACTACCATCCATTACGATGGTCAATGTGCAGTGATTGAATGAGTCAATAATCACTTGCTTGTGACTGAAGACAACCAAAACTATACATCCTCTGTTGCAATTGTCTCAGTACTCTTCCATAAAACAGGGGAGGGGGCATTTATTTGAGGCGTGGGGCTTATTTAAAATTTTGGCCGATAGAAGGCATGCTTATTCGAAGGGGTACACTTATTTGAGGGGAGGCGCCAATTCGAGGATTTACAGCACTCTCAAACTTACACTTGTGTTAGGCTCTAGCAATGTGAAACTTAACTTGGACAGAACTTCCACAAAACATGACTGTTTAATAAGTTGTTTTCAATCTTACCTTCAGATGCAGTTTGTGCAGCCAGCTCTTGGAAGTGAAGACCCATATAAGAGGAAGGCAGCACTAATAGCTCTGGCAGTGCTTGCTGAGGGATGTGCAGACTACATCAGAAACAGGTTGGTAAGTTTAGGACAGTTTTCACTTGATTGTTGAAAGTAATTTGAATTTGTTTGAATTAGTTCAGCTTTAGTACACTGTGCGATAGGCTTTAACAACTTGTGCCACTTTATCAGCTAGTCAGAAGTAAGACCAGAACCAAAGGTGACCCACTTGCACACATTTTTCCTTTCTTTCAGCTACATGTATTATGCTTCCAATTTTGATTGGCTTGATTTTGTGTGCCCTTTGTGATTGGCCAGAGTAATTACTTTGGTTTTGGTTTTACACTCAATTGAAAACCACTCCAATGTCGCAAACATACACAATAATACAAAACTGCAATTAGAAAGAGTCAAAACAGGGGTTACCTTTTGATTCTGTTCTATTGATAGAACTGTTGTGCAATAGTAAGTTTACTCAGGGTTGTTTTGAAAAAGTGAGACACTTACAGCACTTGCATGTGCTGTTTTCACTAGGAGTGTTATTGTTTTCCATCAATCATATCAATGCTAGACTGTCTAATGCTCTCCTGGCATTTTTGCGTAGCAGTGCATGTTTACAGAGAGGACATTCTGAGACTACATTGTGTTACTCAAGAACACAATAAAATTAGTGCCACCCTCCCCACCCATGGCAAGCATGCAAAACAACTGCATTGAAATATTTGCTATAACTTGGTTAATTTATTGCATTGCAGATACCTTCAAGCTGCTTTGCAGACCATCTGTAGAGGTATGGATAAAAAGAAACAGTTTGGTGTCCGTAAGGCCAATTGGGTCGTGATAGTAGCAGACAAGTCAAGAATATTAAGAAAACGACAAAACATTTGAGTTTACAAAACATGTTTCGACAGAAACTTCTGTCATCCTCAGTTAATCCAAGTACAATGTGATGAATGCTGAATTAATAATAAGTAGAAAATGCTAATTGTGATAAAAAGTAACAACAGAATGAAGCAAAGCTTGAAAGTGTGATAATGCCAAATGCATGTAAATTACCGCTTTTTGTCCACTGTTGGCAATAGCATGCTTCAGGTAATTGCACTTACTTACAGTAGTAATAATTGAGAAATTTCAGGTAAAGGTAACAAAAACTTGCGAAAAATGTATGGAGAATTCATGACAAGATATATTTCTCGAGCCACCTAAAATGTAATTAAAGTTTGTCTCATGTTTAATACAAATTGTTTAATATGTCCTTTAAGGTCTTTCAGATCAAAATCCTTTGGTTCAGAATGCTGCTCTGTTTGCACTGGGTCAGTACTCAGAGTACTTGCAGGTGACACACTTTGTTCTTTAGATAATTTTAGTCATGAGTGACATTTTTATAATAAAGACAATTTTGTCCATAGTTTTCTTCCACGTGAGAGTTCCTTGATAGGTCTCTTTCAACATATTAAAATTCAGATTGATAGTGAAGCCTAGGGGACACAAACAAAAGAAGTAACTAAACATGGTCATTCAATTTCCTTTGTTTGTGTCCTCTAGGCCCCACTGCCAAGGGTTAGATTTTTTTGGATTTTAATGTATTGAAAACAGTCTATTGGTTAGGTGGGTAAAATATAAAACAGGTTGATGATGTTGATAGGAAATCATGGATTTACTGAAAATTCATCAAATCAAAAGAAAGGAAATCAAAACTTCTGTATCTATCTATAGTTCTCTTTGGTCACTTTCATGTTTACATTTTGTTTCTTTTTAGCCAGATATCAGTAAATACAGTGCCGATATACTTCCACTTCTGTTTGAGAAACTTGTGAATACTTCAGAAAGTGAACAAAAATCATCCAGCGTAACAAGGACTTATTATGCACTGGAAACGTTTTGTGAAAATCTAGGTAATGTTGGTCTTCTACGGGTTTTGTTTAAAACACAGAACTACTTGATGGGAATTTTAAGCTCCATTAGAAAACAGCCCTAAGAAAATACGTGCGCTGACTGGTTAAAAATCGTGTTTCTATAACTCGTTAGAAACACAGAACTAGCTTGAGCTGTTGACGTAATGATGGTGCGAGCAAAGAGAATTTACGTTTTGATAATCAAAGTTAACAAGTAGTTTTCCTTTTTTCCATCGCGGTGTTTTCTAAAAGAAATAGAAAACATGTTCTCCGTGTTTCTATCGAGTTATAGAAACACTCGTGGAAGTTTGGGAGAACTCGAAAAAGCTGTGGAAACACTTGCCTATGGCTCGTGTTCCTACAGCATTTCTCGTTCTCCCAAACTTCCACTCGTGTTTCTATTTAACAAACTGATGTCAGTTTTTTGTGTGTCTGTCCTGTTATTGATCATGACTTTCGTCATAACATTGTCAAAGTAGCTGTGGATAGGACAGACGCATAATAAAACTGACATCAATTTGTTTTTTTATGATAAGAAATTGTCGAATTGTCTGCTCTCGCTCGTTGGCGCATGGCATAAATTATAAACTCATGTGTCTGTCCGCTTATTGACAATAAAAATTAGCCAATGAGCGTGCAAGAATTTCTGCAGTTATCGTAAAAAACTCGATAGAAACACAGTATGTGTTTCCTATTTCTTAAATAATAATTATTACAACCAGAAATGATACATACATACAATGATTTGAACTGACCCATAGCATGGCCTCTGGCTTCAGTTCTTGTGTTACTCATTGACAATATTTTGTTGCAATTTTTTAGTTGTTGATTTTTTATGTGGCACTGTTTCTTTGTCTTACATGCAAACATTTATTGTGTAAATTAAATTGCGAGACAACACATGTTTAGGGGTTTCCTCAGAATCCTCATGAAAATTTTGAATGTGTTGCCGGGCTGCACCTCATGGAGTATTTACAAATTCACTCATTTTAAAATGCCCATAAAAATATTCCAAATATCAATAATTCCTTACAAGAGCATTGCTCCATGCACTACCATGTTCCAATTTTTTACAGGGAAAAGCAGTAGAAATATTTAACCTTACCGTAATAGCCTGCACTAAGACTCTATCTCTTTGAATAGCTCTTCAACCATTTAACATATTTATTCATTTTCTTTGTATATGCATGCATTGTCCAGTTACACTATACACCACACAGTTAAGTAGTTCCCACACCTGCTCTGCGCTTGGGATGACATGGGAAACTGTTGTCCTGTATACGTAATTGGTAGATAGATATGCAAGGGCTATATTTGTCTGAATATTTTCCAAAGGATGTATATAATATCGATTCATGTTAATCCTTATTTGATCATTGTTGCAGGAGAGGGAATCCTTCCTTATTTACCCACGTTAATGGAAAAACTTCTTCTTGCATTGTCACCTAGTACGGTAAGTTGTATTTTACAAGAAACATTGAAAGAAAAAAAATAATGCTAGGCTGTCCATTCACCGTTGAATGCAGTGTCACTGTACAACTTTCCTGTATCATTTCAATGTTTGCCGGCACGTTTTTTCTTGCAGTAAAGTTTACTAACTTGTCGCAGAACAAATTTAACAAACCCTGTTGCTCAGTTTAATATAGCATGTTTCCTTTTATTTTTTTTGGCAGACTGCACAGATGAAGGAATTGGCTATAAGTGCCATAGGAGCCACAGGTAAAGTTCAGCTGTGGTCAGTTCAACCTGTCTTTAGTTTACTGCAATTTTGGACGATGTACAGGTGTAGCACGTACAACGTTTGATGACATCTTCACGCTGAGGCTACAGTGGTCAATATTTTGTTAATCATATTTTGATTTGTTTTCATCATCCTCAGTTTGCATTTAACCATTTTCGAAGATTCATCGTCATTTGTTATTTGTTTTTAATGAAAATATTTCTTTACAGCTAGTGCTGCCCAAGAAGCCATGCTACCATACTTTCCTCAAATAGTTCAATTTATAAAGGTAATTATAATTTCACCATAGCATTCATATCTTGGGAAAAAACTGTTCTTCTACTTATTAGTTATTGAGTGTCAAAAAAAAATCTTTGCTCTATTTCTGGCCTGTTTGGAAGTCTGGTTGTCAAGGAATGGAGGCTCACAAAATGGCTGGAACTTGTGCCAGTTGAAATGAATATAAAACAAATAAATCATGAAATAACATTGACCGATCAAAGGAAATGCAAGCAACATAATGAACAAATGAGAGCACAAAGCAAACACATGCGTCATACATGGAAACATGGACAAAACCAAGTCAGAATTGGTTTTCTCTTTGTATCTCAGAGGTGATTGAGAAGGAGGGTGCAGGGTTTTACACCAATCATATGATAGAGTATAAAAGGAAGTCAAAAGCAATCGAGGATTGCTTTAGACAATCAAATGATAACCACTCTATATGATTCAAGTTACAACTTGCATGTCTTTTTTTCGGGTAAAAAACACATGCAAGAACATTTAAAAAAAAAAAAACATTGTATATGTACGACGCCATCTTTGGCAAGTGCTATGTAATAGGTCTCTGACTTGTTTTAAAAAGTGAGCATTCTTCTTTTTACCTTTGGCAGGAATATCTAAGCAACTCAGGATCTGTTGAAGGGAATATTTTACAGGTACAAGCTATAGGTGAGTCTGCAGTTCTGCAGTTCTTACAGAAATTCTAGTGGTTGTAGAGAGTTCTCTCTGACTTTTATTCCATTCTATATAGATACGTTAGGAGTTCTTGCCAGAACTATTGGTCCTGATAACTTTATGCCACTAGCAGATGAGTGTGTCCAGCTTGGCATGGTAAGATTGCAATGATTTCTTACCACATAACCTGACAGTGATACCAGCTATTTTAGAAGGGTAATCTAGTAAGGAAGTAGACTACGAGCAGTCTCTCTTTCGTTTAGTCCGTTGTGTGTGACATGAAAGGAAACCGCGAGAAAAAACCAAGGGCATGAAGCCGTGAAAGTCCCTCGCCTCCAGGATTTCGCGCAGCCATTTTTTCCTCAAGCTTTATTTGAGGTTTATCTACGGTTCACGCTCGATGGTTTGAGCAAAACAGGAACTACTCAAAGTCTAGTAAGGAAGAAAGTTAGGGAATCAAGCATCCTCAAAAAAAGGGAAGGCTCTGTATAGTCTCGTATAGTAACATCTGTTTTATTCCAGCTATAGCTGAAATGCAGCATGCCTGAAATTAAGTTAGACATACCTTGAAATGATTAGTATTGCGGAGTGTCTAGTCGTGAACTTTAAATACATTAGTTGAAGCTGCGCGCCTCTTCATCTGTAAATATCCTTAAGAACGCTTTGTACAAACATTTTAAATTAAGTCAGCTCAAGAATAAGATTTTTACTCCTTTTCTAAATAATAATTTTTAGATTGCGATATTTTAGTGATAATCTTTGATTATTGTTTAAAGTAGATTTTTAACTTTTAGTACATTTAAGAGGGCCACAAATTTATTAGTTGATAAACTATTACGTGTCACCCTCGATAAATAAAGTTTTGATTTGATTTGATTTGATTTGATTTGAAATAAGCTTATCTCTCTTGGTTTTTATTCTCAACAGTTAAACGAAGATATTCAGTCCCTGAGTAGGAATTTTGATTTCGCATTTTCTTTCATGCACCTCAAAACATAAATGTCAGCTGTTTGGCGCAGATTGAGCTTGACAAATATGTGTCATTTCCCCCTCTGCTCTGAAAATGGAAATTAGCAGTAATTATTATTATTATTATAATTTTTTTAAGAGACTCCTTGAACAAGACAGGGATCCTGATCTAAGAAGATGCACGTAAGGATTGTGATTCTAGACTGTCAATATAGTTGCTTAAAATAAACAAACAAACGAACAAACAAACAAAAAGAGTGAGATAATAATCACATCTGGTCAGTCATGTCCTCTTTGTCATCATCTGGTCCTCGTCGGCCCTTGGGGGACATAAGGCGTCCACTATTCCCTTCCATTTCTGACAGTCTGGAGCCGCTCTTTTGGCCTCGCACTAACTCGTGTTGGTCTCCATCAGGTTTTTCTGGAAGTTTCTGCGCCACGTGATTCTCGGTTTACCACGTATCCGTGTGCCTTGCGTGTTCCAATCCATGGGGTGGCGCACTATGTTCCTCGCACCATGCCTTAGTGTATGACCAATCCATTTCCAGCGTCTTCTCTTAATGGTGGTGTTGATAGGCTTTTGACTGGTTCTTATCGATAAATCTCTGTTGGTGCCGATCACCACAGGCCAAGATACCCTCGGAATTCTTCTCTCCTCCTACATATTACCCAAATACAAATTACTCAATAGCGGTGAATAATCTAGTAGTAAAGTCAATACATGAAGCAATGATATCCAACCAATCTCGTGTTTAGGATAGGTTTTTCAACCAAACGTGGTTGATTTGGGTTAGCCCTTGCCTAGTTCCTAGGCCTCTATATTTCGCCATGGTCAATCGTTTTCAAGTCACGTGGAACGAGGCGAAAAGTGTACTCCCCGCCGTTCGTCTCGGATACGTCACCGAAATCGACCTTCAAGGCTTGTATGAAAGACATACAGGAACTAGGCAAGGTTTGTCCTTGATTGGTTGAAAAAAACGTATGTTTGCTCTGATGGGTTAGAAAGACTTAAAAAGGCAATTGGAGAGCTTTGCAAATGCAAAATCGAAGCAAATGCACAATAACGTTTCTCACTCGTTTAAATGCTTTAACAGTGCTTGAACAGCGTTTTATTATGTCTTAATTTGCAGAGCGACAGTCTTTCACTGGCAGAATGAAGGCCGCGTAACAAACAAGCATGACTTCATAGCATCAGACATGACACTTTAAAACAAATTGAAGTATTCTTGAAAAAAGTTGGACCAACGTTTTTCAAAATGTACTCTAATGCAATCCTTGTAAATCTTCTCCAATTTTGCCTATTTCTGGCGTTTCCGTCTTTTTTTTTTTCAGTTCTACAATTTAAGCTGTTGCTGTGATGCTTCTGTTCAGTATTTTCTATGACCACTCGGCCATTGTTGAAATTGGAATTGTGTGACCCACTCTCTCCAATACCGCTATCAATCACCCATAGATCCTTTGAGAATATTGTTTTGATGTTAGATGTTATTTTCTTTTCCAGGTATGGCTTGTTTGCTTCAGTATCTACAATATTAAAGACTAATATGGGAAAATACCTCAAAGACATAGTGAAATATATGATTGAATCACTGCAATCTACGGAAGGAATTGTGGTAAGTTAAAAATCAGTTGCTTGTTGTTTGCAATTTTTGTGTAATCGTTTAAATCTGTCACATCTTAGACACGTGAAGATGTCGGTGATGCCTTAAGATGTTTCAGTTACGTCTGTCCTATACCAAGGAATTATATGAAGCTACTACTTTCTCCTTGCTAGCACTTCCAACTCTTTAGTGACCAAGATAATTACTGCTCCCCCAGGGCATGCTAGTCTATCACTCCCCCACCCCTCCACCACGATAGCCTGTTACATTGAATTGAACGTAATATGTTCTCGTGAGAAGTAAAAGCAAGCAACAAACTTATACAGTAAACGTAATGGTGCTTTCTTCGCCAGACCCACTATGCGAGTGAGGACGACCCTAGTTTTCTACTAGAAGATCAAGACTTAGGAGAAGAAGATGATGACGACGAAGTAACTGGGTAATGTTTACTTTGTGACTCAAGTCTCATGATCAGTGTCAAAAGTCTCCTTATTTGTTATCACATCTTTACTTTAGCTTTCGTTGAGAGAATTCGTTATAACGAAAGATTGGATTAAAGGGAACCTGTGCTGTACTGGAGGTAGCTAAGTGCTGTAGCTTGTCATATACAAGTTATCACCCAATTTGAAAATGCAATTTTGCATCCAACACTGTTATGAAAAACGTCTTTATTAATTGGTTAAAGAAAAGAAGTGATTGCTGATACTTTATACTTTGTCTTAGCTTCATGTATCGCACTATAGTGTGTTCCAAAGTTCCTTCTGTCTGGTTACAGGTATAGTGTAGAAAATGCTTATCTGGAAGAGAAAGAAGACACTTGTAATGCTCTGGGGGAGATCTCAGAAAACTCAGGGTAAGTTGAAGTACTAATTTAATAAGGCGTGTAAGTGTAGCCAATAACCCAGTAGAGTGCTTACTGCCTCTATTGCGCTAAAAGTGATCTCGAAAATAAGCACAAGAAGTAGGCGTTAGGATTACATTATAATATCTTGTGTTGAGAGAGAGAATTACGGATTTCTGAGATGAATGTTTAGAAGTTCAAACAATAGTTAACAGCTATTGAAACTATTAGGATAATCATTGACTTTTCTTCTTTTATAGAACAGAATTTCTACCGTACTTAGACGAATCATTTAAAGAAGTATTAAAACTTATCCAGGTATGAAAACTGAAGTTACTGTGCTAGCAAGCCACAGGCAGACCAGTGGTTTTTCACCTGTGATATCAGTATTCAGGGAGTATCCATAGAATTTCCAGTTATTTCTGGATGGATTTAAACAGTTTTCTCTTGGGCCATCACAAATGAATTTAAGGAAATAGTTGATTTGAGTGCCGGATTTAGCACTGCTATGATCATTGTGGACACTGAAAGTAAACAAAAATACTGCGAATGTTGCATAACCTATTAAAAGACCCATTTGGTTGGAGGCTAACCAGTGTGCTATTCGAGAAGCGCAGCCGAGGGGTTAAATCTGAGTGTGAGAGTTAACCGAATTATTAATTTTCCTGTATAAAAATGTTTTTCTTTGCTTATGTTTTGTGTTGTTTGAGATTATTCAAACTCAGAACTGAAGGACACACAGTACAAACAGAAAACCTCACCAAACAGGTTTAAAACTGAAATCAAAGTTCTCGCGAATCGTGGGTTAGCTTAATCGGACTTTGAACAACCCGGCCCAGGACTCGCCCAGAACAACAGAACTTTCCACATGGCGTCACAGCAGCTATCTTGGCATTTAAAACAATATAATTCCTCCCCTTTGGGAAATGAGTTTTTTCTTACACAAAAATTCACTATAGTTTAGGAACCCCAATGTAACTGCCAAGAAAACCCTCGTTGAGGGCAAACCGTGTTTCGCTTTCTGTTTTTAACAAAATTCCATTCGACTGGTCAGTTTCCCCACACAGGGGTACGGAAGGGAGCTGTGATGGCGTTAGGTCAGTTCTGCAGTGGATTCCATTCTCTTCTTGAAGAAGCTGGTGCAGAGGATAAAACAGCGTGTATGTAGAGAAAACAACCACTTTTATACTTAAATAGCGTTAAAAGGCTGGTTTTTTTGTTTTTTTTTTGTAATGACGGCGTAATCGTTGTTTTTGTTATATAATTCTACCATCCTTCTTAGTCACTGCAGTTAAAACAAGAATTTTTCGTAAAAATGGGCCTGGCCTACCTTTTCTTACGCCCAGTTAACAGTCAACCATCAAATCGCAAACGGCTAAAAAGAATATGCATTTTCTACGACAGTTGCTGATAAAATGTGTTTTATTTTTGTCAGCATTCTCTGTCAGATATTACCAAGTTATATCATATTATATCATATTATAACAGTTTTCGCTTTAGTGCCGAAAGTAAGTCGCATTTGCTTTGGTTTTGCATTACTACGTAACGCGATTGGCTTAGAAAAACGCCTGCCAATAAATCATCCAATCAGAAGTCACTCGCTCGCACACGTTTTCCCGCGCTTTGCGTCAGCTACATTTATTTACTTCGAGATTTGATTGGTTCGTTGGATTGTGTGTTTTTTTTTGTGATTGGCCAGAGTGATAACTTTGGGTTTCGTTATCAATGGCATCTTTTTGTTTTTTGAAACTTTGAAGCTTCTTCTGTTGACTCTATAGCATAACATAACTACAAAAGTACAGCTTTGCATTTCGGGCTGTAAAGCTGTGAATTATGGAAGGTACCATCCCTCATTTTAGGCTATTAAACCTGTATGCTGTCGTTCTTCGCTCTCTTCTTTAGTGCAACGTATGCTTGGCACAGCAATACCAACCTTTATCACCGTTATAACGAAGGACAAGGACAGATCTGTTGCCATGGCAACACTGCAGTCGCTCAATGAAGTCCTAAAGGCAGTCAAGTCATTAATCGTTGATGAACAGGGACACCCTGACGCCATTGCTAATGCCGCGAGATCGGTACTCATGCAGAAGGTTGGTTTATATATATTGATTGTAAATCATGGTGGTCTTTTTAAGTGTTTATATGTTTTGCTGCTTTGTCTTTGTTTGTCAACTCTGTACTACAGTTGATTAGAGAAACTTGTTAAACACACTATAGTAAATTAAAGCAAATGCGATTTTTGGTCACTAAACTGGCAAGCCAAGAATTTCATACTTCTTACGTTGTCAGTTCCCTTTTAGAGGTGGGCTGGGATTGTAGTGGGGTTCGCACTTGAAACACTGGTCGGCGTTCATACATCATTCCTACATACAAAAGAAGGAGTTGATGTTACAGTAGCTGTATATTTTGGTGCACTCTAGAACACTCGTATCATACAAGCTCTTCATTGCGTTTCTTCTGTGACTGTAATAAATAATAATAATAATAATAATAATAATAATAAT
>Ga0126338_10003368_pt1 | contig 11183 bp, 5 predicted proteins | sample OrbCmetagenome_2_FD_92529 | JGI IMG/M metagenome (GOLD analysis project Ga0126338, IMG submission 92529) | Coral microbial communities from Petempiche,Puerto Morelos, Mexico - Orbicella C C metagenome | ecosystem: Host-associated > Invertebrates > Cnidaria > Coral | place: Petempiche,Puerto...
AAGAACATCAGTGACACACTCGGCTATCGCTTCGTGTGCCACTTTTTTGTTCTTACCACATTTTGACGTCATCTGTGATCTATTACTGAACAGACGCACGGCAACATGGAATCTATTTGTTAAACATATAACATATAAAAATGCGCACGAGCACCAAAGAGAACGTGCATCGTAACCAAACATAGACAAAAGGTTGCAACTAGATTAAACAAATAGTAGTAGCTGGAATGTTTGAGTTTGGGAAATTTAAGGAAAGCGCAGGAATATTACAGTTTACGTGATGAAGACGCCTAATCTCAGTTTTAAAGCCGACATCAAAGGACGGTGATATACATGTTAATAAGTATCAACTGCCACTTGCTACATTTTAATTTAGAGAGGTCTTGTTAAATGAACTAGAATTGCTATTCTGAATACTTTAGATCTTGACATAAAAATAATGTTACAAATTCAGCAATTTTATAACCTGTTATCTGTCTTTTGGATTTGCAGATTTCGTTCTAGGTTGATTTCACGATATGAAAAGCAAATTAAAATTTGACACCTTAATGACATTCAGTTTGGAAGGAAAAGGAATCCTGGTGTCTAAATCTTCGCACCGAGCTTAGCAAAACAATAGATACATTTTGATCCATTTTAGTTGTAAGCAAAAAAATAGCGGCAATGTTTGTCATAGTCCCCCTGTTGGTAACTAACAAGGAAATTTGCACGCTTTGTTTATCGACGTAGTGCTGCTCTCCTCACAACAATCATATTTAGTGGCTAATAATATGGTTACGGTAGAACGCAATTGAACATCCCTCCAGTGCCATTACTGAATGGCGTTTGCCACCGCAGTATATTACCGCACTGTCCCCCAAGTTACTGTGCAAGCTGTGAACAGCTGTTTCGTAAAACGCTTTTATCGTCTGCTATTGTTAAAGAAAGAAAGCATTATATACTACTGGCGCTTAAAAAATGGCAGATAGCTCAATGTTATCATTAATAGCAAACCATAAAAAGGTTGCCAATGAAATTCAGTAAATAACTAGTGTCAAAGAATGTTCGAATTTTCAAGTTCTTGAAAAACAAAGAGTAATTCGAAACGCTAATTACGAAAGGCCTAGTACTGTTAAACAAGAGTAAGTAGCGAAACTCCCCAGTTTTTGCTCCTATCAAATGTGAAAGAAGGAGTAATGGTTTGTTAAAATTTCTGAAGAATGCAATCTGAAAGAGTTTGTCAATGAAAGTGCGTCGGAAGAAAATCAAATTCTGCCTACTTGCTTTGAACACAATTAATATATGAATTCCTGATCCTCGCCTTTATTTCGAGAACTATAATATACAACTATAATAGTTTTCGAAAGCAGCATTTCAAAGCTAAAACCCCTCAATTACGCCTTCTTTAATCACGCCATAGAGAAGCGTGTTCTATCTTATTCGAAATGATATGTGATAATTCGGGTACAAAGTGATCATAGAAAACCATAGTGCTGACTTAGACTTAATTGAAAGTTTGATAGTTGATACATGTCATTGTTTATCTGACAAGATAAATGAATACCAATCTATTGAAATGAACGATTGCGTCTTTTTGGCCTCCTATTATTTGCTTTAGTTCATTTACACGATGTAATTAAAGAATGCTCTTCCTTTTTTCCTTAAACTGTTTTTACATACAGAAAGAGAGGTACCTACATATGGAATGCTCCACATCATGATTATGGACACGGGAAATTTATTTTTCTCCATAAAAATAATTTTCCTGCTTTCCTCGTTCATGTGGAATGTGCATAGCACTTTCGCTTCGAATTCACAAGGTGAGTACAGCTGTATACCCTTATGTCACGTGCACCAAGTCATAATATAGAAACGAGGGCAGCGTTTCAACACATATTCAGGTTTCCATCCCAGTCCTCCTGAAGGCGTGGTACGAGTGACGCATCGGTTTTCAGGCCGATAAAGAAGATGAGAATGTGGACGGGGTAACTAATACCTTAAGATGGCTTTAAACAGTCTTCAGCACTTTCCAGACTTATGTTTCAATGAGTCATTATAGCCACTCTTTATCAGATGATGCTATAATCATGGTATCAAAGATCTGTCCAGTCATCGCTGAGAACGTTTTATCATTTTCGTGGCACAGAAGATTACGTATATTTCAAGTTCAGGAACGATCAATTGCCCTGTATAAATAGTTCGGGAGCCTGGGGAAGAGGGCACGTATTAAATTCGTGCCTCCTCGTGTATCTGCAAAAGTATTCCCCAAACGGTATTGAAACTAACATGGCGCGTAAGGTGAGCAGACTTGTTTAGGGATACAAACGTGTCAATCATGAGGCGACACTACGTCAAAATGACGTCACACTTAAAATGTCGTCATCCTGGATTAGCGTCAGATGAGCCCAAAGTTTATTTTAAACTCAAGAAATATATAAGGATACCAGAAAATCCAAATTCGAGCTAAAACAGAAATCAGCTCGGGTACTTTTCTTGGATTGGGTTAGAAATTTTAGACTTTTGGGGACTAAGAATTTTCCAGCCTGCGGGCAAGCACTCTCCTCCAAGAAAATTTGTTAGCAGATTAGGACGTTTTTCTTCTTTCCTCTGGCTGTAGCCTAACAGGATCGTTCTGGGGTATAACATTCTGGCCCCATTCCCACCTCCGCGACCAGAAACTGATGAGAAATGGACGAAAATTTAACTGACAATCCAGCATTCCCATCCACACCCTCGTGTGGATCTTCGTCCTCGAATTGTGGTACCGGACCTAATTGATTAAACTGAATGTTGTCGTAAATGCTGAGAAATGAAAAGGAATAACTTCGTAATGGCTAAGATAAAGTGAAGTAACTGCTGTTCACTAATCTGGGATCAAAGTTCTTGACAATAAAATATTGTACGGTTCACTGAGACAGGTTAGCGTCATCAAAATGACAGGCGGACAAGCCCGAGGCGAAAGGCAATTTATTGTGGCAAACAATATTATTAAGTCAAAGGCGTTCAAAAGAGAAGGTGACTTTGGCGATTCTCTGTCCCCAAGCATGCGGGTAGCTGATTTACTAAACAAAGAAACAAGTATGGTGAGTTTCTTTATCCGTTCAATGTTGCAGAAAGTTCAATGTAATCAAATTAATATTCGTACAAAAGTTGAAACTGTTAGACAGTAACCTTGAACAACAGACTCAAAATAAAATACTTTGATTCAAAGCCTCAAAATAAAATACAAAGATTAATAATCCTGCAGGATAATCGGTAGCTAAGACAAACTTGAAGGCGTTAACTGTATGCTTGTCATCATTAATTATCTGTTGATGATTAAGGCCGGTTGTTATTAAAACTATTGTTGCCGAAAATCCTGCGCACATGACAGTTCCTCAATCTAGTTCATGCATCAAAAGATTTAAACGTTTGGCATGGCTTTCAAGCAGCAAACTAGCTATGTTTAAATTTTTATTACAGTGATGTTCGTAAGAACCATGTTTAATAAAAACAAAGTGATTTATAAACTAAACAGTCGTTTAGCAGGTGCGTTTTTGATTGGTGCAAAATAGCAATAGCAAGTCTACAAAACCAGCCGTACTTTCAGGAGTTTTAAGCGTAAAATAAATTCCTTGCACGGCTCTCGATCGCATGTACTGGTGGAGTGGAGGAATCCGACTTATTTAGACTAGGTTATCTAAGCCCGGACTGTTCTTTTAACTATAGCAAAGTTCAGCATAACTTATGCTCTGCAAAAAAATGATCCATCTAAGGGTTTCATTGAATATAATGCTCTTTACTTTGAGTTCAAACTAAAAGCCAAACAAACTGTGGGAATGAAATTGCACCCTCTGTGAACAACGCAGTGGCAAGTTACAAGGCCTTTGATCACTTTTCATCCAGCTCCATTTCCTGTTTGGCTCTTTCTTTGCCGTTGTCCCAATCTCTGTTTGAGCATAATTCTTCTGTTACCGAGTTTTGAGACCTTACAGAAAATAACTGAAATTATAAAAGGACAAGATTGTATTATTATGACCATATTGACTGAGTAAGAGGGCCAGATTGGATAATATTTGGCTCGAGATCTTCAGTTTGCACGTCTTGAACAGGAGCCAAATATTTGTATTCCTGTTCAATAGGACTCATTCAATTAATACTTTGTCATACCACTGTTTCTAAGCTTAGTTTGCTTAAAACTGGAAAATTTCTTTGGCCTCTCTTTTTGGTAAAGATTTAGCTGAGAAGCTTGATTTAGTTGAGAAGCTTTCTTTCCATCCAATGCCAGATGGAAGTCAAATGCTGTCGTATTAACCCTCTAATTGGGAGCATCTTCAGCGTAAAGATGACTTTCGCGATATTTTAGGTGTTTGTTTTTGTATTCTTCATACAAACGTTCCTTGTGTGTATACCTTCTTTTTAGCTTTAGGTCCCATAACGTCAGTGATGCAAAGTGAAAACAACTCTGTTTGCGTCCCTTGATGGAACCTCGTTTCGCTATGCTTGATGCGTTGAGAAGTTCAGTATCTCAATCGCGTAGTCTTCATCTTGTTTGCATTCTTCAAAAGTGACATCAATCGCCCCACTGTCCTTTACCACAGAAAGAATCGTGGGTTTTTCAAATTTCCCGGTTTGTAGCTGGTTTTTAAGAAAGTTCGTTTCCACTAGACCACGTATTTCTCCCTGTAAATCGTTGAGAGGCAAAAGTGCGGCCAGACAACAAGAAAAGGGCCAATGTGGGTTTCTGCGCCATTCCTTGATGAAACGACACAGGAACACTGCATACTGAACTGAAAGTAAACAAGACAAAGAGGTGTAAGAACAAACTGTTACACACTGAAAAGACAAGTCGAGTACGTGTCTTCCTCTTCTGCTCAGTTTACCATTGGTAGTGGCGAATTATTAGAAAGCTCAGTAATCTAAGACATCTTTCAAGACGACTACATCTTCTTAACGGTAAGCCGTACTACGCATGCGCAGCTTGAACTTTGCGAAATAGGCCTCTTTTATTGCCGCCTATGACTCTTTTAAAATATCTTTTCGAAAAACTTTTAGCGTATAGTTTTTAGTGGGATTTCTACTTATTGAGATTTCGTGTTTTTTTTCCTTCCAAATTTTAGGAAATTAGAAATTACCAGCCATTAAACTTCAGCAGAACTTTTGCCTTCGCTTTTAGCTGCAAGCACAAGCTAATCATAACTGGGGCCTTGTTGATAGGTTAACATCTTTTTCCAAAAGGATTTCATCTCTTTGCCACTTTTTGTAAGGTGGATGGATTCGATACAAATTAACCCCTTGTTACAGCTTTCTCTCTTTCTTTTTGTATCGGATAGATCATTCATTGGAAGAGCGTTTTTGACCTCAGTTTCCCCTTGTTCAAAACCACTAGATTCCGCTAGTCTACATAAATTTATCGAATTAAACTTGAAAAATTCACCCTGAACTTTTCATGTTTAGACCGAGACAGTGGACATGCATAATTCGTGACAATTTCCCTTAAACTGAGGTCAGAGAATCTATTTGAACAATGAGGCATTTCAGAGCTTTTCAACCACAAACATTTGTTTTGATGTCACTTAATCGATTCAAAGAAATATCACAAAATTAACTTCCTTGTACATCTCAGTTAGGTCGATCGTTTCATTTATTGGGGCTGTTTTAGACCAAACTTTCCTCAAATGTCTCCACAAAGCACTGAATTAGGTGTTGGGTCCCTTGGGGCAAATTGAGACTTTCTGCATGAGCCAGGCCCGGGTTGTTCGAAAAGTGGATAACTCTATACAGTCGAACCTCGCTTATCCGTACCTCGATTATCCGGATTTCTCGATAGTAGTATCCAGCCTTCGAACAACGGGGCCATATCTTTTGAATTAACAGTTTTTTTAGAAGAATGCAGACACAAAGAATGGCAGCGACCTATGTGACCCGAGCTTATTCTTACCAATCACTGGCAAAGCCTTGCATGAAATGAAATTAAAGTCAAATTGCAATCAAATTCAAAAAACCATATTTAACTTATAGTAACTAACTAACTCTGTCTATTTGATCACACTTACACACCGTATGGGCAAAACAATAATAAGACAGTACGATCTTATAAACACTAGACACTAAAATCTCACCCACGAGTAGGCCAATCACCAAAGTGTTTGCTCCAAGCACCAATAACTTGAATAACACAGCGTCAGTGTAGGAGTCAACCGTAGCTGACATGTTCTCTGCAGGAATTCTACTGACTGCTCCGATACCCAAGTTGACAACAGTAACAGCAAGGGACGTCGCCATTAATCTGTTCTCGGTCGCATCTTTGATGGGTTTCATCCAGGAGAACAACTCTCCATACATCCCGGCGATGACCCATGCCAAACCAATGTAAGATCGGCTCTCTTGACCCACTAGAATCAGACCTGATGTAAGAATTACCTCGCCAGACATTTCAACTAATTCCTAATACCACGAGCTGGGGTTGTAATTTTCAAAAAGAAAACACAATGCGGAGATGATTCCCGTGCCAGAGCCTGGATCTTGAAAGAGGTTGGCGCCTGATGTAGCTACTAATCTTCTTTGTCTCCAAAGGACAATGAACGAGGAAAGAGGAAGGACAAAGATATAGGCTGCAGAAACAAACGCCAGGATAAGCCAATGATTGTAGCTTGTTCCTTGACACTGTATGCTGTAATCTGCTTTCATATAATAGCTAAAAGACTCCTCTTTTTCATATCGACACAGTTTCTGGCAAGCACGTGGCACGACATTAGCTGTCTTGACGCATGTGCTAAGGTACGTCACATACAGGAAGAAAAACAAATTTCTGAACACCATCTCTTTTGTCTGTGAGATGCTTTTTGACTTATCATCATTTTGCAGGCTTGGACGTCTTGAGATTATTACTTTACGCACTCCGTAGATTATATCAGAAAAACCAATAACAGCAGTATTCGTTGCCATAATTGTAAACAAACTTCCATTGACGCGAAATCCTGGGAAAAGACAGTGAATTGCTGTTATCTGAAGAACATCGATCTGCAGTATTTCTGAATCCTGGGAGATTGCTTGTAAAGAACCTGGTCACTTTATATACGAGAAAGCTTGAAGTAGACCATAGGTGACCTGATAAAAGGCAATCACAATTTTGAGTTTGGACGACAACGTATCTACAAGTGGCCGTTTTTTTGCTCCTTTCTTCATTCTTCTTGCTATCAGCGGTAAAGCTATAATGATGATAAAATCAATGGCCGCAATGATAGACAGCTGTCCCACCATCCACTTTTTTGATGGACAATGCTTGCCGTTTGTAATTGTTTATAGTATCCTGAGCTACAAACTTCACAAATTGGGCCTTCTTATCCGTTTCGACACGAAGAATCTAAGCCACCATAGCAAGATTCTTCTCTTGGACGCTTGTAAGGCGTTGGTACTGGAAATGGGTACTGTACACTGGAAGCATCTAATGCTGGTAAAGACGCCATTAGATTCGTAATAAAAACTCTGTAACGATCTCTGTGAGTCTCGTTCCGCCATTCCCACCAGTAACCGGATATCAAAGAGACGGCATCATCTTTGCATTCTAGTCCTCGTGCACATTAGTGACATTTCTCAAACATGTGGGTCCGATAAGATCCCTCTAAACATTTACAAGCACGGTATCCAGCTAAAAAGTCAGTGTCTGTTCCTGTTGATTATTTCATAAAAGCTAAACGTTTATTTCGTTAAAATTATCACAGCGTTGTGTAATTCTTTAAAAGAAATCAACAGATGAATTTTAGAGTAGTAAAAAGGAAAACAATTTACTTATTCCCCTCTCCGCGTTAGCACCTCATTGAGACTACCATTGGGCCATCTGCTGGTTTATCTTTTTGGAAATAGCAAAGAATTCAGTCTAAATCTTTGCCAGACGCCAAGGTCTGGTGTTTGTCCAAAAGAACAATTTAACAACGAGTTTTCCCCCAAAAGTCATAACTTGGGTGTACTGTAAGACTATAGTTGCTAATTCCGAGGGAATGTGAAGGCAAAATCCGCCTCCCCCCTCCTTCATTGCTTCAAGAGCATAATTAACAATTAGTCACCGAAGTTGAGGTGACTAGTACTTTGGTAATCACCTCCGAGTTAACCAATGAGAACGCGTGAAAAGCAATGTGGTTATATACTGATCCCAAAAGACTATCCTTCTGCGTAAGCAACATGGTATGATGACGACTACCAGACAATTTTCAGATAAAGTCTCCAGGTTTGGCAGCCTTTATACTTGTACCTCGATTAACGGCTGAACTCAACAAGGGCCCCTTGTCCACCTTCTTTCTGATTGGCATTTTGGCTCTTAATATGAGTGTAGCGAAAAGTAGTTTCCGGGTGTTAAAAAGATGACCTAAAGGGAGGCAACGTAATCCTCCGGTGCTTGGTGAGGGATAATATTCCGTTGTTAATTTACTTGAAACCACACAGAATGGCTCATTAATTTGGTGCTGCTCCCTCGGCCTCCTGACAAGATAATATGATCTATGTATGTGTTGCATGAACGTGGGAACAGTAGAATCATATATCCTGACCGATGGTGTAGGCCCTGAGTTTAACTGTTACATACTTAGATCCTGGCTTTGGCTGTCTCATACGCTTTGTTTGTATGAAAACAATTGAGTTCTGAGCGTTCCCTACTGCATTAATGCTAATTCCTCTGTGTGGTGAAACTAACATGATTTGTTACTTCACACATTTTAAAGTTGAATTGAAATTTTGGATTTCGAGATCTTTAGAGTTCTTGTATTTTGATTTGATGTTTTCGAATCACGTTTTGAGCTGTTCTGACTTTTCTAAAAGATTGTTTCAAATTCAAGATGGCAGATCCAGGATTGCGAACATGCAACTTGACGTCATATGACGTCATGATCGACACCTGGTCACTACTAAATTAAACTAAACAAGCGTGAATGTTTTACATGCCACATAATTTTGATTTGTATTGAATGCTTTTGGAGAAACATGGGCGGGGAGCAGAAAGACACTCCCCCTCTCTTTAAGACTCACCACCAAAAATACGTCCATGATAAGTAAGGTTACCACTCACGTTTGCTAAAGAATTAAAGCAATCAATAACATTTTCCCTTTTCAGACTGGGTTTGGTTTAGTCTTGTGGGACCTGGGGGGACTTATCCCTATTCATACCGGGCTTTTAGGGGTAGTAGGTTTGAGACCCTCTTAATGTTACTCTTAGAGAAATAACAATGAATCGTGGAGGATTGATAAAAAAAGTTTGTATACGAGCCAAGTGGCCCATGGGACCGGAGCTTATCCTGCGCCTCCCCGAGGATTGATAGCACGTCAAAAAATGTTTCCTATGAGGTCCTTCATGGAAAGATGACGTCATCAAACGTAGAATCAGGTCTGTAAAATTCGGCTGGGTAGACGGACGTCTAGACGCGGTTCGCGAGAAAACAATCACAACAAATTTGTGTGGAAAATTAGAAAAATTAACTGAGCGTTTTCTAGCGAAGCTGAATCCTTCAAACTTGGTGAATACAATCTTCTACCTAGTATTTTAACATTTTGATTCACAAATTGTGTAAAATTCAATTTTGGAAAAAAGTTATTTGCCATCGGATTCCCTTACAAGCACTTTAATTTCTGACCGCCTTGCCTATCCGTCAAGATGGCGTCGAAAACCGTGATAAGGTCTATTAGGACTTCTTCTAGTGTAAGAAGCGTCCATTTAGTGGTAACTTGAGCGATAACTCTGCTTTAGACTTACGCGAGAGCCTTCTTGGGCTCCCTTTTTAATGTCACGCAACGCATAAACTTGGAAATTCAAACGTGGTTTATAACAAAATGAGCAACCCTGTCGATTTTAAAAGTTACAAAACGTCAAGTTGCTAGAGGGCCTTACATCTGATGGAACTAACACTTCAAGAGGATTGGTAAATTTTTATTTTGGAAAATGATGACGTCACATGAAAACTGGCAATTGCCAAAACGTTCGAAGTAGATTAGGGCCTCAAAATTCCCCTCCCATCCCCTAGTCTGATTAGTGTTAAGTCTAAAAGCGATGAACAGTGATTTCAGACAGTGAAAATCATTATTGTTACCTTCAGGACACGACTTGCAATCTTGTTTGCTTGTGTCTGGTGCTTTGTCAAATGCAACAAAGGATCCACTGGGACATTCCTTGCAGCTTTTGCCCACGTAGCCGATATCATCAGAGTAAAACCCCCCTAAAAAGGCCATCAAGATAAAGTATTTAGACTTAAGCACTAAAACAATAGACCATATCTCCGTGAACAGCAATGAATTTGCACTTTAGAGCAGTTTACATTAGACCATTTTACAGTTGTCTGCTCAGTTACCTGGCCTTTTACTGGCAGCGAGGCTGGAGGTGACCTTGTTTTGATACAGGCCTCACTGCTTTTGTTGTGTAAATCAAGTTGTTCTAATGCTAACTAGGTGCATTTACATGAAAAAGCAGCGAGGTCTGTATCAAGGTCAACTCCAGCCTTGCTGCCATCCAAAGGACAGGTCACCGAGCAGACAACTGTAAAATGGTCTATTGATTGATCATAAATTACACACCTAATCCAGAGAATCAATCATTGCTCAAAGCAAAAGGTTTTACTCCATTTCGATCGAGATAAAATAAATTAGGTATATACTTTTCTGTCACAAAAGGTCACAATATATATTTTTTTCCTCTCTGACTATATTCTTCCCCAGTTTTTAAAAACGCTTAAAGTCGCTGAAGTTTAGGTATGGTACAACTTCTAATTTTATTACAGTAGATTTGGGCCTTTTAGCAGCCCTTGCCCGTTTGTCGTTACAAAACTTGCCCGTTTGTCCCTTATTCAGTTTATGATCTCATATCCATTACGTCACGAGGTTTTGTCACACCAGGTATTACGAGAACTTTGTAACTGGCTAAGACCTATGATCCTGGGAAGTAATTTGTATTTGGTGTATTTGCGTCTGGCTGTTCACATTATAATTGGCGTATTTTATTGAGAAAATGAAAAGTCCATGATAATCAAAATCAATTGATGGCATTTGATCGATAATTTTAATATTAAATATTGGCGGGCTCTCAATGGCATGTGTCCTTGTTTTTGTTTTGTTTTGTTTTGTTTTTTAAATGAAGCACTTTATTAATACACCTAAAACACACGTACATTACACTTACATGCACTGTTGAAGTTTTACAATGTTCAATAACTTTTCTCATACATAAAAGAAAAAGAAAACGTGAC
>Ga0126338_10003370_pt1 | contig 11182 bp, 8 predicted proteins | sample OrbCmetagenome_2_FD_92529 | JGI IMG/M metagenome (GOLD analysis project Ga0126338, IMG submission 92529) | Coral microbial communities from Petempiche,Puerto Morelos, Mexico - Orbicella C C metagenome | ecosystem: Host-associated > Invertebrates > Cnidaria > Coral | place: Petempiche,Puerto...
AGCCGAATGGGCTATTGAACCGTGGCCCTTGAGGGCGAAGGGTCTAATTGTTTTAGTATCACCCAACTAGTCGGACAGAAAAGACAATAATAAAGTTAGCAAATGCAAGTTGAAGAAATATTTATCTGGGAATAAAACGAGAGAAAGCGTCACGCTCGATTGCGCCAATTTCGCTACTCAAGGACTACTACTAATAGCCCTCTAGTAGCGTAGCCAATTAAAATGCAGGATTTGCATTAGTCCACTAGTTGGGTGATACTAATATATATTGTGCAGTACGCATTCCTGCAAGGCAGCATTCGTCCCCAGGGCGTGCGCATAGAAGAACATCATGATGGCAATCTCGCTGCTGAAGGTCGTACTGACGCTGACCGACAACTCTTGGTTCGTGACGAGAACGTGCATGTAGAGACCACGGGCTTTCTCCATGCGGTTATAGCCCGGTTAAGACGCGGACCGGATGGGGATGAGAATTTTTCAGCGCGCACGAATTTTTTGGTAGTCCACTTTCTGTAAAGCCTTAATGCTAGTCCCAGGCTAAAGGGCTGTGCCAATGGTTTATCCAACTTGGCGGACAGGTAACCTCTCCCTTCACGCCATCTTGGATAAACTATGAGAACGAGATTGAGTAAAAACGACGAGAGCCTGGCTGGACAGAGGAGTGATCATCCTCGTCAGAAGAGATCTGGCAACGAACTTAGAGTTTCAGTGGGCCGCGCGCGGACTAGCACGAACTTTTTCAATTATTCCGTCTAAGAATCTAACAGCCGACTGAAAGCAGTGGGAAGATCATTTGAAGAAAACGTAAATCTTGTTTGGCAGACTTACCAAACAGTGATCTTTGAGCTAAAATCTTGAAAGTTAGGGGTGGCGAATGGCAAATGCGAGACTTTGAGAGACGACGAGATCAGCGTTTTTCTTTGCGAGCCTGAGACATTTTGATTTCTTCAATTGCGAGACCGAGACTTTAAAGTGTTTTAAATGCGAACTGAAGACGTTCAGGTTCTAACATGTTGTGACGTCATTTAACTTTACTAAAAACAAAATGAACAAATCGGTACTTCGCGATTTTCTTAGCCTTGAAAAAACTCGAGACTGCGACACGCGATGATAACCGCTAATAAACGATACTGCGAGACCCGTGAAATTCGGCGAAAATTTTGCCAGACCCATGGTTTTTGAAGGACCATTCGCCACCCCTAAAGTTACTTGCAGTTCGAACTAACGCAAGTGCGTTGAGCTTATTGAGACTACAGTGGCCTAATTTGCACAGATGATTAATTGATTTTTAAGTCCGGCTTTTTGTTTCGCAGCAAACGTTTTGGCTTCGGGATTAGAATTAACATTATTATATGGTTAGCTCCGTGAGCGGGCAAAATGAATCAAATCCTGCGCTGTGATTGGCTACCCGAGCGGGCAAGATGGAGCTATCTTGCCCGCTCGGGACTACCCGCCGTGTCCTGCAAGAAAAATTTTCCCGTAAGCCATATAATAAATCCTTTATTGACCAAGCTTGTTCGGTCAAGATGGCTGGATATTGGCCTCGTTCTGTTTTTGCGTGTTTTTGAACCTCGACTCCGTCTCGGTCCATAAACACGCAAAAAAAGAACTTGGCCAATATCCAGCCATCTTGACCTCACACTTGGTCAATAACCCATACTTCTCAACCTGGCACTAATCCGTTTATCGCTAATTGCTGCTTAATGTGATTAACAGACGAAATCACTCATTCATTTTTCAGTCAAATTAATTTCGAGAGGATGGCTTAACAGTCTAAACGATTTCATAAGTGGGAAGGAAAAATTTAGTGCATTAATCTTCTACTTTCTGACGTTAATTTTTGTTAAATAGGTTGCACTAGTTTTATTTGAATGTTTTAGATTTAGTCCTAAAAAAAGTTGTTGAGGTCTGTTAACGTGTGAAGTAGAAATCAAGGATTCAAGTGCAGCCACATTAATTTGCCTGTCAGTTTTAACAGAATCTTACTTAACTTAGTTTTTTCTGTAAATCAAATAAAGAGTATCTAATTGATATTCTCATCCATCAAACCTGGGTGGAGATTAGTAAAAGAACACCTCCAATTAGACGTGTATTTAACAAAGGTAGACAAGACTCGGCATCAGTCGGAAGATGACTAGTAGAGAATATAAAAAAGCCATCAATCGGAACACAACATTCGAAGGAAACCTACAGAAGGATTTAGAAAATATCGAAGGGCAGCGCAAGCGAATTATACGGTCACTAACAGAGAAGAAGTTAAAATTTATAGAAGGGAACTCTGCCCTTCCCAAAATTCGTGTTTCATCGGACGACGTGAAGGAGCCGAAAGATGCTGTTTCTCCAGATAACGCTGATTTACCAGACTTAAATAAGCTTAGTGAAAGGAGTTTTCTAAGGAGGAAAAGGATGTCCGTGCCGCACGACATGATAGTTCAAGAAACGCAGAAGCTTCTGCTGACGAAGTCTGGAGGAGAGAAAATTTTGCCTCTTTTACAGCCTGCTATATCCCCTGAAGCATACACTACTCCGCCAAACTCGCCGCAAATGATACGAAAAAGTCAAGTTACAATTCTACCCAGCGAAACAAAACCGGTGCTTGACCAACAACTTTCGTTACCAGATAAAAAGAGCTCTGTCGGTGGAATTGCAGCTGGAGAAGATGACGAATTTGAGGAGCACCCAGGGATGGGCTTGTTTAAGAACTCTCGGGTGCACGTCACTTTTACAACCTTAGGAACTCAGCTGCCTCATTCTCCTCTCTTGCAAAGGCAGCAGCAATCCTCGAAATTTTTAAATCCTCTCGACCGCATCACAGGTGAACGGAAGAGTGTGTCGTTACCGTCTTCTCCTATTCCCCACCGCCGCCGCGCAGAGAGTTTGGACACGGCAAAATGCGTAAAGTGAAAAGAAGTGCTCGCAGAGCTTATTGGAGCGAGTCATAAACTTCGTTCCATGAGTTCGGGCTGCGGGGAAACTGACGTCGGTAGAGAGGTGAGTTGTCTGGATGTTATTAAAGTGTTCAGTGAAGCGAATAAAAATTGTCATTCTACAAGCATCTGCACTGTAAAGTATCATGTTTTCTAGTTTGCGAGCTTGAAAGTGTGTGCACTGCTTCTACGATTCTAAAGTTCTATACTTTCTTAGTTAAACCCAAGGTTAAGCCCTGGGTTGAAATAATTATAATAATAAATTCAATAAGTAATTTTTCACTGAAAATCTAAGTAGCTTAACATATAAAAGATCACTGTGCCTCACATTTTCGAAGCCTGCCCCAGAAGCAAATTACAGCGACAGGCGAACGAGGTGCATCAGTTGACTCAGTAGCGACAACAAGGCAGAGCGAAATGTCCAAATCAATTGTTGTTAATTAAATTTTATCAATGAATAAATGACCTTGAGAGAGCCGGGAGAGGGTAGCAAAACAGTCCAGGAAGATAGTGAAGACTACTCCTCGTGAGCTTGAAGCGAAGAGACTGCTCCTTCTTCAACAATCACAGGGCCCTTGGGGCTTCTAAGCTTTGGATTGTCAGTGTGACAGGAGTGACTGAACTATAAAATTGGACCGAATAAGGCCAGCAACATCAATTGATAATTAATCACTTCACCCCGTTATGAAGGCACTCAAACATGTCAAAGGATGCATTTACGGATTTTTTCACCATTGTTCTTGAAACAAAAGTAGAGGTAAAAAGTACGCAAGCATCCTAAACAAGAGCTAAAAGTACGCAAGCATCCTAAACAAGAGCTTGTGTACATGTTGGCTGTATGCGTACACGAATCATATCTCGGTCGCAGTTTCAAAGCATCCTTTCCTTGGAATATGGCTCACGGATTGTCTTTCAAGGAACTGGCCCTACACGACGCCATGTGTAGCGAAAACATAAAGAAAGCCTTAAACATAAATTCAGGCTACGACGAAGACTTAAAGAAAGGGCTGTCGTGTTTGCAAAAAGAACGAAGGAGTTTGATGAATTCACTGACTAAACAGAAGTTCGATTTTCTTCAACTGAGGAAGAGTAAGCTTCCGTCGATTCGCCGGACTCGTTCCGGCTCGGAAGCTGACAGCGCCATCATGCAGCAAAAAGTTGCTGAGTTTTGTAAAGGAGCTCTCTCTGAGAATGCAACAAGTGAGCGAGGCGGATCGTCGACACCACATTCAGCTCGCCCTCAAAGTCAGCCTTCAAGTAACCAAAAGAGTAAATTTTATCAACGCCAGAAAAGCAATGATTCTGACAAAAATTTATCCACTTCCCTAGATGGGAATGAACCCTTGGATGGCCAAGAGATCGATGAACATTTTCGAACTGCTTGTCTCGCATCACCAAATGACGGGGAAAGAAACGACTTCAAGACCAGGCTGGCTACCCAACAGACACTTTGCTCACCAGGGGTTAGACTTCCAGCACCACCTTCGCCAATTTTGTCTCAAATGCGCAGTTCAAATACACTAGACCGTGACAAAGGCACACGGTCCTTGCCCTGCTCGCCGCGTATAGAAAGACGACGTGCTAACACGCTGGACACTCCAGTGAACTTTGTTCATGTTGGTTGGACAAATTCGAAGATAGCTTTGGAACGATCGTTTTCGACGCCAACTGCAAAACAAGGTGCGCGACTACGGGCGGAAACATCGCCCATCGACTTCGAGGTAAGTTCGTTTAGACGGGAATCATGGCCGCGAAAGAGGGTTTTGGTTTTATTATTCAAAGCCTGTTGAAGAGAGAGCGAGGAATGCGAGGAAAACAATGTGTGAGTTCCAGAAGTTGATTAGATGTCGACCGCGGTTAAGTTGTTTCAATAGCGCGAATTTTAGGTCCTGGATCTACCCTGTATTGACGATGCCGGGTATTACTCTGCTAATAGTTTGGCCCTTCGCTATGTCAGCCGGCGAAGGACGTCCTTTAAAACTGCGAGGTGTTAATTTTAATCCGCAATAAATCAATTGTCTTTGACTGAAGGTTTCAGCACATGTACTTGAAATTGCCTGGCGCAATTCAAAATTACCGCACGGTACCAGAGAGAAAATTTTCATCCACAAGTCGCATGAACTTATGCTAAATTGCGATAACACGTTGAAAATATTTTAAGGTTCTTATAATTTCTTCATTGTGATTATCGATTAAAACAAACACAGATCAGACAAGAGACGTAAACTGACATGTTTCGTTGTTAAGTTTGTACATTGAATACTTTCTGTAACATCCCATGCCTTGATTTCTATTGTTTCATTGTTAAAATAGAATGTTTCTACTGTACCGTACAACAAAGCCAGAAGCATTGTTCATTTTCTCTGAAGGTCGGCTATCTGTAAATTGTTTTAATACTAGTAAAGGTAATGTGTTTTATAAGAACATCATTATGTATTCGTTCCTTAACGCCAATAGCTTCCACTGTTTCATAGTGCTGAATTATTTTTAGCTCTTCATCTCTACATCGCCTGTATGAACTGTTATATTAATTATACCGAAATGATTCAATTTCGTCTCCGCTGCACTAATTTAGTTTTTTGTATAGTGTGCGCTCATTAGCGAGGGGGCGCTTAATCCGTTTTGCACATACATCTGAAAGAGACAAGACCCGACGATACTTCAATGACTAAACTCAAAATCTGTAGCAATAGTGACTCATATAGTCATAATAATGCTTAATATTACTTTCAAATAATATCTAAAGCGCAAACTGCATTTCCACATGACCTCACGGCAGCCATATTGGTGTTCCAAAACAATGACACCGCGACCTTGTTGGTGTACCAAACCAATCCTCTTTTCTTATGTAAACACTTTCTTTTTGTATTTTGGTTCTCAGATCAGACTGAGAGAAATATTTCAAGTGACGTCATAACTAAATAGCTGGTATTACACTGCAAATGCTGACCAGTTACAACGAGCATGTTAACCATTGACTTTCGGATGAATGGTTGTTTGTAACGTTGTCACGCGCCGACCTCAGCTCTCCGCAACCATTAAACAATAAAATGTTGTGACCTTTTTGTTTAAGTTTAGAAATACATTAAACTCAAAATAATTTCCTCCAGCTTTTACATAGCGCTGTACGTTTTGTTATTTTTTTTTCCAGAAATGATACTTTTACTTTGGCATTTCAAGAGAGGAATTTTTGTGTAATATTATAATCCAGTCATAGCTTTAAGGAATAAAGAATAATGATAAATGAGCACGTGATCAACTTGGCAAAATTCGCGTCAGCCGTCCTATCAGATGGTTTTACATTATATGAAAAAACAGACACTTAAAAGCAACCTGTTTTGCCATGGTATAGTTCAGATCATTTGAACTAATTTCCTGTTCTTTATAAACATATTTCAGGATGTTGATAAAGGAAGGCTTTCGCCGCGAGCACCACCTTCACCTCAGTTCAGAAGATTGCGGGGTTTTCAGCCTATCGTAACCGAGCAGGCCCAAACTTCTCAAGAAGATCTATTCCACTTGCCTAAACTACTGGCTCGAGGCTCGCTTCCAAATCTATCCAAAGATGAAGGGGCAGAAAGATACCGAAGAAGGGTTAACAGTTTGACGAGGGATCAAACTGCAAAGGAGTTATCTCCGCGGGCAGAATCACTTAACCATCACAGTGTTTCACCAAGGCCCACAGAAAAGCAACAAATTTCCTTGGAAATCGGAAAGGAGTGGCTCATTGAGTCTTCCCTCAAAGCTGAACTGCCTGAAGGCGAGGAGCTTGTGAAAGATGAGAGAGACTTCCCAAGACTGGAGAATGAGGAACTGTGTTTTTGGAGCAGCGATGATGACGATGACGTCGCGGGCAAAGACCGATTTCCGTCGCAAAAAGAGAAGAAGACTCATTCAGTAGATGAGATTAAACACACTCGCTATCTGCGCATGAAATCTCCGCACCACTGGCTACCAAAGATGGGAAATGTGCCGAAGGAATTGCTGTCATCGTCCATCATTGTCGGGCACACGAAAGTAGCTTTCGAATCAGTTTCCACTGAGGGGGACAAGGACGGAGACGAGGCGGAGGGGGAGGAAAAGGAAAAGAACAACGTCAATCAAAAGCCATTCCATGAAGAGAAAGAAGACGGAGAGATAGGAGGTGATACTGAATGACGTAAAAAGTCAGAGAAAGAGAAAAACGGTCATGGGAACTAATTATACTTAACAAGGACCGCAACTCAATGCAATTTAGAAAGAAAAACATACTCTCAATTAGAAGAGAAAAGAGAGCGGAAAACGGCTATGAAAACTAGTTACAAGGACAGTAATTAACTACAATTTAGAAAAACAAATTAATCACAATTAGAAGAGTTCTTTACTTGCAGTCAATAGTCTCAGGCCGAATGATCGTTGTGTTACAGAGGTAGTGTGCTTGGATGAGTTACAGGGTAGCCATAGAAATTACCTCCATTCTCGCTATACTTTGGCAAAACACAGTATTGGCCTCGCTTTATGCATTTAGCCTCATTCCTCTGCGACTGGAAAAAATGGCAATTTTTCCCCGACTAGGTTTAGCAGTAGATTTGTAAATAAGTTCAATTTCTTGTAAATAAGTGAGAAAATAATTACATCAAAAACAAAAATTTAATAACGTTCGGAGTACGGATTTTTACTATCCAAATAAAGTTATATAACGAGCGATTCCTACTGGGAAATTAAGTTCAGCTGGTTTCTGAAGTTCACTTATCGGGACCTTAAACGATACGGGTCTGCGTAGTAAGCAAAAACGGACAAAGGGTAGGCGAGGCAACAAACGCGATGGAAAAGGGGCAATCCTTTCTCCTTTCTCCCAACCTCCTCTCTTCCCTTTCCTTTCTCGTGGCACCTGCTACGCACTCTACAACACTATCTATCAAAGCCCTATAAGATTAAGGTGCAGTTCTTACATGGTGAAATCACACTGAAGCAGCAAAGACCTCGGGCAAAAGTGGGCACCCTTCTGGAAGCGACATGATTAGTTGTGTTACATGACGATTATTACCGCTGACCATCGCTGTTGGTGGGGCCCAGAAAGAACATGGCTGCCATCATGGCGGCGCTTTGCGCTCGAAAATGGGATGGAGTTTTTCAACCCTTCAGAGGTGAGTATATCTTATGTAAATTTTGCAAGAAAATGTTAAGTATCCATCATGCAGTAGCATTAAAATAACGCAACAGAGATGGAAAACAAGTCATGTTGCTGAATGGTGTTCCGCACGGGGGAATATCTCAGAAGGTTTCAACTGTCCATTTTGTGTGAACGAGAGCTGACTCCGGAGTCAGAGTACGACGTTTTCTAATGTCGAAAAATCGTGATTTTATACGAAAATTCCTCAACTGCAAAGCCAAAATAATACTTGAAATCGCTCGAAATTTCTAAACAAAGATATACTATTCTAAGAAGAACTGAACGAGTTATTTCGTTGAAATTCTACAGTAATTATTTCAGACTGCCGGGTATCTAGTGTTTTGAAACACTTCCCAGCTGCCGGGAATCTGGACACAATGTATTAGCAAACAAGCATGGTTTATTTAACTTCTCCTAACTAAAATACCCAACTTATATACATGCTGTCAGTCCAGATTTTTCAAACTGGAGTCTGATCATAATGGCATCCTTGTTTCATGTGTCTGTCCTGTTATCGATCGTGAATGTCATTATAACATTGCTCAAAGTAGCTGACTGACTGTGGATCCATCATATACAGCCAAGTATTTCTGGAGACCGTTTTTTTCAAATGTGTTATAATGAAGTTTTATTGTTTAAGTACACTGCAATCCAGTGGGCACTAGTTTGATCATGAGGATCTATATTTGCAATCAGGGTTGAAGAATACATGTTTATGACTGGTAACTTGTTACTGGAAAATACACCTGTCACGACAGATTCTACCCCAGTGTTTTCCTTTGGATATGCTTTCTCAGTCAATGTGCCTTCACCCATCGCAAACTTCCACTATATCCAGCTATTTTTCATTTTCTTTAAGAGTTTGAGCTAAGCTAGGGGTTGGAGGAGGGAGGGCGCACATCTTTACTTTTTTTAAACAGTAAAAAATTGATGGACTCGCATTCTATCCAAGGAGATAACAATAGTCCAGAGCTACAGAAATCAGAGTTTACAGTTAAATGCCCCCACTGTTGAGCCTGCAGACTCCTCCAGTCCCTAGGACTAGAAAAGTCTTGACTACCATTTATGTGGCACAGGTTTACCTGGAGTCATTATGCAGAGTCGAACAGCTGCTAAGAAATCTGCAGGACACTCAAGGAACAAGCAGAATCACAATAGGAAAAGGAAAGGCAAAAATTATGGACCAAAGAGATTTGATGGTATGCTAGACACCCTTCAACATTCATGTTTTACAATCATTATTAATAGTAAATGTTTGAAGTTGTCCTTCAGTAGCATGTTGGTTGATTAAATAGACGATGCGGTAGATCAGTGAAAGCTTGGAAATTAAAAGAATACAGTAGTTCAAAGCCTTAGTCAAATCGTCTATTTAACCAATATCATTATGCATGCAGTTACCAATCTTGGTTTGACATGTCACCATGCTTCAAGTTATAATGAATTAATCAGAATCTGTATTTGTTGTCCTTTTATATCAAGTGGCATAGTAACCGATGATATGAAAAGTGTGGGACAAAAGAGTTACAACTAAACCTGCAAAAATAATTGTCATGAATACAATTCATGACTGATAATTCAATAAAAACCATTAAAATTGAATGATGTTATATATCAAACATGACCAGATAGACAGTGTTTCATTACATTTCTATACACCAAGCAGAGAGTGAAAATACCATGTCCAGCAGAGTAGTTTTGACAAGTCTTGAGGTGTTTGGAAATGCAATAGAAGACTGTCTCTTTTGTTTGATAAGCCTTCTCAACCGAAAGTAAAACTAAATAGAAAACAAAGAAGAAAAAGAAGCAAACATCTTTGCTGACTAAGAACACATTTCTCAACAACATCAAGACAATAATTTCTTTTGTTTTATCTTGATGTATTATGAATGAATCTAGAAGGTCATTTCACAAACATCACCGTAGAAGACAGAAATGATTACATAATATTTGATGTAATGGAAAGTCTAGGATATCAGACTATATCAGACTATAGAATATCAACTGAAGGTGATAGTTTATTGAAAACCATGTTAATGAGGAATAACAAACACATTATGACTTGACAAAAAGATTTTACATGCGGGGTTGGGAGTATTAAAGCCAATTTGGGTACAGTAAAAACCTATTACCAGAAGTGAGAGTTTTTTTCCTACAGTTGTCTTAAATCTAATACCAAGCTCTGGCTCAACTGAACTCACACATATTGTTATGTGTGGATGTAGAGATCTGTAATCAACGACTGCTCCTATTACAATTACTAGTATTATGTCAAGTTGATGTCTCCTGAAACGTTGACTTTTCAAATATCAATGCTTGTGGGAGCCAACTATACAAGCAAAACTTCATTGAAGAGTGCCACCTTTATAATCGCGTGGATACATCAGCTTAAATACAGATTCTTAGAAATCACACTTAACTTCAATAGGGTGCATATTATTACAGTCAAAGGCTGTAGTCTCGCTTACGGTCCAGTGGAAAACTAAAATTACAACAACAGAATTAAAATACTAAAAAACAAGTTAGTTCAAAAAACTGATAGACTTTCTTTGTACAGGTCTTTAAGGCCTTGTTTGTGTTGATGTGCTTGTGCACTCAAACTGTGTGTACTTGGTTAAACACACTCTCAGTTCTAAACTTGCTAAACAAATCATTCGTAGGAAATGAATTGAAATGAGAACCTTTGGTCCATCTCAACAGGTGAACGTGTAACCCCAGGTACTATTCTTATGAGACAGAGAAAAAAAGACCTCAGATGTTATCCTGGACTGAATGTAAGCAGTTTTACAAGTCTATAAGCTTATTAAATTGTCAGTGAGAATGTTTTTTTCACTGGATATCTGTCAACAGTTAACCAGAACATTTATGACAAATCAGGATTTTTACCATCATACATTAGACAGGGGGGTGAAGAATGATCATCGCAGTTAATTTTCCAATTTAAACAATGCTCGCACCAGTATCGCGGAGGTCACGGGTTCAAATCCCGTTGAAGCCCTGATTTTTTCAGGCTTCTTCTTTCCAATTGCTTAAATTGGAAAATTAACTGCGATGATCATTCTTCACTCTCATCTACAACCACAGTTCATATATGAATTATTTCATA
>Ga0126338_10003372_pt1 | contig 11179 bp, 8 predicted proteins | sample OrbCmetagenome_2_FD_92529 | JGI IMG/M metagenome (GOLD analysis project Ga0126338, IMG submission 92529) | Coral microbial communities from Petempiche,Puerto Morelos, Mexico - Orbicella C C metagenome | ecosystem: Host-associated > Invertebrates > Cnidaria > Coral | place: Petempiche,Puerto...
CTACTCTACTCTACTCTGCTCTGCTCTGCTCTGCTCTGCTCTGCTCTGCTCTGCTCTGCTCTGCTCTGCTCTGCCCTGCTCTGCTCTGCTCTACTCTACGCTACGTTACTCTACTGGAATCGACTCGACTGGACCCGACTGGACACGACTCAACTGGACTGGACTGGACTGCACTGCACTGCACTGCACTGCACTGCACTGCACTGCACTGCACTGCACTGGACTGGACTCTACTCTACGCTGCGCTACCCTACCCAACATTGCCCTACCCCACCCTACAACACGCTATTTTACCCTATCCTACCAAAAATTGCCTTGCAACGTACCTCAGTTCAATCTATACTCCTAATAGCTCCCGACCAAACTACAACGCGCAAGAATTTTACCACTTATTACGAAACTTGATTTATTGTCTGTTGTTTATTTATTTGTTTATACACAGGACATATTTATAATATGGTTCCAAGTGTTTATCTGACTTTATTTGGCATGCTTGTTTATTTACTTTTGCAGCAGGTTTGAGTTTGTATTAGCATTTAGCCATAATGAAAACTAGGCAGTTTTCATTGGTATAGGTAATCGTAGGAATGCGCTAGCAATTAAGGATTTGCACTACGAGTAATATTTGAAAATTCTCTCGCAATGGCACGAACATTTAGGCAAGAGTTATCTGAAAAAACTTTTCAAATATCACGAGTATTGTAAATCCTTAATTGCTTGAGCCTTCGTAGGATTATAACATTTATTATATTACTGAGAAAATTACGAACGCACTCGCGTTTATTTGCACTGATGTACAAATTAAAAATTCACGATAAATTGGCCAGCCGTCAGCCAATTACAATGAAGTAATTTTGCCAGTCATATAATTATGTTAGATAAATATTATTCCCTTATTTATTTAAGAAATATATAGTTTGAATGTTTTAGTTAGTTATGTAACAAGAAAATTATTTTGTGCTGAGTTTGGCTGCACAGTCTTTTTTTAATACTAGTAACGAAGAATCACACCACACTTGCTGACTCATTCCTTGTGGTTCTTCCCCGCCGGAACATGTGGCTCCATTTAACGAAGCAATGCTAATAAGTATTTTAGTTTTGCGTATTCCAGTTTGCGTTGTTGAAAACTGTGCTATACTTAAGGTTGATGACCATTATTGACTTGCCTTCTTCTAGTTTTGCAGTCGCTTTTTTCAATTAGGGAAAGTACCATTACAAAATTCCAACAGCTCATCTTGATTAAGCACCCCGCCAGAAGTGAAACACTTTTCTCGTCTTCTTTTGAAAAATATATTATTTGTGTGTCTGTGCTGTTCAGCATTTCATGTCTTTCAGAATATTGAACAAGTTTAACAACAACAGAGTTTAAATCTGCACAAATTTTAAGTCTTTCTTCAAAGACTATTCATTTCTTGTAGACATGTAGTATTTTATTGTTTCCATGGTTCCTAACGGAATTGCTGTGAAAACAGCGATGGTTTGGTTCAGAAATTGTAATCGAAGTCGAGGTTGCTAGAATACCTCTTTATCGAGTAAACGAAACTTGACATGATGTTGCTACTATCGGCATCTGTGTCTGGGGTGGCCTCTTTCTTATCTTGTGAGTGATCAGAGTCAAATAACTGTTTCCAGACCTTAAAAATAAACACAATAAGTGACAATGAGTAATGGGACAGGTTATGATGCGTTGGTACTGCTTCTGTATATTAGTGTAACTAGAAAAGCCTATTCTCTTTATGAGACGTGCCTGCAAGGAATCATGGTAGTTGTGTTGAATACAACTCCCATGATTCCCCGCAGGGGCATCTTATAGAGGGAACTGGCGTTTGTTTGTGGCTTGTCGGTGTTCTGTGAATCGCTGGCGAAGTGCAGGTTTAGTTTCCCCCACGTATCATTTTCTTTTTTACTTTTTTTTTTATTCCATCATGTAGGTCATGTTGGTAGATTTGAGGGTCATATATGATGTTTGATTTTCCGCATCTCCCCCTTGTCGTTAAAGGAGGTTACCCCCAGCATTAAGTTCGCCGGAACCCATTTAGACACCTGGGTGGAGGGAAGCACTGTGAGAGTAAAGTGTCCTGCCCAAAAACAACACGAAATCCCCGGCTAGGGCTCGAACCCGGACCGCTCGATCCGGAGACGAGCGCACTAACCACGAGGCCACTACGCCTATCGCAACTATTCTTGCTGGTGCATAACTTATTAGAGAGCATTCTTCACTTACCTATAGGTCCGATGGCTAGTTCCCCATTCAGATCCTCTGTGCTCTGAATTTTTGGTATCTCTGCCTCGGTTTCGTGTTTTTGTTCGCTTTTCCACGTATGCTCTTGGACTTTGGACACGGGCACTGCTCTGCCAGGGCCTGGAGAAAATGACATCAGAGTAAGGTTATGATTTAACAGAGAGTTTACTTTTGTGGTTGGATTTCATTATTAGCACGATTGCGTGAGGCACGTTTGACATGATTTGGTCATAGAATATGAACGTATGAAGTATCATCTTTCGTAATCAGGAGCTGAAAATCGCCGATAGATTCTTCTGAAAATGGAACGTGTTTCCAGGTCTAAATAAGCACAGAATAGGTTTCCCAACAGTGAAACATTTACCCGTTATACATTAACTCGGCTATCTATAACAGTTATATCTAGCATGCTATTTGATTGAAATTTTAACTTGTTATAAGTTAATGTCAGGGAACTAAGTGATAACATGATGTGAAAGTATGCATGTACGGAAATCATTAACGGGGCTGCAGGAAAAGATGAAATCAGTTCATTTTGCAACTCAATTTGCAAAGTTCTTTGCTATTACCAAGGTCTAAGGTCAGTAAGAGAAGAAGAGAACCGTAACAGAACGTAAAACAGGTTGCAAGTGCATTTTTTCGAGAATAAAAAGTTCGTTTGAAAAGTTCGTAAGTCCTGTTTGTAGTAGCTTTGGATTGGAAATCAGTATCAGGTGCTATCACGTGATGAATGGATCACGTCACGTGCCGTGCTTGTGCATGGTCATTTGTTTACACTTACATCTGACCGGAGACCTATCCCGTTGACGGAAGGAATGACCGCTGCCTTTAAAACCGCTGTCAACACTGGAAGTGACACTCAACTCACTAAGGTTACGCTTTACATCGGAGATATCGGAAAGGCCTGGGACGTGCAGGTGCGAGAGATAGCTCAAGGGAGAGAGGAGCTGGGGCTTATTCCCACAGCGGAACACGTTGTGTTGAGCTGGAGAACGGGAAATAGAAAAGACGAGAGCAGAAGGACAGTTAGAATGAGTAGGAGAAGCGAGAGTTGGAAAGGGCGAAGTGCATACTAGTGATCATAGTCTAATAACCACGAAAAATTTGCAGAGAACAACAGAATTGTCATATAAATCAAGAAAAAAATCAACAGCAAACCATATTAAGAGCTTTAACTTGCAAAATAGAGAAGAAAAGGAGATAAGAATTTAAAATTTTCAAATACCACATCTTTTTTTACTGTCCAACCTATCACGTAGCACCAGTAATTCATATCTGTACCTAACTACCTTATCAGCTTTATTTGCTACTGATTAACCCTTCAAATCCCGATATCAAAACACAGATTCTCATTAATTACTGGGTGCCATAGCACTATTTCGGAGAATTCGGTTATCGATGAAGAAAGTTTTGCCGGAATGATCGAATTGAGACTATAACAAATTTAATTTGAGGCTTTAGAGGTTAACTAGCGTTACACTATCTCATAATCGATTTGTGATAGATTAGAAAGAGATTAGCACGAAGGCACAATGTCGTTCCCAGGGTCTCTTATCTTCTCTCGCTCCAGGGGGCGGAAAGAAGAAAGACCCCGGGAACAAGGTTGACCAAGGTATGGCAAGTTACGGAAAGTCCGAGCTTGACTTGTTCACTTCTATGTAAGCAGAAGCTAAGAGGAGTCAATCAAATTTAGAATTATTTTTCTTCGGTACATCACATTCTATCCTTACGCAATGTACACGTCACTAAAGCATGCACTCACAATTGGACGCCCTCCACACACCCATTTTCCTTTGTCGATTGTGGTTGTTGCCATGGTATCCACTATCGCTTGAGCTTCCGCTGACCTGACTCGGATTTCTCGGCGTCACTTCGTAAATGTCCGGCGTGAGGAAATGGTAATTGTTTTCAAAGCCAAAAACATTGTCGTTTCGGTTGTTATTGTGTTCGTTTTGACAGTGATTTTCCACATGATCTTCCAAGTGTTCATCGGGATCAGCCAGCTCGGCCGTGTCCTCGTGTTCCAGCGGACTGGATACGAGTTCCACGGGCGAATCACGCGGAGAAATAATTTCATTGTCTATCGTTAATTTGTCTTTTATTTCCTGGTTGAGCAGGCTGGGACCCGCTGTTATGATGTCAGCGTAGTCGATGCACAAGCCCCCTTCAATGCGAGGAATCCCATCCAGTGATGACCAAGGAGGGAGAGAATGTCCAGCTAAGTGGAGGACAAAGAGGTAATATTCAACGTGGTACGGTCTTGAGCAACTTTCCAGTGACTTTGGAAAGTAGTCCTTTTCTGATTTGGTTTTGCTTTTGGCTTGTTTCAGACTTGCCAACCAAACAGGTCCAAAAACAAACCAATATTGTTTCTGGCAACATCCAACAGTGGCGGATCTAGGAGAGAGGCCCGGGGGTCCCGGATCCCCCTCTTATTTTGGGTTAAAAAAATCGGATAAGGAAGAAAAGCCGGCAGGGCAAGCAAAAAGGTCAAGGTCGGGATCCGCCACTGACTAAATAGCTGTAGCTGTACCTGAGCTGTTGTAATAAATAGCGTTTATGTTTTCTTTTTAAGGGAGGGGAGAGTTGGGGGCCTTGAGTCCTCAGTGATTTCTTTACTACACTACCACACTAGCCTCTTCAAGCCGTTCAGTTGCTTCTCAACTAACCGAGAACCTGAAAGAGGCTATCAACACACGAGTATTTTCGGCCAGTTGATTTTTGTTGCAGCGTTTAGTCATGAAACTTATAGAATGGAAGCTGTTCTAGGCACTATACGTAGCTAAACGTACCTTCTTCTGGTCCTGTTCGGCTAAGAATTCTTAACTCCCTAAGCTCATTGCAACCTTTATCACCGTCATCAAATCGGATGTCAAAGAAACCTCGTCGACCTGCGACAACCGTCCCAGGGTAGTAAGTGTCCAAGCGATTGTACCACTTAGCTAACACCCTCGTTCCAATTTCCACCTCTACGACGTGAGGTATGGCGTCCGCTGCTACGCATTCCGGGTTCTCTTTCTTGTGTTTTATTTTCTTGCCATTATCAAGCAGCACGTGAATTTCGTCGTCCATTGCTGTCACGATACCGTGGAGGAAGCACCCTTTCTCTGCTCTTGCCCAGACTCGCGAACCCACTTTTACACATGCTGAAATGTCAGGGAAATTATTAACTGAAAGATTATTTGCCCCCCTCAAAAAAACTCAAAGAAGAAATCAAAAACAAGAGAGCTACTGAATAGTCGCACTGAGGGAAAACATTTCACCCGGGCGCTCACTCTTTTCTTCCTCAGTCTCCGCGACCGGGAAATATGTTTTCCCGCCAAATTACCTGGCGCGGCTGCGGCTGTTATTCTCTCTGTTGTTGTGATTTGCAGCATGTTTGCAAAATCCTCACATACTGATTGTTTTTTCTTCATTTTCTAGGTTAAAGTGGACTTGGCAAGACAAATTTTCAACGCATGGAGCTCAGGTGAGGTCAGAACGTTTAGCACCCTGCAGCTAAAACCTCATATAAACCTTTTACTTTAGCATGCGGTCTAATTTTCCTAATCCTAACGAAGCCACGGAATAACAGGTGTTAATGACATCCACAAGTAAACATTAACGATTCCAGATTTCTCACATACAGCCAAATTCAGGTGCTAAACCTTTAACAGAAGTGTAACCCTTTAAGCGGCTGGGTTGAACAAAGTCCTCGCCTTATTTTAAACATTGACCCTTTTTTCACTTGTAGCGTCCACGAAAGCTTACATTTTGTTACCTTTAATAATTCAGAAGGACTAATTATACGTGCTTTTTGAAAGAATTTTACTTCGGTTAGCAGTTGTCTCGTCTAAGTCTTATAAACATCAAGTCTCACATAGTGAGTTTAAAACCTGATAATTTATAACCTTGTAAAATGTCACTTTTGTTTTGTTTTATAAGTGCTGTGTTCGGGTTTGTTCACTCAATTTGTAACAAATTCTTTAATTGTGTTTTTTGGTCAAGATTTGCTCGTTAGATCCAAGCTCATACACGTACAAGGGTTTGCATGTAACTTAGGTTTAAGTCGCGAAAAGGGTAAGAAAAATGAGAACATTTTAAAAAAACCTTGAGAATCATAAAAGCGTATCAGGACTTCATTTCCTACAGCAGAAGAGAAATCCGACTCCACTAACCTATGCATCGTTTCCTTGTTAGCTTGAAGCTTGAGTCTTCTTTGAAAAAGTACGAGTTCTCATACTTCTGCAGGCGTAGCTTCTCTCCAAGACGACGAATAAAATGCGCTGGATTTAACAGTGATTCGAAAGCAAAGTATCCATCGTACCACATGTCTTGCAAGGGAAGAAACGTGCTTTCTTTTCCTGAAACGAAATTAGAGACAAATGTACGAGTGCTTTTATTGTGTATCATGCTAATGATTGCGTAAGAATATTTCCATCGAAAGTAGATAAACACAGTCGGTGGAGAGGAACACTCTAGAAGAATTAGCGTTCTACAGTGAAACCCCGTTAATCCGTTCACCAACGGGTCACAAACATCTGGCCGTTTTAACGGGGCTCATTAAACAAGGAAATGGTTGACTGAGCTTTTATTCAGGCCAGGATAAAGTGGCCGTTTTAAAGGAGTGGCCGTAAGGTGGGTTCTCCTTTAATTGCTCAATGGTAACGTTGTATGCATTAAACATGTGAGAATAGGACTACATCTAACATGCAATTTGGAAAAAAATGAATGAAAAAATTCCGAGGACTGCAAAAATTGGACGAGGCGGCTAGCTGAGTCCAGTTTGGCGGTCAAACTATGATTTTCAATTCAACTATTTCCAGATTGGCCAAGAAGGTGTTTGTATCACCCGTTAATTATACTTCGCACGTAATTTGGCCCAAATTACTTGTTATTTTGGAAACTATCCAAATTAAGAATTCATGGACAAAATGAATATGTAATCGAGCGCACTTGAATGGGTTTTTGGGGTGATGATGACGATAATAAAAACATAGGATGAATTTTTAGAACTCGTACGTTATGCTTTCAATTGTCACATTTTACACCCTACATTTCATCTATCGATAGTCAACAGGCAGAGAAGAGTGAATGATCTGGAAAGTTGATAGCATTAAAATTCGAAAAGTCGTATTTTCATTTTGTCATCTTATGCTGTCACGAGGCTTTGACGTGCTTCACAAGTATACCAGAAAACAGCAAGTTGCCGTTGTCATGCAAATAAAGAGACTTTTGTAAGGAAATAAAAATCACTGGCGTCGATTTACAGTCCGAAAGAAGGAGTTGCTTTTCTAAATGTGTTTTGAGACGATTCAGTATTCCCCGTAATGTTTCCATATTCATGTGAGCGCTCCAGTTAATAGTGGCCCTTTGCACGAGTGCTAGCAGCAACATATGGAAGCGTAAAAATAACTTCAAGCATAATACAGCCAATAACAAGTCTTGCAATCGGACTTAAAGAAAGGGGCTTCTGTAATGAGCCGTAATATTATTGTTGAAGAACTCCGTCTTACTATTTTCAGTCACAGGGGAAGTGGAAATAGACTTACTGCACTTGAAAATTCGATGATAATAAATTAAAAGTAGGAGAATTTTAACGAAAGGTACTTCCATTTCGACATAACTGATAGTGATCTCCGATCACAAACAGTCAGCCAGGGTTAGAAAAGGGGAAGGCTTATCAGAGAGGCTAATTTTAGAAAGAAGAAAAAGGTATGGGTGAGGGTTTTAGAAAGACGGGGTTAGAAGATAGGGGCTCGGGGGCTGGTCACACAGCTATTAGAGCGCCAAAAAATCAACACACTGAAAACAAGCAAAGTTTGAATGATGCTACAGTGCTTGCATTGCCTTTCCAGGGCTCCCTTCAAATGTCTACTGTGGATCCAGCCTCTTTCTTTGTAGTGAGGATAAATTAAATTCTATCAATTTTATATCTCAAGGACGGTTTCGAAAGAAGTAAACCTTCAGAATCACTTTCTTATATCTAAATCGAGCAATGCCAATAGAGGCCCCATTTAAAATTCACAATATAGCATTTAAAAAAGCAATATTTCTTTTGTGCATTTTGTTTGATAGTTTGCTTCGCAAATAAATCATCGGCATCGGCTAGTACTTAAAGCGTTCTTAATTCATTAGCATGTACCGGCTCCCCAATATCCTCCAGGTCTGGTTTCTTGTCATTGGAATCGGGAATATCCAGCTAAAACAACTCAAACTTTTCTGTGACAAGTTGTGATTCAAAACTAACATTTTTGACAAACGGCTAAAATTTTTGAACTGTCAGCACGACACTAATGGCACATTTATTTTCCTCACAGCTGCCATTTGCATAAACAGGGATGCTCTTTTATGCCACTACAAACGGCGCTGGCTATTGACTTGGATGATTGATTTAGGAAAGGAGTCCAGTTCTTATGTCAGGCTGGTGAAGGAGAATTTATAAAAAGAGAAAGAAGGTCTACGGCATTTTTATAAATCCAAGATTTTGAGCAAAGCTTGGCGCGTTGCACAGTATGATATCCCCATTTTAAGTACAGCATCCTTACAATTTTGTTCTGTATTTACCTTGGCAGCAAATATTTGGACTTGTTAAGTTGCTGCCCATTAGTCAGAAATTTAATCTGAATAAAAAGTACTTTTTAGTTCTAGCCAACGTTAGCAGCCTTAAGCGAGAGAACTAGCGTTGAGGACTTAAGTTAAAAATATGAGCATGTTGCGGTGATGAAAATGCAGTTTTTACATGGCAAACAAAAACACACACTCGTGCTTTGAACACTTACTGTAGTCTTCTGAATCGTCGAAGGGCTCCAAAATAAGGTAGTTATTTCTCACTCGCAAGTAATGCCGTCTTTTAAGGAGACTTTCAAATGAAATTCCATCGATGCCCTCTGCTAGGCCTTTAACAATGTTGTAGCGATCCTTGCCTTTTTGCACCGACTTCTTTCTTTCCCTTTCTTTTGCTATTTTCGATTGCTTTCTGGTCGGTGAACAGGGAGGTAGCGTACACGAAAACATCACCTGAAGGCCACAAGAAGAACAAAGAGGAAAACAGTCTATTTAAACATACACAAACATTTTACTGCAGGATGTTTGTTCCGAGCACTTGTCACTCAACTGTCTGAAGTACGCTGCTGTTAAAATTTAATCGCTTTTAGAGGACGATTAATCCCGAACAAAGTACAAAAATTTACATAGCAAACCAGCACCAACAATCTTACACTCTTCATGCGATCCATTCTTCCGAGAAGCAGAGAAAAAACCCTACAATCTTAAATTCTCTCAGAACTTCCCTTCACTGCGGCAAAAATTGGCTGATGAACTAAACCACTCGGACGGAAAGTCGGGTGGCAAAACCACATAATTTCCAAGTATTAAAATACCTGCTCAGTCACGACTGCCTTTTAGCAGGTACTTTGTACGTGTTTGTCATTTCTTTTCACTCTTGGCAATTATTTTACGTCTGGGCATGAGATAATGGCCCTGTTTACTTTTCATGACACTTCTTGTGGCAAAGCTGACGTTAGTTGGCGACACAGAAAACTCTTGCGAGTACCATTTAACTTATTACCCGTCTTTCAACTGCACATAAACTTGATAGAAAATAAGAAACTCCTCACAGCAGATTGGAACAGAGCGCAAAATCTGGGTAGAGTAGTGCCTTACTTGAAATATGATTTACTGAGAAAGAATGTCTTTACCTAGCCGTTCAAGGACAAGAGAATACCCTGAGGAAAATTCTCTAAGGCTTAAGCAATCAAAGGTTTTGCAGAGATGAAACCGCAAAAATGAGCGGATCCTTTGTTAGATTTCTAAATTCGAGAAGACGGGTTTTAATATATAAGATACCAAAGAACGCATCATTAAATGGTATTGAACCAATCGGATTTGTTGGCGTTATCAGCACCAGCCGAAGAGAAGTTTTGTAAACAAGTCAGTCCTAGCACAAACACGAAATTGGTTGTTGGAACCACCTTGACTTAACTTGGAAGAAAAATGTTAGTAGATCGTATTGTACAAGTAAAGTTATTTCATGATTTTTTTCTCTATTTTCCCATTCGTTTCTAAGCAATATCCTGATGAATGATTAAACGGGACGGTTTCTATCTGTGGCGAAAGATATGATGAATTATCTACATGGATCAGTCCTGATATCAAAAGGTTTGCTAGTCTGCATTGCGGATTTTACTGTTGTGAAATAAATTTCGAATACCGAGTAGGCTTAATGTGAAAAATAATGACTTAGAAAAATACCATGCTGTGAGCAGGTATAATTCCTGCTCACCGTACAGATATTATTATCCCAAAGTGGGATAAACAAGCAGCGGTTTTCTCGGCCACATATCGGGACAGCGAGGAAATCTCTGCAGGGGAAAAACAAAATTAAAATTATACTGCAGTTTAGAGTTGCCTTTTCTGCTAGGAGTGTTTCGTTGAGTAATTTACTCGATAGATTCTAAACCATAGATTCTCGCCAAGTCGATAATTCTTGGTGACTGCAATGACGCTTTTTTCCATGGGTGTATCAGGTTGGCAAAAGAATATCAAAGAATGCGTCACTCATGTCATTATACTACAGTTTAGAGCTGCTTTTCCCGCTAGGGGTGTTTCGTTGGCTTATTTACTCACATAGATTCTCGCCAAGTCGATAACCCTTTGGCAATTGCAATGACGCTTTTTTCCACAAGCGTATCAGGTTGGTAAAAGAATATCAAAGAATGTATGTCATTCCATGTCATAATGATTCTAAAGCTGTTGCAAAGACACATGACATGCTTCAGTCGAACGCACAGATGCTCGCCAAGTTAATAAGTCTTTATTGATTGCAATGAGGCATTTTTCTAAAAGCGTATCAGGTTGACAAAAGAATATCAAAGAATCCATCACTCCATGTCTTATTGATTCTAAAGCAGTTGCAAAAACACAGGATATGCTTCAGTCGAACGCAGTTAAAAAAAA
>Ga0126338_10003373_pt1 | contig 11179 bp, 6 predicted proteins | sample OrbCmetagenome_2_FD_92529 | JGI IMG/M metagenome (GOLD analysis project Ga0126338, IMG submission 92529) | Coral microbial communities from Petempiche,Puerto Morelos, Mexico - Orbicella C C metagenome | ecosystem: Host-associated > Invertebrates > Cnidaria > Coral | place: Petempiche,Puerto...
AATGTTTTGATGTAAGATTATATAGAGAAAGCACGCTGAAAAATAATGAAAATGTATGAGTAACTTGAAAATGAGTTGCCAATATGACAGGGATTAAAAGATAATGAACTTGGTCTGCAAACAAAGCAAAAGAGAGGGTTTTGAAGAAATTAAAGGTGCATGCTTGACCTCATAGGATCAGGGCTGGGGGGTATTGGAACTTGGTGTTGTTGACATTTAACATTGTTGAAACGTAAAAATAAATTTGATTATAACTTAGAAAAAACACGACATGCCCAAACTACTGAATCGCCGTTATAACCTTCTTCTTGGATTTTTTAAGGGTTCACGGCCTGCCGATAACGAAGCGTTTCTGAGTTAAAGGATTTCTAAGGGAAAACATCTTGTTTAAGGTTCTTGACCAGTCTCAACATAGTCAGTATGGCATCAGTTTGAGTGGCCATAAGCAAAAACATTAATTTGTGTTGGTGTCGATCGGCAAGCAAGTTCCGCAAAGCGCGTTATGTGTGGGTCTATTCTTGCAGTAATACGATAAACAGGTCTCAAGTACTCTCGAGTGTTTCGTAATAGTCAATTTGAAAAAAAATGCGCTTCTGTTAGTTAAGTTCCCCCACGTCTTGGAAACTGTCATTGCGCTTTTCTCTTAGTGTAATGCCTACCTAAGAGAATAGGATATTTGAATTGAGTGCAACTTACCTAGAAGTCATTACTTCCACGAAGGAATGGCGCCGACATTTCGTGAAAAGACACGCCTTCCAAACACGGTGTTTTTGAACAAATAATTGTCCTGTTCTTGAAACAAACTGATATGACCGGTAAGAAGACAAAATCTCGTTTATCTTGGCCAAATAAAACGTTAAAAATATCCGGCTGATTGCGGAATATTGCCATTTTACTTACTGAGAGAACGATATACCGTATTCAAATTTGATTTTGCCGCTCAGCCCGCTTTTTTACCGGATGTAACGTCATTTTTCGTTGGATAAGCTACAATCATGGACAAAAGTCTTGGGACAAATTTGCACTTTTGGCGCTTTTGCGCACACGCCAGCCGCGAATACAACTTCACCAGCCTAACCTCGCCCCCCACCCCACATACAATGTTGAAAACTAGTACCTGTAATTTCATCTGATTTTCAACATTGTGTTGGGTGGTGAGGTAGCCTGCGAACGCAGACGTATTTCCGGCTGTCGCTTGTCTCCGCCGAAAATAACGTCTGCGAACCCGAGCCAGGAAACGATTTCTTTGACGTAATGACTTTTGTTTCTCCTTGGCCAATCAGATTCCATGATAAAACGAAACTCGAGTGCTCCTCGCAGCGAATACCTCGCGCAGTGGTTCTGGGGCTACTTGAGCTAAACTGTGATTGGCTTAAAATTCCTACGTCAGAGAAATCGTTTCTGGTTCGGGTTCGCAGACGTTATTTTTCGGCGGAGACGAGCGACAGCCGGAAATACGTTTGCGTTCGCAGGCTAGTGGTGAGGGGGAACAGCAACGCGGCAGCGTTTTCATTTAGTTCTAAAACACAGATAATTCGTCACATTTTACAAGTGTCCCAAGGACTTTTGTCCACGATACACAAAAAGTGCCAGGCGTCGCAGAGTGTTCTCTTACTTTTCAACTTGAAAATGAACGTCGAACGGTCAAAATGTCGTTGTCTTTTAACGTTAACTTTTATAGTGAAAGACGTTTCTAAAAAATTCTTGATTCGAATTTTTACAAACACTCATAATAAGCAACAATGATTCACAGTTACTCGTGAACTTTGGCTAGCCGTTGAATATCTATGTACACCTCCTTGGCCACGGGTCTGCTCCGGGCAGTTTTTGTGGCCATATTTAATAGACTTAGCCATGCTTCGAGAATAAGTGACATGTCTTCGAGAACGGTTGTTATTGTTGTTCTTTTTTAGTTTCTCTGCAGGATGTTCATCCGAAGCGTCCAAAGTCTATGCACCCGACAGGCCATTTGGTATCGAAGTCATAAAAAGAATAAGAGTTTTAGATGTTGTAAAAATAAATAAAAATATACCGGAAAAAGCACACGAGCCGGATGTGACGTGTAACAGATCGCGTGGTTTCCGTCCACGCCTCGGTCGCGCCCACTCGCGCGTCACAGGATTTATATTTTTGCATAAAGACAAAGGATGTATTAGGCCTAATGCAGGGACCGTACTCTATTGTTTGAAAAGGGTAATCAAACTGACCATAACAGAACAGAAATCTGCAGTAAAGGATATTTCAAAACTGTCCCGTTTATCCAGGGAATCAGAGCGGATAATTTGCCGCGAAAAACGTTACCATAGAAACCTCGCACGGAGCAGTGTCCGTGTCGGCCTGGAGGTGGGAAGGTCGTTTGTAGTTTGTTTGTACTCGTCATTTGTTCGGCAATGGATATTAGTTTTATAGGCTGAGTCTTGGCAGCGATAATTGAGCCATTCTTGTCTGCTTTGGGTTTTCACTGCTACAATGGGCTGCGGGACTAGTACCCCTAAAGAAAACGAAGAAAATGAAGGTTCCAGGTTTGATTTCAGTCGACGAAACACGATAGTTGAAAAACCAAATGTTGTCGTCGAGATCGGGAAAGGTGTCAAGAAGATCGACCCGGAGCGACGAATTGTGTTCATATTCGGTAGGTGGAACTGTTCCTTCTGTCTCTGAACCATCCTTTGTTTTTCGCTCATTGTCCATTTTACCTTTCCGGAAAAAATAATCCCAGCACAGCGGCCATATGCAAATGACAAAAATAATTTTGATATCGAACAGCGCGGGCTCTGTTTTCAATAACATTTGTTAAGGTACGATCGCGAAATGAGCCTATTTTGAGCATACCAATTAGTCTTCCTATGCGGCATTAACCAAAATTTTTTTACTGGAGGGTAATTTTGACTCTGATGTCCAAAGTGGTCTTAAATCAAGCACAAATTTAAGCCGGCTTTTGTTTTATTTATGGATTCAACTTGAAGGAGCCTTGTTTATCTACCAGTGCGGTGGAGAGGAAAACGACTTGGGCTACCCAGAGCTTCATAATTATTTTGTTGAGAGTTGCAAACTTCTGCTTTCAATGCTGCTTTCTGTCATTGTTTGAACGATTCCCGTCGATTTGAACAAGAATTGGAAAAAGGACTAATAAATGCTCATTACATAAGAAATCGATTTCTCGCCTTCTGTTTATGTCAATAGATATTGGCGGTGTTGGATGCATATTCGTTCATCTGATTGAAGGTCTTTGTTATAAGCATAAAAGCCAAGCGTTTTAAAAGCGAATATAAAATCCCGGCAAGGCGATCTTATCGTTTAAAATGTCAAGATTACAGACCAGAATTGTACCATTCGTCTTGTATTTTTTGTCAGTCACGTTAAGTGAAATCAATTAAGTTTGCGTGGTGAGTCCTTGTGTCAGTTGTGTAAGCTCAGTATTTATCTAAACCGCTCTTTACTTTCTTCGCTGTTTACACAGTCGACTGGCTGCGGTTTACATAATTAATTGAATATTAGATTTTATTGTAATACCAAACAGAGGCATGAAAAATATAATATTTTTGCTTAATGCAGGTATCAGACAGATTACTGCTGAGTTTTTCAAGTTATAATTTTTTTTCTCATTACATCCCAGTTCTTGACTTTAGAATAGACATCAGTTAATAAGTGTCCTTAAAGACTTGCTCCTTGAAATTTGACTGCATACTACCACAATAATTATGACAGGGAGGTGACTGAGGGGACAGATGTCATTAGTCAATCATTAATGAGCAAGTCAAAAGCATAACAGTGATGCAAACGGCCATGCTTTGTAAAAATGGATTTATATTTTACCTTTGAATGTTGCAACTGTGTAGATTAAAGTTCTGTGTGCCTTTCAGGCTAAACACTTTCTCAGGCTAAATATGTACATGTATGTGATGACAGCGTTCAGTTCCAAAACAAAATTCCAAAAAATAGTCATAGCAGTTGATGTTCTCCAAAAACCCAGAACTTGTTGTTTTGCAGGTGAAGGAAAGAAATATAAGAATTGTTCTGCTCATTAGACCTCGGGTCACTGATGTTGTTAGCTAAAGCTCCCTGTTAGCAGCCGGCAAGTCTGTCATTTCAAAAAAAAAACTTTAAATGGAAGCAGAAAAATAACACATATTACTTGTAGAAGGTAGTATTGTTACATAGCTTTATAAGTCATCTAGTACATGTACAGGCGTTTTAATAAGTTCATAGGGCAATTTATTCAAATGACAAGACAGGGCTTAGAAAATAATGGATTGGCAATGAAGAAACCTGATTGGCCATTTAACTTAAATTGCCTTCTTAGCTTTCTTTTTTGAGGATATTTTGATTATTTCTCCCAGGCGATCAATTAGTTCATGAGAAATCACCAGGGGAAGGTGGTACTAAAGGTAGAAAATTAGACCCCTTGAAATATTGATTAATTGCCCTATCTGAGGGAAGAGGGTGTTTGCACCCCTGGGGGAACATGGATATGCAATTATTATTCCATGAGTGCGCGTTGGATATGAGTTGGATATAGTCATCTCATATCCAACAAGGGCTAGTGGAATAATTATTGTTTTATTAAAAATGCCCCCAAAATATAGAAAAATAAAGTAAAATGAAAATCTAAATGAAACCAAAAAATTACGCGTACACATACCATATTTATAGAGAATGGTATAATGGCTCATACTTCATGATGGCTGAGTCAATAAGAGCTCTTGAATTGCATCATCCAATGATCCAGTTTTTAATTAATTTCTGTTGTTCAGGGCACAAGGGAACATTTGGGAGTTAACTAAATCTGTTTAGTTACTGGTACATGTACATGTAATTCAATTTTCTGTAAATCTAGCAAATCTTTCCTGCTCTGATACGTGACTTTCATATGTAGGAGGTCCTGGATCAGCGAAAGGTTGCATCATTAATGATCTCAAGGCTATGTTTGGTTTTGCCTTCATATCGGCAGAAGATTTAATTCTGCAGAAACTTCCGACAAAAGCTGCAGGATATGGGGCTGAACCTGTTTCAGGAACACATGGCCTGGCTGAACTATTGAAGAATAACCCAGAGTATCTCACCTTGGACTGGGTCATGGAAATTCTTCTGGAGGAGATTGAAAACTATCCCAATCAGCCAATATTGGTAGATCTTATTCCAAATCTCAAGTTCATGATGAGGGTGGATGGTTTCATCAAGAAATGTGATAAAGAAATGGAAGAGTTTGAAAGGAAGGTAAATATGAAACTTCCCACCACTCAATGAATTTGTAGAATACTTTCTCAAACTGATTAATAATTCATCAAGTTTAAACAAAGGAAATCATGACCATAGCAGTGTTTGGATGTCTGATCTTAATTAGCATAGATCTTTATGATTTTATTTCTCCCTTTTCTAGCTGCATGTAGATATCTTAATTTATTAAGCGTTAATTTGTTGTAAAACTTCACCTAAACATTCAACAAATAATCTTGAAGAAGATGTTTTCTAATTCTTGTAGAAAACTACTGAGAGAATTAGAAAAAAACATCACTAATTTGTTGCAATTATCAAATTAATGCACATACACATTGCTTGTGTGTTCACTATGTCTTCAGCTTGCTTCAGTTCAGTCTGCTTTTCTATGGAGTCAATGAAATCAGTGACAGTGATGCTTTAACAGTACCTGATATTTTGATGTTGTTTTTCCGTTCAGTTCCCTTGTGCGTTTGCATTAAACTTGACGCTATCCAAAGAGACTCTCCTGAGAAACATTAAGAACAGCCACTCCCCTGCTTGTGCCAAGCCGCCGAGCCAAGACCCAAGGGATGCCTCCTCTGACCAGGGAGATGAAATGGATACAAGTAGAACTAAGCGTCGCTTTGCACTGTATGAGAAGTCAGTGAAGGATTTCTTGTACTACTTCAGTCTTGAGGACAGGATAGTCAGAGTGGACACCTCTGCAGCGCATGTGCAACATGTGTGGGAGGCCATGATGGATTTCTTTGCTGCTGACATGGATTTCAGTGCTAATAGAGTGATTAACACAGTTGTACTGTTTTCATTTGGTAAGTTTCAAACCCAGAAATGTTAATTATTTCTTCTGATTGCCGGTATTACAAAACTTTGCTGACATACACCTGTACAGGTCTACTGTACATGCAGTTAATTAAAGGAGCTACATACATATACCTCACGATTTGCACATCTTAGAAAGTTAGCCTAAAGTTTTGAGTGTGTTGTTTGCAATCTGTGATAATCTTCTCCATCCTTAACCATCCTAGCTGCTTTCTTTTCTTGTCATGAATGACATTATACTGACCCTAGAAAGTAGTAAAGGGTCTTTATGGAGCTGGTTAATTTAAGAGAAGATGCACCATGAAGAAAGTGTGGTAGGATAAAAACAATTTTCTTAAGAATAAACCTATATTCTTTGATATAGTTGTACATGTACTCATGTAGTTTCTTTCCTTTGCTTTGACAGACCAGAAAACTTTTCAGTCCATAGATACTAACAGATACCCCATGAAGGAAGTTTTACTTCATGAACTCATTAAGCAGCCTCAGGCCCCCGCTGTAAGTATTCACTGCGGGACTTCTAGGTCATACTATTATGAGTTAGATTAAGTAATTAAGATACATGCGTGCAGGATTTGGAAGTTGTTTGGAAGATGAAAACCTTCCATGTGACCTTGTTATAAGATGAACAGCATGATGTCTAGAGGTTGAAATCTAGTCATGTGCAGAGTATGTTTAGTCTGCACTGCTATGTAGATGTTCTTTGGCTTTGTTAGTGGATGACTACATGGGCAATGTAAATCTCAGAGCTCACTAAAGTGCTTGTATTTAATGTTCATTGAATGATGCAAATTTTTCTTGAGAGTGTAAGGTAAGGTACAGGTGAAGTCTGCATCGGGGCAAGTAGCCCATATAGCTGGAGTTAATCGCAGTTTCTGTCATATTAAGCGACTAGGAATATTGCTACTCTTCCGTGGCTGGGGTGCAAGTCCATTACAGGGTAACTGACCCCCCAGCATTTAATTTATGGGCACGCATATACAAATATACACCTGGGTGGAGAGAGGCACTGCACAAGAGTAGTATCTTGCCCAAGAACACAACAAAATGACCCCAGCCAGGGCTGCAAACTAAGACCAATCGATTTGCAATCCAGCGCCCTAACCATTAGGCAACTTCTGCCCCTTGAAAGTGTACTCTTCTGTAACAAGGAACTAAGCTACAGGATGCCTTCAGTGCTTGACATCCCAAATTTGCATTTTGAGACTGCTAGCATATGCTGTCAGTGCTTGCAAGGCACAAGAGCACTATTCAAGGCCTGAAAAAAAAAAGGTTTTACTGCTCTCACAGTAATAATTGTTACAATAATTGTGTTGTTGTTGTGCAGGAGGATGTTCTCTCCATACTTGCTAAACATTTGGATGAGAGTGCCTTACAGACACGTTCATTCCTAGTGGATGTATCAGGAACATCAATTGACGAGGAACACATCTCCGAACAGGTACAAATATCTAATAGTTCTTTAACATATGTTTTCTCCTTACTTTCATCATTTATTTTCTATTGTTTCTCTGAGAGAATTTGGTGCTCAATCAGTACATTTTTTCTGAGGTGAACATATCCTTAAGCTGCTGAGGATTAAAGGTTTGAAGTCCTTAATTAACTGAAAACAACTTTGCTTAAAATTCTCAGCAGTGAAATGCATGCAATATGAAACACTTGTTTAGTTGTTTGAAATTTGTCCCTTGCCATTTCTCCTAGTTCCTGCTATCAAAATTTCGTGAAGGGAGAGGGGGGAGTGTAAATGCGGAGTAGCAAAATCCCAATCAAGTCCCACGAGGGGGATTCTCATTTAAAAAGGTCGGATATGCTCGTCGGAAAATATGAATTAAACGCCTAAAAGATACCAAACTGGGCGTGGCTCGAGCTTTATTTCAATTTGACCCCTAAAAGTTTCTACTTAAAACTGAATAGGCTCGATATACTAGCGGATGTTCAGGAAAGGAGCCCACGCTAGTGGACTGGACTAGACAGACCGGCAGAAATCGAGCCTAGAAAAGGAAGTAAGAGCGGCGATTTTTATCATTATATCTTCGAGTTCTCCTTAAGATACTCTGACAGCTGAAAATAGTCAGTGGTGTTTCGTCATGGACACCCTAAATGAGAATAGAATCCTAGACTTCTACCCCTAAGCGAGACGACGGGCATCCCCGACCATTTCCTATCGGAATTTTCCCCGCCCCCACCCCCAAACCGAGAATTAAGCTTTAAAAGATCTTCAATCCTGAAACTGTTTAATTCCGTTTCAGTTCACTAAGCCACAGATTCTCTTCGTGGATGTCAACATTGGTCAGTTGGATTACTTCATGCACGGACTCAAGCGAAAAACAGACAGAAAAAAATCCATTTTCAGGAAAAAAGCGCAAATATACAAAGCAGTCAGTTCAACGGAGAACGAAACACTTTTGTTCCCAGAACATATCGACACCGAAATCTGCAGAAGAATCGCTATCTGCTTAGCAGAGCAAAGAACTAGCTAAAAAAATATCTTTTGTAAGAAAGGACGCGAAGATCGGCTTTTTTTACCCTCGTCGCGGAAGTTCGTTTTATCACTTGAATTACCTTGTCAGTATTGTAAATTTTGTCCATAACGAAGAGTTGCCTTGCGGTGATGAAATCACTTTTCTCTGTTGACATTCTCAAATCGTATTTACCTGGCGTCAAAGGTTGTTACATACTTAGAATGTGACTTTAAGACCACGCCTACAGAATTTATTTTTCAAAGAAAACAGATTATTTATTGAAAATTATTGTTCAACGTTTATATTTAACGTTTTTGGTCACCACGCCGTGGTGTTCAATCGCGTTCATGACTGGTAGCTGAAAAAATAGAACGGTGTTTGTTGCGTCAGGAGGAGAATTCGTAAGTTTTATTGACAATGTACGACGAGTTACGTGTATATAATTATGAATATTTTTCCTGGTCGCTTTTTCCAAGTTGAAATAAAAAAAAAACATCATTGGAGTATTTTAATAAACTGAGCAGAACTGCCTAATGTAGTTATTTTTTTTCTTTTTATGTAAGGTTTTTGCCAAGTTATTTGTTTAGTGTTGCAAAGGTAGAGGATCTCGTAGTGGTTAATTTACATCACTTCACGACGAGATTTTAACATGCACTATTCCGCGCAATCACTCCCATTTCAGCCCGTCTTACGCGACGATAACTCCAACAACCTTCCCTTATGATTAAATTTAGCCTGCGTAGCCACACAGGTCTCCCAAGCTGGTTGGGAGCCGTGAACATTTTAATATATTACTTTCAGTTGCGTAACACAGTGATAATGGTACTAAATATAAGAGTTTGTATGGGAATGTTACGATCGTTTGTAACAGTTCGAAATATGGAAAAGAAATTCAATAAGAACGATTTGCATCGACTCTTGTGCTGCAATTGTGTTCCGTGAGCTTTTGGGACCGCTCAGACCGCTGTGTTACACAACTGAAAGTTATTTTAAAATGTTACGGCTGCCACAGAGCTTGGGGGACTTGTGGTAGCATTCTGGTCGCGCGAAAATTGGAGCGAGAGCAAAACAATCGACGACCACCGCCCCCTATTTCGTAGATTCTTCTTGTTTCCTCCCATTTTATGAGTAACAATTCTTCTAGGATCGGGAACGCTTGATACGCAGGCTAGAGTCAATTTGTCGACTTACTAGCTCGAAGCTAAGGAGAACACTTACTGGCTTATTACGGCACTGGACGCTTATTTATTTTTACCGAAAATAGACACTCTATGTACTTCTGTAGCAGAGAGAAATATGACTGTTTCTTCCATATAGATTATTTGAAAAAGAATTTATTTCTGTATGATGCAAAAACATCACCAACATCAAATTCTTCTCAATCCTAGCTTTCAGTTTCAACTTCGAATTCAATTTAAAAAAAACCCTCACTTTGACATTATTGTCAGGAGTGGGATTCGAACCCACGCCTCCAATTGGAGACCAGAACACTCACCCAGTTGACCACTGGGAAGGGAATGACCCTTGAGTCTGGCGCCTTAGACCGCTCGGCCATCCTGACTTGAGACAAGAGAAACTGACGAATACGTGCTTGCATTCCTGGTCAAATTTGAACAATTCTGGAATTTGATTTTTGGCATAGAACTTTCAAACATATCCACAGAAAGCATAAGATAAATGGTTAGCTTGTCCGACGAAGGTACTTCCGTAAAGTTTAAGCCGCCTGTCCAAACGGGCAATGCTTGGCGATCAAATCTGTATCATGCTGATACATGGGCTCCTGGCTGATACAATTTAGGTACCTCGCCCTATCTAAACATCATACCGGGAACAAAAGGCCAACACGGGCAAAAATGATACCTTATTTGAGAATCTAAAAAATCATGCCCTATCCCACTGTACCGTACATATTTGCCTTTTATAGTTCGCCACTAAACTTTCTCCGATTGTAATTGGTTTAAATTGATCACGTGACGCGATAGTGTTCATCCGCGGAGAGACTATCAGCCCATAGTATCCGTGCGAGGAAGATAGTACTCGTCCGTAAAAATTTTTTTGTAAACAAGCGGGCCTATGGACAATAAACAATTGAAATTGCATTAAGTGAGTTTTTGTGTGTTTTCTTTTCCAAATTTTAGATTTGGCTTTCACAGCTTTCATCTAAAAGGGTTGACCGAATAATTCAATATGATTTTTGAACTGGCAGGCGGAAGCAAATTTAATGGTGAACAATTAAGACAATAGTGTTTTTATGTCTAGGAACTATCGGTCTGATAGCTGCCCCTTGGAAATTTGATGTTCTTAGAATCTGTTTTAAGAACATCAAAATTTTCCCGGGGCAACTATACTGAGTTCATATTTGGGAGCCCTCTGCCCAGGTTCTCTATCCGTACGGAGGGCTGTCATCTTGAAGACATCACAGGTGGGCTTTACGTAAGTCTGCGGTGATTGGCTAATCAAAGACATGGCGCCATATGGAGAAAAATGTGTTATGTTTCTTGCATGCGACCCGGAGTGAAGCAGAGTGAAGCTCGACACAAAAGATGCCTTATTAACTTTTAACCCCTGGTACCACCGTTAACTCTACCAAGGGTATTCCGTGCGAAAGAATCTCCGCGAACAGAAAAGAAAAGCAAACAAATAAACAAACAAACGCACGCAAAAGAAAGAAAGACAAA
>Ga0126338_10003374_pt1 | contig 11178 bp, 13 predicted proteins | sample OrbCmetagenome_2_FD_92529 | JGI IMG/M metagenome (GOLD analysis project Ga0126338, IMG submission 92529) | Coral microbial communities from Petempiche,Puerto Morelos, Mexico - Orbicella C C metagenome | ecosystem: Host-associated > Invertebrates > Cnidaria > Coral | place: Petempiche,Puerto...
CGTGAAGGCAATCACAATTTGTTTGTACTTTTTTTCTTTCTGTGTAAAGATCTCAGAAAACACGGAGAAAAGAAGAAAAAGGGCCTCTGAGCAACTCAGGGATGACATTACAAATGGAAAGGCGAGGGGAGAAAAGCAGGTATATGTTGAATTTCCACGGGATTCCTACCATGCTAATCATTTTTAGGACAGGTATGTCTGTTTGTTAAAGGCCAAAACAAGTAAACAGGTATCGCCCGACCGCTACATTTTGTTACAGAATACACGAAACAAAATGATGCCTGGAGTAAACAAAATTCTGCTTTTGGGCTACAGGTGGCTGGAATATCTCAAAGAATCGACCCAAGAATAATGGAAAGAATACAAGCTTTCGCCGGGAATGGTGTCCGAGATGTAAACGAGATGAAACGTTACATCCATGTGTATTCAAAGAATAGTCTATTTCCGTGAAGCACACCTCCCCTTAAGTCTAATAAACGCTTCTGCCCCAGCAAGAGTACCCTAAAAAATCGCATGTACAATGCAGTTATCAAATAGCGTTTTGGCAAAGGTTGACCAGGCGAACCTCATTGAAAAAATCAAAGTTTGGCGAGCTGAAAACAAGGGTGATTTTCGAATTTCGTCCCTATGTTGACCCAGAATTCAAGGATGCCGCCGCGGACAGTGAAGACAGTGTTGAAGAGGGAGAACTTGAAGCGGACGATCTGGAGGAAATGATAGTGGACGATTGCACCTCGAATAAAGGCGTGCTATTCGTCCACAAGACGAGCTGGCAACGACGTCTCCTTAACAGATATGGGAATGAGCTGTCCCTTTTACATGCCACCTATAGGACAACGAAATATTCTCTGCCCCTCTATTTCCCTGTTTTACACACGAATATGGAATGCAAAGTCGTAGCTTCGTTTGTAACACAATCGGAAACCACTAACGCTGTTAAAGAAGATTTGTCTGTCATTAAGAAGTGGAATCCTGATTGGGCTCCAAAACACTTCATGGTTGATTATGCTGAAGAAGAGATTTTGGCAGTGGAAGATCTTTTCCCAGGTACCTTTGACATGAGTGGAAATTGGTAATATCGTGGGTTTTTTGTTTGATTGTTTTGTTGTTGTTGTTTGTTGAAATATACTTTAGGAACATCCCCGGTCATAAAATAGCTTAGGCACAGCGCATACAGAAGAAAAACAGTTCAGCGCATGCCCGCAATTGCAATGTGTAGATCGACGTGTTGATCGAGGCTGCCTTATATTGGACAATAAAACTACTTCTCTTTTATTAGAATGTCTGATCTACATATGCGACTTTCATAGAGATCAGGCGTGGGAGCGTTTGCTGTCAAAAATCAGCAACGGAATGAGCCATTTAAAGACGAAAGCCCTGGCTGCAATGAGAAGGATTGCCCGTGCAAGCACAGTTGAGGTGTTCGAGCAGAGGGTGCAGCTACTTAAAGACGACGAGGAACTTTGGGGACAGTCTCTCTTTAGAAAGTGGTTTGAAAAAACTTGGCTGAGACAACACAAGGTAAGTCTATTTTCCCACTGTTTGTTAGTGTGACTTTACCTCCAGCGACTCGAATGCATTATTTCATTTTTAAGCGTATATCTCTTGAACATTTTCCAGATTCAAGACTAGTCGAAAAACGGAATTTATTTAAAGTGATATGTGTGCAGAAGTTTTCTTCCCAACAAAGTGGACTACCGGGTGATGGTAGTTCTGAAAAGAACTGTCGTTGGTGACTAACGTTTCGACAACGTGAGCAGAAGTCTCCTTCAGAGTCAAGCGACTCACTTGACTCTGAAGATGATAACAGTTCTTTTCGGGACCAACCATCACCCGGACGATCACTCCAGATTAACCACTGATAATCCTAGGTTCAAAATGTTTCCTTAAAATGGACTACCTAGTAAGGCATGCGCTAAAATAAAAACTACATGCCTGTGATGTTTTATTTATCACATTCCACGCGTAATCCGCTACAACAAAACTACAACATGTTTATACTCATTCTTTTTGTTTGTTTGTTTTTTTGTTTGTTTTTCAGCGCCGGGTTTGGGCATACCGCAAAGACAGAATACTAGTCAATGTCAACATCAACAATGGCACCGACCGCCAAAATTGGGTTTTAAATCAGAATATTTGGTTGGAAGAAGTAACTCTTCCTTGAGTACTATGCTTTATGCCTTAGAATTCTCATAGAAGAGTTTCTCCCAGAAAGCTGCTACAGGTAATACACTAGTTAAAGGTCATAATACGAGTCAGTAATATCACGTCGTTTAAGTTGCTCGCGTCCACACGCCTGTAAGAAATAATCCCGGCAAACGATTTTTTTTCGAAATTGCCTCTTCTGTTTTGTTCACTAGGTCATTCCCGAGCGGTCAAACCCCCTCTTATTTTCCCTCCCACCCTAACAAAAGAAATTTAATGGGGAATTAGCCTTTTAACCCTTGGCGGGCTGTAAAAGAGATTTGAAAAAGAAGTTCTGTTCAACAACGGTCTGAGGATAAGTACCTCCAGCAGTTTTCACCTTTTAGGTGCATATATCAAAATAATTAGTACAAGTGACATCAGTAATAACTGATAGCAACAAATAATAAATTGATTAGCCAGTGACCTGTCATTGATTGATTGATTGATTGATTGATTGATTGATTATCAATTAGTCAATGATTGCTCATTTGTGTCGGTTGGGTTGAATAAATTTACCTCGAGTTTCAGAACAAAAGTCATTTCTGCAGTTTTACTCCCAACAGTTATGTCGAAAACAATGTTAGACTTTCCAGTCAGTACCGCCAGTATAATGCTGATGTGCCACATTATCTGCACGATCGTCCTCCTTCGCTTGTCAATCACTTCTTGGATAGGCCGCCTTCAGCTGTCGAGATAGGCCAAGAATGCATTCAAGTGAGAGATGAAGAACGAGGCACATTTAAAGTTAAAAGCTTGGATCCCAACACCCAAGGTTGCTGGTATTGCTTGTCGTTTGGTGACGGTGAAAGAATGCCACATTGTGAATGTCTTGATTGGGAGAAGCACCGCCCTCCTTGAAAGCACTTCTTTGCTGTGTTTAGGTATTTCAAAGGTTGGGGATTTGACAAATTCCCTGCGCATTACAGAAAATCTGCTTTTTTAACTTTGGACCATGTTGTCGTGTTTCTTAAAGAGCCAATTGCTAAAATTGATGAGGAAGAGGTAGCGGAAGATGCGATACCGGAAAACAAGGTTCGTGACTCAAATGTGATTTTCGATGACGAGCCTTCAAAACTTCCCGATAGACAGAAATCACGTAGAACGTACCAAAAAGGGTGTGAGTGACTGTGGTTTTGAAACTGAAATTGTCTCAATGGATTTAGATTACAAAGCTGATCCAGTTACATCTGATCCTAACCCTGCACCAAATTCAACTACTCCCACTGGGTTACTGGAAGCTAAATCCACTACATGTACCAAACCTAATGTTAAACCTGGCGTTCAAGTTGCTCCTAAACCACAGAACCAACCTAAAGGAGACTGCGACACCCACTGCACTGCAATACCACCAGCTACTCCCACTGCAGTAACACCAACTACTCCCACTTCAGTAACACCAGCTACTCCCACTTCAGTACCACCAGCTACTCCCACCGTAGTACCACCAGCTACCCCCCCTGCACTACCACCAGCTACTCCCACTTCAGTACCACCAGCTGCTCCAAACTCTGTCCTTTCCAGCACAGCCAGTCCTATTATTATTGACGATAATTCTCCTGATCCTTGTTCATGGCTCGAAAACTGCTTTCCTTATGATCCTGATAATAAACTTGTTCTCTACCCTGAAAGCAAAGCAAGCATCTTAAAAGAGAACTACTGGCTCGCTGATTCAGATATCCATGCAGGGCAGCTGCTTCTAAAGAAAGATTTTCCTTATGTAGATTGTTTTCATGATCCAGCAATAAAAGGTTCACGTGTTGTGCCTGCAACATCAGAGTTCGTACAGATTCTGAATACTGTGTCTCACTGGGTGTGCCTTAGTACAATTTCAACAACACGTAGCACTGGCACAGTCAGAATCTTTGATAGCATGTATCAAAGGCCCAATTTAATTGCAATAGAACACGCTTGTCGTATGCTCATGTATCCCGGTTTTACAGTCAATTTCATTAACGACAAGGTCCAGAGACAAGTGGGTGCCAATGACTGTGGCTTATTCTCACTGGCCTTTGCAACTGATCTGAGTCATGGCTTAGACCCTGTCCATCTAAGGTATGATCAAGGATCTATGCGGCAACACTTTGTTAACTGCCTAGAAAATGGAGCGATGGTGCCATTTCCCAGAACAACACGAAGTGTACCTTTTCATTTGGGCTGCAACAAATCTGCTGTGCTATTTACTACGTAGTGCAGCTACAAATGCAAAACATGGTATCATCCAGCATATGTTAATGTTCCAGCATGGGCAGCAAACAGTGGTAAAAAGTGGAGATGTAGCAAAAGCAAAGATGCTACGCAAAGCAATACCTCTTAGCGTAATCTGACTGAACGGTATTGGCATTACATGTACGTAGATATATTCCAGTAAATTTAACACTTCAACATCCCTCCCAGACAGCTCCCTCCCCCCCGCCCCCCTCCCCCCTATGCATTTGACATTTAAATTTTCAGTTTGTCAAATGCCCCTGCCCCTGCCCCTGGGACATACTTGGAATAAAAATGCCTGCGAGAAAAGGAGTTTTTGTGATTATCACATGGAGATAAAATTTTAATATACCGTAATGAAATTGATATAGTGATTGCACGAACTAGGGTGCGCGTGCTAAGATGTATAACGGTTGTATTTGAATGTATGCTCGCACAAGTTCTAAGACTAAGAGACGGTTATATGGCGAGTACGGAATGCGCAGTGTACTCGTAATACAGGATATATAAGAAAATCACGTTATGTAGTAGCCGGTGTGTGTGAGTAGACTTGCCGTGTACAAGTAAGCTGAGCGTGAGGAGCCGAGTAATTAAACTCTTTGAGTGGAATTAAACTCTTTGAGTGGAAGTTGTTTTCGCTCGCGCGCGTTACATTTGGTGTCAGAAGTGGGATCGAAGCACAACCAAAGTCAGCTGAAGTTCAGGTCAGATCGTTTTGTTTTGGTATGGATAGTTGTCCTGCGAACGGCTGTTGTGTGGTGGTGTAGTAAAGCTACACGACGAGATATTTTGACTTGTAGTGGCGTACTGGTTGCTATGAAACACTTTATGTGGTAGTTGCCGTTGTTTGGTGGTTAAAAAATATATTTTAGGACATTGTTTATTGGTTGCCGTTGTTGCGACCGTTAAAGTTTAGTTTAGTAGCGTTGTTTGAACATTGAGCTTCTTTATGATGGCCGCGGCTGATCAGAGTTATTGCGAAGTCCAGTTGGGTGCAGAAGAAAATTATTTTGGAGAATTCCATGTGGAACAGGACGTCGTGCAGAATTCGGCCACTCCGAACGAAAATGGTTGCTATTCCCTCGGTCAAGAATCATCAGCTTCGTTTATGTCAGTTCTCCAGGTATTGGGCAACAGAATTTTGAGTACCAGTGAAGACATAGAGCGACGAATGGCCGACAGATTTTAAGAACAAATCGACTGGCTCGACGGAAAAATATGGCGGGTAGATAATGCGGCCCGCGCAGGACCTGGCGGCGAACCGGAAGACGATTTACATGGCCGAGAACCGGAAGTTCTTCCAGGAAATGCACGAGAACTGGAAATTGGCCGTAGGAACGTGGAAAACCTCCCTCTCTCGGCAAAACCACTAATTACGCCTTCGCCGTACGATGGAAAGACGTCTTGGGACGACTATCAAATTTAATTTGAATTGATTGCGGAATTAAATGGCTGGAATACGTCTACAATGGTCATTTACCTCGCCGCGAGTTTGTCAGGGTGTGCGCAAGCCGTTCTTGCTGATTTGGACTCAAACTGGAGAAGGAGCTATCAGGCCCTCAGGGAAGTATTGTCGCTGCGGTTTGATAACGGTGGAAAGATGAAAGTGTTTAGATCACAACTGAAAAGCTGCATCAGAGGAAAGGACGAGTCACTTCCAGAACTTGCACAAGCGATCCAGCGACTCGTAAGGCAAGTATATCCAGAAGCAGCCCTATCCGTTCGGGAAGTTCTAGAAAAGGACTACTTTGTCGATGCAATTGCTGATACGGATATCCGCTGGAAAATACTTCAAACTAGACCTGGAACGATACAAGAGGTCCTCGCCATGGCCACCGAAGTGGAGGCATTTCGGATATCCGAACATCAACGTCTCAGACCAGGCCGACTGACTGCGAATTTGGTAGGTGCACAAGTTTCAGACAAACAACGCGATACCCTCGATACCCTCGATCCATCCATCAGCAAGACAGTGTCCGAAATGAAGAAAGATCGAGAAGAGAAGAGGCGTCTAATGGAGAATTTAATGAAGAAAATTGAACGTCCTGTCTGGAGTGTCCTGCCTGGAATGGAGCTCGCTAGCTCGTGGGGCCCAAGACATGTCGTTGTAGGTAATTGCTGGAACTTGGGCAAGCCCGGACATTTTTTCGCGTAATTGCCCAAATTTCTGTTACAACCAGGGAAACGAGGGCGGACCGAACCAAAGGGCCTAAGTTCGGTCCCTGGTCGTTATCAACGGCCCCTGTATCCAAGAGCTGGTACTCTGCGTGGAAATGAAGATCAGCTAGGACTGTACATCTCCAGTAAGGTAGAGGGAGTGGACGTCAAGTTTCTGGTGGATACGTGTTCGAATATAACGATTTTGAGCCCAGCAGTACTGGAGAAGATCAGTGCACATAGGCGACCAGTGCTTGAGAAAGTCGAGAACCGTATGATTTTAGCACATGGCCGTTCAAAACCGTTTCGTGGCAAGGGGACATTCGGACTGGAAGTAGAAGGCAAGCAGGTTTTTCAGGAGGTGTGGATTGCGGACATGGACTTGGAAGGGATTTTGGGTATGGATTTTTTGTTCCGGTATGGTTGTCAGATCATTGCAGCTCCTGGAGGCCGGCTGAAACTATTCATCCCCGAGTTGACAAGTGCAAGTGGAAGTGGAGCAAAACTGCCAGAGGAGAGGGAGCTCAGCAATTATCAATGCTTAAGGGTGGTAGTTGAGGATACGGTATTAGTCCCAGCAAATAGTGAGATGAAAGTAACCGCAAAGATTCTGGGCAAGTGTGATGGGGGTCTGGCAATTCTGGAACCGACACTGGATTTTGTTCAGCAAAGAAAACTTTTGGTAGGTAGATCGCTTTTCAAATTGGATGGTCCGATCCCTATTCGTCTTCTCAACCCCATTTCATATCCAAGACGGGTCTACAAAAACACCCTGGCAGCTCTTTGCGAACCAGTTGATGGAAATCAGGTAGATGGAGAGCTATGGTTAAGACACTCTCAGAAGACGGAGACTGATGTACGAGTTGCTCGAGAGTCTCAACTAAGCGAATGCAAATGCCAATATCAGTGGAGATCTCTACCCTTAGAGCTGGAGGAATTGCTAAATAAAAGTACAGATGGCTTAAAAGATGAACAAATAGGGGTGTTGACTGACTTACTCACTGAATATTAATCTTTGAGGTCCTTTTCGAAAACCACATGTACGTGAAAAAAGTTCCCTCAATAAAGATTATTATTATTAAACCCTTTTGGCGGCACCAGCATAACCCAGCACAGGATTATCACAGGGGAGTCAAAACCTATCAAGCAAGCACCGAGGCGACTCCCCCTGCACTTGAAAGAAAAAGGGGAGGACGAAATCGAGAAAATGTTGGCCAAAGGAATTATTGAGGCATCATCGAGTCCTTGGTCTTCTCCTGTGGTCCTTGCGAAGAAGAAGGACGGAACGATTCGCTTTTGAATAGGTTACCGCAAGGTGAATGGGGTCACTGTTAAAGACTCATATCCACTTCCGAGGATCGAAGATTGTTTGAATGCACTGTCCGGGTCGCAGTGGTTTTGTACATTGGATTTAGCTAGTGGTTATTGGCAGGTAGAGATGGCAGAAAGGGATAAGCAGAAGACAGCACTTTCCACGGGTTCTGGCCTGTATCAGTTCAATGTGTTGCCCTTTGGTCTTTGCAATGCTCCGGCCACATTTGAGAGGTTGATGGAGAGAGTTCTCCTGGGCTTACCTTGGCAAGTATTGCTCATTTTCCTGGACGATGTCATTGTGTACGCTAAGTCATTTGAAGAGGTCGTGAGGCGCTTACGACTCGTTTTTGAACGGCTACGATCTGCTAACTTAAAGCTCAACCCAAAGAAATGTGTTTTGTTCCAGAGAAAAATTACCTTTCTGGGCCACGTCGTAAGTGGATATGGACTGAGTACTGACCCGCGTAAGACAGAGGCTGTCAGTGCGTGGCCAGTTCCACGCTCAGACGCAGAAGTTAGGAGTTTTCTTGGCCTGACGTCCTATTATCGCCGTTTCATCTATGAATATGCCCACATTGCTAAGCCACTACACGAGTTGTCAGAAAGCGGAAAGGAATTCTTATGGACGGAGGCCTGTGAAAAGGCTTTCTGCACTTTAAAGGAGAATCTTGCCTCAACTCCAGTCCTGGCATACCCAACCCTTGATGACATGTTTATCCTGGACACTGACGCAAGTGGGTTGGCAATCGGAGCTGTCCTTTCACAAGCTCAAAATGGCACTGAAAAAGTAATTGCATACTTCAGCAGAGCATTGAGGAGAGTGGAAAGAAATTATTGTGTCACAGCCGTGAGTTACTTGCTGTGATAGATGGGATACGCCATGCATTTTCACCATTACTTGTATGGAAGGAAATTCACAGTACGAACTGATCATGGAGCTTTGCAGTGGCTGAAGAGCTTTAAAGATTTGGAAGGACAAATGGCACAATGGTTAGAAATCCGGGTACTTATGACTATGAGGTAGTGTATCGTCCGGGAGCCAAGCATGGGAATGCAGATGTATTGTCGAGGCAACCATGCAGTCGTGCGGAGCGTGGATTTCCGACAGAATCGAGGCAAGGCATACACCCGAGGATGATTCGTTTTGTGGTGCAGTTACAAGGAATGGAAGTCGGGAACGTAATTTAGGAGCAGGTTCCTCTCAAGAAATGGAATGCTGGATTGATGGAATAACGAGAGAAGAACTACAAAATGAGCAACGATGCGATCCATCTTATCACCCGTAATATGCTGGCTGGAATCTGGACAGGGACGACCTAAGTGGGAGTAGATTTCTTCTCTTTCTCCAGACCATAAAGGCTATTGGGCAAAGTTTGAGAGACTTATCCTGAAGGAAGGAATTCTGTACTGCAAGTGGGAGGTCGCAAGTCTCCGACAAGAGCAAAGCTTAAAATTGGTCATTCCTAAGAGTCTTCAAGAAAAATTGTTGTTGTCTCTGCGTAACTCAGTGAAGGCTGGTCATCTGGGAGTGAAGAAGACCCTAAAGCGTGTCAAGCAGCGGTACTACTGGTGTGGAAGCAGCCGTGATGTAAAGGCGTGGTTCCGAAACTCCCTGCGAAAGTGCTCATCTCGAAGAAAACCGCAGAAAAAGTTTCAAGCCCCACTTAAAGTTTACAATGTGGAGGCACCCCTTGAGAGGCTCGCCATTGATGTATTAGGACCTCTGCCGGAAACAGACCGGTTAATTCGGTACATTTTGGTACATTTTCGGTACATTTTTCTCGCAATGGGTGGAGACGCTTACCATGCCTGAACAATCTGCAGCAACTTTGGCACATCCCTTGGTCACTGAGGTTATTTCCAGGTTTGGTGTTCCCTTGCAAGTTCACACTGACCAAGGACGTAACTTCGAATCGCTGCTGTTTAAGGAAGTTTCTCGGCTTCTGGATATCGAGAAAACTCGGACAACCCCCTTGCACCCACAATCAGATGGGATGGTGGAACGACTAAATCGTACATTGGAGGGTATGTTATCCAAATTTGTCCAAGAAAACCAGCGAAACTGGGATTAGCGACTACCTCTTTTTGGCCATGGCTTATCAGTCTGCGATGCATGAAAAGCACTGGCTGTGCACCAAAGGCATATGTCCAGCCAATGATTTCGAAAGTTGAATCCAGGAGTGCCATTTGTCCAGAGTTACCATTTCAGTTTGTTTAAGAGGTTTGGAACGGTTCCTAGTTACACTTAAGTTACATTTAAGTCAGGAGTTAACACTTCAGTGTGATTAAGACATTTGGAGCGGTTCATAGTTATATTTAAGTTACAATCAAGTTTAAGTGAGACATTTTCAACGGTTCCAAATTACAGTAGAGGTATTTTCGGGAAGGATGTTTTTCAAATCAATGCTTTCTCCTTCGTCGTTGTTGTTGTTGTTGTTGTTGTTTTTGATTATGTAAAATAGCGTTGTTGGCTTTAGAATGATCCTTGATGCGAGGATGCATCTCTTTTATTGGAAGGGGGGAAATCTAATGAAATTGATATAGTAATTGCACGAGCTGAGGTGCGCGTGCTAAGATGTATAACGGTTGTATTTGAATGTATCTTCGCACAAGTTCTAAGACTATAAGACGGTTATATGGCGAGCACGGAATGCGCAATGTACTCGTAATACAGGATATATGAGACTCACGTTATGTGGTAGTCCGTGTGTGTTAGTAGACTTGCCCTGTACAAGTAAGCTAAACGTGAGGAGTCGAGTAATTAAACCGCTGGCTGTTGGACTCTTTGAGTGGAAGTCGTTGTCGCTTGCGCGCGTTACAATACTTCGTCAAAGGAAATAGAGGTAGCACTGTATATTTTTCCTCAAAATACACTGCACATCTTTGGCTGGCCTTTTTCCTCCAGCCAGGATATCACAAACAAGCATACAATCACAGCTTGCCCAAATCCCTTCCCACTCCTTCAATATGCTGTCACAATTTTTTAACTCCATTTACTACAGCTTAGTGATGGCAAATTTCAACTCCCTAAGCACGTCAAGGATGTATTCCCTGCGGGGGGGGGGGGGGGGTTTTGTCCCTTTTTGTTACCCACTCCCCTAAAAAAAAACATTAAAAAAAAAATAAAAAAAAATAAAACTCCCCCCCAAAAAATTAACTTTTTTTTATTTTTTTTTTCCCTTTTTTTTTAAAAAGGGGGGGGAAAAAAAAAATATATATAATTTTGTGGGAACAGTAAAGAAAAAAAAAAAAAAAATTTTTATAAAAGAAGAAGAAAAAAATAACACGTCTATAGTTGTTGAACAAAAAAAAAAA
>Ga0126338_10003375_pt1 | contig 11177 bp, 5 predicted proteins | sample OrbCmetagenome_2_FD_92529 | JGI IMG/M metagenome (GOLD analysis project Ga0126338, IMG submission 92529) | Coral microbial communities from Petempiche,Puerto Morelos, Mexico - Orbicella C C metagenome | ecosystem: Host-associated > Invertebrates > Cnidaria > Coral | place: Petempiche,Puerto...
GCAGAACTGTCTTATCCCTAGCTCTTTGAACCGCTTTCTCCTCTCTTACGTAACATTACGTTCAGATCGCATGTCGTAAACATTTGATATTGCATACCATAGTAAGTTCTGTCACGAACTCAAATACGTCACGGGTCATGCCATTTCCTTATGTGTTTAGACTTTGACGTCACTCCTTATGTACGTCACAGGTTAAATGAAGTTCTAATGATTGCGAAACACGACGAAGTATGCTCAAAATGTTAATAACTGCATCTTTTTCAGTTGTCTTTTTCCGGTGTCGAACATCATAAATGACATGGCTGTCTATATTCTCCTGGTATTTGCATTAAGCGCGTTTTTTTTTTTTTTTTTTTGCAATGAGGAAGAATTTTCGCTGAGCGAGGGCTGCTGAGGCAGTTTCTTGGTGTATTGACCTCTGTGTAAATATGTTATTAAAGTCAACAGAAAACCGTTCTCCACGGTTTATTCAACAAAATTTGTAAACGTTTAAATATACTGCGAAAAATGCATTTTGTGATTAATTTTCCGCGTCTAACAGAACAACGTTCCAAAGGGTGAGGGTGTGATGCTCACTGATATCCAGAAGCTTGCTAGCCAAAACAAATAGGATCAGCTTTCTATCGATTTCTAAACGTTATCTTGCCCACGTCTTGGCCCTTGAGGCACATAACTCAACGTATTTTACAAACACAGGGGTGTGTACCCTGCGCCGGTTCCGTGAGCTTCCGTGATGTAACGTGCGAAAAATACCATAGCATCGTCATAATATTGCTCACGTGCGAACATTTTTCTCACGGGTAGAGAGGGGAGAAGTCCCACTAAACAAACGGCATTATGGGTATGGAAACGGCTTTGACAATTTCAGCACCTTCGCAAAATTGAAGCAGACGATAGCATTCTTGTTTTGGCCTAAAACATAAGGCTGAAGTTGTTTTCCGTACTTTCTGACGAGTAATGGTCAGTTGATATAGCTGTGGGGGTGTGACATTTTCGTCAAAATAGTGCTTGGCCCCAAAAAGGTCACGAGTGCTGTATCCGCCTGACTTCAAGATCCGCAGCCAAACGGAACATCTCATTTTAGCGGCTGATTCTTCGCGGACATTTGGAAGAATTCCCTCTATTTCTTGGTCAAATTGTGGTTTAAGTTTTTCTCTTCAAGGTGAGTTCTGTACTTAGCGTGTTACGATCGTGTTCAGATGATAAAGCTGGAGAGATCTGCATGTTAATTTTGTGTATAAACATATTAACGATTCAAGCTTCCTGTATACCTGTGTATACTGTATTTGCTGGTGTCTGAAAGTCAGGAACATGAAAGATTTGTCGGCGAAAATAGGTGCTTACTTTATTCTTTAACTTTGGGTTTAAATGAGTGACGAAAAACTGCTCGAAATTCATGTTGCCTTCACCATAAAATGCCATTGAGCGAGGCCATTAGTCGTCTCGAATTGTCGACAGACTTTCGTTAGTGAGTACGAAGTTCAAGTCAGTTTTCAGTTCTAAGCTTAATTTGAAGTATCTCGCGTATTTTGGGCTCATATTTAGGGGGCAAAGACTCATGGAGAGCATGCTAAGCCTTAAAAATTTAACTTGAATTTACATCGAACTGAAGTCCAATATCTAAAATACTTGTAAGCCTGCTTTATGTACATGTAGCAAAGCTCCCCTTTGAGAAATATTGAATTCACCACTATGTGGATTACACAACATGTCAAGATATTAGCATGTCTGCACCTTTACGCACGCATCGTTGACAGCTATACCAAAAATAGGCATTTACCGCGTTTTCTGTCGGTATAAAATAGTAGAAGAGTAGATCCAATTTTGACAATTTGTGGAAACACCAGGTATAAGGATCATGGTAGGTAGATGTGGGCGTTTTTCGAATAAGCTCTGATCAACCCGTGTAGTGGGTTGACGGTTATTGGCCTAGCTTATTATGACAAGCAATTGATGTACGAACCTTTTTTTTTCCGAGTACCTAATGTTTCTTCAACTTAATATCTTAAGAACCAGGTTTTACTCTTGTTATCAAGATGGTTCATGGAACTTTACTGAAAGTTTGAATCAATGGTATGATGTAATGTGCCTTACAATGTGGTTTGGTATTCAGCTTAGTCAATTATTGAGAATTTAATTGAAGCAGCTGAAACATTAGCCAGAAGAAAAATACCCTTGTTAACACATATAAGCATTGATTACAAATATTCTGTAATCCTTGTCCAAGATAAGTGCGACAGGATGTTGCACTGGTAATTAATGGCTCTTAAAATACTAAATTGAAATTGCCAGTCAGTCTGGCTATGTAATTTAGGTTTTTTCAATGGATGTGCTTAGGTACCACCATGTATCAGCATTTTTCTGTCTATGCTGATTATGCTATCCCAAAAAGGGAACAATATTCTGTTATTAGACTAAAATTATCAGGAGAAAATTTTGACTGACAAGTTCAACTGCTTGTGGTGTCTAAAAACACACCTACAGATGAATCCTGCATAAATTCAGAAATGGGAACTTCAGTGTGTACAATCCTAGAACGTTGAAATATGAAGGTCTGACAAGAATTTTATGCTTGAAAATCTTTCCGACTCTTAGAAGGCCATGCAAACCACCAATGTGGGAAAAGCTCAAGTTGTTGTCTGTGGAAAATTTTCAAGAGTGACTTGAAATTTGATGAGTGTATGGGAAAATCAAAGAGCAAAGAAAGGAACTTAGGGAAAGCACAAATTTTGGGTAATTTGCTAGTGAAACTGGGAAACAGCTGCTATGGAAAAGAGCCCTTTAATATAGAAACCATTTACAATTTGTCTGTGAATATACAGGAATTATTACACACATACAAATATAAATTAAGTCTTAAACTATCATTATTATCAAGTGACAGTGAGTTATTTTGTGACTTTGTGATTGGCCTTTGTGTGACCCACATGTACATGTATGAATCTGTAAATCATGATTGAAGCATAAATAATTCTATTTAACATTTATAGAGTACTTTTTCGAGAAATGTGAACACAAATTTTCATTTTCAACACTTTTTTTTGACTTGGTGATAAGATTCCCCATCCCCACCTTCCTCTTAACTCTCCTAAAAAATGTTTAGGTGCATTAAGTTAGAAGATACTGCTCTTGTGCGAGGTGCAGTAATTCTTATACTCTGCTTTCAATATCAGCTTAAGGAAAGGTTGTTAAGAAAGAATTCTCAAGCCTAAGGGGTAGACCCAGATCTTTCAAGAATAGAATAAACTTAATCAAGGGTGAACTGATTAACAGATGCATTTGCAAGATAACAATAATTTGATCCCTTTAGCAACTTATAAAGTTGTGTGATTACATCATGATTTTCATACTTTGAAATGAACAATTGATCAAGGTTCCGTTTCCCAGGTTACTGAAGTTACCTTTTTTTTTTGGCTGCAAGCACTTTTGATTACGTTGATTATAGTGATTTCTTTAATGGAGTCAATCCCACAAGGTTTCCTGTCAGTAACGTGCACTTGACAACATATATTTGTGTTCTAGAATGTACTTCACTTGTTCAAAAGCAATCTATGATTTACATGACAATACAAATGTCAGAATTCTAGAATTCTTGAGCTAAAATCAGATTTTCATGAGTTTGTAATATAACTAGAAATTTGAGGCTCAACATTCCATTTGTTACAGTACCTTGATGATAGAAAATTGGCTCATTTAATTGTGTTCTTCTCTTTTTAGACCACAATGGCTGCTCAGGCAGTAGAACTTTCCCATCTGGGCAAGGCAAACATAGCGCATCCTGATTTCAAAAGGCTGCATTCTGAGGAAGGTGCTGCTGTGAAAAGGCCTAAGACAAATACTGCTATCAAGAAATCCATTTCATGGGGAAACAGATCTGATTATGTTGGAACGCTTCCCCACCAACGTGAGTAAAAATTGCTTCATTATACTGCACTTTGACAAATGTAAACAGTATCTAGTGATGTGTGAGCCAAAGAGAATAACAGGAAACAATGTACGTTAATTTTGTACATGTCAAACAATCATAAAAAGGCATTATCTCTCGAACAATTGCAAGAATCAAAACCAACAAATCTGTTATAAAGCATTAGTACTAACAGAGGCTTCTAATCATTTAGTTGTTCTGAACATCCACTAATGGAAAATATTTGGCCATGTTTGTTCCGTTGAAGGTCTCTTCAACAATTTTAACTCATAGTCTTACATGTACAAATGAACTTCCACTATCAAACACTTCCTGAAGGCAGACACTTAAGTGTAGTAATGGTTCCAGCCACATACAAGTCAGTGTTCCAGATAAGTGAGGGGTCTCAGTTCAAAACCCCAACAAGGTCAGCTACATGACCCGACAAAGTAATAGAAAATTTATAATGAATTGGTGGGAATAGTGGGAATTGACTTGTTGGAATTCATTATTGACACCCTGCACTGAAAAAATTATCTGGAATGCCGATACAAGCACTGCATTTTAAACCTGTTGACTTTTCTTTCAGCATTGACTGTGGCTGTATTCTTAGTGGAAAAGTCTGGCCGTCTGTTGAATCTTGAGGAAGGAAAGAATACTGTTGCAGGAACTATCAATACAATCATGTCAGAAAATCTGTCTCTTCCTCCTGTAGCCTTGCAGGTTTTCTGTGTGTGGCTTATTTCACCTCTCTTACGTAAGTACATGTAGATACAAAACTATGTTATACATCTGATAAAAAATAATATGATTTGAAAGAGTTAACTATCAAGTCTGACAGTATATTATTATGCCAAGTCCTCAAGGACATTACTTAAACTTGAAAGAATGACAAGGTGCCTTTAATTTCATGTATCTATTAACCTAATCTAATTCTAATGTAGTTTGACTTGCAGACTTTTTGTCAGGTATCTTATATTGCTTTGACTGTGTTGTTCTATTGCAGAGCTTCAGTTGAAGGCTCATCACAGGCCGTTTAGATTACGTAAGGTGTGGACAGAGTTACTCAAGAAGTTTACCAATACACCTGAAGAGGTGGCTGAAAAAGGTGTGTAACTGTTGCACTTTTTTCTTGTAGGGATACATTCTGATTTTATTTCTCTCTAACCTAACTGGTTGGAATTTTATTACCCTACAATGATCACTAATTTTTACCATTGACAATTTCTTCTTTCTTCAGATGAGCCAATTCTGTCTTACCAGAGGAATTCATTTTTTCCCCTTGCAGAGGAAAAGAGAGTAAGTAACAATTACTACCAATTCATAATTTTTATTCTGTTGAATTAAATAAAGAAATATAATTTGTTTTAAGATTATGTGGTAATTTCTAAAATACATGTTGTGCTGTTTTTGTTACTTTATTTCAGTCCTATCTTTTGGACTGCAGTAGCACTGAAACGAAATGATCAAAAATTATAATTTGTTAATTGTTATTATTAGATTACATACCTGTAATTGTTATCTGAATACATGAGTATGAAGCAACATAAGTGAGTACTTAATTGCTCTCTTTTCATGCAGATAAGGGATGACAGAATTATCAGAAGATTGTTTGAAGAGGTAACTAGTGTGTTTGTCATGGGTTTAATTTAGTTTTTAATTTTGCATTGAACCCTGCACGATTTGCTAGTGAAATACATGGCTTTATCATAATAGTAGTTCTATGTTACATGAAAAACCAATAAAAAGACAGATGAGTATGACATGACTAAGGAGGAGTTGTGGCGTTGTAGTTAGTGCACTGGATTCTACATTGAGAAGTCAGGGTTGTAGCTCTGGTTGGGGTAATATTATTGTGTTATGCTCTTGGGTAAGACACTTAACTCTCACAGTGCGTCTCTCCACAACAGTATACAAATTTCAAAAGGTGACTAGGAAGCTCAGATTTAGAGGTCATAAAAAATTCAACAACTCATTTTTATTCAAAATTCCTGGGATAGCTTGATAGCCAGTTTTATAAGATTTAATTTGATATGAGGGTTTAGTTATCTGTAGTTTAAACCAGACGTGCTGCATGTACATATCTTGAATGCAAGACACCACTAATAAAAAGCTTGAAAAAGGATGATCAGTTTTAGGTAGGCATCACAACACACATGCACAGTATTCAACTGATGTGTGTTTGTTGTCAAATACATGATCCCCTCGATTTCTTTTTCTTTTACTTTGAACACTCTCTTGTTTCATTCTTTTTTTCCAGGCTAAATACAATGTTTTGAGTGGAAACTATCCTATAAGCACAAAAGATGCTCTGACACTGGGAGGTATTCTTGCTTTCATTGAAAATGGCATTTTTGATCCTGAAGTACACACGTCTGGTGCTTTCAAGTAAGTTTTTATCTTTATTGTTGTCAGCTTCTGACATACAATTATTATGTTACATCATGGCTCTAAATACAGTGTTCAAATCATGTGCATTACTTTTGTTGTGTTTTTAAAGGTTAGGGTTAGAGGCTGGGAAGGACTGAGTCCAAACTTTCCAACTCTTTCTTTTCTTGTCACATTTATGCGTGGGTACCACCCACCCTAGTGTGGCCCTTCTTTTTGTGCTTTATCAGTTGCAAAATATTCTGTTATCTTTCACTATTTTTCTTACATTTTTGTGTAGTTACCAACATCTTGAGAACACTGCTTTTTGCCCTTTCCATCCTCATGAACTTTTATCCCATTTACTCCCACTCAATCCTTCTTTGAAAGCTCTCAAAGTGCAAAGTTAATGTATGTGTAGCACAAAGCATGAGAATTAAAGATGAATGGTATCTGACGAGTAATCTGCAAACGGTTAATACACATAACATGGAATAGTTTACATGGCCTCAGTAGACAATCATTATTTTAGTGTCATCATTTAATTTCCTCTGTATTGAATCAACAACAGCAATGACAATGTTAAAAATTTTGCTCCATAATGAGACACAATCTGTTTTTTGTAGGAGCAAGTTGACGGATTACCTACCAGCTTGGGTGTGCAAATCCACATGGTCGTTTCGTGGTCGGTCACCTCGTTCATCTCTGGAACTCAAGCTCCTGCAGCAGTATAAAGATGTTTCCAACAAAGTGAGAGATGTCAAAGCTTGCCATAAAATGTTCTTGGAATATTGCTGGGGATTTTCCTTCTATGGGTAGGTTTTTTAATATTAATATTAAATAAATTTACGCATATAATACATGTGCTAGTTGTTATTGGCACTGATCATGTTTTAAATAAAATAAAATAAAAGACTTTATTTAACCTGAAAGGCCAATCAGTGATCACTGGATCACTGGTATTAACTGGCGATCAGCATTTACATATAAGATACAGCTATTCATAAAACTGTACTTTAAATACTATGTTAAATTTTATGTTAACTGATTCTCTTCTGGTTTAAACAGGAGTGTTTTCTTCCGAGGTCAAATTGAACGTCCCTCGTCTTCTGTGTTTTCAAACATTTTGGGGAATTCCGACCTGCCTGTGAGAGTTGCCATTAACAGAGAGCGGGTCCATGTGATTGATGACAACAAAAATGTATGTATATGCCGCACAATTAACAGAAGACAACAGAAGACAATAACATTAGAGCTTTTTTGAATGATTCCATTATCACCTGATCCCTTCTGAATACAGTATGAGCCTCCCAAGATCACCCAAACCCTTTCAAAGATTTCTAAACATCATCCAAAGATTGCTGAAGATCTCCTCAAGATGATTTTCCAAAATTTTCAGAGGTTTTGCAGATATTTTCAGAAATTTTCGAAGATAGTTGGTAGGCCCAGGGCACTGCAGCCTGGCTTAGTAGACAATGGTTAGCCAAAGACCTTTTATTAATAGTCTATTTTCAAGTCAATTATGAACAAGTAATCATTTTTTTATTCTCATGCAATTTGGAATAAATGACTACAAGTGTAAATCTTAACCCAAAGACAACAAATTGCACTCATGCTACAGGTGTAAGGAATTTTATTAGCCTTTAAAACTCTTACTTGTGCTAATTTTTTCTTAATTGCACTTGAAATCATGTGATTACCATGATGATGCCATGAAATGGGTGATGTTTTGTAACTAGAACTTTTAGTTTGACTGTTTGGCATTAGAGTTTCCCAGAATCATAACTTTTTCAATGTCAAAAATACAAAGTTAACATAAAGATGGTATTTAGCTTAATATAATAATTAAATCATTGTGTGCACTATGATTGGTCAATCAGCTATGGTTTATTGTGCCAGCAAACTCATGGAAATTTCACGTGTCTTTTGAATTATTATATAAAAGTGATAGACCACAAGTTTCTGTGGTTTATAGGCTGATAAACCACGTGGGATGTTGGAAGAACAGTCGAAGAAGATGTAAATCACTTGCCTGCAGCTTGTGATTTACGAATTCGTCTTGTGTTCTTCCAACATCCTGTGTGGGTTTATCAGCCTATAAACCATAAAAACTTGTGGTCTATTGCTTAAATAATGGTCAGTGGTAGTAAGATTTCAATTCATCGTTTTATTGTGACAACGCTGTTTCGTATGGACAAAGAATGACCACACTCATCAAGCAATATTAACGAATCTTACTACCATTGACCATTATAATTACTGCTCTTCTCAGGGTTGAGCACTCTCAAAGATTTATTCTATTCAAGTTCAAGATGATATTTAGCTATATATATATATCTTTATTTTTTTCTAAGAGGTAAACATTGATGCTAAAATTGCTTGTTTTCTTTTTTTTTTTGTAAAGGATATTCTTTTGAGCCTGGCATTTGAGGAGTTGTCATGGGATTATACCCCAGCTCCAGCTCTTGAACCTGGCTGCATGGACACATTCTGGTTGGAGTTTGATCCTCCAGAAGGTAGCAGTGATCCAACAGAAGCGCAAAGGCTGCAGATTTTCTCCAAACAGGTAGGACAAACAATTACTGACCAGTTAACTAGCAAGATTCTTTGTAATCATGTCAATTCAGCATGTTTAAAAGTCGAGCTCTAGGATTGTATACTAGAAAACAATTCAGTTCTATTCTCAGTGATCACAAGAAGTTACCAAAATCTTCATCTATTGTATAATAATTACTATTAGATGCATTTAAGGTGGCTCAAAACAGTTTCCAGCAATTAGATTTTGATGGGTCGTTATGAACCACTCTTTATCACTTGATGCTAAAAATCATGGTTTCAAAAAACTGCCCAATCATTGGTGAATGCATTGTTATCATTTTCGGGACACAACAGGTAACCATAGCAACAGTATTACTTGCTAAATCACCCTTAGTTACAGCTTTAGGGACTTATAATTCAAAAACAGCACAGTGAATTCTTTTATTTATCAAATTTTAATAAGCATGATGAGATGCAACTTTTGGCAAAGGTTAAAAAATTCTGTAGGAAACTGTTTTGAGCCACCTTGATGTTTCAACACAATGTGGTTCCAGAAAATGTCCATACCCACCCCAAGGAGGGTTTTTGGAAATTACAAGAGTGAGGGAAGGTGGCTTAAAAGCCAAACTTTTTAAAGGAATATATGTATGATGAAAATTGGAATTTCCAGAACTAGGGGATTGGGAGAGGGGGTTCAAACCAAATATCCTCCCCATGGGAGTGGTAAGGTTATTTCCTGAAACATTACATTGTAGATAAACTGCAAAATATATCACATGATCTTTAATGGGGAAGGTTACTCCCTACTATTCTACATGTATAAGCTCAAAAAAGCTTGTGGCAAAAAAACTTGTCAATTGATTGAATATTTGTAATAAGCACACTCACTGTAGTTTTTATCAACTGCCTTGGGTGCTGTTCTTTTCATGGCAATATTGTGATCTTATTGTAATATTGTTTTTGATTATATTTTCAGGCAGAAATGATGGATGCTATGGTACAATCCTGTGTTCTTTGTGATGAGCCTGGAGGGTAAGTGATAATGAAGGTAGTTATTTTACCAGTCACAAACAGTATTACAATACATGAGACCTGATGATAATCATTAAGCGTAACTGATGTTTCATGTTAATGCTAAAGCTGTTGAGTGTATTTGCAACTGAGATTAACTTTCACCCACTGTAACAAGCATACCCAGTGATAAGCATGCATAATCCCTGTAACTAGGACAGACTTGAAACTTTAACAGTTAGTTTTAGTAAATAGTGTTCAGTAAGACCTTTATCAAAGGTTGACACTGTCATTCTCTTTACTACTTATCAACAGGAATTGCCGTGATGATGGACGAGGTGAGTTCAAATATTATTTGCTTGTCAAATCTGATTATATTTCAATTGCTTTTTAAATAAAGAAGATAAAAATAATCATGTACAGTAGTGGAACCTGGTTAAAAGAGACATGCACAAGTGTCCTTAAACATAGCAGCATTGTGTTTTGTAAACATGTACCCATATAACGATGGAGGCATACGATTTTTAAAGAGTAAAAAGGAACAGAACATTGTTTAACCCGTTAACTGTAACTTAACTTCAGATGTAAGAGACTTGGGGCCAAATATCTCATATTAAAATTGATGTCCTTCGATCTGTTTTACTAGTGGCAAGATAGTCAATGCTCTATCTGGTCCTCGACTTTAAAAATCACATTAACCTGTAGAGAATTAGTGTTTTGATTTGTGTCTTTAGTGTGCATCACTTAGGCTCTCAAAAGGTGTCTGTTTTCCATTTTAACTTAGTAAGCAGGCTAAAATAAGATAAAGTATTGTTTTGGCAGAAATTACTCTATGAACGTATTCGTGGGATTTTGACTTGAGACAAAGTTGTGTTATTGCAATGCGGATGAGCAGTACATCATGAAGATGTGGATTATGCATTAGTGTAAATCATTTAATACCCTTAGTGCTTTTTGTATTGTATGGCTGTATGGCTCTGGACCAAATTGGAAGTTTAAGTTGCCTAGCAGATCTGAAATAGTATAGCTAAGCCTAGTTGTTTAAATGAGGTTTGACATCAGCCCCACCAAAGTAAACGTGATATTTCATTAACCCTCTCATGGCTTGTTTTGTTGAACAGGTGGCAAAATTAGTTGTAGAATGGAACGACTCAGTCTGTCCACTCTTGAAGGTTTGTGCTTTGCATTATTCTTTTGATTTTCTTTAACATGTCTTTGGTATATTATGTATCATGCTCAAAACCTTTAAATATTCATTTTCTGCCCTGTGATTAGCTCATAGGTTCACTGGCCTTACAGTTAACACAGTGGTTTCCATATCAGTGGATTCATCATAATAAATTAGCTTTGGGCAAGA
>Ga0126338_10003378_pt1:0-10000 | contig 11173 bp, 5 predicted proteins | sample OrbCmetagenome_2_FD_92529 | JGI IMG/M metagenome (GOLD analysis project Ga0126338, IMG submission 92529) | Coral microbial communities from Petempiche,Puerto Morelos, Mexico - Orbicella C C metagenome | ecosystem: Host-associated > Invertebrates > Cnidaria > Coral | place...
AAAAAAATGGTGTGTGCTTTATTCTTGACCATGATATTACTAAAATACTTAATTAAAATAAAACCCCTGATCTGAAGAAGGAAATAATTCCCCAGGTCTGCATTACCAACAAATCTGTTGGTACAAAGGAGAATGTTGAAAACAAAACGTTTCTAAGTGTCATCCAACCCTAATGCTTAAAGTTAATTGAAAAAAATACCAGTAGTTTTTTACAAAATGCATTTCAAAAAGTTGGTACTCTTTTTATCTTTTCTTTTATTAATGTAGAGGTTCGCGCATAAGCAAGAAACAATCACAAACAATGTAGACTCTGAGAGAAGAGCTTCACAGTCAAAATGGAAGATTTGTGTCAAACTCTATGGCTGGGAGATGACTTCCTCTTAATTCTTAATTTTCTTGGACTATTACTTAAAAATAATAAATATCAATGTGTAATAATTAATATAAGCAATAAGTAATAAGTAATACTAATAATTGTGTATACAGTGTTTACCTCCACTCCCCACACACATGTACTATGATAAAGAGAAGACCATGTTTTTCCAATTTTTTTCATGTCTTTCACATCCCATGTGTACAAGCTGTGGTCGTTGTAAACACAAGCCAACTGCAAGAACAAATTAACACAACAGTCACCTCTCATCTTAGAGCATCCTTCACATAAATAAAATATTCTTGTTCAATTTAGCTTAAAAACATATAATCAATCACCACTGAAAATAAATTTGATTTTAAACAATGGCTTGAACATGTATAATTTATTTCAATTCATTTACATTGTACAACAGCCATGCAACTGTTTTCCAATGGATTAACTAAGATTCAACTTTGAAACTGACAATAAAAACACATCATGCTCAACTCAAAATGAAACTTAACTTGGGACACTGAGAACTAAAATTGGAGATTTGCAGGCACCTATTGGAATTTCCAGAGAGAATCAGCAAGGACAGAGGGCTGCTTGTTTAAGAATACAGTAGCTATAATAAATACAGTTAAGAAATAAAATATAAAATCAATACATGCATTAACCCACCCTATGGTTAACAGTGTCAAGGGCTACAGCAATTGCATCTGGATAAACTGCCTTCTCTGGCTTTGATAGTGGATTACTAAATGCAAAAGGTAACAAAAATAGACATAAGTTATTTTTCAAGGACACTTTGGACAAGAAAGTACTTTCATACTTGACTAGCCTAAATATTAAATATCTCCCATCACGCACTCACTTAATCCCCTAAGAGACACATCTGACATTCAGAAAAAAACTGCGCTGAGTAGCAAAGTTGTTTTTCTAATAGCCAAGGGCTATCAAGTGCAGGCATCTGTCAGACAAGTGTTTCCTTTTTTATCACGGGATGCCTCATGAGCAAGCAGCATTTGCTGTGATTCAATTTCATAAACTTGCCAATGGAAGAAATTTTCACTGAAGACCCTTTTCAAGAAGTGTCAGCAAACCTTGTCACTGTACTCATACCAATTTAGATGTACCTTGAAAGCAAACATTAAGGGGCTTTAAATAAGATAACACAAAAATCTGATAGCAAGTACAAATAACAAAATACAACTTAAGTTTGTGATTTTTACCTGGAGTCAATGCCTTCAGCTACATTAACACCCAGAAAATGAGGTTTTGGAATAGTTACAATGAACTGTAACTTCAAAGGATTAAATACTCTGAAAGAAAAGTATAATCATTCTAAATAAGTCAATCAAATATAATACGTAACAAATGCACATAAATTCATACGCTGTCAAATATTCTTGACACCCAATGGATATCCAGCACATAAACTTACAATAAATTGGCTCCCATTCTTTTGTAACTACATTGTAAAATCAGCTTCCATTTTCACATCCCATAATTTTTTCACAACATGAAGCTGCTTTAATTTATTATTTTCCAGAGATTAAGTCTACCAGTACATAAGAGGAACTGGAGCTAATTTTGCCAGTGACAGTAGTGAGTACTAACAGTTTTTACCTTATTATTCCATCTGCACATCCACATATGATATAATGTTCACTCACAGCTAAGGCATGTGCTTTAGATGACTGTAACCAAGAGAGATACAAGACTTAAGAGAAGGGGCTACACAATAATAACGGCCAGATACAGGGAAACAATGGGACAGACTCATGACATACATTGTACACATTGTAACTTACATACATGTACAGTACATGACAGCCTTACATATAACTTACATTTAAATTTTGTTTCAAACCTGCAGGGCTAGGCAACTGGCAAATTGACCAGTTATGAAAATGATTTTGCTTGTCTGGTTTGACCATCTCCAGGGACTTTTTTCTTTCAAAGAAATTCAGGTGAAAAACTTGTGAAAAGAAACACAGGACTCAGACTGAAAACTAAATTTTGCATTTTCATTGTAATTGTTCACTTCACCTATCTACTTCATATCAAGTGGCACGTAAGACCTCACTTGCCATTCTACATGCAGTTGATCGCAGATGATACCTGTTTATTGATTAGACGAATGTCCAAATAAAGCTAGAAGTACACAGTGAACACATGCAGCTAGAAATATCTTAGCAGAATGGTCACTGAATTTTTTTAAGTACAATACCTTGAGCTCGACCCAGGTGTCAAGTACTCTCTTGCTGTTAATAGAGCACAACAGCCCTGAATTGGTTACACAGTAAGTTATATCAGAGTTTACTCCGCGGCCACAAGCAACATCACAGAAAGTATTGTTTCTTTGTTCTCCTAAAAGTGCAGCTCGGCCATTGATGACCAGTGTCTTGGAGACCTGAAGAAAGGAATCAAATGAAAACATTTGGCTCTCTGACATTTTTCTGAACTGTTAAGTTTTGATTCAACTGCAGCCTTGAACTTCACACCCGTAACAAACTTGTTACTTTGAGTGAATTGTATCAACTACAGGCAACTTCACCCGAAACATCAAGGGACCATCAAGCACACTCAGCCGTAACAGGTGTTCAGGTTACATACCTTATTGACAACCCTGCATTAACTAACTAAAGTAAACTGTTATGAGTGAGTTTCTACATTTTGAACTGGATACATGTGTTCCTTGCCGTTCTGAAAAATCCTTAAGTACAGTTGATAGAATCTGATTATTAGTTAATGCTGGGTCTTTGGCGTGTGTTTGCTAATTACAATGTAATCACACCTTTTTGTAGAAGCTTGTGAGCCATCTTTCTCCCAAAGAAAATAGGGCTTATACGTAACATATATATGTTGTTAACAATAATCAGTCATAAAAATTTTGAACAGTTATTTATTTGATTTACATGTAAAAATAAATTTTCTTAATGATAAATGTTTTCCTCACCTTTGATTTATTTGACTCAGTGTCAAAATACCAAAATTTGACATGACGGACACCAACAGTTACAAAGAAGCTACCATTTTCAGAAAATGATAGTGCAGACACCTGAAAATGAAAGAGTAAACTACTGATTAAGAGGAAAGTTTGCACTGATTAGACCATTTACCTGTTTCCCTTTCCCTCTTTCTGAAAACAAAATCTGATTGCACCTTCATTCATATGAAAACATGTTTGATTTGCATGAAAATGAAAATGCAAGTAGAACTCAGACTACCAAATATATAAATTAAAGGTTTTCCACTAGTACTCAAGAAAAGTACCCTGGAAATGGTTTGTTTAATAATTGGGTTTTAGAACAGCCACATGACAGTCATGAGACAGAGTGTGAACTTACCAATCTTAATTGAGTGTCAGTTGATGCAACATTTCTTCTTTCACTTCAGTGAGTAACATATAACAAAGTTTTCACAATAATATCAGTTTTGACCTACCTTTGATGAAACTTTATTGCTCGCAACCTTTGTACCAGTCTACAATGAAAACAAAGAAATAAATATTAATGAAAAACATGTATCTTTGCAGTAAAATGGCAAGTTTTTGTAGCTACAAAGAAAGAAGGAAAAAAATTTAAGCTTTGATAGTTTCACATCCACAATCTTTGTGATCCTGGTGCCTAAATGGACTATGTTAGCCATGTACATCGTTCCAAAATTTAAAAAAAAAGCATTAATTAAAAGCATTGTACAAAAGTAAAAAATTTAAAACAAAATTGAAATAAATACTAAATGTAATGGTAAAATGGTAGAAACAGCATTGGAAAAATTGAAAAGTGAAAAATCCTGACAAGCTACACTGCACTAAAACTAAACTTCAGCCTGGAAAATGAAATAAAATTTTGATTGACCATCTAATCTGTATAATGTACATGTATACACAATTATTACCAGAAGATTAAAATACATGTTACCTTCCAGTTCCAAATATTGACAATCATATCATGCTGGAATCCAACAGATGCCACATATTTTAAATTAGGAGAAAATGCCTTGGAGAAGGAATGAAAAGAAAAAGTTCATAAATCACACCACACAAAATCAAATAAAGAGGACAGCCCAAAAACGTACTCCATGTGTATAAAATAAAACCTCTCAAGAAGATGGCTCAAAGCAAAGTTTGTTCACTGGAGCCCATCCTAATTATTGTTCAGCAGCCTGGCCCTTAGTGTATATTAAGAGTATTACTACCCGCCCTGTAAAAATGCTTCATAGCAGACGAGAAAGTAACAGCAATAATGGGCAGTAAAGACCAGAGATGTGGAGGTGCAGTGGCCTCACGGTTAGTGCACTTGCCTAGGATCGAGTAGTTCAGGTTCAAGCCCTGGCCGGGGACATTGTGTTGTCTCTCTCCACCCTGGTGTATAAATGGGTACCCCCAAATATAATGCTGGGGGTAACCCTGCGATGGGATAACATAAATGAAAGTATCCCATCCAGGAGGGGAATAGAAAATACTCTAGAGTTGCTTCATGCTATGGAAACCAGAGATAATCACCCGCCTTAAGGCCTAAATACCAGAGATGGACTTGTTATTTGTCAGGATAAGTGAACTTCAGCAAGAAGTTGGGAGCAAATAATTCACTGTATGCAGCAACATTGCCAGCTGGCGGATTTTTGCCAGAGCTGTGCTATTCTCTCTGGATGGTATGAATACTCCAACTCAGGTTACCCACATTTTGTCAGTTGGTTTTTCAACATTGAATTAATTGGTACAAGTTGATAAATAGTTCTTGGGTGGAGAGAGGCACACTATAAGTGTAAAGTTCCTTCCCCAAGAATACATGTACAACAGAATGTCCCAAACCACAAAAAATGCGGAATCTTTTTCAAATTAATAATTCAGTACCATTACTTCTCATAACATGTAACATACCACGCATGCAATACCAAATTTATGTCCCTTTGCCATCTCTGATATCTGTGGATGGGACTGATCTTCCATATCCCAGACTCGCACACATGGCATGTGACCACTCTGTTGAAAAGATGAAGAAAAATACGGAAGCTTGAATTTTCCTTATTAAACTGATAAGAGTGATGTCTCAACTAATGAAATCCACATTTAAAACGATTTCACAATGTACAGTGTAACCATACATTGTGAGGCAAAGAGAAAAAGTGATTACAATTAGATTAATTTAAAACACAATCTATTATTATTATCGACTGTTGGTTAATATGCATTAAATAATTTAAGTTGCAAAAACTTACTTCGCCTGTTGCCAAATATTTGCCATCACCAGAAAAGGCTACTGAAGTGATCGTTTTTCTGTAAAAATCAAATGATTAGTCAGTGGCTATTTCTTTGTTGTAACAACTACCCAGCACATCAAATTGAGAAAAAACCTTTTATAGCAACAACATATATATAAAGTTCTATAATTATAAGATATTCTAAAACAAGATCTTGCAAAATCAGTAGTGAACAACATTTCTCCGTCCTCGCGACAGTACTAATTAAGTTCAAAAATTATGTCAGTGTCAAGTATGATGAACTAACTATGAATGTAATCTATCATAAAAAAACTCAGTCTCGGTCCATTGAGTTTGTTGTCACTGAATTTGCTTTATGTTTCAAATAGACTTGGGGGGCTCAATAGCAAAATGCTATCAGATAATTTCAAGCTATTTAATCAGTGTAGCATACATGTATACATGTATAAATACACTCAGGTATTATCCTCAGAATTGTGTCATGGGCAGAGTAAATTACATGACTGTACTTTGATCACACTCACAATACAGTGTAGATGCTAATAAGTGTTTCTTACTTGGATGTATTGAGAACAAAACTTTGCTTGTTTTTCCTGGGGTTGAACAAGACCACTACACATCTGTGAAAAAAAAAACCCAGATTATTTTAGTACCACTGCATGGAAGAAAAAAAATTCAAGTAGCATCATCCCACAAGCCTTCTCTATTTAAGCTACATATGCAGCTAACCCCGCCTCGCATCCAAAACCACTCACCCTTGGGACTAGTCAAGAAAAAGTTTCCATTTTGAAAAGGTATCTGCCTACAGAAAGGCGTAGTGTTTACATGTGGCCAATATATTGAGGCCTGGATATCCAAACTTTGAATATGTAACAACTTGTCAATATTCTATTCTGAGGCTGCCATTTTTATGGCACATGTGCGATTATTTGATGTCTTTTAGTTCTAAGTAATATAGATTGCTACATGTATTTCATGGGATTTTTCATGAAAATTATCTGCAGTTCAAGACTTTGGAAAACTTTCTTGAAGAGTTCAAGTTGTTGCGTTGGTCTTGGATAGAAAACAATCACCCATCAGTTACAAGAACAAATTAGCAAATCAGCATTTAAAACAAATTACATTAATCAATAGCCCATTCTTTTATTCTTGTTTTGAACTGAAACTATTAAAGATTTAAATGGAGTCTCATGTGTAGAGGGAATCTTCTCATATCTGACAACTGCTGATATTTCAGTGCAACAACCTCCACTATAATTTTTCCCACTATTTTTCAGCGCCCAGATGATGTATTTCGTGAAAACACATAATGTCGACTGCTAGACAAAACTGGCTCTCCCCCGCAGTGCTACCACATGACTAGAGAAATATATTTTGACTAGCTAGTGAAACTGACACTTCAGAGGCCACCAGACCAGAACCCAGTCATTCAAATGATGATGCTATGCACTGCAGATCACTATCTAAAAGTGTTGATGAAACAAAATCTACATCCACTAGTGTTTCTCCTTTGAACAAATGGGGTGAGAAAGTGGAATAAATTAGTCTTCTCGAGTCCTCCATGACATCATACACAAAATTTCATATTGGATGTATTTCAGCAAAATTAGCGTTCTTTCACATCAACAATATAAGTTCTCTACTTTGGTTTTAAATTGAATTTCTGATTAACTGAGATTCAAAATTAACACAATTTTTGGCTGAACACAATGTCAGCAGATTTGTATTGGTATCAACTGAATGTACATTTACATGTAGTTCCAGACAGGTTTAACCTGGAAAGCTGTAGTGGAATATTGGACTTTTATGTTGCAAAGTCAGGAATTACATGTACTGTGGCAACATCATGATTTGTTATACAAGTATCTTCATAAAAGCTGATTAGTTTATGGTTGATGTCCTGACAGGCATGAAGGAAAACATGCAATTCTTAGGGCAAATATTGAGGATAAAACTGTCAAATTTGTAGGTAATTTAATTGCAAGACTCCTTAAAAGATTCTCACTTTGAAGAAAACTCTTTTCCCAAAGGGGTATAGGAAAAAGTAAATAACCTTTTATTGTTTGATTAAGTTAATTTGATTTTGTTGGAGCATAATATATTCCTTGATTCATCGCATGTGAATGATTTTACTAATTACTCTAAGCAAGCAAAATGAAATGCAAATTGCAATATCAACTTCAGAGTGATCAGGCTATGGAGATATTTTTAGCGATCTTGTTAAGAACAGCTGGTGAAATGACGAGTGCAACTGTCCCACTAGGCTCTAGATCGAAGAGATTACAAATGAAAAACTGTGTTGGGATGGAAGAAGTTTATATATCGAAGTTAACTTGCATGGGCCATGGTTGTAAATTACAACCCACTCAACAGTACGAGTAAATACAATGAAAATAACAAATGAATACAAGACAAAGCCCCGAATAACTCGGAAACCATAATAACCCCTCCACATGACCCTCGCAGCGATCATTAAAATTGATTCAATTTCATAACAACGTCTCAATGATTGTTTAAAATTTCCGTCGCCGTTTCAGCCCGTTGTATTTGACAACGCAAAACAAAACACGCGCTGATAATTTTTACAACGACGAAGTTTTCGAATGCATCCGAATCTCGTTCACCTGTGTATTCACTCTCAGTCCGTTTAATATGTATCAACAAATTTACGGCTGATTTCAATCAACACATACACACCAAGGCCAATATAACTGTTTGAATATATCATCCCAAATGCTCTCATTAAACCTCAGCCTGGCAGCATCGAAGTCGGTTTTGAAAAAAAGACGTCCGAGATCAGACTTCTACATATGAATTATAAATGTCTCTCCACGGCTACCAGCTAAATTCAGCATTTCACTTCATCCAAACGGAATCTAATCAACGTAGGAAAAGCCATTTGCTATAATCGTTAAACGAGTTGATATTTATACGGCGGAAATCATCCACCGTGCGAAAAGCAATCGTCCAGAACCACCGCTATGAACTGAACAAGCAAAAGCGACACCGCGATTAAAATTTAACAATTTCAGAACTTCACAAGAATAGCCTGGCTTGTGAAAACCTTATTATTATAACTTATAATATTTTGATAAGCATTGCTCAGTCATTTAGGAGATAGTGTGCCCATTTAAAAAGTCGTATAGACCAGAAATACAATTTTCATGTACTTGCGAATTTCGAACACGCATTCGTACGTATTCATCGTGACCTTTCACTCTACATTTTGACAATAAGGTTATTTCTATGCTCGATGCATCAATGGGAATACGAAATCGTTCCTCAAATCATCTTAATTGCATTGTTTAAAACCCACGTCATTCCTGGAGACCAAATAAAATTCTATGCCAGCATAAAATACAAGACAAAAATGTCGAGTAAATATCCAACTTCACTCACCCAGCCGGATACGCCACTAAACCGGACACTGGATCGCAAGCGAGGCAAGCATTTCTGGACACTGTCAGCCCTAAGACTTTCTCGAGCGTTGCCTGTAGAAAAAAAAAAGTCAAATAAAACGGACTTAAGATAATCCTACAGAAGCCATGGTTTAATTAATCCGCGAACTACAGTAAGGAGCAAACAACATCAGCCGCGGCTTTGGTACTGGAAAGAACGTGCTTATCGCAATTTAACAAGCGAGATAAAACAACATGAAAACTTACCCTTTCTGTAATAGGACGCAAGTCTCGATGGCTGTTCGCTTTCCGTACTACAAGTCTCCTCGTAGGCGGCGGAATTCGCCCAGCTCTGTCTGGATTCATATCCAATAGATCAACTTAAATCGTATCATGAAAAGGTGACTGTGTACATTCGACGAAGTTCAGCTTGTTGGCGTGTTGCAATCGCGATTTTCCGGTCATCTCCCCCTGCTTTATCACCGACAAACTAACTTGTTGGCACGTTCAAACATCCAGTAATTTAATGGCATTCCATAACATTCGGATAATCCTATCAAGGTCCTTTTTCTCTCGTTTTAAAACAACACGTTTCGTATTTCCGATGCGTGTCCGAATAATCAAGCGATTCAAAATTTTCTTGAGCCCGCCACCACAAAATGCGCACGAGTCAACTAGAGTCCAGTTTTCCCTCCTAATTTCCGCATTAAAACTAGGTACCCAATACGTACTTGTATAAAGACGATATCATTCTCTCGCGCTTATCCATCGCCAGATAGTTTAAACCAACAGTTAATAGCGATTTCCCCTTATACCATTTGAAATGTAAAGGAAACTGTAAGCTGATGCAAATTTGTGTCAATGTTGTTAAAACTCCTGACACCGAGGTGTTTTAATAGTGTTTCCACAGTGTTCAAAATAGACCTTTGTCGATTGTTTCCTCATTAAATTGACATATGACAAAATAACAACAGGTGAAAAACCCAGCTGCTTTCGTAGACTACACATTGGAAGTAAC
>Ga0126338_10003379_pt1 | contig 11173 bp, 7 predicted proteins | sample OrbCmetagenome_2_FD_92529 | JGI IMG/M metagenome (GOLD analysis project Ga0126338, IMG submission 92529) | Coral microbial communities from Petempiche,Puerto Morelos, Mexico - Orbicella C C metagenome | ecosystem: Host-associated > Invertebrates > Cnidaria > Coral | place: Petempiche,Puerto...
CCCTCTCCCCTCCCTCCCTCCCCCCTGTATAAAAATAGGGTAATCGAAGTGTGTGTTGCTAAAAACAAACCCCGCGGGGGGGGGGGGGGGGGGGGGTAGAAATACTCCTAGTTGCTTCATGTTACAGAAACCGGGATACGCTGCGGCCTGATGGGCCACTTGGCTCGTATGCAGACTTAGTAGTCTTAGTGATGGTGAAACAGCAAAGAATGACAGTCGCAGAGACGAGTTGTGTCGCATAGCGCTCGACAAGATTATCAAACACAGTTTGCAAAAATGTTTATATGAAGGATCCCTTAATACGTTTAAAATACGCTAGTTTCAGTGTAGCTACCGTTAAGAGAACAAAATAAAGAACTAAGTTTGCAATTTAACGGTGAGAGCGAAAACTGCGATCACTAAATCAGGAACGGTAAAACAACGAAAGTGAAACTGGGAAGTAAATTAAACTTTGTGTATTGGAAAATCACCAACTTCATCAGTTTTGCTGGAGTGCCGTGTTCGTCTTGTTCGAACTTTCGTAATCCCCCTACAGTTGATCTTGAGCAAGTTTGCTTTGTTTGTTTGTTTTGTGTTTTTTCTGTTGTTGTTGTTGTTGTTGTTATTGTTGTAGTTGTTATTGTTTTTGTCATAGCTTAAGCGCCAAGTGTTTTACTTCTTTTAGCTTGTTCAAAATTACTTCGTTAAGAAATGGCGAATAGCAAATAGATTCCACTTCATGCTGCTGAATTCATCAAACATTGCATGACTCACAACACCACAAAGGATATTGCTGTTATGATGCGTTACTGTGTATTATACCATTGTCAGCGTTGGGCTAAAACGATATCTGTAACACTGACTCATTTTGGACTAGACTTTGTCCGATGACATGAACTTCCGCTTACTAAGACAACTACTCCTGCTCCTACCTGTCTTAACCCTTTAACTCCCAAGCACGTATATACGCGTTGTTAATGGTCGTACTCTTTGTACCATTTGTGACGTCATCAACTTAAATGTCATCAGGTGTTCTTGATAAGCAGATAGTAGAGCAAGGATAGATCTATCCGCACAACTATTGGTTTTGGATATCGACGGCATTCTGACTTAGCAAATTGAAAAACAACGTTCACAGTTTTGGTGCCAAAAAGGTGGTAAAATGGCCCATTATACCTATAATTGATCAAGGTCCCATTTTCAGGCTTTGTCCACAACAAGAGAAAATGCGCACAATTGACACCCAACGTTTTACGGCAGCCAGAAAGAATATGAAACGCAAAAGGTAGCGAGAGTAAAAGGGCCGAGAAAAAGGACAGGAAAGGGACAAGAAAAAAACTCGGAACTAACAATCGCATGTACCAAAATAAAAAATTTTGTACGTTTTTGTAAATTTTCTTCGATAAATCTATCTTTTTGGTAAAAAAAAATAACTTAATAACATTTAGCATCATGGTAGCAACAGGCAGATTCATAAGGGTTAAAAACGGCATTTTGTGCGAAAGTTTTGGTTTTAAAGGGTTAAGATAATTAAAATTTTGTTTTTTAAATAACGTAAGGGTATCATTCTTAACTGTTTTCCTTTAGCTGAGCATTTTGTTATGTATACATCGTTTGTTTTCTTCGCTGTTTAACGCAAAGACGCATTATTACTAATTTCAGGAGAATAGATTCTCTGAGATTGACCTATGGAGGATATAGAATTGGATTTATCAGGTAATGTTACAGCGGAGCACGCGGCGGAGCCCCATACCTTAAAAAATTTGGTAACCCATCGATTCAAAACATTTTTGTTGTCACGTGACCGTCCGTACGTACGTATGTTCGTCCGTGCGCCACTCGAGGTACATTTACACCACTCTCCTCTCACCTATAGGGGTTAAACCCAGGCGGATAAAAGTGACTCTCTTCCCGCGGCTGTGTTCAACCCTTACATAGAGCGCGCCGCCGGGGAAGGGGGAGTTCAGAGGTTGGACTACTCTCACAACCACGATGCAGCTGTGTCTACTTGGCTACGGGAGTAAATGATTCAAGAGTTAAATGGTGGTCCTTCTTGTTTCTAACATGTGGATGAAGTTCAAGGAGAAGGGTCACTATCAATTGACATTTCTCTTGGATTGGTTCGAGTAGTTAATTATTTTCTTAAACGAATAAGATCTTGTGTTTGGCCGACATGAAATTTGCTTTTGGATCAATTGTTCTAAGCAGTAAAATATACCCAACCTTACGGTAACACTTCTTCTTAAACTAAAGTAACCGCGGTCTTGTGTTGTTATAGAAGGAATCATTATAGCCAATTATTCACTTAGAACCTGTCAAAGACATTCAGCGATTAACTTTCATCATCATAATTCTTTTGTAGCCTGCGCTGAGGGACTGAGCTCCGTAGCAGATCTTAGCTTGGATATTTCCCCTGAAACTTGTTTCCAAGATGGTGGCGATTTTTCGTCCCAGTTGCCAGAAATGGGTGAACTTCAGATTCCCAGTCGTTTAACTAGACAGTTACCTCAATCATGTGCTCCACGGACAAATCAACTTGGCGGTGTGCTGCAGGCCCCTAGGGCAACTGATGACCCTGGGGCAACTGGGGCACCTGGCGCACCTGGGGCAACTAGCGCCCCTAGGGCAACTGGCGCCCCTGGGGCAACTGGCGTACCTGGCGCGCCTATTCAGACCTTAACTCCCCCTCAGCAAGCGTTGCATTCCTCTTTGACAGCCTTTAACAATGTAAGGATTTCTGAGACATTTAAAAACCCAATCACTAGTGTTGGAACTACCTGTCAGGAAAACTTACGTATTCTTTTCTAACAATGATACGTTAGGGCAATGCTTTCTTTCGTTTAGTGCACACACGGTTGTTTCCTGCTATAGGAAAGAAAGTTACCTACGCTTGTTTTCCCATTACTTGTTACGAAGAAATGTATGCCATTGCTATTTATTATCTGGATATTTATGAAATACCGGGAGTTTTGTTCCGTAAATTTGATTTCCTTCTCTCGCGCAGTCTTTCAAAAGTGAGGATGTTGACGTTGCTATGATTTCGGACATGTAAAATCGTTTTTTCAACATCATTTAAGTTGAATTTGACATTTCTAACACAGAGAGTAACATTCTCTTGAGAATACGTACTTCATCTTTGTGTTACGTTGAAATGGTTGTCATATTAATTAACACATTTTCTATTACAGTCCCGACCTCAGTTATGACGACAACCGCTTTCGATACTTTTAAAATGATAAAAAAAAAACACTGAGATGTCTTAGATAGAGATGTTTCATCCACGTAATGGACAGAGCATTACATGGCTGCTTGGGGATACGAATGTTATCTTCTTGTGTTGATGGTGTTTCTCACTTACATAAATCGCTAATATGAAACAGCTAAAGCAGAATCCAAAGTGTTCTTGTTAAAACGTTTCTCTCCGTCTTCATACATTCATAATCAGAAGAGCTGACATCCAAGGGCCTTTTTATTCAAGTTCGTTGAAATCTTATTTTATACTTTGTCATGTACAGCCTGGATATCAAGTTCAGCCTGGCTACCATGCCCAACCTATTCACATCCAGCAGCCACTTGCAGCTGCTATTTCAGTTAAACATCAAGGATTGCCTTTATGTCCAACCAATGAATCATGTCCAACCAATGAATCTTGTTCAACCAATGAATCATGTTCAACCAATGAATGATGTTCAGCAGACCACCACTGTTGTCAGTGGAGTCATGCCTGTTCAAGTAAGATGATACACTTTTAGCTTAATTGAACGTTCCTAATTATATGATAATCAATTATCATCTATTTCTTGCCAATTGCAGTTAGTTTGATTTGCATCTAATGTTCCTTTCCACGCGGAAGTTAATGTACCTGAACGCAATTCGCAAAGTATCATATAAATGAATGAATGGCACTACCAAACTAAACAAATGATTCTGAGCTTTGCATGATGTTGGTCAGTTAGCCCTTGATAGAACCCGATCAGGGTCAGTTACTTATTGATAAGACGTACCGCCACCCCAGCAGCTGTTTCAGATTCAGTCAAATCCAGTTTAAATTTGTAAAGCCATAGAATCAGTGGTCTCGACTGATTGGCAATCTCACTACTTGATTACGTTTTATTTCCGGCACATCTTATCACCTTATACCTACATAGCGGTCAAGGGCAAAACGTCAACTCTAGTTATCTCTAAACGAGACGTTATGAAAGGAGCAGTTCTTGAGCAGTGTTAAATCAGATTACGAATCAAATTATAAGCGCTCGTTTTTTTGAAGTTAAGTGCGGGTGACCAGTGCGTTTGACTACTGTGCACTTTCTACCACATTTTTACTGACAAGATCAAGAACGTGGTTCGGCAAAGGGGTAATGATGTTGCTGGGTTATATGGGCTGATATCTAAGGACCAGTACCAAGCATATCTCTAATTGTTCCTACAATATAAGTGAGAAAATATACATTGGGCTTCCGATTAACAGATTTGGTCCCTCCTAATTACTCTAGACGCAAGATCTGCTGCAAAAGTCACTGAATCAAGCTTTTGTGGGAAAGAATTGGGAAGGACTCGGTACTCTGGAAGGGCCTCTATCCATGCAAGTGTATAAACGGGTTTTAGTGAACTGTAGAGAAATACCGACGCCTAAACGGGACGTATCTGTGTGGAGGGGGAGGATGGTGAAGAGGAGGAGGTAATCTGCATTGGACAAGAACCCAGAGCGGGAGCGGGGGGTTAGAGGACTCCGAGTCGCCGCATGCTACAGAAACCAGGCACAATGCCACTTTAGTTTATCCAAAATGACCTCCATGGGAGGAACAAAAAGTGGGATTTGACATTTTACAAAGTCAATTTTTTAAGATTTGCTACTAATTTCATGTTTGTGTAATTGTAGAGGCCGGGACCTGTTGTCATACCTCAGATTCCCCCTTCAAACTGGATGGGATTATCTATCTTTTCCGTGATATTTTGCACGCTCCCATTTGAAATAATTGCTCTTCTGTTCTCTTTTCTCGTAAGTAGTTTCATTTGCTTGCATTTTTGTTTACTTCTAGTACTTTTCATTTGCTTGGTCTACCTGTCGAACGTGTCAGACTTGTTTCACCGAAAACGGTTTATGTCCTATACCAATACGTCAAATGGTGAGATTAAAGAAACATTTTATGGGTTGGCCTTTTCTTGTTGGTCCAATTGTGAGAGTGGTTAATTTATCGCTTTGATAGAAGGCACCCATTAGTGGAAATCGAAAAAGTTGTAAAGGTTTTTGTTTTTCTAAAAAAAAACTCAATCTAGCTTTAGAAAAAAGTACTATTGCTTGGTCTTAAGGTTTTTTTTTCCTGAATGAAGGTCGATGGGAGATTCAGTGGCAATCAGGGTCACCAGCAGCCTAAGCTCTATGACTAAAATGCAGTTTTAGTACATGCACGTGTAACGTTTCTAAAGACAGAGAATTACGATAGGATAGAGAAGCATTACCAACTGCTGCTCGGCTAAATGAGCCCATGCCCCGAAAGAGAGATCTGACTGGGGAGAGCCAGGAAATCGAACCTTAACATTTGTTTATTCTTTCAGGTTAATGATTCTTACAGAAGTGGACAGTATGACAAAGCACGGAAGAACTCAGAGATCGCTAAGTGGATGAACGTGCTTGCAATTATAAGTGGACCGACTTTAGGTTGCGTTGTTCTATATCTGATCATTAGACCCTTATGAAATATGCTGAGCACCACAAGAAATCACCAACATCTTAGTCATTAGTCATTGTTATTCTCCCGATACACTAGCTATAATACATGTAGTCAGTTTAATATTACGACACTAGCCTGCAGACAGACCAGCTCTCTCGCAAAGAGTGCGTGGCTACTAACAGCTCCAAAATCATGTTCTTTTGTCGTTGACGACGGATCGACAATGCCATATCACATCCAATGTTATGCTTAAGCGATAGACCACAAGTTTCTATGGTTTATAGGCTGATAAACCCCGTGGGATGTTGGAAGAACACGAGAAGAGTTAGGAATTCCTCGAGTGTTCTTCCAACATCCCAAGTGGTTTATCAGCCTATAGACCACGCGAAATTTCCGTGAGTTTACTGGCACAATAAACCATAGCTGATTGACCAATCAGAGCGCGCGCATTGATTTGATTATTATATAATTATCAATTAGTATCACCCAACTAATCGGACAGAAAAGGCAATAATAAAGTTAGCAAATGCAAGTTGAAGAAACATTTATTTGGGATTAAAGAACATTAAAACGAAAGAAAGCGTCACGGTCGATTGCGCCAATTTCGCTACTCGAGGACTATTATTAATAGTTCTCTAGTAGCGTAGCCAATTAAAATGCAGGATTTGCAATAGTCCACTAGTTGGGTGATACTAAACAGAAATAGCCCCTTCGTTAGTGGCTTGTAGATGAAGCACCAGAAGAAATCTTCATGAAAAATTAAAGAATCACAGTAAAACAGCTCGAGGCGATTCACTGCCTCAAAATTTATTTTTATTTTAAAAACTGATTTGTAACCAGGTGGTTCCGTGATAAATATAAAAATGTTACACTGGTTGAGAAAATCTATTAATAATCTTTAAAAACCCAACGTTTCGGCTATTAACATAAACGTTCTTCAGGGGTAATAAAAAGTATAATGAAGTGACAAGTATATTTAAGATTGCGTAGTTGCTAATAAAAACCGAATATATTAGAAAATTAGTTCTTATCCAATAGAATCAAAGCTCTGTACTCTTGAGGCATTTCCCAAGCCTCCAAGAGGCGTCGGTTTCGCCAACTTGTGCTGGTGCGTAATATTGTAGACGATTCCCACAATTCCGGTGAGTGCGGATTTCTTGGGATGTTTTAGTTCGACCGCTTTTTGGTGTTCTCTGAGCCGAGTATTGAATTTCCGTTTGGTCTCCCCGATGTAGTGTTTGTCGCAATGTTTGCATGGAATAGAATAGATTAAGTTGGCGAAAACGACGCCTCTTAGAAATGGATCAAATCGCACAAGGCGATGGTCTGCCTTCGGGCATCTCTGTCTTCAGCTGCAAGATCGATGTACAAGTACAGCTTGAGCCTGACCGAAGAGAATCAAAAGAAACCTGACATTGTCGTGGCTGCGCTAAGAGAATTTTATTGCGTCAGTTTTATCGGAATTTCAGGCGAAAGACAGACATTCATTGACCTATTCAAAAGGAAAGCGATGATCTATTGCCTCGCGGGACACTCAAATCCGCAAATGAGGTCGTCCCTGAGCTCACTAGAGACCAATTCATCACTGGTTTGGTATCCGAAACACTTCGTGTGAGACTGATCCGTAAAGGCCACAGGCATCGAGACACCTTGCAAACACATGCGAAATGCTTTGAAGCTTCTACTTCAGGGAACGTGCCTTTACAGGACAATCGACCAGTGTGTTTTACATCGCATACTATTGACGCCAGGGAAACTGAGAAACTATGCCCAAATCGAGAAGGAATGCCTCTTGATAGTCACCTGTATGAAAAAATGGCATCGATGTCTTTACGAAAAGAGTAACATCACAGTTCACCCGGACTATCAGCCCTTAGGGACGATCTTCAAGAAGCCTCTGAGCAAGGCTCGAACGTAGGCTGAAGAGAATGAGTCTCCAACAGTACCAGTTCAAGAAAACCTATAAGAAAAGATCTCCACACTGTCGCGTGCGGCCTTAAACGATCATACTTCAACCGTCGTCAGTTAGGAGAAATGGATCTCAAGCCAAATCAAGTCAAACCTGATACACTTCAACGCATTAGGAGCGAAACAGCACGGGCCCCGTCCTGACAATCTCGCACCGAATGGTAATGATTGGTTGGACTATAGAGAAAGCATGCATGGAAGAACTCAGACATGGCTAAGTGGTTAAACGTGCTTGCAATTATAGGTAGAACGACTTTTTAAAGTTTTGACGTTCTATATCTGACAGGAGCCCATTACCATAATGGGCTCCTGATCTGATCATTAGACCCTTATGAAATATGCTGAGCACCAGAGGAAATCACCAACTTCTTAGTCTTAAGTCACGATAATACTTGTAGTCAGTTTAATATTCCGACACTAGCTATAGTCTGCCGACAGACCCGCTCTCTCCCAAAGAGTGCGTAGTTAATGGAAGCTCCAAAATCATACATCTTCTTTTGTTGTTGACGACTGCTACACGACAGTCTCAACGGAGAAAAGGAGGGGCCTTTGACGATTAAAGATTAAAATAAGCCGTTTTGACGGCTGACGGTTAACGTTAGGTCATTTGACGAATAATTTTTCGGAATGGTTTATAACATGAAACTTAAAAAGTTCAAATTTGACTGTAATTTTTCATAAAAGGAAACAATTTTGTCCATATCTGAGTAATTCATTTAGTCCTACGATTCGCACATTAACAATTAGGTCTTTGTTCTTCAACTATGTGTCTCATTAGTCGTAATTACATCCTTTATTACCGTTGGATGTTTTACTGATTTAATCGCATGCTCCCGAGACTAGAAGTTGACGGACTTGCACATGGATGTATTTATGTGATATATTAAGAAAATCATTTACAAACAGCATAACTTGACCCCATTTAAGTCAATCGTTTAGTTCTTAATTAAGGATATCTGAAATATTATTGAAACAGCTCGAGACGTTTCCCTGCCTTTATTTTATTGCAGCAAATCCTCACTCCTCTAAACTTATTATACAAAATTATACGGAAGAAACAAAGCAGTCTCTTGGTTTAAAACCCTAACTACGGAAGTCTACATGGCCGTAACATATCAAATAGATGAGTTTTGTTTTTCTTGCTAAATCAAACTGACTACCGTGGAATTCCGATAATAAGCCCTGGGTATTTGGCTCCCTCGGTGGGCTCCCGGGGTTGTCTCGGTTTCTCGAGGGATTATTTACGTAGAAGCTGGTCAGAAGGATTTCACAGTTAAAATAGAGAGATGGACGTTTAAATTTGGAAAGGCATTAGCTACACATAAGAACACTATATGGTGGAACTCTCTTAACGCAAGCTTAAGAAACACAAAAATAAAACAACTCGACAGTCGACAAGTGAACATCAGAAGTCTCTTAACATACCGCGAGGATGTAGAATATAACTCACGTTCTATAATAACGAACTAATAATTCCAAAAAGAGTCAAGAAGAAAAAGAGTTAAGGCAAATCTAGTGAACGTATTTTCAGGCATACCCGTTTATTGATTGGTTAGCTGTTGACGTCTAAGATTGGGGGCAAGGGGGGTGGGTGGTGGAGCCTATTATCGGAATTCGACGGGATTTAATCGTAATCAAAGCCACGCTTCAGCTGAGGGATACAAATGAGAATGGTCAGCACAGCACACAGTCCGAACGAGATTGACGTCAGAGCCATGGTCTCAGCCTCATGATAATTGTCTGCTTCCCGCCTCTTACGTCCCTCGTTCCCAGCCTTGCGCGCCTGAACAGAATTCAAATGGAATAGAGGTCAGTAAGATGAGTAAACACGATTGTGTCCAAAAAATGTCCAATAAAATAAACTGGGGTTATGAAGAACAGGCTCAGATGCCATTTTACTAATGTTTTAGGAAATTTTTGAACTTTTTACCGTGAATTTTATTCAGATGTGAATTCGCGTTTTTAATTATTCTAGGAGACAAAGACGAAAGAGATAACCTCTCTTGTCTCCTTTTCAACCTTCATTTCATTTCATTTCATTTGAATTTGAATTTGAATTGTGAATAAACAGTTATGCCATGTGATGTTATGTTTTGTTTTGTTATGTTATGTCATGTCATGTTATGTTATGTTATGTTATGTTGTGTTGTGTTGTGTTGCGTTATGCTATGCTATGTTATGTTATGTTATGTTATGTTATGTTATGTTATGTTATGTTATGTTATGTTATGTTATGTTATTTCATTAATAAAGATATAAATAAGCTATATTATGATATGTATGTGATGCGATAGCAATCATATGTAAAGAGTATTTTCACGTCAGCATCGTGGGGAAGGGGCGCTTGATTTGAAATGGAAGATGGATTAAAAATATGTAAGCGCACTTGCGAGTGAGTGAATAAATGACAAACATATATATATATATATATACACTTGATCTTCTGAAGCAAAACAAATGGCAAGCTAAAAATAGATTGAGTACTTACCAATATCCAAAACACGATAGATATGATTCCAACAGGGAACAGAGTGAGCAGGGATATCATAACCAGTGCTGTTCGTACGCCATCACTGAACAAAAGTTTCTTACAAGCCTCCTGGAAATTTATGAAAAGTATATCGTTTTACTATTCAGTTATAACATACATTCTGTTAGATGGGATAAAAGCTTCGGATTTTTTTTTCGTATTTTCATGTGCAGTTCTACACGAAAAAAGTCCAATCAATATTAGACTTTCGAATCAAGTCTGATTTGAATAGCCAACATTTTTAGAAGAGTGCTCGTAGAACCATATGAATAATAATAATAATAATAATAATAATAATACAGATAATAATAATAATAATAATAATAATGAAACAGAATAAAACCGAATAAAACCACATTCATCAAAGAAATCACTTCGTTATTGAGACATGTTCATGCATCTTCAGATAATGAGATATGAACAAGCCATTGACATTCTTAAGAAGATATCTTTCGAACGATATCATTACTATCATGATTGGACAGTTAATGTTAACGTTAATTGATTATATTGTTGGCGTTCTATCACGAATGCCGTTTTCTTATTGGCTATGCTCCCGGTGAAGGGGTACTCCCTTATATGGGCTATATAGGTATGTGCGGCCCCAAAGGGCATGGTTTTTAAGCCGTTTCGGTCATAAATAGGGTATCGATTTTAGCTGATTTTGGCCATTTTGGTCATAAATAGGGTATGGTTTTTGTACTCTTGTCTTCATATGGGTATGTTTTTAAGACGAAACCACTTTTTCTTCATTATCGAAAAGACAAATCAACAAAAGCCCTTGACAAATTATGTTTACGGCAATTTTACATTGGTCTGAACTAGGGAACTAATTTTAACGCAGGTCTGAAACAGGGTTTTGATTCAAGGGTCAGGTCATAAATAGGGTTTCGAATTTTTGGTCAGGTCATAAATAGGGTAGGGAATATCGCAGATTTTGGTCATAAATAGGGTAAGGGTTTTGGGAGGCGGTCCGCACATACCCACCCAGTTTCTCTGGGAGTACCCACTCCCCCCCCCCCCC
>Ga0126338_10003381_pt1 | contig 11171 bp, 6 predicted proteins | sample OrbCmetagenome_2_FD_92529 | JGI IMG/M metagenome (GOLD analysis project Ga0126338, IMG submission 92529) | Coral microbial communities from Petempiche,Puerto Morelos, Mexico - Orbicella C C metagenome | ecosystem: Host-associated > Invertebrates > Cnidaria > Coral | place: Petempiche,Puerto...
CGATCGTCTGCGATCATATGGAAACCAGCCTTTAGTCACCACCAAGACCAGTGTGAATAACACAGAATAATGAAATGATCATACCGACATAAGAAAAACATAATCTTTTCTTTTTGTCATTATGTCGATGTCTGTTATGTCATTATGTGGCTAACGTGAACCCGACAGTATCAGGTCTTAGACACTGTAAAGATGATACCGTGTTCTTTGCAATTGAGAAAGCGATCAGCATTGCATTTCTCCTCAGGTTATCGGTACAGAGTAAAGCAAATAGGTTATAAGAGCAAAGCTAACGATCACTAGAACTAGAAAGCTGACGTTTCGAGCATCAGCACTTCGTCGGAGCAAACGCGAAAATGTGAGCTCATCCAGATTGGCTAAGGCGATTGACTTACCTACATCAACTTCGTATATGTAATCGCAGAAAAGCTCGAGCAAAAAAAGGTTTACACTACGAATGCTGTTTCAAAATTCTTTCAAAATTGCACGAGCCCTTAGTCTATGAAAGCGCACGCGTTAATTTACACTGCAGTGCAAATTGAAAATCAACGATATATTGGCCAAATCTTAGCCAATCACAGTGGAACAATTTTCTCAGTCATATTATAAAATTTGTAATCAACTAAGTACTTTGCTTCCCCGCAGATGCAGCATCAGGACTAAATTAGTTTGATCTCCAGGAAACACTTTAGTACAGTGGACCCCGTTCATACGGTCACCAACTAGCCATGAAAATGTGCCGTATTAACGGGGTAGGGTCAAACCTCACGACAGCTGAAAAGGATGACTTGTTTACCATTGTTATTTGTGCGATACCATTATTGCAGCATAAACTGACAAAGAGTGCCAGTATTGATCCATCAAAGAATAAGTCAGATGAATAGTAATAAATAGTTTGATCTTAATTTGTCAGCAGCAGCAGCATGAAGCGTTCCTTTATTACTCAAATTTGAACTTTATTAAGGAAACCAAAAAAAAATGCATATTTATTCTTTGATTCCATTTTATTTTGCCTTTCGAGAAAACCTAGCGGTTTCATCTCTTGTAAGCTGAAGCGAGCGACTGCTGGAATATTTTCCCTTCGCCGGCGAATGAGTACGCTGAGTACCCTGGGTGCTAGAGGGTTTTTTTTTTTTCGTAGCCAAGCTGCGATTGTGATCGCAGCTTCGCTACAAACAAAAAGCCCTCTGGCACCCAGGGTATACGCTGAGCATCAAAATAAAAGAAATTGAATATTCTGTGCATGAGTAAGATTTTCGGAGTTTTCAATTACCCTGTGTCTATTTTTCGGTGTTTTAAGAAATGTTATTCATAAGTGACCGCAGTCTATTGATCTCGTTAGCACTGTTCGCTACTGGTGGAGCTCATATTGGAATAAATAATTATTTCATTGCAGTAGTCGGTTTTCCGGAGAGCATTTCATAGGAGAATGCTTCAAGTTGCGAAATAAATTAAACTATTAGTAAAAGTTATATTGCGCAAATTAACATATGGGTATGATCAAATGCACTAGACAGTTCTGTTCGCCGCCGGAAACAACATTACATGTTTAGATTTAGAGACAAAGTGTCAGGTATCTATCAAATAGACTATACTGTAATACTCGTATGCTTTTTGATCTTGTTATTGGCAAGCTTTTCTGTTCATGTAGTGGTGATTTGCTCAAGTAGTAACAATAACTCACACGTCTTAACTACTTAATCAGGCATCTAAGGATCTTCCACTCGTGTTTTTCTTGGTTTTAATGTAAGCAGTTATTGCAGACCTGCATGTAAATTAAAAAAATTAGTTTTCGTTTCACGGTTATCCCGAAAATGTAAGCTACATTTTATAAAAATAATACATCTGAAAGAGTGATTAGTGAAATACTTCACCGCCTTCGTCTAACAACAGAGGATAATCGCTTTAGTAAGGAAAGGAATCGAGAAAAAACACAGCTTCGAGAAAAAATCTTGAATGTCAACCCTAAGTGGCGTTAAAAAATTGATTGGATGTGATGAACAACGGGCCATAAAAATTTGCCGTATTAACAGGGTGGCCGTATTAACGTGGTAGAGACAAATTTCATGACTGGCCTATGCTGAATGACGTCTCAACAGATATATCACGGTTGCACTTCTAAACAACTGGCCCCAGTTGTTCGAAGACTGGATGACGCTATCCACCGGATAAATCGCTATCCAGCGGGTAAGTGTTAACAAAAACAAACCACGCTATCCGCTGGATAGTAATTTATCCGGTGGATAGCGTTATCCACCTTTCGAACAACTGGGGCTTTTTCTTTAACTCTTCAACACCCAAATTTCACAAAAAATCCCGTTTTTAACCGCTAAATGAGGTTTGGGCTGCCATTTTACCACCATTTTTGCACCAAAACTAATAACGTTCTTTTTCACTTTGCTACGTCAGAATGTCGTCGATATCCAAAATTAAACCGCCTGTTGTGTAGATAGATCTATCCTAGCTCTACTATCTGCTTATCAAGAATATCTGGTGACACTTAAATTGATGACGTCACAAGTGGTACAATGAGCACGACCACTCAGTAAGCTTAATGCCTGCATGGGAGTCAAAGGGTTAACAATCTTCCGAATGCAGATATAATTTAACAATAATTTAAACTTGAAAAGATGAACTTAGCTGGATCGAGTGGCAGTATAAACGGGGTAAAATTATGAAGGATTATTATACAGGCTGGGATTTCAGAAAGTAGCCGTTGGCCGTGTTAACTGGGTGGCCGCACTTACGGGGTCTTCTTATGAAAAAATGTATGGGCGTTTCGCCGGGACAAGAGAAAAACAGTGGCCGCAATAACTAGGTGACTGTAAGACGGGGTTCCACTGTACTGCAAGAAACATCGAGAGAGAGAGAGGAAGAATATTGACATCAGATGGTGTGAAGTCTCATATTGATCATGCTGAAGGATACCAGAGATTCCCGCGGTTACAAGCCAAAGACTTTGTGGTGCTCCGACTTATGTGTGCTACTTGGAACGAGAAAAAAAATGCCCAGTTTATATTTCATTTAATCTCAGTAGTGTACGTTCATTTCTACTGTTTGGTTTTCGTTTGTAATCATGTTGAATAAAAATTAATATTACATGAGCTTTTTTCAGATTTGCGCGGCGTTGGGTGTATGCGTGTCATGAGCGTCTTTTCTTTTCAATCAGCCAAGTTTAACGTGTACACGATTTACAAACGATAGCTCAATTTATGCTATACTCTGCCATGAATGTGCGCCTGAATAAGCTATTTACAAATTATCAATAAACATAAAAATAATAGTACTAACCTGAACAACTGCTCCGGTCCCAACACTTCCAGGATTTTATTTTTGGTTAAATGGTCCGCCTGATAAGCCATGTTCTGGGTTACGAGAAGAAGAAAGAAAGTATTAATGTTATTGTAAATAGTCGTGCTTTTTTGTCATGAGCCCCTAGCTCGGGAGATTAGGCAACCACTCCCTACGTTTACGACTTAAAGTTACCTTGCCTTAATTCTCTGTTCGCTCTGGTTATCATCACCACAGTGAGTACACATGGCCCCAGCACAACTACAGTATGCGCCACATAAGTCCGCTATTGTTAGTTCTAATCCAATAACCTAAAGACATCTCTGAGCAATCCCAAGTCTACTTTGGTATTACGTTTCTCGTACTTACTGTGATTAGTTCAGGAAGCTCGCGATAGTTTTACTTGCTACAAATCAATCTCCTGATTGAATTGTGTAACCGCGCTGTACACACACGAGCTTGCACATAAAGGCCGCCGTACACTAGCCGATTTTTTGTCGGCCGACAAAAAATCTTCACTTTTCGGCTAGTGTGTGCGGTGAATTCGGACAAGTCTGCGAAAAGATCGGGGCTTGTTGGGCGATATCTGACAGTGCTAGATATCAAAACGACTTGCCGGGCCTTGTCGGCTAGTGTGCGGTGCACCAAGACAATTTGTCGGGGCTCGCGCGCGCCTCAACCAATTAGTAAATGTCGTGGGAGTCACGTCAGTGGAATAGGCGCCATCTCGATTTTGGATGACTCGGCCCCAAGCCTCAACGCGGTTAGTCGCGACAAAAAATCGGCTAGTGTTCGGCAAGCTGATACCCTGACAAATTTTAACCCGACTTGACCCCGACAAAACAATCTGCAGTTCTACGACAAAAAAGTCGGCTAATGTGCGGCAGCCTTAACTTTTCTCGTTGTTCTACCTACCATTAGTGCCCAGACTCCATTTAGTCGCAGCGCAGTTTCCTGGCGCCTAGTCAAATTTGAGAGCAAGTTCACAGCACCTGCTTCTAGTATGGGCTAAAACAGCAAAAGCAAATGAAATTAAATATTACTAAACGCCAGACAAATCTTACTTCTTATAAATGATCTCAAACGTTTTACTCTGTCTGACTTGAAAAACAGTTCTAAACACAAATTTAACAAACAAGTGCGAGTTGAGCTATTTGCTGACGTGAATTTTTCATAAGGTTAACAGGACGAAACACGCAGGAACTGGAAGCGAGAGGAATCTCTTAGGGAACGAAACGCGCGCAGGAAGACGACAGCCTAATTTTTCAAGAAACGAGACAAGACGCGTGAGAAAATGGCAGTGTATTGCACATCTTCCTGTACAAAGCAGGCAAGTGAATGACATTATCATCTTAGGAAGTAAGTTGAGCTCAAACATCAATGGAACATGATGATTTCGGCGGGGAGGAGAAGGAAATACGATCTCAGAGAACCTGGATTTTTAAATTGTCCTAGCACGTTGTGGCGCCTACTGCACAAAGTATCTTATTTATTTGCGCTCTCGCCATAACCGCTACTGCCTCTGTTACCGAGGCTCCTCAATCTACCCCTGTGAAGCAGTCGGGATAATTTGAAACCCATCTTAGCCGGGGTTTACTGCAATGATTACGATTCCAAATGATTTTAAGAGTGAAATAAATGTGCTATTTACCTCTTTACTCGGAGAGAACTCCAGCAGTAGATTACAAAGAGCAGAAGAAGCAACAGTCATCATGTTATCAGAGGCGTCCTGTAATAGCTTCATAATTGGCTTCCAAACCGCTGTGTCCTGGAAACTAGTTCTTAGTTGCTGGACAGAGCGTGAAAGACTGTGGAGACACTTCACTGCCGCTAATTTGACGTTGGTATTGGGGTCTTCCAAACCAGATACCACGTGATCCATTGTACATTCGATCTCTATTATCTGCAATACAAGCACTGTGGTTTAGTCAGGACACTAATGCCCGCATCAATTTTGCATCCCTTATTTATCTCATTGATGTACGAACCTTTTTTCTGATGTCTTCATCGTTCGCTCCAACTGAAGCAAGGGCTTTAAAAGCACTCTGGTGGAAATAACAAGAATACAATAGACCAATTTCGATATATTAAAATTCAGCCTAAAACAATAGACCTCAGCACGAGGCTCCGGGGAATAACAGCAGAGTTTGTGGGGTTTATTCCTCCGAGCCTCGTGCCGAGGTCTATTGTTTTAGGCTGAATTTTAATATATCGAGATTGGTCTATTATCATGGCAAAATTGGAAAACACGTCACTGCAATGAGAAAAAAAGCAGACGCCATTGTTTGGAAAGTCACGAGGAAATTACCTTTAATTGTTATGTGGCTAAGATTTCACCACTTAAGGAATGTTTTATTACTTTTATCTTTTTATCACTTATTAATCTTTTTGTTCATAACCTTCTAACCATCTCTCCCTCTCCCTCACAAGACGCCAATCAGTAATTTTCCAAGCTTTCTGCCCTAAACTTCTTCCCCACAACCAAACCCCTTTCCCAACTTTTCCCAAACTCATTCCCCCCTGTTTTTTCAGAGTCCCTGTAGCTGCCTGTACCCTCCCTACCCCCTTAAAACTAACCTCTCTCATAAGAGCATATGAGCTGTCATCCAAATCACTTTTCACCAAGAAGCCTGTCAGTGTCTTTATTAAGTGATCTGAGATGGCTGCTGTCCTCTGCAATTCAGTATCTTCTTCAATGAGAAATGCTGGAAAATATAAGCGTTTATAATAAGGTAGCACTTGCACGCATGTTCTTAAATTTATGTGTCACCACTGTATTGGTGGCGGTGTTTTCTTATTGCCCCGTCCTCACCTGAATGGGCATAGACGGCATAGACTATGAAAGGAACATTCTGATCAGCCTATGTAAAACACTAATGTGTATATGTGGGGTAACGACAAAATACTACGTTCAAAGCAACACGGATCGACCACAAGAGTGCACCAAAACACATGTTAATGATGGTATTAAACTGCCACAAAACAAAACTTACAGCTATTTTAGAGCAGTTCTGAACATCAGAAGGTGTGAGCTGTATCTAAGTGATAATTTCTACATTTTAAAAGAATGAAAACTGAAGTGTAGTACAGTTTACTTACCTAAGGTTTCTGCTGCCTCAGCTCGGACTGTGAGAATTTTGTCCCACTTACACATTCTGACTGCCGTGGCAAGAACCTGATATATGTGTAGAATAAAACAATAATAATTAACAGGAGGCACTGGACGGTATAAAGGTTAATTCATGCCTTTCTACTCAGTGTTCGATGTTTTGTTTTTGAGTAATAACACTACTTTTCTCTCACAAAGTTCCTCTTTACCCAGGGATACAGTATCAGTCAAATGTAAGTTGGCAGTCAGCTTGTCTTTTTTTATCTTGAAAGAAGAATCTTGTCTCACAAGACAAAGGAAGGGGTTATCTTATATTTGACTGATACTATGGGTTCTTGTGAATCATTGGGGAAACCTGACACTGAGTCAAAATGGTGAGGGTTATCTGTGTGATGATATATATATTGGTAATAGAGTTACACACCTGTTGGGCAAAACTGTAGCAAATTAACCAGTAATTTTGACATTTTCAAGACTTAGCTACCTTAACCTAAAGTGAATTGACATCCCTTAAAACGTTTCTACACGAATGTATACATGTATATTATAGGCCACAGAAAGTGACTTTTTGGACCCAGACTCACAAATGGGAGAGACATCGATAGAATGGTTAGAACCCCAGAGTTTAGAGGAAGAAAAATTAACTGTCTTGAACAAAAAGGCTGTACAATGGTACATACCTTGATCAGTAGTGAATGGTTTTCACCAGCTGGGATTGCTCCTGCTCTGTGCATATTTGTCAAGCTGAAAATAAGATCAACAAACACTATTGAGACTACTTAAGGCAGGGTTCCATACTCGCTACAGTAAAAGTTGAGCAATCATTGTGATCATATAGCAACTGTAACAACATAACGCCCAATTGTTGCAACAACAATCTCTAAGATAGACTTCAGCTTTAACTCCATGATTGTAGCAATGATTACTATCACAAGGAGGCCAGTCACCAAAGACTGTCAGCAGCAACTGTTGCATAAAATGTATCACAATGCAGTGTGTCATGTTTTTTGATTGAGATCATCTTGAACAGTCTTTCCCTTTGTAGTGATTGTGGTGATCATATGGAAACTGGCGGTTGTAAGGATTGTTCATTATTTTTTTTGCAATGATCCCAAGGATTGCAGAAATTGTAACAGACTTTTAATTTACATGGAAACCAGCCTTAAGTAGGTGTTTATATAGTACTTGTCATGTGGTGCATGTGGGGCAGGGACAAAATACATGTACAACAATACTTTAACACCAAAATTTCAAATAATAGTAAGACTTTAATTGGTCAGGATTAATAACTGTTAAACTGTTAGTCTATGTAACAAGGTACTCACTTGGGGGAAAAAAACCACGGTGATGATACTACCATTATTTTTGTTACTGCTAACAATATCCAGGAAAATTTGCTACAGGTATTTTTGTTTGTTTGTTTGTTTGTTTTTTTATTTCTAATGAAGATCACAGCCTTATTTTTGTGTCATTATAGGTTCAAGCAAAGTAAGAGCATGACAAAGACTCTTGAGAGAGAGTGAACAGTCACACAGTAACATACTTACCACTTAGCAGCTCCAAGTTGAACCTCATCTGGTCTGTCTCTTGACAGCAACCTGGTAAAAACCTGAACTAACTGTTCACCTTGATGTGTTGCTACATAAAAAATAATACAAGACTGCTTTACAAATCAAATTGACTTTGTATTGTATGTAATGTTTGTATTGTATTGTTATTAAGTATATGTCACTTAATAACCACTGACAATGAATTGTGGTAAACATGAATCTCAAATACTAACAGTACTTATCTCATAAATAAATAATGTGCTTGTTTGTTATCATAATCTCAAATTTCACAGTTTTTTTATGTGCTTTGTTTCTTCTAGCTAAAGAAATTGAAGAATTAAAAAGTCCTGCATCTAAGTTCAAAATTCCACATGGAATCTGAATACATTGTAAATCAACTGGTACAAGGAGTGGGAGGAACTTAGTCCCTATGATGGTGAGCCTTTGTGTTTAACCTTCCAAATCTACTTGAAATTATCTGGCACTAGAGACCTATGTTGTACAACCAAACTTTTGTACATTAATTATGAATTTAGACATTAAATAGCTCATTTCAAAGGGCCAGTCCCAAGTTAACATGGGTTTTCAAACCAGTATATTTACAGTCTAAAAACAACACAATCCTGTAGTCAATACCTGATTTCATGGCCAATGACACAGCTCCATTTTGAAAGGACATGGCTGCATAACACTGTAAAGCTGGATGTTGTATCTTGGGGATATCACACACCAAGAGAGGCAGTAAAGCAGTTACTGCTCCCATGTTACATAACAATGCTTGATGAGCAGGACCCTGAAAATAGAGGGATAAACAAGTAAAAAAACTTGTATGGGTATTGAGTAACTGCCTTTCCAGAGCTTCACACTAAGAGGAAGACTCTTCAGTGCTCCAGTATCTGTTGTAACATTTTCCTCAGCCACATAATCTCTGCACTGAACCGTGAAATACCTTATTTGAAGGCTTTCATGCAAAAAGGGCATATGTGGCATTTTGGGTCGATTTTTATTTTTTGCAGGATCGAGCTAATTTTTGGCGGACTGACTTGTTTTGACATGAAAAGCATCGTTGCGTAATTGTTTTTGTTGATTTGCACTTCGTTTTCGAGAAATATCGTATGCAAAAAAAATCAGTTTTCCGAGCGGCATCTTTTGGAGAGAATCCTTCCAAGGTGGATTTTGACACAGCGCGAACTTAAACGGTTATGTTTAGCAGCTTTGACAGCACAATTTTCTTTAAATAGATGTTTTGATTTTTGAAAGAAGTAGAGAAATAAACCGGAAAAAATCAACCAACCTCGTATCAAACTGGTGTCACGACAAAACAAACTCGGATGCCACCCGTTCAGCACCTTATCCGCTTGTGCTAACGAAGTAACAGTAAGAGAATTGCATAATTATATACTGGACCACATGCCCAAAGATCCAAAATGGCGGCTGTTCCATGATGTCGCATGACGGTCACCTACAATCGTGGACAAAACCCCTTGGGACACTTAATGTAATGTAACAAATTATCTGTTTTACAACTGAAGTTTGACAAAAGAACTGCTATCCTTTTAAAAACGCATTGCTGTTTCCCCACCCCACCCCACCTAATACAATGTTGAAAATCAGGAGAATTTGCAGGTTCTAGGTTTCGACATTGTATGTGGGGTGGGGGGAGAGGTTAGGCAGCTGAAGTTGTATTCGCATCTGGCTTGTGTGCAAAAGCGTCAAAAAACCAAATTTGTCCCAAGACTTTTGTCCATGATTGTAGATTTTTAGTGGAAAAAAGAGCAATTGCTCACAGTCTACAAAAATCTCTGGGTTGTAGTAAGTGCTTGTTACTCAGGGCTGAGCGTTTGACACAGTTAACATTACACAGTGACTGCAACCTGCAACTGAAACTTTTTTACCTGACAACATTTGGAGAGGATTAAAGCTGCACCTTCAGCATTAGATAGAGAACTTGACAGCAATTCAACTAACTGTGGAACTATACTTGGGTTCTGAGAAATAAGACAAATCATAGCACTTGAATTCAATAATAATGATTATTTTATTATATTCATATTGCTTTCAGCTTGGGGAAACAGCATTAACATTTTGTCAGTTATGGCTGCTGTCAATCAACCTGCTGGAACTATTTTTGGGAAACAATAAAATTAATACTTGACCACTATAGAACCCACACTTGTCTATGCATTTTCATATACATGTAACATTGTAACATTTTATATTTTTACCTTCAACTTCTCATAAATGCTATCTAGCGGTAAATATATATTTTAAGCACCAAATGGTCTGGATAATAGCAGGCAAGAAACTATTTTTAAGAACTGGACAACAACTTTAAGTTTAAAACAAGACACGTTTTGAAAAACTTAAGTTTTCGTGTGCGGGATGTAATGCCTGTTACATCGGTGAGACTAGCCAACATCTCTAGGTGCGCATTCCTGAGCATCTGAGCAGGGACAGGAATTCACACGTATATCAGCATTTGCAGCAATCCCAGGCATGTCGATGTTTAGCTAACAAAAACTGCTTTTCCATTGTGGATTGTGCACCCAACAAACTACAACTTATGTTGAAGGAAGCAACACACATCAAATGGGAGAATCCCACTTTTAACTCTCTCGTTCTGATATTATTCTTTATGTATAAGTAGTATATAGGGTAGTTGGCAAATACCATTTCGCAGAGGGAGAAGTATTTCCTCATTTTGAAACCGCCAGCTTTAAGTCCGAAGCTCGCAAGCTCGCTTCGGTTAAACCAGGGAGTTGCAAAACGGGAAATACTTCTCCCTCTTTGAAATAGTATTTGCCAACTACCCTATATACTACTAAGGGGAGGGAGGGAGGGAAGGGCGCAATTGGAAACAAACGAGCCCACTGTTATGCCGCCCGAGCCGCGATGTCTCGAGCAACAAACAAGTGCGCATGGCTGATGCGAGGCCGGAAAGAAAGCTGCAGACTTTCCGAGGCTATTCAAAACCTCCCTCCAGAGCCTCGTGAGATGATTCTCAAGGAGTATGTTGCAATCAAAATCAAGGAAAACAAGGAAATGGGGTGGGGCAAGGTCCACGAGCATATTTCAAAACTGCATTTCTGTGAATTCAAGCAGCAGATTGCACCAATGATAATATGCTTCGATTATATGGTCTGCCCTTTCGAGGGACATTGTTTCCCCTGTTTCGAAAGGGAGGGAACTCTTCATAAAGTATCGCTAAGTCCACCGATGGA